>Ga0207655_1001024_pt1 | contig 28234 bp, 21 predicted proteins | sample KBSM44metaG_FD_184398 | JGI IMG/M metagenome (GOLD analysis project Ga0207655, IMG submission 184398) | Miscanthus rhizosphere microbial communities from Kellogg Biological Station, Michigan, USA - KBS M4-4 metaG (SPAdes) (version 2) | ecosystem: Host-associated > Plants > Roots > Rhizosphere >... | reverse complement strand
AGAATACTCAGGGACGATGTTTTACGGTTTTGCCCTTCTTGCATGTTGCTTCTCCTTAACACGCACTATCGATCCCCGTGTTGGGGGAAAAATCAGGTCGCTATAAATAGCAGATGCTTTTCCGTATGGCAATTATCTAAACGTAACACTTGACAAGCCTGTGAGGAAAAGCGTATTTGCGCACGCGGCCAGAACACTTATTCGTCAATCGTCTAATCCCTTATAAGACAATGGGAAGAGAGGATCTCAGAGTCATATTATCGGCAGAAAGTTCCGCTTTATACGCGAAAACCTCCACCCCCTGCTTTTGTGCCTCATTCAACAATTGTGCGTATTTAGGATCGATATGACGGGCGGGGGAAAATCGTTCAATCGCCGAATGCAAAACCGCAAACAGCAACACCGCGCGTTTGCCCGCCGCCGCAACACTCATCAACTCTCGCAGATGCTTCTGGCCACGTAGCGTTACCGCATCCGGAAAGTACCCTTTTTCCTGTTCCGCTAACGTCACTGATTTGACTTCAATATAGCACTCAGGACGGTCTTCCGCCTGTAACATAAAGTCAATTCTGCTGCTTTCATCGCCATATTTCACTTCACTTTTTAACGTGCTGTAGCCTACCAGTTCAGGGAGGCCATCATTAATCAGCGCTTCCTTCACTAATTGGTTTGCACGCAATGTGTTGACACAAATAAATGCCCCTTGCTGCGTTTCGGTCATTTCCCAGGTATGTGGATATTTGCGTTTAGTATTTTCTGATGTGGAATACCAGACCCTGTCACCCGGCGTCGCGCAACCGGTCATTGCACCGGTGTTGGGGCAGTGCAGCGTCAGCTGTTCGCCGTCGGGCGTGATCACGTCGGCAAGGAAGCGTTTATAGCGTTGGATCAGCGTGGCGTGTTGTAAAGCGGGACTAAACTTCATCAGAATTCCTTTCAGGGTTGCCCAGCGTCCAGCGCTGGATCGGCGTGTATCGCGTGCGGCCTCGCGCAAACGCTGATTCGTAAAGCGAAAATTCGTTGACCGGAAAAGCCCAGTGAAAGCCGGGCGCGGGGATGGCAACGGCGTGTCCCGCATCGCGCAGCAGGGTGATATGCGGGTGAAAGGGCTGCGGGCTCTGGTAACAGCCGCTGCGCGCCGCCTGCGCCCGGAGCATATTCGCCAGCTGAAGCAATCCGCGCGGCGGCTGGCGCGTACCCAGCCAAAGCACGCGTGAGCGCAGCCACTGCCCCGCATCGTCAAGATGCAGGGTAAATTCCGGCTGGGCAATACGTCCGGCCATTGCGGCTAACGCGCGCTGCTTGTCGGCGCTAACGTCGCCAAGAAAGGCCAGCGTCAGGTGCAGATTCGCCGCCGCAACGGGACGGCCCGCTTCTGGCGGGAAGTGTTCAGCGCGCCAGCGAACGATTTGCCGCTGTACGGGGGCTGGCAACTCAATGGCGAAAAACAGCCGTTTTGACTCAGACATACGGGGGACTCGGTAATGATATCCGCCGATGCTACAATGTACGCCGACTAATGTTAACCCTCTGGAGCTGTTAGTGTCCTCATTGCCGGTCGCCGTCGTCCTTCCCGAGCTGCTCGCTGCCTTACACGTTGCCCCGCAGGTTTTGCTCAACGCGCCCACGGGAGCCGGTAAATCGACCTGGCTGCCGCTGCAGATCCTGAAACAGGGAAATATCCCCGGAAAAATCATCCTGCTGGAGCCGCGCAGGCTAGCCGCACGTAACGTGGCCCAGCGCCTGGCGGAACTGCTGGATGAAAAACCGGGCGAGACGGTGGGATATCGGATGCGCGCCGAAACCTGCGTCGGGCCGTCCACGCGGCTTGAAGTGGTAACAGAAGGCATACTGACCCGCATGCTGCAAAACGACCCGGAGCTGACGGGCGTCGGGCTGGTGATCCTGGATGAGTTCCACGAGCGCAGCCTGCAGGCCGATCTGGCGCTGGCGCTGCTGCTGGACGTTCAGCAGGGGCTGCGGGACGATCTGCGTCTGCTCATTATGTCCGCCACGCTCGACAATGCGCGCCTGCAGCAGGCCTTGCCTGATGCGCCTGTTATTTCCTCAGAAGGGCGGGCGTTTCCGGTCGAGCGGCGCTATCAGACGCTTCCCGCTCACCAGCGCTTTGATGAAGCGGTTGCCATCGCGACGGCGGAACTGCTCCGTCAGGAGCCCGGTTCGCTATTGTTGTTCTTGCCCGGCGTGGGGGAAATCCAGCGCGTGCAGGAGCAGCTGGCCGCACGCGTGACCGGCGATGTGGTGCTTTGCCCACTGTACGGCGCGCTGTCGCTGACGGAGCAGCGTAAAGCGATTCTTCCCGCCCCGGCGGGGCAGCGGAAGGTGGTGCTGGCAACCAACATTGCTGAAACCAGTTTGACCATTGAAGGCATTCGCCTGGTGGTGGATAGCGCGCAGGAAAGGGTGGCAAGCTTTGAACCCCGCACCGGACTGACTAAACTGCTTACGCAGCGTATCAGCCAGGCGTCGATGGTGCAGCGTGCGGGCCGTGCGGGGCGTCTGGAGCCGGGCATCTGTTTGCATTTGATTGGCGCAGACCAGGCTGAACGTGCGGCTGTACAAAGCACGCCGGAGATTTTACAAAGCGACCTCTCCGGGCTGGTGATGGATCTGCTGCAGTGGGGCTGCCCGGATCCTGAACAGCTCACCTGGCTTAATCCTCCGCCTGCCGTGAACCTCGCTGCCGCGCGCACCTTGCTGACCCAGCTTGGCGCACTGGAAGGCGAACGTCTGACGGCGCGCGGCCAGAAAATGGCGACGCTGGGCAACGATCCGCGTCTGGCGGCGATGCTGGTGGCCGCGCATGGACAGGATGAAATTGCCACGGCGGCAAAACTGGCGGCTATTCTTGAGGAGCCGCCGCGCGGTGGCAGCAGCGATCTGGGACAGGCGTTTGCGCGCAATCAGGGAAACTGGCAGCAGCGGGCGCAGCAGCTGTGCAAACGTCTGAACAGCCGGTGCGGTTCACCTGACAGCGATAAGATTGCCTCCCTGCTGGCGCTGGCTTTCCCCGACAGAATTGCACGTCGCCGTGGGCTTGACGGGCGCTACCAGCTGGCAAACGGCATGGGGGCGATGCTGGACAGCGATGACGCGCTCACGCGACGTGAATGGCTGATCGCGCCGCTCTTGCTACAGGGGAGCCACTCCCCGGACGCGCGAATTTTGCAGGCGATTGCCGTGGACATTGACGCCCTGACGCACGACTGCCCGCAGCTGCTTCAGCAATCGGACATCGTGGAGTGGGATGATGCCCAGGGTACGCTAAAGGCGTTTCGGCGTAGCCAGATTGGTAAACTGACGATCGGGACAAAGCCGCTGGCAAAGCCGTCGGAAGAAGAGTTGCACCAGGCGATGCTGAACGGCATCCGGGAAAAAGGTCTGAGCGTCCTGAGCTGGACGCCGGAGGCCGAGCAGTATCGAATTCGCCTGCACTGCGCGGCGAAGTGGCTGCCGGAACATGCCTGGCCTGCCGTGGATGATGAAACGCTGCTGGCCTCGCTTGAGCGCTGGCTGCTGCCGCAGATGGGCGGCGTACATTCGCTGCGGGCGCTTAAGGCGCTTGATGTTAAGGTCGCGTTACAGAATTTACTGGACTGGTCATTGCGTCAACGTCTGGATAGTGAACTGCCTGGGCATTACACTGTGCCGACCGGAAGCCGGATTGCCATTCGTTATCATGAGGATAATCCTCCTGCGCTGGCGGTACGCATGCAGGAGATGTTTGGCGAAGCGACCAATCCGTCCATCGCTGAAGGGCGGGTGCCGCTGGTGCTTGAGCTGTTATCGCCCGCGCATCGTCCGCTGCAGATCACCCGCGATCTGGGGGCGTTCTGGACGGGAAGCTACCGGGACGTGCAAAAAGAGATGAAGGGGCGGTATCCCAAACACGTCTGGCCGGACGATCCGGCGAATACCGCGCCGACGAGGCGGACGAAGAAGTATTCGTAAGTTAGGTGAAAGAGGGGAGTGCGGCCTGATGCCCTCACTCCGGCCCTCTCCCACGGGGAGAGGGAGAAAATAATTTTGAGAGATTTCTTCTTTCACGGTGATGTGGAAGAAAAGAGAATCTGGCCTTTGCGCCTGAATGTTGCGGAGAAAAAGCATGGCGGGGAATGACCGCGAGCCAATAGGACGTAAGGGAAAACCCGCGCGTCCGGCGAAGGAAAAAGTGAGCCGTCGTCGCCTCAGAGATGAGGATTATGACGATGACTATGAAGACGATTATGAGGATGAAGAACCGATGCCGCGTAAAGGGAAAGGCAAAGGGCGTAAGCCTCGGGGCAAGCGCGGCTGGTTCTGGCTGCTGCTGAAGCTGTTCATTGTTTTTGTTGTGCTGATGGCGATTTACGGCGTCTATCTGGATCAGAAGATCCGCAGCCGTATCGACGGGAAAGTCTGGCAGCTGCCGGCGGCCGTGTATGGCCGCATGGTGAACCTTGAGCCGGATATGTCGATCAGCAAGAACGAGATGGTGAAGCTGCTCGAGGCAACCCAGTACCGTCAGGTAACCAAAATGACGCGTCCGGGCGAGTTTACGGTGCAGGCGAAAAGCATCGAGATGATCCGCCGTCCGTTCGACTTCCCGGACAGCAAAGAGGGGCAGGTGCGCGCGCGTCTGACCTTTGATAGCGATCGTCTGGAAACCATCGAGAACATGGACAACAACCGTCAGTTCGGTTTCTTCCGTCTCGATCCGCGCCTGATCACCATGCTGTCGTCAGCGAATGGCGAACAGCGCCTGTTCGTGGCGCGTAACGGCTTCCCGGATCTGCTGGTGGACACGCTGCTGGCGACCGAAGACCGCCATTTCTACGAGCACGACGGCATCAGCCTCTACTCCATTGGTCGTGCGGTGCTGGCAAACCTGACCGCCGGTCGCACGGTGCAGGGGGCGAGTACCCTCACCCAGCAGCTGGTGAAGAACCTGTTCCTCTCCAGCGAGCGCTCTTACTGGCGTAAAGCCAACGAAGCGTACATGGCCGTGCTGATGGATGCGCGCTACAGCAAGGATCGTATCCTTGAGCTGTACATGAACGAGGTATACCTCGGTCAAAGCGGCGATAACGAGATCCGCGGCTTCCCGCTGGCGAGCCTGTACTACTTTGGCCGTCCGGTAGAAGAGCTGAGTCTGGACCAGCAGGCGCTGCTGGTGGGCATGGTGAAAGGGGCGTCCATCTACAACCCGTGGCGTAACCCGAAGCTGGCGCTGGAGCGTCGTAACCTGGTGCTGCGCCTGCTGCAACAGCAGCAGGTGATTGATCAGGAACTGTACGACATGCTGAGCGCGCGTCCGCTGGGCGTTCAGCCGCGCGGCGGCGTGATCTCTCCGCAGCCAGCGTTTATGCAGATGGTGCGTCAGGAGCTGCAGTCTAAGCTCGGAGATAAGGTCAAAGATCTCTCCGGCGTGAAGATCTTTACTACCTTCGACTCCGTGGCGCAGGATGCCGCTGAAAAAGCCGCGGTGGAAGGTATTCCGGTCCTGAAGAAACAGCGCAAGCTGAGCGATCTTGAAACGGCGATGGTGGTGGTTGACCGTAACACCGGTGAAGTCCGCGCGATGGTCGGCGGCGCTGAGCCGCAGTTTGCGGGCTACAACCGTGCAATGCAGGCGCGTCGTTCGATTGGTTCCCTGGCAAAACCGGCGACCTATCTCACCGCGCTGAGCCAGCCGAATCAGTATCGTCTGAATACCTGGATCGCCGATGCGCCAATCTCCCTGCGCCAGCCTAACGGCCAGGTGTGGTCTCCGCAGAACGATGATAAGCAGTTCAGCGGCCAGGTCATGCTGGTGGACGCGTTGACCCGCTCCATGAACGTACCGACGGTTAATCTCGGTATGGCGCTCGGCCTGCCGGCGATTGTTGATACCTGGCAGAAGCTCGGCGTACCGAAAGATCAGCTTCATCCGGTACCGGCAATGATCCTGGGTGCGCTTAACCTGACGCCAATCGAAGTGGCGCAGGCGTTCCAGACCATCGCCAGCGGCGGTAACCGCGCGCAGCTCTCTGCGCTGCGCTCGGTCATCGCTGAAGACGGTTCCGTGCTGTATCAGAGCTTCCCGCAGGCGGAACGCGCCGTTCCGGCACAGGCGGCGTATATGACGCTGTGGACGATGCAGCAGGTTGTTCAGCGCGGTACAGGCCGTCAGCTGGGGGCTAAATACCCTGGTCTGCACCTTGCGGGTAAAACAGGCACCACCAACAATAACGTTGATACCTGGTTCGCAGGTATTGATGGCCGCGAGGTGGTGATTACCTGGGTAGGCCGCGACAACAACCAGCCAACCAAGCTGTACGGTGCGAGCGGGGCGATGTCGATTTACCAGCGTTATCTGGCAAATCAGTCTCCGGTTCCGCTGAATCTGGTGGCGCCGGAAGATATCGTCGATATGGGCGTGGATGATTCCGGTAACTTCGTCTGCGGCGGCGGAATGCGTTCTCTGCCTGTCTGGACGACCAACCCGGATTCGCTCTGTCAGCAGAGCCAGCCTGAGCAGCCAACGGGCAACCCGTTTGAGCAGTCTTCTCAACCTCAGCAGCCGCAGCAGCAACAGCCGCAGCAGCAGAATGAGAAGAAAGACAGCGACGGCGTGGCTGGCTGGATTAAGGACATGTTCGGCGGGAATTAATTAGTTTCCTGGATAAAAAGCCGCTTTATCATAAAGCGGCTTTTTTGTATTTACATTTTGAATTATTTTAATTTTTGTACATTGCAAATTAAGTATTATTAAGGTGTTGTTTTTTTTATAGCAATCATGGGGTTGCTGGGTAGTGAAATTATTTCGTCCGTGAGCACGCTGGACACATTGAAGAATAATCTGATGTAATCCCCTCCGCGAATTCACTTCTCTTACAGAACTTCCTTATTAATAGGCGTTCTTGAGGTAAGCGATCTCCCACTTTCTTGCGCATTCTGGCGAAAGTTATCTTTGCCGGGAATGGATGCCGACATAAACAAATATAAGGATATTGTTATGAATAAATCTATTGTTACATCTTTACTGGCCGGAAGCTTCCTGGCGGCTCTGTCTCTGCCGGTCTTTGCCGCGAATGATTCCGGCACGGTAAATTTCGCCGGAAAAATCGTGGCGGATACCTGCGAGATTAATGTTGATGGCACGGGGACGAATAGCTCCACCGTCACTTTTGCAGACACCTATCCCTCAGACTTTGGTACTGACGGTCAGGTAGGCACGTCCAGGGCCTTTAAGATTGAAGTGAAAAAATGTGACCCGCTGATCGCTAAGCTGAACCTTAAGTTCAGTGGTTCCACGACGGATGCTGCCTCTAAACGCCTGCAGAACGATCTCACCGGCGCAGGCAATGCGACCAACGTGGGTATCATCGTCAGCAACGACAACGGCTCGAAAGGCGACGTAGTCTTTGACGGCTCGGTACCGGACGCAGGGACCGATGTTGCGAACGATGCAACGGGCGCTGCGGCATCTGTCTTTAACTACACCGCGAAGGTTATTCAGGTGGGTGATACCAAACCGACTGCAGGTCATTATTCCTCATCTGCAACATTCGAGGTTGTTTATCGCTAATGCATTATCGGCAGCCTGAAAGGGCTGCCTTCTGGAACGCTGTATGAATTATTTATCTAAATTGTTATTTGGTTGTTTACTTATTTCTTGCTGCTCAGCGCAAGCAAGCGTAGTGCTCGGCGGTACGAGAATTATTTATCCATCGAATAAATCTGAAGTTCAAATTGCGCTGAAAAATAAAGATCCTCATACGCGTTACCTGGTACAAAGTTGGGTGAGTTATCCCAACGACGCAAAAGCGCCTTTCATTATTACGCCGCCCGTCTATAAATTGCAGGAAAACCGTCAGACCCTTTTACACATTATTTTTACCGGCGATAAGAAAAGCTTGCCCGCAGATCGTGAGTCCCTGTTTCTGGCGAACGTGAAATCGGTCTCGGCGTTATCGTCCGAACTGAAGGACAAGAATACGCTGCAATTCGCAATGAAAACGCGTCTGAAGCTTTTCTGGCGTCCTGCTGATTTGAAAGAGGCTGATGCCCTGCAGGCCTACGAAAAAATCACGTTCCGCCGTCAGGGTGACAGGCTCATTGCGAAAAACCCCACGCCGTTTTACGTCTCCTTCGGCGAGCTGGCCGTTGGCGGCAAAAATGTCCCGGTGGTTGAGACAAAAACCACGCCGGGCGCCATTTCAATGATGGTAGCGCCTTTCAGCGAGCAGAATTTTACGCTGCCTAAACCGGCAAACGGGCCGGTGACCTGGACCGCGATCAGTGATTTCGGCGCACAAACTCCTCAGCGCAAGCAGGCTCTTTAAACACACCATGTTGGGATCTTATGTCGTCATCTCCATTTCACAAGCAGGCTCTGAATGGGATCGCGCTGGCGTTGCTAGCCATGATCCAGCCTGCAAGTGCAGATGACGAATTCAACCTGCGTATACTGGAGATGGATACGCCGCTGGAAAACACCTCAACGCTTAAAAACTTCATCAATGACAACGGCCTGCTTCCCGGAAACTACATGACGACCGTGATGTGGGATCGGGATGTTGTCGATAAGCGGACGCTGAGCTGGGTGCTGTCTGATGATAAGCAGCGCCTGTTGCCTGAGTTGACCAAGGCGGATCTGCGCGAGCTAGGCGTAAAAGTCGACACGATCCCGGATATGAAAGACCTGGAGGATTCGGCGAAAATCGACGACATCTCCCATTTTATCGAGAATGCCCGATACGATTACGATCAGGATAATCAGACGCTCAGGCTGGTTATCCCCCAGATTTACCGTGACCAGGGCGCGGCTGGCGCTATCAGTCCGAAATTCTGGGATGACGGTGCCCCCGCTGCCTGGACAAGCTATCAGCTCAGCGGCTCTCAACAGCACTATAGCGCCGGCAAAACCTCCTCTTCGTGGCTTGGCCTCGACTCAGGGATCAACCTCGGCGCGTGGCGGCTGCGTAATAACAGTACCTGGAGCGACAACGCCGGTTGGGATGCCATCGCCAGCACGCTGCAGCGCGATATTAAAACCCTGAAAAGCCAGCTTGAGATGGGGCAGACGTACACGAACGGCGAGCTGTTCGACAGCGTGCAAATGACCGGCGTGAAGCTGGAGACGGATACCTCCATGCTGCCCACCAGCCAGCAGGGATTTGCTCCTGTTGTGCGTGGTATCGCGAACAGCGATGCGAAGGTCACCATCAAGCAAAACGGTTATACCATTTACCAAAGCAACGTCTCGCCGGGGCCTTTCGAGATCCGCGATTTAAGCCAGGTCACCTCCGGCGCGGATCTGGAGGTGACGGTAGAAGAGGCCGACGGCAGCGAGCATAGCTTCATTCAGGCCAGCGCCTCGGTGCCGGTGCTACAGCGCGAAGGGGCGTTTAAGTACTCGCTGGCGGCAGGACGCTATCGCGGGAATGAAGGTGAGGATGAGCCTGCCTTTGTGCAGGGAACGGCGATCTACGGTCTGCCGTATGGCGTAACGGCCTATACCGGTGCGCTCGGGGCATCGCTTTATCACGCGATGCTGGCGGGCGTGGGGGCCGATCTTGGCCGCTTCGGTTCGGCATCCATGGATGTTACCGCTGCCCGCACGGCTTTTGATGACGGACGAGATGACGCCAGCGGGCTGTCGTGGCGCGCGCAGTATTCGAAGGATATTCCGGATACCGACACTAACGTCACGCTTGCCAGCTACCGCTACTCCACGGCAGGGTTTTATACCTTCCAGGAGGCTATCGATCGGCGCGATGACGCCATAGACGACGGTATTTATACCTATCGCCGCACCAATAACCGCCGCAGCCGTATGCAGGTGAACCTTTCCCAGCGAATTTCCGACTGGGGCTCGGCATACCTTAACACCTATCAGCAGGACTACTGGAACATGGCTGGTCACGAACGCAGCGTCAGCGCGGGCCTCAGTTCCAGCTGGCGCGGGATCACCTGGTCGGTAAGCTATAACCTGACCCGCACGCCCGACGCTGACAGCGACAGGCAGATGGCGCTGATGGTTAACATTCCTCTCTCTCAGTGGCTCCCGAACTCCTGGGCAACCTACAGCGCGAACACCGCCAGCGGCGGATTTGTTTCACATCAGGTGGGGATTGGCGGCACGGCGCTGGAGAACAACAACCTTAGCTATAACCTCCAGCAGACCTACGCCAATCAGAATACCGGCTACGGCGGCAGCCTGTCCGGACGCTACCGCGGATCGTCCGGTGACGTGGGGATGGGCTACAGCTACGGGGGCGATAACCGTCAGTGGAACTACAGCGCTCAGGGTTCAATCGTTGCCCATGAGCATGGCGTCACCCTGGGTCAACCGGTGCGCGATGCCTTCGCTATTGTGCATATCAAAGAGGGCAATAACGTCAAGGTCCAGAACGGGCGAGGGATCTACACCGACCGTTTTGGTAACGCAATCGTCCCTTCGCTAACCGCCTACCGCAAGAATGGCATTACGGTAAACACGCAGGATCGTGAGGATATTGAAATCGCTGCTGCCACCCAAGATTTTGTGCCAACCAAAGGCGCGGCGGTCTCTGCCAACTTCGATGCGCGGGTAGGGCAACGCGCGCTTATCACTCTGCTGTACCACGGCAAACCGGTGCCGTTCGGTGCGATTGTCACGCAGGAAAGCGCAACGGCTATCGTCGGTGATGATGGCGAAGTCTGGCTCACCGGCCTGCACGACGCGCTTTCCCTGAGCGTGCAATGGGGGGAGGGTAGCGATCAACAGTGCGCCTGGACGGGGAATTTACCGGCCTCGCGCTCGGCAAGTATTTTGAAAATGACGGTGAACTGCCAATGAAACTTTGCAGAGAAACGCTTATCGGCGCGATGGCTGGCGTCATCATGCTGTTTTCACTACCGGCTTTCGCCTCCTGTACGTTTACGGGAGGAGGAGGAAACGGCGGGGTTGTCACCTTTAACATTCCCGCCGTTATCCAGCTCGAGCCGGATGTGCCGGTTGGCACCATCATTTATGACGCCAGCGTGGAATCAGGTGATATTACGCAAAGCTGCGATGGCAACTCTGTTCAGGTGAACAAAGGCTACCTTTCATTAAGCGACGCCGACGCCCGTGAAGATATCTTACCCGGGGTATATAAAACGAACGTGGCGGGAATAGGCATTCGCGTTGCGGCGTCCACAACCCAATCCCCCAACTATAATGAAGAAGACCTCATCAGGCCGAGTATCTACGTTGGCATGATTCGAAGCTTTTCAACGAACTATAATTATCGTGCCGCCGCGCAGCTGATTGTTATCGGCCAGGTCGAAGAGGGCGAGCTTAATACGTCGCTGTTAACCTCGCGTGAAACCTATGACGATGACGTGATTGGTGAAATCCGTTTTTCCCCGACAAGCGTGCGCATCACCACCAACACCTGCAACCTGGCGGATAAAAATATCTACGTGCCGTTGAAAACGGTCAACTCGCAGGATTTCAGCGGGGGGTATTCGGATATCCTGACCGACGATAGCTTCAAAATTGATATCACCGACTGTTCCGCCGGAACAAAAATTGATTATCAATTTACCAGCACCGGGTCAACTGGCGTGACGGACGGGAACGTGCTCAAGGTTGCTACCGGAGACAACGCCGCAGGCGGTGTAGGCATTCAAATCCTGGACAATAATAATACGGTGCTGCAGTTCGACCAAAGCTATACGGCGATAACCAGCACACAGAATAAAGTTCCGGTCGAGATCCCTCTCAAAGCCCGCTACATCAAAACGGGAGAGGTAAAAGCCGGTAAGGTGGATGCCGTCGCCACATTTGAACTCTTCTACCGTTAAGTCCCTGAGGCCCGTTTCGACGGGCTTTCGCGATCATTTCCCTAACTTCATTAACCCTCTATTTTCATCTGATTAATTCTTAAACCCTTAAATCTTGTAGGGCCGCTTACTGCTTGCTATGCAGCCAGCGTTTCGCATATTATTCTGCGGTCATAATAATAATTCTCGTTTACGTTATCATTCACTTTTCCATCAGAGATCCATCATGGCGCTTTCCAATACTGCTCAGCCAATTAACACGTCGCTGCGGAAAATCGCGGTCGTCGTCGCCACAGCGGTTGCCGGCATGTCTGCTTTTGCTCACGCAGCCGAAACCCCTAATAAAGAAGAAACCATTACCGTTACCGCCGCACCGGCTGCACAGGAAAGTGCCTGGGGACCTGCCGCGACTATCGCCGCAAGACAATCCGCGACCGGGACCAAAACGGACACCCCGATTCAGAAGGTTCCACAGTCTATTTCCGTGGTCACCGCCGAAGAGATGGCGCTGCATCAGCCACGCTCTGTTAAAGAAGCGCTGAGCTACACCCCGGGTGTGGCGGTAGGTACTCGCGGTGCGTCAAATACCTATGACTATCTTGTCATTCGCGGCTTTGCTGCCGACGGCCAGAGTCAGAATAACTACCTCGACGGTATGAAGATGCAGGGCAACTTCTATAACGACGCGGTGATTGACCCTTATATGCTGGAGCGCGCCGAAATCATGCGTGGTCCGGTTTCCGTTCTGTACGGAAAAAGCAGCCCGGGTGGCTTGCTCAACATGGTAAGTAAGCGCCCAACCACCGAGCCGCTGAAAGAGATCCAGTTCAAAGTCGGTACCGACAGCCTGTTCCAGACCGGCTTTGACTTTAGCGATGCCATCGACGAGGACGGTGTTTACTCTTACCGCCTGACCGGCGTTGCGCGTTCCAACAATGCGCAGCAGCAGGACAAAGGGGAACAGCGTTATGCCATCGCGCCGTCTTTCTCCTGGCGCCCGGATGATAAAACCACCTTCACGTTCCTCTCCTACTTCCAGAACGAGCCTGAAACGGGCTATTACGGCTGGTTGCCAAAAGAGGGAACCGTTGATCCGCTGCCAAACGGCGATCGTCTCCCGACTGACTTCAACGAAGGTGCGAAGAACAATACCTACTCCCGTAACCAGAAAATGGTGGGGTATAGCTTCGACCACGAATTCAACGATACCTTTACCGTGCGTCAGAACCTGCGCTTTGCAGAGAACAAAACCTCGCAAAACAGCGTTTACGGTTATGGCGTCTGCACCGACCCTGCGAACGTCGGCAGTAAACAGTGTGCGGCCTTAGCGCCAGCGGATAAAGGCCATTATCTGGCACGTAAATACGTTGTCGATAATGAGAAACTGCAGAACTTCACCGTAGATACGCAGCTGCAGAGCAAATTTGCTACCGGCCAGGTGGATCATATCCTGCTGACCGGCGTTGACTTTATGCGTATGCGTAATGACATCAACTCCTGGTTCGGTTACGACGACTCTGTGCCGCTGCTGGATCTCTATCATCCGGTTAACAGCAACTTTGATTTTGGATCAAAAGATCCGGCAAACTCTGGCGCGTATCAAATCCTCAACCGCCAGAAGCAGACCGGCCTGTACGTTCAGGATCAGGCGCAGTGGGATAAGGTGTTGGTCACTCTGGGCGGTCGTTATGACTGGGCCGATCAGGACTCGTACAACCGCGTATATAACACCACGGCTAAACGTGATGACAAGCAGTTCACCTGGCGTGGCGGCGTAAACTACCTGTTCGACAACGGAGTAACGCCTTACTTCAGCTACAGCGAGTCCTTTGAACCCGCTTCTCAGACCGGGGCGAGCGGCAACATTTTCGCACCGTCAAAAGGCAAGCAGTACGAAGCGGGCGTGAAATACGTGCCGAGCGATCGTCCGATCGTTATCACTGGTGCGGTATATCAGCTGACCAAAACCAACAACCTGATGGCAGATCCAGCGGGCTCATTCTGGTCGGTTGAAGGCGGTGAGATCCGTGCTCGTGGCGTAGAGCTGGAAGCGAAAGCGGCGCTGTCTGCGAGCGTCAACGTTGTGGGTTCCTATACCTATACCGATGCTGAATACACCACCGACACCAACTACAAAGGTAACACGCCTGCGCAGGTGCCTAAGCATATGGCATCCGTGTGGGGGGATTACACAATGTTTGATGGCCCACTGTCTGGCCTGACGCTGGGTACTGGCGTCCGTTATACCGGCTCCAGCAAAGGCGACCCGGCGAACTCCTTCACCGTGGGCAGCTATACCCTGGTGGATGCGCTGGTCAGATACGATCTGGCGCGCGTAGGCATGGCAGGCTCAAACGTCGCGCTTCACGTGAACAATCTGTTCGATCGTGAATACGTTGCGAGCTGCTTCAACACCTACGGATGCTTCTGGGGTGCTGAACGTCAGGTTGTTGCTACCGCGACATTCCGCTTCTAATCTCTCTTTGGGCACGGTTCGCCGTGCCCTTTTTATTTAAGTTGGCTGACATGCAGGATAATAAGATCCACTCCGACACCACTTTCACGCTCAACCATCTCTCCTTCCGCGTACCCGGGCGCACCCTGCTGCATCCGCTCTCTTTGACCTTCCCCGCAGGTAAAGTCACGGGCCTGATTGGCCACAACGGTTCCGGTAAATCCACGTTGCTGAAAATGCTGGGGCGCCATCAGCCGCCGTCAGAAGGCGATATTATGCTGGATGATCAACCGCTTGAGAGCTGGAACAGTAAAGCCTTTGCCCGCAAAGTGGCATACCTGCCGCAGCAGCTGCCGCAGGCGGAAGGGATGACGGTGCGTGAACTGGTGGCGATTGGGCGTTATCCGTGGCACGGGGCGCTGGGGCGCTTCGGCGTGGCCGACAGAGAGAAAGTGGAAGAGGCGATTGCGCTGGTCGGGCTAAAGCCGCTGGCGCACCGCCTGGTAGATAGCCTGTCCGGCGGGGAACGCCAGCGCGCGTGGATAGCGATGCTGGTGGCGCAGGACAGCCGCTGTCTGCTGCTGGATGAGCCGACCTCCGCGCTGGATATTGCCCATCAGGTTGACGTGCTGGCGCTGGTGCATCGTTTAAGCCAGCAGCGCGGCCTGACGGTGATTGCGGTGCTGCACGATATCAACATGGCCGCACGCTACTGCGACTACCTCGTCGCGCTGCGCGGGGGGGAGATGATTGCCCAGGGTACGCCAGCTGAGCTGATGCGCAGCGAAACGCTGGAGCACATCTACGGTATTCCTATGGGTATTTTGCCTCACCCTGCCGGGGCTGCACCGGTGAGCTTTGTGTACTGATGCTGGACTCAATGATTAGCCGCCGCCGCCTGCTGACGGCCATGGCGCTCTCTCCGCTGCTGTTGAAAATGAACGCGGCGCGCGCTGCCGCAATCGATCCGCACCGTATTGTGGCGCTGGAATGGCTGCCGGTGGAGCTGATGCTGGCGCTGGGCATCACGCCGTACGGCGTGGCGGATATTCCAAACTACAACCTGTGGGTGAACGAGCCGAAGCTGCCGGACTCGGTGATCGACATCGGCCTGCGTACGGAGCCAAACCTCGAGCTTTTGACGCAAATGAAGCCGTCATTTTTGTTCTGGTCTGCGGGCTATGGCCCGTCGGAAGAGACCATGGCGAAGATTGCCCCCGGCCGCGGGTTCTCCTTCAGCGACGGGAAAAAACCGCTGACGATGGCGAAAAACTCCATCAACGAGATGGCGCAGTTTCTGAACCGGGAAGCCGAGGCGAAACGGCATCTCGCCGAATTCGACGCGCTGATCGCCTCCCTGAAGCCGCGCTTTGCCAACCGCGGTGACCGCCCGCTGCTGATGGTGACGCTGCTGGACGCCCGCCATATGCTGGTCTTCGGCAAAAACTGTCTGTTCCAGGAAGTGCTGGACAGCTTTGGTATTCACAATGCCTGGGAAGGGGAAATGACCTTCTGGGGCAGCACCGCCGTCGGGATTGACCGCCTGGCGTCGTTTCGTGACGTCGACGTGCTGTGCTTCGATCATGGCAACGAGCGCGATATGCAGGCGCTGATGGCAACCCCGCTCTGGCAGGCGATGCCGTTCGTGCGCGAGCAGCGCTTCCTGCGCGCGCCGGCGGTGTGGTTCTACGGCGCGACGCTGTCGGCCATGCACTTTGCCCGCGTGCTGGATAACGCACTGGGAGGCAAAGCATGAATACGCGTATTGCCCGCTTCCCGGCACTGCTGCTGGTCCTTTTATTTCTCGCCGCGCTGGCGTTAAGCGGGTTCAACCTGTCGACGGCGTTACCGCCAGGGCAGTGGTGCGCCGCGCTTGCCGTGCCGGATATCGACAATATTCATCAAATGCTGTTCCACTACAGCCTGCTGCCGCGCCTGGCGATCTCGCTCCTGGTCGGAGCCGGATTAGGGCTGGTGGGCGTTCTGTTCCAGCAGGTCCTGCGTAACCCGCTGGCCGAGCCGACGACGCTCGGCGTCGCGACCGGTGCGCAGCTCGGGATCACCATCACCACGCTGTGGGCGCTGCCGGGGGCGTTAACCTCGCAGTTTGCCGCGCTTGCAGGCGCCTGCGTGGTGGGTGCGCTGGTCTTTGGCGTGGCGTGGGGGAAACGTCTTTCTCCGGTTACCTTGATTCTGGCGGGGCTGGTGGTCAGCCTCTACTGCGGGGCTATTAACCAACTGCTGGTGCTGTTCCATCACGATCAGCTGCAAAGCATGTTCCTGTGGAGCACCGGTACGCTCACCCAGACCGACTGGAGCGTGGTGCAGCGCCTGTGGCCGCAGCTGATTGGCGGCGTGGTGCTGACGTTGTTACTGCTGCGTCCGCTGACCTTAATGGGGCTGGACGACGGCGTGGCGCGTAACCTGGGGCTGGCACTGTCGCTGGCTCGCCTTGCCGCATTAACGCTGGCGATTGTGCTAAGTGCGCTGCTGGTTAACGCGGTGGGCATCATTGGCTTTATCGGCCTGTTCGCGCCGCTGCTGGCGAAAATGCTCGGGGCACGCCGCCTGCTGGCGCGTCTGATGCTGGCACCGCTGATTGGCGCGCTGATCCTCTGGCTCTCCGATCAGATCATTCTCTGGCTGGCACGCGTCTGGATGGAGGTTTCCACCGGGTCGGTGACTGCGCTTATCGGCGCCCCGCTGCTGCTGTGGCTACTACCGCGTCTGCGCAGCATCAGCGCACCGGCGATGGATGCGGGCGACAAGGTTTACGCCGAGCGTCAGTCCGTGCTGTGGTTCAGCCTGGCCGGGCTGGCGGTGCTGATTATCGCATCTTTTGCGGCGCTCTCTTTAGGGCGTGACGCAACGGGCTGGCACTGGGCGACGGGGGATTTACTCCATGAACTGCTGCAGTGGCGCTGGCCGCGTATTTTCTCTGCGCTGATCGCGGGGGTGATGCTGGCGGTGGCGGGCTGTATTATCCAGCGCCTGACCGGTAACCCGATGGCAAGCCCGGAAGTGCTGGGGATCAGCTCCGGTGCGGCCTTTGGCGTGGTGCTGATGCTGTTCCTGGTGCCGGGTAATGCCTTTGGCTGGCTGATGCCTGCCGGGAGTATTGGTGCGGCCGTGACGCTGCTGATTATCCTGATTGCCTCCGGTCGTGGTGGCTTTTCGCCGCACCGTATGCTGCTGGCAGGGATGGCGCTCAGCACCGCATTCACCATGCTGCTGATGATGCTGCAGGCGAGCGGGGACCCGCGCATGGCGCAGATCCTGACCTGGATCTCAGGCTCTACCTACGGCGCGACCGGAAGCCAGGTTGTGCATACCGGGATCGTCATGATTGTCCTGCTGGCGATGGTTCCGCTGTGCCGCCGCTGGATGACGATTCTGCCGCTGGGCGGTGAAACCGCGCGTGCGGTGGGGATGGCGTTAACGCCAACGCGCGTGGCGCTTCTGCTGCTGGCGGCGTGCCTGACGGCTACGGCAACCATGACCATCGGCCCGCTGAGCTTTGTGGGATTAATGGCTCCGCATATTGCCAGAATGATGGGCTTCCGCCGGACGATGCCGCATATCGTGATGTCCGCCCTGACGGGGGGGCTGATCCTGGTCTTTGCCGACTGGTGTGGAAGGATGGTGCTGTTCCCGTATCAGATCCCGGCGGGCCTGCTGTCGACCTTTATCGGTGCGCCGTACTTTATTTATCTGTTGAGAAAGCAGAGCCGGTAATAAAAGTAAACGGCAATCCTTAGATTGCCGTTTTAATGTTTGCTCCCTCTCCCCGTGGGAGAGGGTTGGGGTGAGGGCATCAAGCCGCACATCTTAGAGCTTCGCAAACACCTTGCGCGCCGCGTCGATGGTGTTGTTGATATCGTCTTTGCTGTGCGCCACGGACATAAAGCCCGCTTCGAACGCGGACGGTGCCAGATACACGCCTTCCTCCAGCATCAGGTGGAAGAAGCGCTTGAAGCGTTCAACGTCGCACTTCACCACGTCCTGATAGCAGGTCACGGTTTTCGCATCGGTGAAGAAAATCCCGAACATGCCGCCCACGTGGTTAACTACCAGCGGAATACCGGCTTCTTCTGCCGCTTCCAGCAGACCGTTTGCCAGCTGCGAGGTCAGGTCGGTCAGGGTTGCATGAATACCCGGCTGCGCCACTTCGGTCAGACAGGCGAAACCTGCGGCCATCGCGATCGGGTTACCGGAGAGCGTACCCGCCTGGTAAACCGGGCCGGTAGGCGCCAGAGCTTCCATCACGTCCTTACGACCGCCGAACGCGCCGACGGGCATGCCGCCGCCGATAATTTTGCCGAGGCAGGTCAGGTCCGGCTCAACGCCGTAGTACGACTGTGCCCCAGCCAGCGCCACGCGGAAGCCGGTCATCACTTCGTCGATGATCAGCAGCGCGCCGAACTCATCGCACAGGGCGCGCAGGCCCGGCAGGAAGTCTGGCTGCGGTGGGATGCAGTTCATGTTGCCCGCGACCGGCTCAACGATGATGCAGGCAATTTCCTGCGGATACTGCTCGAACGCCGCACGAACGGTACTGAGATCGTTATAGGTGCAGGTCAGGGTGTGTTTGGCAAAATCCGCAGGCACGCCCGGTGAGTTCGGCTGACCGAGGGTCAGCGCGCCGGAACCGGCTTTAACCAGCAGGCAATCCGCATGGCCGTGATAGCAGCCTTCGAATTTGATGATTTTGTCGCGGCCGGTAAAGCCGCGCGCCAGGCGAATGGCGCTCATGGTCGCTTCGGTCCCGGAGTTCACCATGCGCACCATGTCCATGGTCGGTACCAGTTCGGTCACCAGCTCCGCCATTTTGACTTCCATCTCGGTTGGCGCACCGAAGCTCAGGCCACGCTGGGCGGCGTCGATGACCGCATTGCGGATCGCCGGATGGTTATGACCCAGCACCATAGGGCCCCAGGAGCCGACGTAATCGATGTAGGCTTTGCCGTCGACATCAAACAGGTACGCGCCGTCAGCACGTTCGATAAACAGCGGCGTTCCGCCTACGCCGGTAAAGGCGCGAACGGGCGAGTTCACGCCGCCTGGAATTAGCTCGCGGGCTGCACTGTAGAGGTTTTCAGACTTGCTCATGGCGTCGTTCCTGGTTCGTATAAAATGATTAAGCGCACTATTCTAAGTGATCCGCTGTACGTTATGAAATTTTTGCCTCCTTAATGCATAAACAAATGTTAAGGATTTTTCAGGATACGGGGCGATGGTCTCTGGTAAACTCCTTGCGGCGATTTGTATGACGAAAAAAGAACAGGCAATGAAAGCAGAATCTCCCTCTTTTGAACAACAACAGTTTGCGCGCGCGCAGCACCGTATCAGCATCCGGCGACTGCTTAATCGCGACAAAACGCCGCTGGCGATCCTGCTGGCCGCCGCCGTGGTCGGTATCCTTGCGGGTCTGGTCGGTGTCGCCTTTGAAAAAGCGGTGAATGCCGTGATCAACTGGCGCATAGGTACAATTGCCGGGTATGCAGAAAGCAAATGGCTGGTGTGGATTTGGGCATTCGGCTTATCGGCCCTGCTGGCGATGGTGGGCTATTTTCTGGTGCGCAAGTTTGCGCCAGAGGCCGGTGGTTCGGGTATCCCGGAAATTGAAGGCGCGCTTGAAGAGCTGCGTCCGGTGCGCTGGTGGCGGGTCATCCCTGTGAAGTTTATTGGCGGCATGGGCACCCTGGGGGCGGGGATGGTGCTCGGACGAGAGGGGCCAACGGTTCAGCTTGGCGGGAACGTCGGGCGCATGGTGGGCGATCTGTTTCGGATGCGCAGCGCCGAAGCGCGCCATACGCTGCTGGCAACGGGGGCCGCAGCCGGGCTTTCCGCGGCGTTTAACGCGCCGCTGGCGGGCATCCTGTTTATCATCGAAGAGATGCGCGCCCAGTTTCGCTATAACCTGATCTCCATTAAGGCGGTGTTTACCGGCGTGATTATGTCGAGCATCGTTTTTCGCATTTTCAACGGCGAAGGCGCGGTGATCGAGGTAGGGAAACTCACCAATGCGCCGGTGAATACGCTGTGGCTGTATCTGATCCTCGGCATGATTTTTGGCATCGTTGGCCCGCTTTTTAATACCTTCATCATTCGCACTCAGGATATGTTCCAGCGCATTCACGGCGGGAAGACAACCAAATGGGTGCTGGTGGGCGGCTTGCTGGGTGGGGTATGCGGCATCATCGGCCTGATAGAACCCAACGCAACGGGCGGCGGCTTCGGGCTGATCCCTATTGCCGCTGCGGGAAATTTTAGCGTCGGTCTGCTGCTGTTCCTCTTTATTTCGCGGGTGATCACCACGGTTCTTTGTTTCTCTTCCGGTGCGCCGGGCGGCATTTTTGCGCCAATGCTGGCGCTCGGTACTTTGCTGGGAACGGCGTTCGGCATGGCCGCCGCCGCAGGATTCCCGGCGTACCATCTTGAGGCGGGAACATTCGCCATTGCCGGTATGGGGGCGCTGCTGGCGGCCTCCCTGCGCGCCCCGTTAACCGGCATTGTGCTGGTTCTTGAGATGACCGACAATTATCAGCTCATATTGCCAATGATCATTACCTGCCTTGGCGCGACACTATTAGCCCAATTCCTGGGTGGAAAACCGCTATACTCCACCATTCTTGCCCGTACCCTGGCGAAGCAGGAGGCTGAGCAGGCCGCGTCGCGGAATACTTGAATGAATTACCAGGGTATTAGATAATGAAAAAAAGAATTGGGTGATTTTTGCCCAATTGCAGTAAGCAGTATTCATGGGAGCATAAAATGAGTGATGACGTCGTAGCAGTGCCGCTCGAATTTACCGAAGCAGCAGCCAAAAAAGTGAAAGTCCTGATTGCCGATGAAGACAATCCGGATCTGAAACTGCGTGTTTATATTACCGGTGGCGGCTGCAGCGGCTTCCAGTATGGCTTTACCTTTGACGACCAGATCAACGACGGCGATATGACTATCGAGAAGCAGGGCGTCGCGCTGGTGGTTGACCCGATGAGCCTGCAATATCTGGTGGGCGGCGCGGTTGATTACACCGAAGGTCTGGAAGGTTCGCGCTTCGTGGTGACCAACCCGAATGCGACAAGCACCTGCGGGTGTGGTTCTTCTTTCAGCATCTAAGAGGTGCGGGCTGATGCCCTCACCCCGGCCCTCTCCCACAGGGAGAGGGAGAAAAGACTAAAAACGGTAACCTTGCGGTTACCGTTTTGCGTTTACCTGTCATCCAGCGCAAACGTCGGCAGCTTAAGATGCCAGCGTATCGCCGCTAAGCGAATCACCAGCGTAACGACCATCCCCAGCATCGCGGCGTTCTCAAGCGGGACCGCAAAGGTGTAGTACGCCGTGGCGTGGACAATTCCGCCAACGATACAGGCCGTTGCGTAAATTTCGGTGCGCAGGATCATCGGCACTTCGCGCGCCAGAATGTCACGAATAATCCCGCCGCCCACGCCGGTCAGCACGCCCATACAAATCGCTACCATGGGGCCGGTGCCTGCATTAAAGGCTTTGTTCACCCCAATCCCCACAAACACCGCCAGACCGACGGCATCCAGCACCGGCAGCACCCATTTCGGCAATCTGCGGGGCTGGCGAACTAGCGCAATGGTTAACATACAGGTGACCATCGCGACGACCAGGTCTGTCGGATCTTTAACCCAAAATACCGGGCCGTTGGCCAGCGCCATATCGCGGATTGTTCCACCGCCCACCGCCGTGACAACGCCAAGCACCAGCACGCCAAACGGGTCCATGCGTAGTTTTCCGGCGAGCAAAACGCCGGAGATAGCAAAAACGGCTGTGCCAAGAATATCCAGCCAATACACGAGCATCGTTAAATCCTCGAACGGGGTGTTTATGTTTTAGTGACTCTCCGCCAGTGCGGCACAGAGTTGTTTTGCGGCGAGGATAATACGCGGGCTGGCGCGTTCAAACCAGTCACCGTTGAGTGGGATCACCGGAATGTTGAGCTGGCCTTGCCAGAATTGTTCAATTTTAGGAATCTCGCTTGCACTTCCGACCACGACAATGGCCTGCGGCTGGCGAGCCAGAACCTGTTCCCGGCTGACCTGCGGCCACGGCACGCGGCTGGCAGCGAAGATATTTTCGCCCCCGCAAATCTCCAGGACCTGATTCTGTATAGAGCCTTGCCCGGTGGTGAACAGCGGTTGGCTGCCAAACTGCAGGAAGACGCGCTTTTTGCTGGGGGTGTCGTATTTATTTTTCAGCGCCGAGTAGTCGCTGAGCATCCGATCGGCCTCGGCTTCGGCTTTCTTCGGCGTTGGGCTATAAGGCGCCAGCGCGCGAAGGGCCTGAACGACCTGCTCGATGCTCACGGCGTCTACCCACATCACCTTGATACCCAGGGAGGTGAGCTGATTGACCTGTCGCTCGGCGTTTCCACCACGCCAGGCCAGCACGAGGTCAGGCTTAAGCGCCACAATGCGCTCAAGATTCATCCCTTGCCATGTCGACACTTGTTCAATACCGGCGGCCTGGGGCGGGTAGTCTGAAAAACTGCTGACCCCCACCGGCACGATCCCGGCGGCGAATGCCAGCTCGGTGTTAGCGGGGGAGAGGGTAATCACACGCGGCGCGGCGAATAGCCACGCCGGTGCGAGCAGAAGCAGGGCAGCAAGCACCCTTAGCGTATCTTTAGCCACGCGCCAGATTCTGCACCAGGCGTTCCACCATCACGGTGGACTGTTTTGCAGCAACGGCCAGGAACTCGTCAAAGCTCAGGTGAGACTGCTGATCGGCCACGTCGGAGATCGCGCGAACGACCACGAACGGAACGCTGAAGTTATGGCAAACGTGAGCGATCGCGGTCGCTTCCATCTCAACGGCCACCGCCTGCGGGAAGTTATGACGGATTTTCGCCAGGCCAACGGAGCCGTTAATAAACGCATCGCCGCTGACGATCAGGCCGCGTACCGCGTTGAGGTTCAGTTCGGCGATGCAGGTTTCTGCTGCCGCAACGAGCGCATCGTCCGCTTTAAACCCGGCCGGGCAGCCCGGAAGCTGGCCGTATTCGTAACCGAACGCGGTCACGTCTGCATCGTGGTAGCGCGCTTCGTCAGAAACCACGATATCACCCACCTTCAGCGTCGGCGCCAGGCCACCCGCTGAGCCGGTATTGATGATGACGTCCGGTTTGCAGCGCTCAAGCAGCAGCGTCGCACCCAGCGCAGCAGCAACTTTACCGATGCCAGATTTCAGCAGAGCAACGTCAACGCCGTTCAGTTGGCCGGTATAGATCTCGCAACCACCAAGAGAGAGGGTCTGACGGTTCTCAATTTTGTCACGCAGGAGCGTAACTTCTTCTTCCATTGCACCAATAATGCCGATTTTCATAGATTTACTCGCGATGTGCCTTGTTAAGATGCATAGTCTATCATGCGGTTAAGGGGAAACGCATTCTCACGCGGGGGAGCACATGTCACCAATCGATTTTCGAACCAAAATTAACTGGCACCGACGGTTTCGTTCGCCGCAGGGCGAGAAGAGTGAACATGAGATCCTGCGAATTTTCGAAAGCGATCGTGGGCGCATTATCAACTCGCCGGCTATCCGCCGTTTACAGCAAAAGACTCAGGTCTTCCCGCTTGAGCGTAACGCCGCGGTACGCACGCGCCTGACCCATTCAATGGAAGTTCAGCAGGTTGGACGCTACATTGCGAAAGAGATTTTAAGCCGGCTCAAAGAGCAGCGATTGCTGGAAACCTATGGCCTCGACGAGCTGACGGGGCCGTTTGAAAGCATCGTTGAAATGGCCTGCCTGATGCATGACATCGGCAACCCGCCGTTCGGGCATTTTGGCGAGGCGGCGATCAATGACTGGTTCAAGCAGCGGCTTTTCCCTACGGATGCGACGAGCCAGCCGCTCAGCGACGACCGCTGTACGGTGCGTGATTTGCGCCTGCGGGAAGGCGAAGAGGGGTTAAACGAACTGCGGCGTAAGGTGCGTCAGGATCTCTGTCATTTTGAAGGCAACGCGCAGGGCATCCGGCTGGTGCACTCTCTGATGCGTATGAACCTGACCTGGGCGCAGGTGGGCTGTATCCTGAAATACACGCGACCTGCCTGGTGGATGGGTGAAACGCCTGCCTCGCACAGCTATTTAATGAAAAAGCCGGGCTATTACCTCTCTGAAGAAGCCTATATTGAAAGGCTGCGTAAAGAACTTTCGCTGGCGCCCCATGGTCGATTTCCACTGACGTGGATAATGGAAGCCGCCGACGATATTTCCTATTGCGTGGCCGACCTGGAAGATGCCGTCGAGAAAAGAATATTCAGCGTCGAGGAACTTTATCAGCATCTTTATGATGCCTGGGGCAAGCATGAAAAAGGTTCTCTGTTTGCTCAGGTCGTCGAAAATGCCTGGGAAAAATCGCGCTCAAATTCATTAAGCCGCAGCACTGAAGATCAGTTCTTTATGTATTTGCGGGTCAACACATTAAATAAACTCGTGCCCTACGCGGCCTCGCGTTTTATTGATAATTTGCCGATGGTGTTCAGCGGTGAATTCAACCATGCGCTGCTGGAAGATGACAGCAGCTTTAGCCAGCTGCTTGAACTTTATAAACACGTCGCTATGCGGCACGTGTTCAGCCACCCGGATGTCGAACAGCTGGAACTGCAGGGGTACAGGGTTATCAGCGGCTTGCTGGAGATTTATAGCCCGCTGCTGCAGCTATCCGTGGAGGAGTTTAGCGATCTGGTCGCTAACGAACGCGTGCGGCGGTTGCCAATTGAATCCCGGCTTTTCCAGAAACTCTCTACCCGCCATCGTCTGGCATACGTTGAAGCGGTCGGTAAGCTGGACAGGCACGCTGCACAATGGCCGGTGATGGAATATTATTATCGCTGTCGTCTTATCCAGGACTATATCAGCGGCATGACGGATTTGTATGCCTGGGATGAATACCGCAAGCTTATGGCCGTGGAATAATCCCGGAGTTTTGTAAAGACGACCAATAAATTTTTACTTTTTCCATAAACTTAATCCCGGAACTAAGCGGTATAAAACGAATCTGAGTTACACAGCAATTTTGCGTTATCGGGTAAATCGAGATTGAGAAACATGAAAAAAACCACATTAGCAATGAGTGCACTGGCTCTGAGTTTAGGTTTAGCGCTGTCCCCTCTGACTGCTACTGCAGCCGAGACGGCGTCGTCGGCCGCAACCGCGCAGCAGATGCCAAGCCTGGCACCGATGCTCGAAAAAGTGATGCCATCGGTGGTGAGTATTAACGTTGAGGGCAGCACGACCGTCAATACGCCGCGTATGCCGCGTAATTTCCAGCAGTTCTTTGGCGACAACTCGCCGTTCTGCCAGGACGGTTCGCCATTCCAGAGCTCTCCGTTCTGTCAGGGCGGTGGCGCAGGCGATGACGGCCAGGGCGGTGGCGGCCAGCAGCAAAAATTTATGGCGCTGGGCTCGGGTGTCATCATTGATGCCGCAAAAGGCTATGTTGTGACCAATAACCACGTAGTCGATAACGCCAGCACCATTAAGGTTCAGTTGAGCGATGGTCGTAAATTTGATGCAAAAGTAGTGGGTAAAGATCCACGCTCCGATATCGCGCTGATCCAGATCCAGGATCCGAAAAACCTGACGGCGATTAAGCTTGCCGATTCTGACGCGCTGCGCGTGGGCGACTACACCGTTGCCATCGGTAACCCGTTTGGTCTGGGCGAAACCGTGACCTCCGGCATCGTTTCTGCGCTGGGGCGCAGCGGCCTGAACGCGGAAAACTACGAAAACTTTATCCAGACGGATGCGGCGATCAACCGCGGTAACTCCGGCGGTGCGCTGGTGAACCTGAACGGCGAGCTGATCGGTATCAACACCGCGATCCTGGCACCGGACGGCGGCAACATCGGGATCGGCTTTGCTATCCCGAGCAACATGGTGAAAAACCTGACCGCGCAGATGGTGCAGTATGGCCAGGTGAAACGCGGTGAGCTGGGCATTATGGGGACTGAGCTGAACTCCGAACTGGCGAAAGCGATGAAAGTTGACGCCCAGCGCGGGGCCTTTGTCAGCCAGGTGATGCCGAACTCTTCTGCGGCAAAAGCGGGTATTAAGGCGGGTGATGTGATTACCTCCCTGAACGGTAAGCCAATCAGCAGCTTTGCCGCGCTGCGTGCTGAAGTAGGTTCAATGCCGATTGGCAGCAAAGTGACCCTCGGCCTGCTGCGTGACGGTAAGCCGGTTAACGTGAGCCTGGAGCTGCAGCAGAGCAGCCAGAATCAGGTGGACTCCAGCACCATTTTCAGCGGTATTGAAGGTGCGGAGATGAGTAACAAAGGGGCAGATAAAGGCGTGGTGGTGAACAACGTGAAAGCGAATTCACCGGCTGCCCGTATCGGCCTGAAAAAAGGTGATGTGATCATGGGTGCGAACCAGCAGCCGGTGAAAAACATCGCTGAGCTGCGCAAGATCCTCGACAGCAAGCCTACCGTGCTGGCGTTGAACATTCAGCGTGGTGATACCTCTATTTATCTGCTGATGCAGTAATCCTCCCAGGCCCCTGCGGGTTGTCCGCAGGGGCTTTTCTCTTTTCTGTGACCCTTTCCACAAGTCCATACTTCTCCCTCAGACTTTGTGCATTCGCACAATGCGACCGCTGCTGAACTCCCCTATGCTTGAGCTCTGCTCACAGGAGGGTTACATGGCTGGCTGGCATCTTGATACCAAAATGGCGCAGGATATCGTAGCGCGCACCATGCGCATCATCGATACCAATATCAACGTAATGGATGCTTGTGGGCGCATTATTGGCAGCGGCGATCGTGAACGCATTGGGGAATTGCACGAAGGCGCGCTGCTGGTGTTGTCCCAGGGGCGGGTGGTGGATATTGACGATGCGGTCGCAAAGCACCTGCACGGCGTGCGTCAGGGGATTAACCTGCCTTTACGCCTCGAAGGGGAAATTGTCGGCGTGATCGGCCTGACCGGCGAGCCGGGATCCCTGCGCAAATACGGCGAACTGGTCTGCATGACCGCCGAGATGATGCTTGAACAGTCGCGGCTGATGCATCTGCTGGCGCAGGACAGCCGCCTGCGCGAAGAGCTGGTCATGAATCTTATTCAGGCCGAGGAGCATACGCCCGCACTGAGCGAGTGGGCGCAGCGCCTGGGCATCGATCTGAACCAGCCGCGCGTGGTCGCCGTCATTGAAGTGGATAGCGGCCAGCTTGGCGTGGACAGCGCGATGGCCGAGCTGCAGCAGCTGCAAAATGCGCTGGCGACGCCGGAGCGCGATAATCTGGTGGCGATCGTTTCTCTGACGGAAATGGTGGTGCTCAAACCGGCGCTCAATTCCTTTGGCCGCTGGGATGCAGAAGATCATCGCCGCCGCGTGGATCAGCTCATCGCGCGCATGAAAGAGAACGGTCAGCTGCGTTTTCGCGTTGCGCTGGGCAACTATTTTACCGGGCCGGGCAGCATTGCCCGCTCCTGGCGTACCGCGCGTACCACCATGATGGTGGGCAAACAGCGCATGCCGGAAAGCCGCAGCTATTTCTACCAGGATCTGATGCTGCCGGTGCTGCTCGACAGCCTGCGCGGCGGCTGGCAGGCCAACGAGCTGGCGCGTCCGCTGGTTCGTTTGAAAGCAATGGATAACAACGGCCTGCTGCGCCGCACGCTACAGGCCTGGTTCCGCCATAACGTCCAGCCGCTGGCGACGTCGAAAGCGCTGTTTATTCATCGCAATACGCTGGAATATCGGCTTAACCGAATCTCGGAGCTGACGGGGCTGGATTTGGGAAACTTTGACGACAGGCTGCTGCTGTACGTGGCGCTTCAGTTAGACGAGCAGAGGTGAGGCACCCGGCCGACAAGTACAAGTAGGCCCGGTAAGCGCAGGGTATGAACCGGAAACATGGGTAACACTTTAGACCGGATACATGGGTAACAGTTATAACTGGCATAGAAGAGGAGACTCGCTATGCCCTGGACTGAGACCCGACCTA
>Ga0207655_1001022_pt1 | contig 28269 bp, 42 predicted proteins | sample KBSM44metaG_FD_184398 | JGI IMG/M metagenome (GOLD analysis project Ga0207655, IMG submission 184398) | Miscanthus rhizosphere microbial communities from Kellogg Biological Station, Michigan, USA - KBS M4-4 metaG (SPAdes) (version 2) | ecosystem: Host-associated > Plants > Roots > Rhizosphere >... | reverse complement strand
TTTCGCTTCGATTTCATTAGCATACATCAGAATAAACTTTTCATAAAGTTCTTTTTCATTTTCATACCATTTTTTGTAAAAGGGCATATAGCGTTTCTTCGTCCTATCTTTAAACCAGTAGGGAAATTCAAACAAAACGCGCCCTGCTTTTAATTCATATCTTACAAGTGTGTTTTCGTAATTTAATAATTTAAACATTCCTCTTACAACTCCATCTTTTTTCTTCATGAAAAAACTGCCCATTTCTACTCTCATTTTTTCCCTCTTTTCAGTAAATAAAGGTTTAATCACTATTTTACCATATCTGAAACGTTTTCGACTAAAAAAACCCTTTCAAAAAATGTTCTTTAAGTTTATTAAAAAATAAAAAGCGTCCAAAAGGACGCTTTTTTATCGCAACATATGCAATAATTCCATTCTATATCTTGTCTTAGATCGAAATGGTTCCCACATGCGTTTCATGGTTTCATATTCTAAAATATCTTCTATAAACCCACCTCCATATTGCCCTCTAGAATTAATAGGAATGGGGATTTGATAAAAAATGTTAAATTTATTAATTTTTGGAATAAATGTCCAATCTACATTATTAGGAATTTCATTATATTGTATAACGATTTCGTATTGTTTATTCATTTCCTCTAAAGGGAATTCTTCTATCAGTTTTCCTTTAAAAGAAACTTTATTATTGATTTTTTTAATTTCATCTAAATAATTTAAAAGAAACGTTGTGTATAATTCCCCTTCATTTAATAGCCATTTGGAAAAGCAATCTTCCTCTTCCTCTTCTGCATTAGTGCATTGAAATAAAAGAACTCCATTTTTACATTCATAGCTCACAACCAGATAATTATAATTCTCTACACAGAACCAGCCCTTACTGTCATCGTTTATTGATTTCCGTTATTTGTAATATACTCATTTCTACACTCATTTTTATCCCTCTCTTTTCGATCAATCTAGTTTTAATTACTGTTTTATTTTACCATTCTTTCAAAAATTCCGTACGGAATTTTTTTTAAATTTTCTTTCCTTAGTGCCACAAGGGGTCGATCTTTTTCGACAAAAAAGACCCCTTACAATCCAAAAATAATCTTGTTATACTAAATGTACAAGCTTGAAGGGAGGGAAAAACGGTTTTAAAAAACGAGTTATCCATTTTTTAATTTTAGGGGGAATTTCATGCTAAAAAGTAAGTTGAAAAAGTTTATCGCTGCAAGTCTTATTGTCCTCACGAGTCTCTCATTTTTTTCTTCAACATCGTTTGCGTATGACGCAAATTCAAAAGCAGATCGTTATTTTGGCGGAAACCTTACCGCTGGTATTAATCGTCCTGCTTGGTACCATTCTTCGGTTGCAAGTTATGGATATACTTCTCATTTTGATTCTGCTCGCGCATATTGGAATAACAACACGCCCGTTAACATTTGGAAGTGGGATCAAGCAAACAATTCCACTGATCGTTACTATGTAGGTACAACGTACCAAGGTGCAGGAAATTTAAATATCACAGGAGCTCAAGGAGCTTATAAAGTTGTAAATGGTGTTGCTGTATCTGCTACAAACAATGAAAACTGGAACTACTCCACTGTAACAATTTATCACAATGCGATGGCGTCTAAAAACTACGATCGTGGCAAAGCAAATGCTACTGCTGCTCATGAAGTAGGACATTCCATTAAATTCGCTCACACGCCTTTAAACTGGTTAGGACAAGAATATGTAGATTCTGTTATGCGTTCCGATGATTATAGCATGAAAGCTATTACGACATCTTATGATCTTGACACAGTACATCAAAAATGGGGATATTAATTTGAGGGGGAATCCTATGTTAAAAAAAGTCTTAATTCCGTTATCTATTGCTGCTGCCCTTGGAGCAGGCGTATTCACTTATTCTTCTTTCCAACAAAACGAGCCCGAAAAAACAGCAGCTGCTGCTGTGCAAACACAAAAAGATCTACCTGTATATGAAACAAATGGTTCGTATGAAGTTTTTTCAAATGTTGATGACATGGAGAAAAAAGCAGATTTAGTTGTTGTTGCAACACCTAAAAAAGCATTTGATCAACGAAAGCATATTACGACTTATTTTGATGGACCAAATGCAAATGAGAAATACCCTGAAAATTGTTTTACGATCACAGATATGAAAGTGAAAAAAGTCCTTTCTTCTAAAACAGAAGCAAAGAAAAAAGACTTAGATATCACAGTGCTTGAACCTGTTGGTATTTATAAAGACAATGACGGAGTGAATAAAAAGCTTCGTTTTGAAGGGTACGAAGAAATGAGCAACAGTAAAGACTACATCTTGTATTTAGAAGAAAACGATAAAGGTAACTACAATATCGTAAATATCGTTGATGGTAAGTTTGAAGTAAAAGACACAGCGAAGAAAGCGGACAAAGATAGTTATTTATCTGAACATGCTGAACTTCACTCCAATTTAGAAAAAGCAACAAAAGCTAAATTTAAAAAGCAACTTGCAGAATTTACAGAATAAAAAAGCAGCCAATTGGCTGCTTTTTATCGCAATATGTGTAATAATTCTAGTCTATATTTTGTCTTAGATCGAAATGGCTCCCACATATGTTTTATTGTTTCTTCTTTAAGAAGATATTTCAAATATATCTCATTATCATGAACTTCTCCTTGACTATTAATAGGAAAAAATGAAGAAGTGTTTATTTCATAATAATTTTTAGAAAGAAAAAATGAAAATCTAATGGTAAAAGGAATATTTTCAAAATTAATATAGACATTGTAGGAATCTGTATTGAATAAATTTTTTTCTTCTTTAACAATTTCCCCATCGAAAATTTGTTGATTATCTAATTTATCAATAATGTCTAAATGATTCTCAATATATTCTTCGTACATTTGTTTTTTGTCTTCAAACCATTGATAAAATAAATGTTTTTTTTCTTTTTCAATAGCAGGTTCAAATGTATAAATTTTATCTTTTTTATAGAATTCAACGTATATATTATACAATTCGATCAACATAAAACTTCCTTCAATATTCCCATCTTCTGTTTTAGAAATATAAAAATATCTCATTTCTACTCCCATTCTCATTCCCTCTTTTCGATCAATATAGTATTAATTACTGTTTTATTTTACCACTTTTTCGTGTGAATAAAAACTTTTTAAATTCATTTGTTAAGGAACCTTTGTGAATTTACATATTTGAATCCTTCTCATCAAACAAATGCTGCGACGTCTCAAGGTGAACCCTAAAATACATATGTCTTTTATTTTTTAATAATTGAATTCAGTCTCCCAATTCCAAGGTGTTGTCTCATTAATAAGCATTAATCGAATACGCAAATTGAATTGAAATTTTCTAAAAGACTAACTTCCATTTTTTTCATTTTTGCACCTCTTTTTTCTTTTGTTTTTTGATAATTGGCTTTTTCACATAACATAAAATTACGAACTAAGTTCGTAATTTTATGTTATGTGAATACATATTAAATAGGAGGTTTTTATGAAAACGAAAGAGACATATGTGTATTATACCGATGCAAGTTATTCAGAAAAATGGAATTGTTACACAACAGCATTTTCATGCAGTTGTCCTAATAAAAAAGAACGATACGAAGATTATTTTTATATGGGCGATAAATTGTTTGAAACAATTCAAGCGAACGGTGCAGAAGTTGTGGGGGCGATTAATATATTCAAACATGTAAAAGAACATATTGAACAAGTGGATCGGGCTATCATTTATTATGACAATTATTTAATCCCTTTTTTAGCAGAAGGAAAAATCAAACCTGACAATTACGTGTATTTAAATTATTTATACCTTTATTATGATCTTTACAAGATCATTGAATTAAGAAAAGTCGATCAACAAGATCCAAAACATAGAAAAGTGGATAAAATGGCAAACCGTTTGTTAAAAAAACACACCAGTTAAATCGATACTAACAAAAAAGGCGTACGCCTTTTTTATTTGTAACGGCGCTTTTCTTCCCAATCCCTTGGATGAAACGACGAATCGGTGAGTAATCGCACTCGATATTTTTCTTCTTTACTTCGATCATAATAAACTTCAAAAGCCGATTCTCTTATTGAATAGTCCCAAAAACCTATATAATGATAAATATAATCTGGTAATTCTTGTTTCCCAACAGGTGTCAACCCATAAATCGTGATCTCATTTTCTAAAAAGTAAAATCCAGGGACTTGTTCATCACTATTATAATCATAATCATAAATAACAGTTATTTCATTGTATGGACCATCCACTTTATATAAATCTTCTTGAATCGATTTTGTAACATAAAAACTGACAATCGGGTATTTATCTGGGGAAAGATTAAAATGCTCCAATATACCTTTTGTAAAAAGACCCTTTAAAGAATGTGCACGATCTGCTTTGTATCTAAAATGATGTTCTGATTCGGTTTTTTCTTTCATTGGTGTTTCTTTTTGTACAATAGGTAAATTTAATCCATTCATGTACCAAATTGCTTCTGGATTTATTTTTTCATTTTCTTGAATTTGTCTGTATTTTTCTGGTAAAGAACCCGATTCGATAATTTCAATATTACTATTCATTTTAAAAAGCGGAAAGCACTGCCGCTTTGATTTTAAATGAAAACCAACTAAATCATTATTCCTAATTTCTCCGTCCACCTGTAGTTTGGCTATAGGTAATAAGTGACCTTTAGGAATCTCTGTTTGGTAGTCGAAAATGGGTAAATGATCATAACCATAAGCTTTTAATTCTGCCTTACTGTAATATTCTTTCATGATTTTCTCTCCTTTTTCATTCGTCTGTACAATGATCGCAAACGGTTTTAAATTTTGTAAAAAGATCTTTTTTTCCTACTTCTTCACAACTGAGACAAAAATGGAAGGTACGCACAGTTTCTTTCATTTTTCCTGTATTGTTATTTATTAAATTTCTACATTTGGCAATTGTAATCCATTTCATTTCTTCTTCATTTACTTGATTTTCAATTAGTATATTCTCTGTGTATTGTATGTATAGATGTTCTTGGTTGTAACCATTTAATGCCATTTTTAAGCGATATTTTTCATTAAATAATTGAAAAATGAGTGAAATAATAAAAAGTTCAAAGATTTCAAAACCGTGGATTAGTCCGTTCCCAAATCCTCGAACAAGGCGAAATGCATGAAATATTTTTAAGTATGATTTTGAACACAATCAATGGACATTTCCAACAGATCAATCTTTTTTGGAAAAAGAAGAAAATGTGTGGGAAAAACATTACAATACATTTAATGTAAAAGCTTTCGATTTTGACGAACTTATCATTGAAATGGAAGAAGGTAAAGATGTATCAGATGAAAAATTAAAAGACATTTCTTACGATTACTTAGACTGTTTACTTGCGTTTAATACGGTAGAAGATAAACACGCCAAATGGATAAAAGAACATATTGAAAGTGACCAATTTCGTTTTCTTTTAAAAGAACGGGGATTTTGGATTTTGGATGATGTGTTATATCCTACTCTTAGAGAAATATATATGTCTTACGACGAAACGAATTATTTTTCAAATTGTATCACGGAACATCTAACAAAAAAAGAAGTTCTTAGAGTTGCAAAAGAAAGAGAGTGCTCTTATATTTCGATGGATGAAGAATATTTTTACCATTTCAGAAGAAGTTTTTAAAAAAAAGCGGTATAACCGCTTTTTTGTTTTTTTATTCATAAAAAAAGAACGATAGAAATATCGTTCTTTTTCTTCTGCCATTCCAAGAAATGTAAGAGTTTTATTTCAAATAAATAAAACAATCGAAAGTTCCGCTTTCGTCAGTGTTGCACAAAATGTAAAAACCTATTATAAAAGGGCATCACTTTTATAATCAGGCAGGTATTGAAACCTATCTGCGACAATACTTGCTTATCGCTTTAGAAGTTCCTGCAATGAATGTATTCATGCACTTCTATAACCTTTATTTTATCATAAATTATCCAAAAAGAGAAGAAATAAATGTTAATTTTTGATATGATAGAGTAAGAAAAAAAAGGGAGGAAATAAAATGATTTCTTTTACGGTAGAAACTTCACCTATGAAATTTGAACCGCTTTATGATAATGATTATTTCTTGCGAATTGATAATTTTCCGTGTTATCGCGGAGAATTTTTTGTTCATTTTACGCAAGGAGAGACAACGTTTGTTAAACGTTTTTTTGTCACATACTGCGAAGAATTTCCAAATTTATATCCACGCAAACACTATTTCTATCACGGTTATTTTGCAATTCGGCTTCCTCGTTTACATTTTCCTGAGATTTCTAAACAAGAAGAGCGTTTACTAAAAAAACGTATTCGAGAAGCATTAGTAAGGAAATTAGACGCACTTGAAAAAGAAATTAAAGAAGACATAGCAAAAGCTACAACGATTGTATCAAAAATTGCGATTTATGAACGAGAACAAGGAAATTACTATGTAAGAACGTATTTAAAAGGATATAAAAATACGTTGTCTATTGATGTTAGTGTCTCTAACGGCTACTTTTACATGTTTCAATTCAAAGAAATGACATCAACATATACAGGGCGTGATTTTAGAGGGAAAAGTTATTACTACCATGAGGAAATTTTCCAACAAATCGTTGACATTTTAAAATCTCATCCAAAATTTCGTGTTCGTTTACTTACTGCTAGAGAGAAAAATTATTTATTACCTAGTTATGAAGAAAAAACATTTAATATAATTAAAACGAAAGTAGTAATTCTTGCAAGGGGTGATTGATTTGAACATACATTTTCGTTTAGATAAAACGTCTTATGATGCAAAAGAATATTTTACTTCCATTTACTACACCTTTCTCATCACAGCTAGTATAGCTGTGGAAGGTCGTAAATATGTCAAACAATACGAATGCCGTTATTATTTAGAATTGCAGCCAACTGTCTGTGACGGATGGGAAAACGCGGTCGTACAAGACAATAAAAAAATTATTTACCATAAACCAGGACTTCGAGGAATGATAGGAACAAGCAATAAACAATATGAACCGCTTATTTTAAAAAAGCTGTTTGATTACATGGAAACATTGCAATCTATCATTTTGGAAGAAGAAGAAAAAAATAAACCTATTATCACAGATATTTCTTTTAAAAAACGTGATTATAAAGACAGAATCCCTGATCTTGATTATGAGGTGATATTCACATTAAAAGATGGTAAAACGTACACCACCATTTTTTCAAATTACAAACACGATGAATTTGAACTTTTAACCACACAAAGAAAACTGCCAAATGGAAAAGAAAAAAAATTCCCACAGCCTACGTATTATTTTTATGATCATATTTATGAACAAATATTCAATTTACTCATGTTTTATTCTTCCGAGCGAATCCGTTTAGTCCATACACGCAAAAAAAGATATGTAAAACACACATTTATACCTTCACAATATCCACTTGAGACCGTTAAAATTACTATCCAATGAAAAGGCATATGCCTTTTCATTGACAAAAAGCTTGTTTCGTTCTACTTTTATAGAAATAAAAAGGTGGGACGACATATATGACCTATTCAACGAAACATTATTATTCTAAAAATATTTATTTAAATCGTTTTCTTTTCGTTATGTGGCTCGTATTAACGATATTAAATTTTGTGCAAGGTGCAGATTGGAATATGAAAATACCCTTTTTAATCTGCGGAGCTGCAACATTTCCGCATATCTTTTATTATTTGCATCGAAAAAAAGAACATCGACTTTTTCAACAATATATTGCTTATCATCTACAATCAATGAGCATTACTTTAATCGCTATTTTACTTTATTTTGGTGCAACGATGACTGTTTATATGTTTTTATTTGTTGTCACTATTAGCTCCTTAATTTATTTAGATAAAAAACTATGTTCATGGATTAATGTATATGGAGCAATCATTGGAATTGTCTTTATTTATGTCGGGAAAGAAAATCTGTTTCCGTGGGATAAAGTCATTGGTTTTGACATTAGCTATACAATTCTTGCATTTGTTATTTCCATCTTTGTTCAGTTAAGTATCGTTTCTCACTTTCATGCTTTACGAAAAGAAATTGAAGAAGATAAAGATCGTGCTGAAATGAACTTTGCTCGCGCAACGTTCGCCATTGATAATGTACGAGAATTCGGAAAAACCTTAAATCAAACTATTCAAAAAAGTGTTTCAGCTAATGAGCAGCTTCAAGAAGGGTTTGAAGGAGTAGAAGGAGCGAATAAAATTTTAGTGGATTCAACAAACGAAATTGCTTCTAATATGACAAATGTCCGTTCACAAATTACCGAGTTAACAAAGCAATCGAATACACTAACTGAAAAAAGTGAAGAAATGCTTTCTGTTGTTGAAAAAAGCAGTGAATTTACCAATGAACTTGCACAAGGAAATGAAAAACTAGAAGCGGTTCTGCGGGATAATTCTGCTTCTTTGAGCGAGTTATCAAAAGAGAGTGTTATGATCTACGACATCGTTGGCAAAATATCAAGCATATCAAACCAAACCAATTTATTGGCATTAAATGCAAGCATTGAAGCAGCAAGAGCTGGTGAACAAGGAAAAGGGTTTGCAGTGGTGGCAAATGAAGTGAAAAAACTTGCCGAACAATCACATAGCGCTTCTCTTGAAATCCAAGATATCATCGATATCTTGATTGAAAAAATGACAGTAGCGGATCAAAAGTCAAAGCAAGGAAATGAAGTGATTAATGAAACGAATCAAAAAAGAGAAAAAGTATTAGAAAACTTTTATGTACTAAAAGAAGCAGCTGAAACTGTTCGTCAGTTAAGTGATAAAACAGCAAAGCAAATTATATCAATTGAAAACAGCAGTGAGAAAATTAGTTTTTCTTTAGAAAATTTAGCTTCAACAAGTGAAGAAACATCATCCATGTCAACGGAAATGCGCAAATCGGTGGATCATGTTAAACAAAACAATGCGCAAATTCAAACAGATTTCCATCATTTACAAAAAGAACTGGAAACAAAATAAGAACCTTGCAATATGCCAAGGTTCTTTTTTTGATTTAAATATTTCGGTTTCTTTGTAATTCCCATTCATGCGGGTCGAACGTAGGATCCGTTAAAAAACGAAGGCGATATTTTTCCTCGTTTTTTCGATTGTATAAATAGCTATATTTCGCTTCGCATTGCGTTCCTGACCAAACCCAACGGCATACAAAGTTTTTTTCCTCATCTTTTTCGATGGGCGTTAAATTGAAATCTTCTATAGCAGATGATGTGAAATAATAGTTCGGAATGATTTCAATCACATCCCAATAACTGCCATAAAACACTTCTATTTTATCATAAGGTGCAGGAACTTCATATAAATTGATTGTGTCTCTGGGAAGACGAATAACCCCATGCTTTTTTGTTTTATCCATCGGAATGTTTAAATTTTTAATCATTTTTTTGTCATAATACCTGTCAGTTTCATACCTTTATGTGTATATGCTTTAAGTGTCAACATCTTCACCTCGCTTACATTTTATTGTTTTTATCTATGACGATTCCAATATTTATTCATAGTAAAATGTAAATGTTGGTTTTTCAACAGGAAATTCTAAAGCATTAACATAATGATAAATTACCTTAGGCATTTCTTTTGTAAATTGAAATGTTTTAACATGTTTTTTGTGAAAACACCCTGCAATGTGCGAAAAGAATGTTTTGTGTAAAAAATCAAATGATCGTCTTTTGTTTTTTTCTGAAAGGGAATTTCTTTTTTTACAATAGGAACGTTGAATCCTTTCATATACCATAACGCTTCTGGTTTAGCTCTTTCATCTTCACTGAGCCTTCTATATCCTTCAGGCAATAAATCCGATTTAAATATAGGAATAGTACTATGGGTTTTAAATAATGGGAAGCATAGATCATTTGAAGTTAAATCAAAACCAATTAAATCACCGTGCTTAATTTCTCCGTCCACTTGCAATTTTGGCACAAGTTGTAAATAACCTTTTGAACTATTTGTTTTCTTTTGAAAAAGAGGCAAGTGATCATATCCATATTCTTTTAATTCTTTTTTCTTATAATATTCTTTCATGTCTGCTCTCCTTCTTTTTAATATCTACTATATACCTTTTACATGCTTTTTTTCAAGTGGACGAGATGAAAAAAATACCATTGAATTCTCTCTTTACCTCATGATATAATAAAGTTGTCTTTGACATATTATGCCCATATTTTAACCTTAACCTAGTTATAAAAAAAGAACTGCTTCTCCGAGCAGTTCTTTTTTTAATAGGAAAAAATAGTTTTTATGAAAAATAAATGATGATTAACTTACTAAAAAAGAAGGTGGAATAGTGGAAATAACACATAAACTGAAAAAAACATACAATGATGGAGCGGGCTATTCACCAAAAATGGTTCAGCATTTGTCATGTGGACCTACTTTAACAAAAGAAGAATATGAAGCAGAACAGTCGAGGCTTCTTTTTCATTCAATTGACTCTCATATTGAAGAAGTAGAAACATTTTGGCATGAATTTATTTTTCAAACCACTTTAAACAACCAAACGACCGAGTGGACTTTAAGAATAACAGGCTACGAGATTTACTTTTATATGTATCAAGACGATGCAGAGTTATTTAAATTATTAAATGATATAACACATCTTTATTCTTTTTATGAATTTTTATATCAAAATTCATCGACTAGAACAAAAATTCTTTTAGAATTTGGTCCTAAAATATCATTCGAAGTTTTTAAACAAAGACGATTAGCGAATGAAAATTGGAAATAAACAAGAAAGAAGAGGTCCGTTTGGACCTCTTTTTTCTTGTTGTCAACATCTAACAAAAGTTTTAGGAGAACTAATGTATATATAGTATGCCACGAAGTGATTTTTTTATACAAAAAAGGCGTATGACTTTTTTATTTTTTTGACATGAATTCTATTGCATCAAAAATTTCTGCATACTTGCTCATTTCTTCATTTACATCATCTTCTTGGACTGCTTCATTTATAATTTTGCATGCTATTTCTAAAGGGACAAGATATATAGCAGCAGCAAACAACTGACCAAATTTTTCTTTTTCTTTCTCTTCTTTTTCTCTAAAAATAGTCTGTATTTCTTTTATAAGCAGTTCGTGTTGCGATGGATCATTTATTTTTTTTATTAAGTTTTTTAATTTGTATTTCATTTTATTTTTCAAAAGAAAACCCCTCCTTTATGGTTAATTAGCGATAAATACCATTTATCTTCTGTTCAAATGTATGATATACTAGGTTGAAAAACTTACCAATGACTTTTCCGACCGATCTATGATATAATAAAGATGTCTTTGATAGACAAACCTCTATTTGAACCTGTATGAAAAGAGCTTGTGCAATTCTATGCATAAGCTCTTTTCAGTTACTTCACGGATACTTTTTGATTTCCATCTACGACAACAAACCAATTTTTGTTTTTGTATAAGCTTTTTGGTAGTTCAACAAGCTGACTTCCACTTACAGAACTGTTTGCTTCTAAATCAAATGTTGCGGACATAGAAGCAGGATAGGTTTTTCCTTTTTCATCTATTACTATAATCGTTGGTGTAGAAGAAGAATCAATTAATTTATCACTCGTATTCGTAAATGTGTACGAAATCGAAACATAAACACTATCATCACTGTTTCCCATTTCTTGTTTTTCAACACCTGTAATGGATGTTTCTACTTTTTTTATTTTAATTACATCGTTTAGTGCATATGTTTTAGTTCCTTGATTTTGTTTTTCTTGTTTTACGACTTCATTTTGAACCATATCTTTTACAGAATTAGTCGCAATTACGATAAATGTGGTCGCAAAAATTCCACCCACAAAAGCAATAATTGATAAAATAAGTGCTGCTGTTTTTTGACTTGCTTTTTCTTTTTTAATGGAAAGAACGGTTAAAATTAATACAATTAATGCAAAAATAAATCCGAAATACGGAATTCCTGCCAACAAGAAACTAATAATACCTAGCGTTAACACTACGTTTTTTGACATATTCGTCACCTCCGCTTTTTATAATAAAAGATTTTCTTTCTTTGTCTATTCTTTTTTTAAAAACGTTACGTTTAAAAGAAGATGCAATAAAAAGACGTTTTTTCTAGACTTTTTCGACATTTTGGGCTATTTTCGATTCGAAAAAGAGGTGAAATGCAACAATATGTATAATACACAACATTTTTATTCTAAAAATCTTTTTTTAACTCGTTTTTTATTTAGTATGTGGTTATTATTAACCATTCTTAATTTTGTCGCAAGCGCTTATATAATTATGAAATTGTGTTTCTTATTATTTGGCGCCTTAACGTTTCCTTTAGCTATTTATTTATTAAAAACAAAAAAAGATAGTTATAAAGCTCAAATATATGTTGCGTATCATTTGCAAATTATGGCAGTATCCCTTATCTCGCTTCTTCTTGCAAATGGTGCTACGCTTGTTGTTTATATTTATTTATTTGTATTTTCTGTTTCTTGTTTAATCTATCTTAATAAGAAGCTTGTGTTATGGGTGAATTTATACGGAAGCATAGCAGGTATTGTTTTTTTATACATAGGAAAAAAAAATCTATTCCCACCTGATAAAATTTTAAATGTTGATGTTATTTATATCATCGCCGCATTTGGTATTAGTTTATTCACACAGATTTCGGTTCTTTCTCACTTTGAAAAATTAAAAAAACAATTAGAAGAAGATCGCGAACAATTAGTGAAAAACTTAGCAGAGAAAACATTCATTAACGAAAATATTCAAAATTTTGGACGTGATTTAGGAATTAGTATTTCTAATAGCCTTTCTTCAGGCGAACAGCTTCGAGAAGGTTTTGAAAGTGTTGAGCAAGCAAATGCCATCTTAGCTCGCAATACCAATGAGATATCTGCAAATATGACCTTTGTGCAACAAGATATTGTGGAACTAAAAGAACATTATCAAACTGTTCAACAAAAAAGCTCCGATATGCTTCGTTTTACAAAAATAAGTAAAGAAAACACCGATGAGCTTGAAAAAGAAAACCACGTTTTAGAACAAGTACTTCTTCAAAATATTTTATCATTTGAACAATTAGCCAAAAAAAGTGGAAATATCTACGGAATTGTTGATAAAATTACAGGTATTGCGGGACAAACGAATTTACTTGCATTAAATGCAGCCATTGAAGCAGCGAGAGCTGGCGAACATGGAAGAGGATTTGCAGTCGTAGCAGATGAAGTGAAAAAATTAGCGGAAGAATCAAAAAATTCATCCCTAGAAATTCAAGAAATTATTGATGATCTCATTGAATCTATGAACCAAACAAGTGCAGAAGCAGAAAATGGAAAAATGTCTATGGAATTGACAAAAGAAAAACGAAAAGTTGTTTTAGAAAATATAGAATTATTAAAAAAAGAAGCGGAAAATGTAAAAGAGCTTTCCGAATATACAAAATCAAAAATTGATTCAATTGAAAAAAATGGAGATAAGATTACTTCGTCTTTAGAAACACTTGCTTCTACAAGTGAAGAGACAAGCTCGATGACGTTAGAAATGAACGAACACGTACAGCGCGTTAATGAGGTAAATAAAGAAATCCATAACAAATACAACTTATTAGAAAACCAAATTAAAAAAGCCTAAGGGCTTTTTTAATACTTGAAAAAAACTTGTATATTCTTTATACAAGTTTGGGTTAATTATAGTGGCGTAATTGTGTTTTGTTGTGTTCGTTTTTTGTTCGTTTTATCCACTGATAGAAGTTGAAACCGCCTTTAATCACATAGTGAAGAGTGATAACCACTGTAAACGTACCACAAAACAATGTTACGTAGTATAAAGGACCTGTTAAAACAACTGTTTTTCCAATATACATGTAGTTACCGCCTGTTATTGTATTTCCGATTGCTGCAAAAACTGCACAAATAGAAATAAAAGCCATACTTTTAAACATGTGATTAGTTTTGATGTCAAATTTTTGTAGATATAACGAATATAAACCTGAAAATAACATAACACCGTGATAAAAAACAAAATAAATCGCAAAGAATGTATTAATATCATACGATCCACCGCGAACTGCTAATGCAACTATACCTCCTATAATTCCTGGGTAGCTTACAAGATGCAGTAGTTTTTTATCATTTTTCCAAAAAGCAATTACCATCATCATTTCTGTCATATTACATAATTCTAAAGGCAACGAATAGTCCCATGTAAGGCGTCCATCAAAATATAATCCGATCAAAAAAGCTAGGTAACTTAGTGGAATACTAATAATGACAAATTTCCGTATAAATTGGTTCATCTTTTTTTCCTCATTTCGTTTATTAGTTAGCTGTAAGATAGCATATTTTTTTTATTTGTCATCTTTTTTGTAGTAAAATCGTTAGGTTATAAAAAAATAAGAAGCCATCGGGCTTCTTATTTACTATATCAAAATTTTTTTTATTTTCGAGTAGTAATCGTTCGACAAAAAGTGCGTTTTTTATTCTTTCTACCGTAATACATGAAGAAGTTTTAATCGATACTTCGTTTTTTCTCGAAAAGGTTTCCACATACGTTTTAATGTTTCAAGTGTTATACGTGTTTCTTCTGAAGGAACAAGTGTAATGCGTGGAAATTCTCCTTTTTTATTCATAGGGATCGGAATGTCAAATTCTAAAACGATAGTTTCTAATTGTTCTACATAAAAAAATTTCACATTGTGGGGCGTAGAATCAAAAGAACATTCGATTTCTACTACGCCTTCATAGGAATACTCGTTTATAATTTTTCCTTCAAATGAAAGTTGTTTATTCACTTCATCCAGTTTTTTTATAAATCGCCCCATAAATTTACGATATACTTCTGCTTCTTTTAACAACCATTCTTCAAACAAGCGTCCACTTTCGCCATCATCGTCAAGGTTGAAAAAAACTTGGTCTTTTTTTACTTCAAATTTTACAAACAGAGAAAATGTTTCATCTATAAAAGAGCCTTCCGCTTTATCGACTCCTGTAAATTTTATTGAAAATTGTTTCATATTAACCATATGTAATCCCCTTTTTCTTTTAGTATATCATGTTCGCTAAATAAGGTACATCCTGTAAAGAAGACAAAAAAATACCTTTTGTGTATAATAAAAGATAGCAAGTTACATTTAATAAAAAAGGGGAACAAATGATGAATAATTGTATAAAATGCGGAAAAGGAAAAAATGTGGAAACCTATCACATTAAAGACATTTCCGATGAAACATTTAATGAAGTAAGTAATTTAGCTGCTTTATGCGCAGGTTGTCACAAAGAATGGCATGCTTTGAAATCAATGAGCAAAACACCTTTTGAGATTTGGGTTCAAGAGCCTCCTCTGATATTTTTAATGGCTTGGTTAATGGCAAATAAAAAAGCAAAAAAAGAAAACGATCCGATATTGCATGAATCGTTGGGAAAAGCGATGGAACTTTTTTACGAAACATTTGAAACATATAAAGCCAACGGCGGAAAAACAAAAAAGTAGATCTTTGATCTACTTTTTTCTTGCATTTTGTTTTTATTTGCTTAAAATAGCCAAAAAGGTAGGTGAGTTCATGAATAAGAAACAAAAAAATATTTTAATGATTACAATTATTCTCATTCTTGCTCAAGCTTTTCTTTTAGGTTGGTCAATATATTCAAATCATAATGAACAAAAACAATTAATGAAATCTCTTTATGAATGTCAAAAGGAAAGAGCAGAAGGGAACAGAATAACATTTTGTTTTGAAAACGGACCTTATCTAGATTCTCCGAAAGAAATAATGGAAAAGGATATTCAACAATCTTTTATAAGAGGTATCTTTATTTTTTTAACAATATTTGCTTCAAGAATTTTAATAAAAAAAATGAAATAAAGAACAAAAAAAGGCGTACATATTTCTACTGAAAAAGGACATGTTAAATAAAGAGAGAATTCTTTTAATACGATGGATTAACTATTCATCAAATCGCACTCCAGCGAAAAAACATACTTCATATGAAGTATGTTTTTTAAATTTCTTTTTTGTGGAGAATAAGCGTATATATAGCATGTTACCTATTCTTTTTTTTATATTCCCACCCATGCGGGTCGAAGGCAGGATCTGTTAAAAAGCGAAGGCGATATTTTTCCTCGTTTTTTCGATCGTATAAAGAACTATATTTCACTTCGCATTGCATCCCTGACCAAGCCCAACGACATACAAAATTTTTTTCTTCATTTTCGCCAATAGGTGTCAAATTGAAATCTTTTATTGTCTCTGATGTGAAATAATAGTTAGGAATCATTTCAACTACGTCCCAATAGCTGCCATAAAACACCTCCGTTTTATTATAAGGTGTCGGCACTTCATATAAGTTGATTGTATTTCTAGGCAATCGTATGACGCCGTGCATTTTTGTTTTGTTAAACGGAATTCTTAAGTCTTTAATTAGTTTTTTTGTCATAACACCTGTTAGTTTCATACCTTGATGTGTATATTCTTTCAATGTCATTTTTTCACCTCTATTTTAACATAACGTAGCTTTAATTTTTCAGCTAAAGAATCTTTAAAACGAAACATCCCTACTTTTTTTCCAAATCATATTCAAAATCGCGGGAATTTTTCATGAAAAATACACCAAAATATCAACATCTTTTGAATGAATTTCCCATTTCATTTACATACAAAAAACAGATTTCATTCTAACTTTTGGATGATGAAGGACTTTAGGCGACAATAGATTTATTTTTTCATGAAATTCTCTAGCTGTTCCTTTTTTTATTTGTTTGCATAGCACATTCAAATGATAAAATGGATTACCGCCGTTCAATTCTGCTAACAAACGAGGATTGCTTTGTAAAATCCATTGATGTTCGGCGTTTTTTTCATAGTGGTATGAAATTATTTCATTTTGAAAGCAAACTTTAACATTTAAAATGGGGGTTTTTTGAAAATCATCATCATTTGTGATAAAACCAACTTGTAAAACATTGAATTGTTCCATCTTCAACACCTCTTGTATTTTTTAGCGCGATCTCTTCTTTGAACGTATATTTATCTTGTTCATCTTATCAAATTAATCCAAAATTTTCAATCATCTAAACGATTGAATGACCCTTAAGGATGATGAAAATATTACCAATGGTATTTGAAATTGAAATATGATATAATAAAAGCGTCTTTGATAGACAAACCTCTATTTGAACCTGTATGAAAAGAGCGTATGCAATGAATTGCATACGCTCTTTTCATTGCTTAATTAACCAACAATTTTATACGAATACGCGGATCCGTTGTAAGCATGTTTTTGATATCTTCAACAAACGCATGATGCGTATAATAATGGGGATTTAATGACCCCAATCGATTGAATGAAGTAGTATCAAAAGGCGGTCTAACACTATTGTGATAAGAAAGAAGCGCTTTGACTTTAATATCATTAATTGCTACAAATGTTTTTCCATTTCTTTTTACTACCATGTACAAAAAAATAGAAGGAACGATCGGATGAAAACAATCTTCATTATTTGCTTCAGGTCTTAGTTTTATTCGTTTTTTGTTTAAAACAGGACTTATTAGTTGAAACGAAAGAACATATGTTTGATCATCTAGTTTCCCTTCAAGAAACATATTTTTGATTTTTAATGAATCTTTCATTTGTTGTTCGAATTTTTCGATATAATTCATTGCTTCTTTAAATCCATCCGTTTCCGAAAACGCTTGAATGAGTTCATGTTTTTCATCTATTTCACATGTATAATAAATATTCTCTTTGACAGAAAATAACTTGTTTTGTTTGTAATGTATTAAATATTCAATAGGTGTTCCATCCGCTTTTTCACCTTCTAATGTAAAATGATATTCTTGTACATAAGTAAGATAACAAACAAATAGTTCTTTGTTTAATGTTAGTTGTTTGAACATTTAAATTCCCTTCTTTCTACCGTAATACATGAAGAAGTTTTAAAACAAATAAGATTCAAAAGAATCTTATTTGTTTGATAATAAAACCAATATATGATATAATAAAGAAGATTCTTACACAGGATTGCATAGGGAAAAAGAATGATGTAAAAGTCATTCTTTTTCATTTTGTATAATTTAATATTCATTAAAAGAGGTGATTGTTTTGACCGAACGTATGTATAATGGAACAAAAAATATAAAATTAAAAGGGATTTTTACAAAAGAAATGTTCGAACTATTACATATACCATTCAAGGAAGCCAAAAAACATGGAGAAATTTACTTAATTCACAACTCGTTTGCTTTATATGAAGTACCCAAACCCTATAATGATATTATGGTTTTTTATACCTGGTTCATGGATGATTCGTTTGGAAACGACACATTTTTTCCTAAATATTATTTTAGTCAAGCACATATAGAGAAATATGGTTTAACACCTGTTAATAAAGATGAAACGTCATCCATTCAATGTAATTGGATTTTAAGCGTGGACGAAGATGAAAAATTCGTAAATAGAAGCGAAATTTCGTTTTTATATAATCGAAAAAATGAAGAGAAATATCGTCTTAGATTTTTAACCAATCCTAATTTCAATCCGTACATTTGGGAAAAATCTAACAACAAAAAATGACCTTTAGGTCATTTTTTATGTCCATATCCATTCTTTTTTCCACTTCCAAGAAGTGTTTTCATTGATAAACATCAAACGAATACGCAAATTGAAATAATTAACCAATTTTTGCCAAATGTCATTCATCCATTGTTCTTTACTCTCATTTTTTTCATCTTCTTCTAAGGACATTCTCCCCAAAACCGTTACATCTTCCCAAAGAGCAATGTTCATTATTTTCTGATTTTTCATATAGTAAAGTTCAATCACTTTACCGTCATTTACATAAAAATAAAAAAAGGTATAATGCATTTGACCCATAACACTTGGAGAAACTAAAAATTTTGAAATATGTTTACAATCGAAATCATTTAAGAAATGAAATACTTGTTTTTCTGAATAATTTAATTCTTGTATCATCTTATTCCGCCTCCAAAATAAAATCATTTAAATTTTTATATATTCTTCCTGCTTCGCAATCATATACTTCTACATAATCATAAGAAGTGCTATTTTCTTTCCAAGCTTCTTTTACTTCTGATACACTATTTGTTTTTAACACAAGATCATTCATTCCGCCATAAGGATATTGACTGTAATACGCAAATACGAGATATCTGTACATGTTGTTTCCTCCGTTTACCTTTTCTTCTTATTATAACAAAAAAGCGCCCTTAGGGCGCTTTTTTACATTCAATAAGCTAATCTTTTATTTTTTCTAAATTTGTACAACAAAAACATTGCTCTCACATATAAATCAATCGCAATGGAAAGCCAAACTCCTGCTATTCCCATTTCGAAATGAATTCCTAGAACATACACACCTAAAACTCGTATAACCCACATGCCAATAGCCGTACTGTACATAGGGCTTTTCGTATCACCCATCCCTTGTAAAGCACCCGCTAAAACTACACCTACAGCTGTAGCTGGTTGAGCAAAAGCGTCAATCCTTAACGCAGTAACTACCATACTTACAGCTTCTTTATCTGTTGTGAACCACATGGCAAGCCAAGGAGCAAAAATGTACAATAACATGCCAATAAAAGTCATAAACACAACTGAAATCCACATGGTTATTATTCCGTATTGATAAGCTTCTTTGAAGCGTTTTGCACCAAAACTTTGACCAACAAGCGTTGTAGCTGCTATTGCTAACCCATAACCAGGCATATAAGAAAATGTTTCAATATTTCCAGCTATGGAATGTGCAGCATATGTGTGAGTTCCTATTTTTATAATTAATCCAAAGTAAAGTACTTGTCCCAATCGCATAATTAGCCGTTCGATTGCTACAGGAATGGATAATTTTAAAATAGAAGAAGAATGCTTTTTTGAATATGAATCAAAAAAAGAAAAAGCTATCTTTGATTTTTTAACATAGGCATATAATGTTATGGTTCCAATTAATCTTACGATAACTGTTGCCCAAGCAGCTCCAGCTATCCCTAATCCTCCATTTCCAAAAAGTCCAAAAATCAGAACATAATCCAATCCTATATGTAGAATATTGATCCACCAGCTAATTTTCATTGGTGTTTTTGTATCACCAGCAGCTCGTAAAATACTTCCGAATATAAACATAAGAGAAATAAAAACAGAAGGAATTGCGACTATTTTAAAATAAATAGCTGCATCTTTTAAAACACTAGACTTCGCCCCCATCAATTGAAGTAGAGGTTCATTAAAAAATAACGTAACTATGCCAAATAATAATCCAAAAATTGCTGAAATGATTGTTGATTGACGGGCTATCGATTTTGCTCTTTCTAAATCACCTGATCCAACATTCCTTGCAATTAAAGACGAACTTCCAACGCCTATTGCCATAAAAACAGCGATATATACAGCCAGCACTGTATTAGCCACTCCTACTGCCGTCACTTCATTTAATCCTAACTTTGAAACAAAAAGGATATCAACAAATCCAACAACCGTTTGTAAAATGTTTTCAATCATAGCTGGAACTGCTAATGCAATAATTGTATTAATTTTTTTCATTCATTTACTCTCCTTTGTGGAATGAATTTATTCATTTTTTCCTCCATCATTATATATCTTTTTTTGTTTTTTGTTATAATAAAGTAGTAAAAATAAACTAAAAAATAACATATATAAGGGGGAATTAGAAAATGGATGAACGAGAAAAAAGATTACGAGCAATTGATGATTTGACAATTATTCAAGATCTTCGAGAAGATTGGAAAGAATTGCGAAAAACAGAGGACGATTTATCCGCAGTCGTTGGAATTTTAACGGATGAATATTTCACTTGGATGAAATTAGATTCTAAAAACGAATTAACGGTTCATCATGCGTTAATTGAATTAGTAAGCGAAGAACAAACTTCTCCTCAGCAATTAGAAGTTTTAAAAGAATTGAAAACCATTGAAAATAAACGAAGAAAAGGTGATTTTATGAAAGAATATTTATTTTGCATTAAAGAAATCCCTGAAGAACTGCAAGATGAATTTGGTTTTGTATCGGTTGAAATTTATCCAAAAAATGAATGGGAAAAGTTTTTGGTAGATAAAGATAATCATTTTTATCAAAGTGACGTTGAAGATCAAGAAATGATGGAATTATTAGAAAGCGAAGGGATAACGGAAGAAATGGAATGGATTTTTTCGACAGAAAAAACAGAAGAAGAAATAAGAGAATTTTTTAACCAACATTCTTATTTTATTGAAATAGATCAATTATTTGATTGAACGAAAAAAACTTCCATCATGGAAGTTTTTTAAATTTTTTCAACAACTTCATAATAAGAATCGATGATTTCTTTTAATTCTATTTGATTTTCAGCAGGCACTTTTATAAGTACAAAAATATATTATTTCGTTCATTACAACATTGTTTATGTACAAAAAAAGCTGTATAATAAAAGATGAGGTGACGGAAACGATGGAAAATAAATTAGTTAAGAACGGAAATTATTACATACTCACAAATTACGAAAACAATAAACGCGTGGCTTTACGACTTTCTGAAACACCTGATATGGAACTCATTCCTGAACACCCTGAATTAGTAGATATTAAGTTAACAGACGTGTGTCATATTGGATGTAAATGGTGTTATCAAGATTCTACTTCAGAAAGTAAACATGGAGATTTAGAAACCATTAAAACAGTAATTCAATCTTTAAATCCAAGTGTGACGGAAGTGGCATTTGGCGGAGGTGATGTTCTTCAACATCCAGATATTGTTGAAATTTTAGAGTTTTCAAGAAAACGCAGCTTAACGTCCTCTAATATCACCATGAACTGGCAAAGTATTATGCGATACCCTGATAAAGTACAAGCAGTGATGCCACTACTTGATGCAATCGGTGTCTCTATTGTTGGAAAAGGTCAGATTAAACAAGTAGTAGAAAAACTAAAAGAATTGAACTGTTATGAATCTGCACGTATTTGTTTCCATGTAATACCTGATTTATATAATAAAGATCTATTACTTAAAATATTAGATGAATTAAAACGTCATTCACCAGAAAGCGATATATTGTTTTTAGGTTATAAAACAAATGGTCGCGGAAAAAATGTAACACCTGTTCATGTAGATCATATGAAAGAAATTGTGGATTATATTATTAAGCATCAACTTTCTTTACAATGCGATACGAAATTCATTAAAGATTATATGGATGTTATTGAACAAGTAAGTAGTAAATTAACTTACGATATTCAAGAAGGGGAATATTCAATGAATATTGATTGCGTGGAATCTTTTTACTCACAATCAAGCTATAACTTGGCGTTTAAAGGAACCATTACACCTGATTTTGATATCGTACAAGCCTTTAAAGAAGTACGAGAATATGGTTCATTAACAACGATTTCATAAAAAAGGGAGAGTATCTTATGAAACTATACTTACGAAACATTAAAAAAGGATTTGCTACAAACTCTAGTAGCTATCATTCCACAACTGTTTTATCAGAAGAAGAGTACGATAAATGGACAAACGGCGAGATCCAAGTAGAAATTGGTTATGGAGACGAAATCTCGTATGAAGAATGGCAAGATCAAGAAGAACTAGAAGTAGATATTACACATTATACAACACCTGGTGGCGAAAAAATTGTCATCATTTGTGAACATGGAAGTAATTATTAAAAAAAGAAGCCTTTGGCTTCTTTTTTTGTTTTTTATTTTAAAAAGGGAATTTAAGAAGATAAGTAAATAACTGTTTATCGGAGGTGTTTTATTTGGATATTTATTCGTACGAAAATGAAAAGGTATATTTTGATTCAGCAAGAGTTTTTGATAGCGTTCCTTGTCGCGAAAATGCAATCAAATATTTAAAAGATAGTGAAAAATATACGGTTGATTTTGTATTGGTAAGTAATTCTTATTCCCGTGTATTTCTAAAAGAATTTCCTCATGTTAAATTTAATACTGTTTATTTTAAAAATGTGCATCAAAAAGGAAGAAGAGACGCTGTTTTTTCTGAAGAATTTAAACAAAATTCCGATTTTCAAACATTTATCTCCCGCATCATTCATCATAATAGTCGCATAAGATTTGGTTTAGGTCGGAACGCATTAAAGAAAGAAGAAGTCTTTTTTTATTTTAATAATATTCCATACGATAAGAATAAATTAGTAAGTGTAAGAAGGAATACTGATGAATTTAATTCGATCATAAAAAAATTTTTTCATTCAGATATGCAAAGACTCATCTCTATTTATTCCTACCATGATTTAGTTTTTTTCCATTTTTGGAACGGACCAAATCAATTAATTGAATTTTATCACATGTAAAAACCGACATTTGTCGGTTTTTTATTGATAATCTTCTTTATTAAAATTTTCTCTTTCTTCAAATTCAACAAGTGTTTCATCATCTAAAATCTTAAGACATCCACCTATTTCATTTTTTAATAACGTAACCGTTTCCCAGTGAGGAATCGGTTGAGCTAAGTTCAGTTTTAAAAGCGTTAGTATCGTTTGAAAAAAAAACGTAATGTCTTCTTCTAAAAAACCATGTTCCGATAAAATCCGAAGCGTTGCCCCTTCTGGGTGCATCTCATCTTCTCTTAAGAATTCTTCCCATTCTGATTCCACAATATGCTTCACTCGTTCAGTCGTTAATTTCGGTATTCTTCCTTCTTCTTCATGCTGTTTTCTTAATTTTTTTAAAAAATCTGACATAAAAAATGATCACTCCTTACTTTTGTTATCTTCATTTTACCAGAATTTATCTCAGAAAAGACCTTATTTGATTATTTATTTTACGTTTTTCCTTGAACACATGGTATGATAGGAATAATAACAAGTAAAGGGTGGGAAAAATGATTAAAGAACTGGCAAAAAAAGTTCATTTACGTTTACTTTCCTATAAAGAAGATAGTGAAAATCCGCTTCATGTTCATTTTTTTGGTACATGGAAAAATCCTAAAGGCAAAAAAGTAGAATTAAATGTTTATGTTGATAATCAAGCAAAACAAGCATTACTCGTGTTAGCACCCAATAGGTTTACTGAAAAGGAACGAATGAGTAATACCCAATTTATTAACGAGATTTCAACATTTTTATCTTTTCGCTATCGACTAAGAAATATTAACATTATAGGTCCTACCATTAAAGATAAAGAAACTTATACGACACTTTTAAATAGACAATTTGATCATTCTTTTCAAACAAAAGTTAAAACACTATTCTTAAATGTACAAAAAGCAAAATATGATAAAATTGATGAACAAAATTTCCCTCAAACTAGAGATGATAACTATTTTGAAAACTATCATTTACGAGGTTATTTATGGGGAGAAGAAGGAAAAAAAATGCTCAAAAAGTTAGAAACATTAGGATTGCTTCATTTTTTCGAAAACAAACGAGGAGAATTCGAATACACTTTTTGTTTTCAAAAAAATAAACGAGACACATTAGCTTGTTACCGTATTATCACGGATCAATTAAGACAAATGGGTTATGATGCAAGATATGGTTTTGTTCTTTCACACGTGTATAAAACAGAATTTAAGTAAACTGTTAAAAGCGCCATTTGGCGCTTTTTTAATCTGTATGATATACTAAAAAATACGATAAAAGATAAGAAAGGGTTAGATATATGGATCTTTCTACTATTAAATGTATTGAATTTCATTACGAAAATTGCGAAACGTTTTCAGTTGATGCAAATTTCATCCTAGAATGTGATTTATCTGCGATTAAAATCAAATATGACATTCATACCTTTCCTACTGAACGCTATAAAAGTGTTTCACAGTTTAACATGAAAATCTCTCCACAAGCCAACAGAATTGGCGCGTTATGGTTAGAAGATGAAGCGGCACCTTTTGAACGAACTGCTCGTTACGGAGATCTTGTTTTTTTTATCATTCACTATCAAAACGGAACGAAAGAAAAAGTGCAACTTCCATGGGAAGGCGATCAATATATCAATAATAATCAAACTACTACTATAGATAGCAAAGGAAATTTACTACTAACCATTAAAAAATAAGGACGGGGAAATCTTTGGATCTTTCTACTATACAAACCTTGGATATTTATTATGCAAATTCCGATGTTTTTTCAATTGAACATCGGTTTATCAACTATGTCTCATTTGAAGATATGACGATTAAATATGATTTGACTCGATTTCCGCACCAGCGTTATAAAACTGCTTCGCGTGTTGAAATGAATTTTTCTAAACACGCAAATGACAGAGATTATTTGTCATCAGAAGAAACCATCAACCCTTTTGAACGAACTATTATGTTAAATGATATTGTTTACTTTATGGTGGAGCTTCAAGATGGAACAAAAGAAAAAATATACGCTCCTTGGGATAGCAATTTTCGCAGAAACCCTTATCAAAGCTCTATACTAGATAAAGAAAAAAATTTACTCATTCAAATTAAAAAAAGCGACATCTAATGGTCGCTTTTTTTACACAAACACATTTATTCTATTATACTTCTTTTCATAAGAGGACTTCCTTTTATACATAAAACTAATTATGAGGTGATTGATAATGGGAATCGTTACATTTGGTCAAGGAGAAACAACAAAGGAAATCTTAAAAAAAGGTATTTTTGAAAGTGATAAAACAACCATTTCTTTAAATGGCAGTAGTTTTAAAGAATCTACATGGCAAGATGATTTTCTTGGCTTATTAGAAGTAGCTTTACCAAATTGGAATGATTACTTTTCCATCTATAATTCTAAAGTAGAAAATTGGGATGCTCGTTACCAGCTTATTGAAAAAATTGCGATGCGCGCTTCCGATATTAAAATCGTCACACTAGAGAAAATCAAAAGCAGCTATATGTTTACAGAACTTGGGGAAATTGTTCAAGAAGCTCCTGGAAAACTTATTTTTTGTAATCTTTTGAATGAAAAAGAAGATTATGAAAATGAACAACAGAAAAATGACCTTAAAAAAGCGGAATTTGATATTCGTTCTCGCGGTGGAATTGTTGTTTATTCTATTGAAGCGCTTGTTGAAGTGGTGATTAGAAGAAAACAAATGGCTTCTACTCCGTATAATTTAGTTAATAAAGACTTAAAAGATACAGCGGGATTTGAAGATCACATGAATTTCTCTGTTTTCTTTGGAGGTTCTTGTAAAGCTGTAAACGGTATTAACTGGCAAGATGAAGCGATGAGCCAATTATCACATCGTTTTATTGAAGGGTTTAACCCTGTTGTTCCAAATTGGACAGAAGAATGTCAGGTTCGAGAAGATGCAGCTATTGATGGTTCTGAAATCAATGCATTTGGACTTAATACAGACAGCCATTACAGCATGTATGAGTTAGGTAAAATTCAATTTACTCGCCCTGATTCACTTGTTGTCTATTTGGATGCACGCGAACAAAACCTCGCACATTTAGACGAGGAACAAAGAAAACATATGGTTAAAGTATTAAAGAAGATTGGAGATGACTTAGAGAAGAATAACATTACAGTAAAACGCTCGATGGATTCACTGATTGATCACGTTCAATCTCTTGCTAATGATCACTTCCGCCGTCTTTTATTTAAAGCATTAGCATATGCAGATAAAGATAAGTTTACTAATTTATTAAACTTTATCAAAGAAAAAGGCGTTAAGTTGACACAAGGTGATGAAGATATTTTATCACAAGTCGAAAATTTTGCATGACAGTATAAGAGATAGTAAAGTAAGAACAAATGTTCTTACTTTTTTTTATGTGAAATTTTATCCAAAAAATACTGTGAAATGATAGAATAATACTAGATCAAAATGAAATGAGGAATGCAGAATGGAACTATTTGCAGTTTGTTGGTTATTACGAGGAAAAGTAAATGCGTATGATCAAAAAGGAAAATTAATTGGAAAAATAACAGGTGCTACTAGAAGTGACTCCAGTAAGGGATTTATCGAAGAGAATATGAATTTATACATTGAAGGATGGAGTTATTCTAAACAATTACCTTTAAATACGACTTATTACAGAAAAGAAGAAATTGAACAGCGTGTAAAAGAAGTACAAGACGAAATCAATGAGTTAAAACTTTTACCTACAACATCTACACCTCTTTCACAACTAAACATGCTTGAAGAAGAAATCGCAGGACATGAAAAATCAATTGAATTGTTTCTTGATTTCACATCTAAAAGATTCGTTTCGTAACTAATTGAAAAGAGGGATTTGTATGACTTATAGTTGGAAAAGGATGACAAGAGAAGAAATGATTGAAAAAGTATGTGAATTATATAAACAAAATGATGTAGAATATTCATTAGAAAAAGTAAAAATGATGAATGAAGATGAATTAATGGATGAAATGATTGAATACGCAGAAATTTAAACACAAAAATGACAATTAAATTATTTAAAAAAACATGCCATAAGGCATGTTTTTTTAATGTTTAAACTTAAACAGATACGGGTAAAAAAAGAGAAAGGAGGGAGTTATGAAATATCAAGGCTTACATAAAGATCCTATCCGTATAATATTTGTCATTGGCACATTTTTATTCTTTTTAGCAGTCCCTATTTTTTATTTTCTTATAGTTCCACTTCATTTTTCTACTATTTTGTTTGGTGTTTTTGTTGTCATTATTCTTATTGTGTGGGGAGCAGTGACGATATCTCTTTTAATGAATGAATACAAAGAATTTAAAAAAGAAAAACAAGCGAAAAAAAATGATTTTTAGGACCTCAAAATGAGGTCTTTTTTCTATTGTTTTAAATAATAGAGGTCACTATTTATAAAAGAGCGAAGTTAATAGAAGATGTCTTTTCAATCTATATTCTAATTAATAAAAAGGGGTGATTTTTTTGCGAAAATATATTGTATTTATCGTTGTAGCTATTTTAGCGGTCATGACAGGTTGCAGCAAAAAAGAGACAGCAGAAACAGATGTAAATCATTCGTTTAAAGGAAAAAGCGATCATTGGGTAGCTACCTATCAAGTTGAAGGAAATGGCGGTTTTTTCGAACGTTTAAAAGGAACCGATCCAAAAAGCAAACAACAATTAATTTTAACATATAAAGGTGACGTTTCTGAACTTTCTACGTTAAAAAAATTAACATATAACCTTATCTCTTCTGAAAGTAAAGGGAACGAAACAGTAACATTTAATGAACCAACAACTAAAAAAGAATTTACATTCACCAAAATAAAAGGAAAAGAAATGGAACCTTCAGATGAAACAGTTTCTGTTAAGGTTAAGTGGGATGGAAAAGAAGAAGAACTTTCATTAAAATAAAAAATAGCCAATTTTGGCTATTTTTTATTTTAATTTTTTCAACACATGTGTTTAAAATGACTTATAA
>Ga0207655_1001019_pt1 | contig 28341 bp, 22 predicted proteins | sample KBSM44metaG_FD_184398 | JGI IMG/M metagenome (GOLD analysis project Ga0207655, IMG submission 184398) | Miscanthus rhizosphere microbial communities from Kellogg Biological Station, Michigan, USA - KBS M4-4 metaG (SPAdes) (version 2) | ecosystem: Host-associated > Plants > Roots > Rhizosphere >... | reverse complement strand
TGGGAAGACTTCTCTGGCCAGTTCAACAAGGGCGACAAGATCTCCGGCACCATCAAGTCGATCACCGATTTCGGTATCTTCATTGGTCTGGACGGCGGCATCGACGGTCTGGTTCACCTGTCCGACATCTCCTGGAACGAAGTGGGCGAAGAAGCCGTACGTCGCTTCAAGAAGGGCGACGAGCTCGACACCGTGATCCTGTCTGTTGATCCAGAGCGTGAGCGCATCTCGCTGGGTATCAAGCAGCTGGAAAGCGATCCGTTCTCCGAGTACGTCACTGTCAATGACAAAGGCGCTATCGTTCGCGGTACCGTTAAAGAAGTTGACGCCAAAGGCGCCATCATCACTCTGGCCGACGACATCGAAGCTACCCTCAAAGCCTCCGAAATCAGCCGTGACCGCGTTGAAGACGCGCGTAACGTTCTGAAAGAAGGCGAAGAGATCGAAGCCAAGATCATCAGCGTTGACCGTAAGAGCCGCGTGATTTCTCTGTCCATCAAGTCGAAAGACGTTGAAGACGAGAAAGAAGCCATTCAGAGCCTGCGTAGCAAGCCTGAAACCGCAGAAAACACTGGTCCTACCACTCTGGGTGACCTGCTGCGTGCTCAAATGGAAAAACAGAACTGAGTTCTGTCTGACCATTGAAAAAGGGCGGCTTCGGTCGCCCTTTTTTGTGGGCGGTGTTTTTTTCGGCAATCACCAGGCGCAAGTGATCACATAAGTGGGGCAGTGGGGCTGTTCAAATCGTTTCGGTCATGCTAAAACCTTCAAAGCGCTTTACCTAGCTGCTTGAAAAAGAAGGGAAAAATATGACGAAGTCGGAGTTGATCGAACGAATTGTCACCCATCAAGGACTGCTCTCATCCAAGGATGTGGAGCTGGCCATCAAGACCATGCTTGAGCAGATGTCGCAATGCCTCGCCACAGGCGACCGTATCGAGATACGGGGCTTTGGCAGCTTTTCCCTGCATTACCGCGCGCCTCGTGTAGGCCGCAATCCAAAGACCGGACAGTCGGTCAGTCTGGACGGCAAGTTCGTCCCGCACTTCAAGCCCGGCAAGGAATTGCGTGATCGGGTGAACGAAGAGGAGGAGCATGAGCTCCAATAGCGTTCTAAAGGAGTGCTGAATGCGAAATCTCAAACGCCTGGTTTTTTTTATAGTCGTCGTGCTGATCGTCTCGGCGACGGTAGTATTCATGCTTGAAAACCAGCAGCCGGTGGCGTTGGTGTTCTTTGGCTGGTCGGCGCCCGAGTTTTCGGTGGCTGTACCGGTGATACTGGCGTTGTTGCTGGGCATGGCGATTGGGCCTGCTCTGGCATGCCTGATGAAACTTAAAAGAAAATCCACCCCGAGGGCTCCCGCCACTCGTCAGGTTTAGACATGGCTGCGGCTGCCGCGCAGCACACATTTTCAATACTCGTTGCCGTCCACGTCTGTGCCCCCCGCTCGAGAGGTGCAGCGCTGTGCGTTCTTCGATTTCTTGACCCCACACGTTAGGACAAGGCCAGCCACAATGGCAAATAGCTCATCGACTGAAAAAACAACTGACGAAATCGATGTCATGGAAGTACTGACGGTGCTTTGGCAGCAGAAAGTGCTCGTGCTGGCCGCCGTTGTCGTCTGCACGCTGATCGCGGCCGCCTATGTGTCGCAGATCAAGCCGGTGTACGAGGCGCGAGGGTATCTATTACCTCCGACCAATGACGACATCAAGGAGATGAACAAGGGCCGCGGTGAGGAGTTGAGCCTCAAGCCCTTTACCGACAAGGACATGTATGACGTCTACACGCGTGAGCTTCAGGCAGAGGCAACGCGCAAGGCCGTATTTGACCGGGTCGTCCTGCCCGCCAACGCCGCTGCGGCTAACGGTGAGTCCCGGGAGGCGGCCTATGAACGCTTCCTGAAATCCGTGACCGTTTCGCCTGTCGGTGCCGAGCTGGACAAACGCTTTGCGATCACCGTTCAAGGCCAGGACCCGGCGCAGGCCGCCGCAGTGATCAAGGCCATGATTTTCGAGGCCCAGGAGGTAGCCGTTCCGGAAGTGATCGCATGGAGCGGGCGCCAGACCACCGTGGCCCTGGCCGATATTTCCCGGGACATCGCTCATCTGCGCGAAATCGAGAGCGAGACGCGCGAAGATGAGATCACTCGTCTTCAGGAGGCCCTGTCTGTCGCGCAGGCGATGGGTCTGGAGAATCCGGCCCCTGTCTCGGCATCGGGCAAGGCCCAGGTGGATGCGCTTGTGAATGACAAGCTCAGTTACATGCGCGGGACCAAGGCCCTCGCTGCGCAGATCCAGGTGCTGTCGGAGCGAAAGTCCGGTGACCCCTTCATCCCGAATCTGCGGACCCTGCAGATGAAAGAGCGCTTCATCGACAATCTCCAGATCAATCCCGAGCGTGTTCGCCTGTATCGTCTTGACGGTTCAATCGATGTACCTACCCAGCCGATGAGTTCGCGCAAGCGCCTGATTCTCGCGATGGGCGTGTTGGGCGGAGCGGGGCTGGGTGTATTCCTGGCCCTGGCCCGTTATTTCCTGATGGGCCGCCGCAAGACAATTTGAGCCTGAAGGAGCATGTAGGCTAGCTGGATGAATGTCCGGCTCGCCGACATGGCTTGTAAGATTTTTGCCCAAACAGTCGGTCAAGTGCTCTGTAAGCTTGCGCACCCTTATGTGCAGTGTTGCCATGGTGTAGTGTAAAGAGATGTCAATGCGCCATGAATGATCCGGCATCTGTAACCCTGGCGGGGCAATTGTGTAATGGGCGGGAGCGCAACGGTCGAAATATTTATCGGCGACCAACTCTTTCAGATAATCGAAGGCATAATGTCCGGCAGTTCGGCGTCATGTGTTCAGACTTTGGCGACGGCGGGCGCAGGCACGTATCTTCCTTGATGTGGCGTGCAGGCGGAGCGGGCTGAAGAAAGCGGGCAATGTTCGGCCAATAGCCGTAACAAATAACGATTATGGTCTCGCTGCTATCAAATTCATGATCTGAAGGTATGACAGGATGGCTTATCTTACGGACTCCCAGTTGGCCGAGGCAGGCTTCAGGAAACTGGGTAAGCACGTGAAAATCAGTGACAAGGCGTGCATCTACAATGCCGACCAGATCGAGATAGGAGACTACTCCCGTATCGATGACTTCTGCGTGATTTCAGGCAACGTGCGGCTGGGCAAATATAACCATATTACGCCCATGTGCCTGATCGCCGGAGGAGTGCCCGGTGTCTTCCTCGAAGACTTCTGTACGCTGGCTTATGGCGTCAAGGTCTTTTCGCAGTCTGACGACTACAGTGGTCACACCATGACCAACTCCCTGGTGTCGAAGAAGTTCAAGAACGAGACCTTTGCCGCCGTGCATCTGGGCAAGCATGTGATCATTGGTGCCTCCGCTGTCGTCTTCCCAGGTGTGACGGTTGCCGAAGGCTGTGCGATTGGCGCCATGGCGCTCGTCACCAAAAGCACCGCCCCATGGGGTGTGTACGCGGGGATACCGGCCAGGAGGGTCAAGGACAGGGAGAGAAGAATTCTGGAACTGGAGCCCTTGTTCCTCGAGGAACAGGCTCTGGCGGGCAATTCATAGGAAGGTGCCGTCAGCGGCACACATTCCCCCCATGGTTCGCTGATGCGCAGCGACCAGGGGCGTAAACACTTAAAGATTTGACTTAAGGCTATAGAATGAAAAGTATCGAAAACATCAAGTTGGCCATCGTGGGCCTGGGTTATGTAGGACTTCCGCTTGCCGTGGAGTTCGGCAAGATCCGCTCGGTGGTGGGATTTGATATCAACCAGTCCCGCATCGATGCCCTGAACGCCGGGCAGGATTCGACCCTGGAAGTCAGCGAAGAAGAACTCAAGCAGGCCAGACACCTGGTCTACAGCGCCGACCTGGAACAGCTCAAGCAGTGCAACACCTACGTGGTCACGGTGCCTACTCCGATCGACGAGTACAAGCAGCCTGACCTGACCCCCTTGATCCGTGCATCCGAAACCATCGGCAAGGTGCTGAAGGCCGGCGACATCGTCATCTACGAATCGACTGTCTACCCAGGTGCCACCGAGGAAGACTGCGTGCCGGTACTCGAGCGCGTCTCGGGCCTGAAATTCAACGTGGACTTCTTCGCGGGCTACAGCCCCGAGCGCATCAACCCGGGCGACAAGGAGCACCGCGTCACCACCATCAAGAAGGTGACTTCCGGTTCCACCCCTGAAATCGCCGAAGTGGTCGATCAGCTCTACAACCAGATCATCATCGCCGGTACTCACAAGGCCAGCAGCATCCGCGTTGCAGAAGCGGCCAAGGTCATCGAGAACACCCAGCGCGACCTGAACATCGCCCTCATCAACGAACTGGCCATCATCTTCAACAAGATGGGCATCGACACCGAAGAAGTGTTGAAGGCAGCCGGCACCAAGTGGAACTTCCTGCCGTTCCGTCCAGGTCTGGTCGGTGGCCACTGCATCGGCGTTGACCCGTACTACCTGACCCACAAGGCCCAGGCCATCGGCTACCACCCTGAAATCATCCTCGCTGGCCGTCGCCTCAACGACAGCATGGGCGCTTACGTCGTTTCCCAGATGGTCAAGTCCATGCTCAAGCGCCGCATCCATGTCGAGGGCGCGCGCGTCCTGGTCATGGGTCTGACCTTCAAGGAAAACTGCCCGGACCTGCGCAACACCCGCATCGTGGACATCGTTCAGGAACTGGCTGAGTACAACATCAGCGTGGACGTCTTCGATCCATGGGTCGATATCGCAGAAACGCAGCATGAATACGGCATCACCCCGGTCACTGCTCCTGCAGAGGGCCAGTACGACGGCATCTTCCTGGCCGTGGCGCACAATGAATTCCGTGAACTGGGCGCGGCCCGGATTCGCAAGTTCGGCAAGGCGGAACACGTTCTCTACGACTTGAAATACCTGCTGACGGCTGAAGAATCGGATATCCGTCTGTAATCCGGGTGTTTCAAATTGCGTGTATCTGTCACGCTGAATGATTGGTTCAAGAGGTAAACATGAGTCGATATGACGAGGTTTTGAAGTCCCTTGCTTCAGAACCGAAAAAATGGCTGGTCACCGGGGTGGCCGGCTTCATCGGGTCGAATCTGCTGGAGACCCTGCTCAAGCTGGGTCAGACCGTCGTCGGCCTGGACAACTTCGCCACCGGCCATCAGCGCAACCTCGATGAGGTCAAGTCGCAGGTGGGTCCGGAGCAGTGGGGCAACTTCACCTTCATCGAGGGCGACATCCGCACGCTCGATGATTGCCACCGCGCCTGTGCCTCGGTCGATTACGTACTGCACCAGGCTGCGCTCGGGTCTGTTCCGCGTTCCTTGAATGACCCGATCACGACCAACGCGACCAATATCGACGGCTTCCTCAATATGCTGGTGGCTGCCCGTGACGCGAAGGTGAAAAGCTTCACCTACGCGGCCAGCAGCTCCACCTATGGCGACCATCCCGGCCTGCCCAAGGTCGAGGACGTGATTGGCAAGCCGCTGTCGCCCTACGCTGTGACCAAGTACGTCAACGAGCTGTACGCCGACGTGTTCGCGAAGAGCTACGGCTTCACCACCATCGGGCTGCGCTACTTCAACGTCTTCGGCAAGCGCCAGGACCCGGATGGTGCCTACGCCGCCGTGATTCCGAAGTGGACGTCGGCGATGGTCAACAATGAAGACGTCTTCATCAATGGCGATGGCCAGACCAGCCGCGACTTCTGCTTCATCGAGAACACCGTGCAGGCCAACATCCTGGCAGCGGTCGCCGAGGATGAGCAGGCGCGCAATCAGGTCTACAACGTGGCAGTCAGCGGCAGGACTGACCTGAATCAGTTGTTCGACCTGATCAAACTGAACCTGGGTGCGAACGGCGTGGTCTACGACAAATCGCCTGTATACCGCGATTTCCGTGCCGGAGACGTCCGTCATTCCCAAGCGGACATCGGCAAGATCACCCGCATCCTGGGGTATCTGCCAGATTTCGACATCGGGCAAGGAATTGCCAAAGCCATGCCGTGGTATATCGACTTCCTGTAAGTTCGATAAGGGGCCAGGTTTTCAGCGGTAACCTGGCCCTCTCTACGGAAAAAGCAAAAATTATAATGATAGTGACCGAATCATGATTCCATTCAACCGCCCTCCCTACACTGGTAACGAAGACCAGTACATTCTGTCTGCCATCAAGAGCGACAAGATTTCCGGCGACGGTGCATTCAGCAAGCGATGCCAGGCCTGGTTCGAAGAAGACCTGGGCTGCGCCAAGGTACTCCTGACCTCTTCCTGCACCCATTCGCTCGAAATGGCGGCGATCCTGATCGACGTGCAGCCTGGGGATGAAATCATCATGCCCAGCTACACCTTCGTCAGCACGGCCAACGCATTCGTACTGCGCGGCGCCACGATCGTGTTCGTCGATATCCGCCCGGACACGATGAACATCGACGAGACGCTGATCGAACAGGCCATCACACCCCGGACCAAGGCGATCGTTCCCGTTCACTACGCCGGCGTGGCCTGTGAAATGGACACCATCATGGACATCGCCAGGCGCCATGACCTCTACGTCGTCGAGGATGCCGCACAGGGCATGACGTCTTTCTACAAAGGCCGTCCACTGGGCACCATCGGTCACCTGGGTGCGTTCAGCTTCCACGAGACCAAGAACTACACCAGCGGCGGCGAGGGCGGGTTGCTCATCATCAATCACGAAGACTTCGCCAACCGGGCGGAAATCATTCGTGAGAAGGGCACCAACCGCAGCCAGTTCTTCCGCGGAATGGTCGACAAGTACACCTGGGTGGACGTGGGCAGCAGTTACCTTCCTTCGGACTTGCAGGCCGCATACCTGTGGGGGCAACTTGAGAAGTGCGACGAGATCAAGCGCAACAGACTGGCGACATGGAACACCTACCATGAGCTTCTGACGCCGCTGATGGCTGCCGGGCATATCGAGCTGCCGACGCTGCCAGAGGGCTGCGAACACAACGCCCACATGTTTTACGTGAAGGTGAAGGACATCGACGTGCGGACGGCACTGCTCAAGCATCTGTCCGAGAACGGTGTCTACGCAGTGTTTCACTACGTACCTTTGCACACCGCGGTCGCCGGGCCTCGGTTCAGCCGTTTCCATGGGCAGGACACCTACACGACCCTGGAAAGCGAACGGCTCATCAGGCTGCCGATCTTCTACGGCCTGAGTTCGACCGACTTGCAACACATCGCCTCGCAACTGGAGAGGTTCTTCAGTTGAAGTTGAAGGCGGTTGCTGTCTATGCCACCGGTACGGTACTTGGCGCTTTCTTCAGCTTGGTCACCCTGCCGGTCATGGCATGGTTCTTCAGTCAGGAGGATGTAGGTCGAATTGCACTGTTTCAGGTCGTGCTGTCGCTAGCGGTCGTCGGACTGAGCCTGGGCCTGGATCAGGCGTACGTCAGGCGGTTCAACGAGGAGCAGGGCGGCGAGCGGCTGGCCAAGACCTGCCTTGTGCCGGGCCTTGTGCTGCTGCTGGTGCTCGTCGCGGTGCTGGCCTGCTTTGGTGACAGGCTGTCGGGGCTGCTGTTCGATCTGGACAGCTTTGCCCTGTACGGACTGGCCGCGCTGACCCTGCTGATTCTGTATCTCGAACGCTTCCTGTCCGTGTTCCTGCGGATGAAGGAAATGCCGTTCGCGTACTCGTTGACCCGAATCATCCCCAAGGCGCTGATCCTGGGGATGGTCGCGGCCGTCTACCTGTTTCCCGAGTACAAGAACTTCACCTACCTGGTGATAGCGCAAGTCGTGGGCTGGGGCATGGCGGTCGCGATCATGTTCTATTACTTGCGGCCCAGTCTGACCCGGTACTTCGGTGCGCCCGTCGACAAGGCGAGTATCAGCACCCTGTTGTCGTTCGGCCTGCCTCTGGTGATCAATGGCATCGCCTTCTGGGGGCTGAGCTTCATGGACCGGATCATGGTCAAGGCGTACTCCTCGCTCTCGGAGTTGGGCGTGTATGCCCTGGCGTCGACCCTGGCCGGTATTGCCATCCTGTTTCAGCAAATATTTTCGACCATCTGGCACCCGATGATCTATAGATGGGTGGCAGAAGGCGTTTCGGTCGACAGGATTGTCGAGGTGAGTGAAGGCCTTCAGGTCTTTTCCTTCGTGCTGGTGTGCATCGTCGCCATGTTCGCGTGGTGCGTGCCTTACTTTCTGCCGGCAGGTTATGGCGCTATCGAGTACATCCTGATGGCCTGCCTTCTACCGCCGTTGTTCATCATGATTGCAGAGGCGACAGGTGTTGGAATCAACATCTCCAATGCCACCAGGTTCGCGCCTCTGGTGACGTTGCTCGCGCTGCTGATCAATGCCGGACTCAATGTGTGGCTGATTCCAGCCCACGGCGCTGCCGGTGCTGCTGCCGCTTCGGCGATTTCGTTTTATGCGTACGTGGTGTTTCGCACGGAAGCATCGATCCGGGTGTGGAAATATATGCCAAGACTACGTTTTTACTTCTGCGCCCTTATCGTGACCGCGATGGCCTGTGCCCAGGCATTGGCAGGGACGCTGCTGGGTTCCTATTCGCCTGTGATGTGGGTTTTTGCCTTGGTCACCTGTCTCATTGCTTATCGGCATAGCCTGGTGGCGTCGGTTTTGTATATACGGAAATTTGATTGATATGCTTCTAATCCATGGTTCGTTGGCGATTGGCGGGATTGAGACATTCTTCGTGCGCCTGGCAAAGGAGAGGGCTGCCCAGCATCTGCCCACCAGTATTCTCCTGTTGAGCCCTCCGTCTAAAAGTAATGCGGAACTGGTTGAGAAGGCGCGTCTTTACGCAAACGTCTATTTCCTGACCGACTGGATCAACCCTGTGCTGGGTCCCTTGACTCGCCGGGTGCCGTTTCACCTGTCCTCCATGCTTCCGTTGAACAGGAAAGCCGTGAAGGATGCATTTGCAACCGTTGACTCAGTCCATGTTTCCAACGGATTCTGTGCGCACTTTGCATTTCGCCTGATGGCGCTGGCCAAGGTCAATGTGCCCATCAGCATGGGACTTTATCATTCGCTCGAGTACTGCTGGGGCGCCCCCCGCCTGCCGCACTACGAGCGATGCAATCGTCGGCTGTTTTCCCAGGTGCTGCAGCGCAACAACCTGCTGTTCTTCAATGAGGTGCTGGTAGATTTCTACCAACGTCAGTACCAGCAAAGTTTCGCCGACGTGAATGTGTTCCCGTTGGGTGTCATCGATTTGAACACCCGGCAGACTTACGAACGCGCACCCGTGCCTGAATTTGTGCTGGGCAGTGTGGGCAGGCTGGTGACGTTCAAGAGTTACAACTTCTGGATGCTGGATGTCGTCAAGGCACTGCGTGACCAGCAGATTCCCGCGAAATATGTCATCTATGGGGAAGGGCCGCAGAAAGAAGAGATGGCCAGCAAGATCGATGCGTTGGGTATTCAGGAGTATGTCAGCCTGAAGGGTAATCTGGAGCACTCGAATTTTGTCCGCGAAGTGAGCCAGTTCGACGTCTTCGTAGGCTCCGGTACTGCCATCGTGGAAGCCGCGGGTGCGGGTGTTCCGTCCGTCATTGGCATTGAGAACCTCAACGAGCCCCTGACGTATGGCTTCTTCAGCGACATCCCCGGTTTCTCGTACAACGAAGATGGCCTGTACCCGAAACAGCAAGCCTTGCAACTGTTGCTCGACTACTACGCCTCGTCGCCAGAGCAAAAGCGTGAACTGAGCGCCCGGCAGGTCGAGAAGGCTGCGCTGTTTTCCATCCAGCAGTGCTCGAACAACTTCCGTGACCTGAAGTTGACACCACTCAGTGATGCCGAGATCCAGAAACGAGGCGGCTTTCTGTTCCGCCTGGCGTATGGCACCAGCTTCCTGATGTTTTCGATAGGGGTCAGGCTGAGCGGGAAAACCTTGAACGATGTTATCAGCACACCCGCCGGTGGCTGAGCAGTTAAATAGAGCAGGGATTTATTCAAGGTGAGATCTAACCTTATGTACCCACCGGTGACCTTTCAGACGATTGTTCATCATCATCGCTACAGGTGTCTGTTCCTGGCTTTCGTCTTCGCGGCCATCCTGGCAAGCCTGCCAGTGGACATGTTTATCGATCGCGATAACTACATCCTGTACGCCATTGACGCCGTGAACGTGTTCAAGTCGAACTTGAGCCAGGGCTGGCTCAGGAGCCTGACCAATGAACCGGTCTGGCTGGGCATCAACATACTGCTGGGAAATCTGGCCGACCCGAAGGGCGTCCTGCGGATCATCATCTTCATATCGTCGTTCGTGGTCGCTTACCTGACGTTGCAGACCGAGCCCCGTGCGCTGATTATCCTGGTGCTGTTCCTGTTGCTCCCGCAGATCCTCAAGAACCATGTGATCCACTTGAGACAGGGCGTCGCGGTGGCGGTGTTCCTGCTGGCGTGGTTCGGTGCAAGCAAGTCCACCCGGGTCGTGCTGTTGTGCCTGACACCGCTTATTCATGCCTCGTTCTTTTTCGTCATCTTTCTCTACGCATTGAACTGCTTTTTTGTCAGGTTCAACTTCTCCGCCGGTTTGCGGCTTCTCACTTACCTGATCGTCAGTTTGCTGCTGGCCGGTACGAGTCTCTGGCTGGCCTCGCAATTGGGCGCCAGGCAGGGTGATCAATACCAGTCTGCCGCGTTGGAGATCAGTGGCCTGGGCTTCGTGTTCTGGCTGGGCTTTTTCACGCTCTTTATCTTGCAGGGTCCCACTTTCCTGCGAGCCAACAGCTTTCAGGCGGGGCTCTTGCTGTTCTACCTGGTCAGCTACTTTGCGCTTCCGATCGGGGCAAGGATCTTTGAAAGCGGACTGATCCTCATCATGTTGGCTGCCCTGCAACTGACAGGCTGGCGCAAGCAGGCCTTCTATCTGATGTTTGCTTTCTACTTCTGCATGCAATGGTTGCCGAGACTGTTCTTGCCCGGGTTCGGCTGGGCGGTCTGAAAAAGAGCTGTGCATGCACGCTCTCTTGAATTCGGCCTTCTCGAGAGCAATGGCGATGTCACGTATGATGCCGGATGGACGTAAATGGAGTTGCAATGAATCGCCGTATTTTGTTTGTAGTCAATGACCCTGCTTTTTTCGTATCCCATCGCATGGCGATCGCGTTGAAAGTCAGTGCCATGGGCTGGGATACCCACGTGGCGACCATGCCGGGCGCCGCAGTCGAGGAGATAACGGCACAGGGTTTGAAACACCACCCCCTGCCTCTGGATCGAAGTGGTCGTAACCCGTTGAAGGAGCTGGTGCTGTTCTGGGCGATTTTGCGGCTGTTTCGCTCACTGAAACCGGATCTGGTCCACCTGGTGACGATCAAGCCTGTGATCTATGGCGGTATTGCGGCTCGCATTGCCCGCGTGCACTCGGTCGTCGTCGCGGTGTCGGGGCTGGGTTTCATCTTCATGGCCCAGGGCTTGAAAGCCCGCATCGTGCGGACACTGGTCACGACCCTGTACCGCATTGCACTGGGCAAGCGAAACCTGACCGCCATTTTCCAGAACACCGACGACCGCGACACGCTGATCGAGGCTGGCGCCCTGTCGGGTGAAAAGGCCTGCATCATTCGTGGTTCGGGGGTGGATCTGTCCCTCTACAAGGCCAGTGACGAGCCTGTGGGCGACCGTGTTGTCGTCGCCATGGCGGCCCGGCTGTTGAATGACAAAGGGGTACGGGAGTTCGTGCGCGCCGCGCAAATTCTCCAGCAGCGCAATGTGCCCGTGCACTTTCGCCTGGTGGGCGACATCGACCCGGGCAACCCGACCTCGGTTTCGGCGCAGGAGCTGGACGTCTGGCGTCAGGCCGGCACCGTGGAAGTGATGGGCTATCGCCGGGATATTGCCGGGATCTTCGCCGATTCGAACATTGTCGTGCTGCCGTCCTACCGCGAAGGCCTGCCCAAGGTGCTGGTCGAAGCGGCTGCGTGCGCCCGGGCGGTGGTGACCACCGATGTCCCGGGATGTCGCGATGCCATCGAGCCCGGCACCACCGGGTTGCTGGTTCCCGTTCAGGACGCCGAGGCCCTGGCGGACGCCATCGAGCGCCTGGTCAGGGATGCCGAACTTCGCACCCGGCTGGCACGCAACGGCTGGGAGTTGGCGCAAAGAGAATTTGGCATCGACAAGATCGTCGATGCGCACCTGCACATCTACCAGCAGTTGGAGGCCCGAGCGTGAGCCAGGAACGTGATGGCAAGATCCTGATTACCGGCGCCAACGGTTTTGTAGGTGGGGCTTTGCTGCAGGCATTGCTCGAGCGCGGCAGTGGCGAACTGGTTGCCGCCGTTCGCCGTGCAGATGCCCATTTGCCCGATGACCCGCGTGTCAACAGGCTGGTGTTCTCGCTGGCCCCGGACTTTTCCTGGGCCCAAGGGTTGGCAGGGGTTTCGACCGTCATTCATGCGGCCGCCCGGGTTCACATGATGGACGACCAAAGCGCCGATCCGCTCAGCGAGTTCAGGAAGGTCAATGTGGCGGGCACCCTGACCCTGGCTCGCCAGGCTGCACAAGCGGGTGTGAAACGCTTCATCTTCATCAGTTCGATCAAGGTGAACGGGGAGGGGACACCCCCATCCTCGGCGTATACCGCGAACGACACGCCGATGCCGGCAGACCCCTACGGCATCTCGAAGCACGAGGCTGAACAGGGCTTGCTGGAACTGGCTGCGGCCACCGGGATGGACGTCGTCATCATTCGCCCGCCTCTGGTCTACGGGCCGGGCGTGAGGGCCAACTTCCTGAGCATGATGCGCTGGCTCGACAAGGGCGTTCCCTTGCCGCTGGGGGCGATCCACAACCGACGCAGCCTGGTGGCGCTGGGCAACCTGGTGGATCTGGTGGTGACCTGTATCGAGCATCCTGCGGCTGCCAATCAGGTCTTCCTGGTCAGCGATGGAGAAGATCTGTCCACCAGCGATCTGCTGCGCCGGATGGCCCAGGCCCTTGGCCGGCCCGCGCGCCTGTTGCCGGTACCAGAAAGCCTGTTGCGCGCCAGTGCCGGGTTACTGGGCAAACAGGCCTTTTCACAAAGACTCTTCGGGTCGTTGCAAGTTGATATCAGCAAGACTCGCTCCCTGTTGGGATGGGAGCCTCCGTTGGCGGTGAATGATGCATTGAAGCTCGCCGCCAGGCATTTTCAGGAACATCAAGACAAATGATCTATTGGTTACTGTTTCCCCTCGTGGCCGTCGTTTCGCTGCTGCTGACCTGGCAACTGCGTCGCTATGCGCTGGCCCGCAGCATCATCGATATCCCCAACGCGCGCAGCTCGCACACCATCCCCACGCCACGCGGTGGCGGGGTGGCGATCGTCGTCTCGTTCATCGCGTCGCTGCCACTGCTGTACGGGGCAGGTCTGGCCACAGCCAGCCAGGTCATTGCCATCGGCGGGGCAGGGGCACTGATCGCCGTGATCGGTTTCATGGATGACCACGGTCACATCGCCGCAAGATGGCGCCTGCTGGGGCATTTCGCGGCTGCTGTCTGGGCGTTGTTCTGGATGGGCGGGTTGCCGACCGTGATTCTGTTCGGGGTGAGCATCGAGCCGGGCTGGATCGGCCTGGTGCTCGCTGCCTTCTATCTGGTCTGGATGCTCAACCTGTACAACTTCATGGACGGTATCGACGGGATCGCCAGTGTCGAGGCGATCTGTGCGTGCCTGGGCGCGATTCTGATCTACTGCTTCAGTGGCGCCGCCGATCTGATCTGGCTGCCACTGGTGCTGGCCATGGCAGTGGCTGGCTTCCTGTACTGGAACTTTCCGCCTGCACGTATCTTCATGGGCGACGCTGGCAGCGGGTTCCTCGGTATCGCTCTGGGCATCATCGCGCTTCAGGCGGCATGGTCCTCCACACAGCTGTTCTGGGCCTGGTTGATCCTGCTGGGCGTGTTCATCGTTGACGCGACCTTCACCCTGGGCCGTCGCCTGCTGCGTGGAGACAAGGTTTACGAGGCTCACCGCAGCCACGCCTATCAATACGCGTCGCGCAAAGTCGGCAGGCACTTGCCGGTGACGCTTGCAGTTGCCGCGATCAACCTCTTCTGGCTGCTGCCGGTGGCATGCTGCGTGGCGCTGCTGGGCCTGGATGGCATCGTCGGGCTGGTCCTGGCGTACGTGCCGCTGGTCCTGCTGGCGGTCAAATACCACGCTGGCGAACTCGAGAAGACGGCGTAGAAAGGCCATTGGCCATGGGGACCCGGGCCAGCCAGGCACGGGTTCCGCTCATCGACAACTCGCGGTTTTCCTTGCGATCCGCGCAGCTATGACGTTATCTGAAATGATTGCCCCTGGTGGTTGCCAGACTTTGTAACACTTTGTGTGATCGGTACGATCGGACATGTGTACAGCGCTATCTTGGCAGGGTGAATGTTCAGCAACTAACAATAATCAAGCTCGCGTGATTGCAAGGACGGTGACATGACGAAAGCTAGTGCGACTACCCCCACCCATGAACAGGAAATCAAGACCGGCGAACGATTCGAGTTTGGCGAAAACTGGACCCGTTTCCTGAAGTTGCTCGATGAATCTAGAATCCAGCAGGCCGTCGACAGCCTCAAGCAGATGTTGGGTGTCGATGATCTGACCGGGAAGCGATTCCTCGATATTGGCAGTGGCAGTGGCCTGTTTTCCCTCGCGGCACGGCGCCTGGGCGCAAAAGTGGTTTCCTTCGACTATGACCCCAAATCGGTCGCGTGCGCAGTAGAACTGCGCAGACGCTATTTCCCTGCCGACCGCGATTGGGACGTGCAGACAGGTTCGGTGCTTGATCGTCAGTATCTGGCAGGCCTGGGGACTTTCGATATCGTCTACTCGTGGGGTGTGCTGCACCATACGGGCAAGATGTGGGAAGCCCTGGCCAATGTCGACGCCAATGTGGCGGAGCAGGGGAAGTTGTTCATAGCCCTGTACAACGACCAGTCATTCGTCAGCCGGTACTGGACCTTCGTCAAGAGGACCTACAACAAGTACTCTTTCACCCGCCCGCTCTTCGTTTTCATCCACGGCCTGTATCCAACACTCCCCAGCATACTTCTGAAGGTATTGAAGAACAGGACCTATCCTCGGGGAATGAACGTCTGGTATGACCTTTACGACTGGTTGGGCGGTTATCCGTTTGAAGTCTCCAGCCCTGGGCAGATCTTCGACTTCTATAAAAACCGGGGCTATGAGTTGCGCACACTGAAAACAGTGGGCGGCAAGATGGGCTGCAACGAATACGTGTTTCAAAAGAATCGCGCAATAAGCGCTCCCCAATAAAAAAGCCGCCGGGCAGTTCCGGCGGCTTTCTTTCAGGTCAGGGCTGCTGATGTGCGGCAGCCCCTGTTCTGCGTGTCTCGGTCCGTCTCAGACCAGCGCTGGTCTGAGCCGTGGCCGTTCTTTCATTTGCCAGAGCCAATACCATCCGAGTGCCGAGAACGAGTACATGACTGGCATCATGAATACCCGCTGGCGCGTACTCCATTCGCCAAAGAACACGATGTAGGCTACGGCGATAATGCCCAGGAGTGCGACCAGCATCAGGGTTTTCAGGTTTCTCCTGGCCATGATGATCAACCCCAGCAGCGTGCCCGGTAGCGCGATGACCCAGGTCGTCGCTGCCAGCATGTAGAGCTCGAGCTGGTTGTTGCCGGCCAGGCCGTGGGTGAGGGCGACCCATGGGTACGGCGCAAGCAGCGTGCGAACAACGGCCCGCGCCAGTGCGCTGACGGGTTGGTCATGCAGGTAGGAACGCCAGCCGATCACCGAGCCGTCCGCCCCTTCCTCGTTCGCCGTGGCGGTCAAGGTAGTGGTCTGGCCCTGAAGGGTGGTGGCCTGTGCCTTGAGGGTGGTCGTTACGGTGGTGGTCAGCGAAAACGAGGCCGTTTCGGTCGGCTTGCTTGCGCTTGGGGCAGCAGGCGGCGTGGTCTTTGCCGGAGGGGCGGCAGTCAGTACCTGTTCTACCTGGGCGGGAGTGGCCTTCGGTGGAAGCGGCGCGGTGGCCACGGTCGCCGGTTGGGTCAGCTTCTGCTCGAATGGCACGTAGTAGAGCACGCCCCATATCATGACTGCCGCCATTGACGCCGAAACGAAGGCCGCTGCCGTTGCCCTGGGCTTCTTCACGACAAAATAGAGCGCCAGCACGCAGAAGACCATGCAGAAGGAGATGAACGCGACGTACTTGACCGCTGCCAGAAAGCCCAGCGAGACAGCAAGGATACTGGCGAACTTGAGGGTCGGTTTGTTGCACAGTTGGCAGGCGCTGATGATGACGACCATGCACAGCAGCGTGGCCAGGGTGTCTTTCAGCAACCAGGCACTGTTCAGTGCGATGGACGGCTCAAGGGCGACCAGCAGTGCTGCAAAGTGGCACACTTTCGGTGGCCCGCCCAGTTCACGGGTAATGATATAGGTAGCGGCCGGGAAGGCGCCTGTCAGTATGGAGTTGGCGATGATTGCCGAGGCAAGGCTGTTGCCTGCCAGCGTCCACAGGCCAAGCAGGCCCGAGAATATCCACTCGTGGCTGCCGAACACGCCCGCGTAGGGAATCTGGTCAGTGGGTAGCCAGACGGGATGCCCGCCGTGTGTCCACATGTTGAGCAGTCCCGCCAGCTCGTACACATTCGCGTCGACGGACTGGCCCGTCCAGTGGAGAAACAGCGCCTGGGCGTGGTGTTGATAGATGAGCGAGTCCAGAGGGGTGTCCAGCCACTGCGGGGTCATCTGGATCAGCAGGCTCTTGCAGACCCCCAACGAAATGCCGATCAGCGTCCAGCAGGCAACCGTTTTCCGGATCTCTTTGTCGGCCAGCATCTTCATTGAAAACACCAGCACCACGACGACTACAGCCAGGCTCAAAAACGTTGAATTCATTGTCTTCCGTTGATATTCGTGGGGCAGAAATTAGTGTCGAGAGCGCGTTCACCCAGGCCAGATTCACTGCGGGGCGCACTGTGCAGACTGCCATGTCTGATTTTTCGCGTTTGCTGACCCCGTGTCGGTGGCAGATTGTAGGAGATGTGGTTCGTGAACTCCAGAAACAAGTTGTTGTCCCTTGCAATCGGGTTTTTCGCAGACCTGCTGTAATCCCCGAATATGCTGGGCGAAGAGGCGATTTGATGAGGTAATGATGCGCCTCGAAAGATGGCGGGTGACATGTTCTGTGCGTGGCCTGCAACCGGTGATCCGCTGTTGAGGGCCTCGGCAATGTGGCTGATATTTTCACTTGGCACCTGAGCGTTAATATGTTTCCTTGAAGATGGAATGCTTCTCAAGGGTGCATGCTTGTGGCAGTATGGGCGCGCAGTCTGCGCTAAGTCTTTAATTAAAAGGCGCATTTTTACTCTTCTATTGGCTTGTTTTTGTTTTAGTTGCGGTTCTTTAAATGAAGCAGCAGTTGATTGCAGTGGTGGTATTGACGGCCTGTTCTCAGTTGGCCGCTTTTTTCAAGTTGTGGTTTACTGCGGGCGTTTTCGGTGTTGGTAGTGAACTGGACGGTTATAACCTGGCGCTGGTCGCCCCGACGTTTCTGTCGGGCGTTCTGTCTGGCGTGCTTCAGGTAGGTTTTTTTCCGGTCCGGGCACGCTTGCATGCCGCCGGGGATGCCGCCGCCACCATGGCGTTCGAACGTGCGGTGTTCTGGTGCTGCGGGTTGATCGGGGTGCTTGTTGCACTTGCGATTGCACTGGGCAGCCCGTTGTTGGCTCATTATTTTGTGCCTGATAATCAATTGGCGGTTCGCGATACTTTCTTGTTTGTATTGCCGTTAGTTGCTTTTCTGATTCCGCTGAACATGGCCGGTGACAGTGCCGGTTATATGCTCGCCATGCGTGACCGGTTCGGCTACGCGGCGGGGGCGCCCATCGTCAACGGTATAATCGGCGGATTGTTGCTGTTTGCCTTTCCTGAACTTGGAATGGTCAGCATGGTATTGGGCACGCTGATCGGTTTGTTGGCGCAGTTTCTGATCTGCATCTATGGCCTGCACCTGAGCGCATTTTCGTTTTTTGGCCCGTTGCCGACCCGCAGCAGTTTTCTGGAATCGGGCAAGTCCATGTTGACCCTGGGCGGGTGGATTCTTCCCGGGATTTTCTTTTCCAATATCGTCGCCTCGATACCGCCAGTGTGGGCTGCATCATATGGCGAAGGTGTGGTTTCGGCGTTCGGATATGCCTACCGGTTGCACATGTCGGTGGTTCAGCTTTTGATCATGTCGAGTTCAACCCTGATTCTTGCGCGATTTTCGACACTGGTTTCACAGAATGACCAGGCGGGCATCAAGATTCTGGTGAAGCAGGCGACATTAATGTCGATCGTGCTGGGCGTGATATGTCCGCTCTGCGTGCTGTTCCTCGGCGAGCCGGTGCTTGCGTTGCTGTTCAGCGGGCGTTTTGACGCTGCCGCAGCGCATCAGGTGACGCGTCTCTGGTTCTGGCTCACGATCGGAATCGGCCTGATCATCCTGAGCAATGTGTTTGGCAAGCTTTGGCAGGCGCAGGCGCGGCCCAAGCTGATGTCGATAATGTCGGCGTTCAGTTTGCTGGGTGTGTACGGCTCATATTTCATCTTTCGGCAATTTCTGGATGAAAGGTCAGTGGCCCTTGCGCTGCTGGGGAGCCCTGCAGCGGTCATTTTCGTCGGCTTCTGGCTTCTCAATCCGTTGAAACGGGCAAAGTCTGAAAGAACGTCTTGATGTGTGCCGGTTTCTCGAAAACAATCTGAGTTTTTTGGTGGCGTGGTCGTACGCTTTTTCACTTTAGTGGTTTTTGGTCCCCAGAGCGTAATATGAAATTGCTTTATGTCATCGGTTCCATGGAGGTTGGAGGCGCAGAGCAACACTTGCTGCGCGTCTCCAGTGAGCTACGCCAGAGAGGCTTCAAGCCGGCGGTGTTCGCGATAACGACTGGTGGACCTCTCACCCAAGCCTTTGTCGAGGCGAACGTTCCCGTACACGGCATCAAGCTGCCTGCCTGGATCAGGAAAATCCTGCCGAGCGAGCGAGCGCGAGTGCGCGTCGAGCTGGTGTATGCATCCTTTGCCCTGTGGTGCCTGTACTGGCGGATGCGCCCTCAGGTCGTCCATTTCTTTCTTCCCGCAGCGTATATCGTGGGCGGCATCACCTCGCTGGCTGCACCTCGCGCACGCCGTATCATGAGCCGCCGGAGCCTGAATCATTACCAGGCCAAGCATCTGACGCTGTCACGCCTGGAACACTGGCTTCACACCAAGATGGACGCTGTTTGCGGCAACTCCAAGGCGGTAGTGCGTGATCTCGAGGGAGAGGGTGTCAGGTCGGAGCAGTTGCGACTGATCTACAACGGCCTGAACCTGCAGCGTTTTGCGCGCACCCGTACCCGTTCCCAAGTCAGGGCCGAGCTGGGTATTGCGGACGGTGCCCTGGTGTTCACCATCGTTGCCAACCTGATTCCCTACAAGGGTCATTCCGACCTGATCGAGGCGTTTGGCATGATCCGCCAGGCGCTGCCACAGGACTGGCACTGCCTGTTCATTGGCAGGGACGACGGCATCGGTGCATCGCTCAAGCAGCAGGCCGAATCGCTGGGCATCGGCGAGCGCATCCATCTCCTGGGATCCAGAAAAGACGTGCCGGATCTTCTCAATGCTGCGGACATCGGTATCCTCGCCTCCCACGAAGAAGGTTTTTCCAACGCGATCCTCGAGGGGATGGCTGCCCGGCTTCCCATGGTGGTTACCGATGTCGGCGGAAATGCCGAGGCGGTCCTGCACGAAGTCACCGGGCTGGTAGTGCCTGCGCGTGCTCCCCGCGAGCTTTCGCAAGCGTTGCTTGCCGTTGCCAGCAATCCAGAACGGAATCTCATGGGAGAGGCCGGGTTCCACAGGATCGAGACCGTGTTTTCCATGGAAGCCTGCCTGCAAGGTTATGCTGACCTGTACGTCGCTCCTGCGATCCCCGAGATTTCCCTTAAAAAAATCAAGTGACCTAATTACCTATGTGCGGAATCGCTGGACAGTTGAAATGGCCCGGGCAGGCGACGCAAGCGTCGCTGCACGACGAATGTTTGCGGATGGCCGATGCCATTCTTCATCGCGGCCCGGACGATCATGGTGTCTGGGTCAGCCCTGACGTCAGCGTGGGCCTTGCCCACCGTCGCCTGGCGATCGTCGACCTTTCCCCGGCCGGCCACCAGCCGATGCTGGCGGATTCGGGGCGGTACACCATGGTGTTCAACGGTGAGATCTACAATCACCTGGACCTGCGCCGCCAGCTCGATGAAACGGGCAGGGTGCATGCATGGCGCGGTCACTCCGACACCGAGACGCTGCTGGCTGCGTTCGATGCCTGGGGCATCGAGCAGACCCTGAAACAGTGTATCGGCATGTTCGCCATTGCCCTGTGGGATCTTCAGGAGCAGACGCTGATTCTCGCCCGTGATCGCCTGGGCGAGAAGCCGCTGTACTACGGCTGGCAAGGGCAGGGCGAGCAGGCGGTGTTCATGTTCGGTTCGGAATTGAAGGCCCTGCGCGCGCACCCTTCGTTCAGCCCGTCCATCGACCGCAACGCCCTGGCGCTGTACTTCCGGCACAACTACATCCCTGCGCCGCATTCGATCTACCAGGGCATCAGCAAGCTGCAGCCAGGTTGCATCCTGCGTGTGTCGGTCGAGCAGCCAGAGCCTGTCATCCAGGAATACTGGTCGGTGCTGCAGGTGGTGCAAGACGGTTCCGCCTCGCGCCAGCAGGAGCGCGATCCCGTTCAGGCGGTCGACGAGCTTGAAACGCTGCTCAAGTCGGCTGTTTCGCAACAAATGATGGCGGACGTTCCCCTGGGCGCGTTCCTGTCGGGCGGCATTGACTCCTCCACCATCGTGGCGCTGATGCAGGCGCAGTCGAGCCGGCCGGTGAAAACCTTCACCATCGGTTTCCACGAAAAGGGCTACAACGAAGCCGAACATGCCAAGGCCGTGGCCGCCCACCTGGGCACCGACCACACCGAGCTGTACGTGACTTCGCAGCAGGCGCTCTCGGTAATTCCGTCGCTGCCGGGCATCTACGACGAGCCGTTTTCCGACTCTTCGCAGATTCCGACCTTCCTGGTTTCCCAGCTGGCACGCCAGCACGTCACCGTGTCCCTGTCGGGCGATGCCGGGGACGAGCTGTTCAGCGGATACACCCGTTACACCGCCGGTGCCAGTGCCTGGAGCAAGATCGAGCGTCTGCCCGTGGCCCTGCGCAAGCCGCTGGCCAGTGCCATCACGTCGATCTCGCCGGATACCTGGTCGAAACTTGCCGGCTGGCTGCCATCGCCGATCTTCCGCAACCGCTTCGGCGACAAGGTGCACAAGGGCGCTGGCGTGCTGGCAAGCACCTCGATCAACCAGTATTACCACGCGCTGGTGTCGCACTGGTCCGACCCTGCACAGGTGGTGATTGGCGGCCAGGAGCCGACCACCTGGCTGACCGGAAACGTCCCGCAGATCGACGCCCTGGACCCGATCGAGCGCATGATGGTCCTGGACCTGTTGACCTACCTGCCCGATGACATCCTCACCAAGGTGGATCGTGCCTCGATGGCGGTGACGCTCGAGTCCCGTGTGCCGATGCTCGACCATCGTGTAGTGGAGTTCGCCTGGCAGTTGCCGCAGTCGCTCAAGCAGCGTGACGGCGTGGGCAAGTGGGCCTTGCGCCAGGTGCTGTACCGGCACGTGCCGCAGTCCCTCATCGACCGTCCGAAGATGGGCTTCGGCGTGCCGATCGACGCCTGGCTGCGTGGCCCGCTCAAAGACTGGGCCGAGGCGTTGCTGGACGAGGGGCGCTTGCGCAGGGAAGGCTATCTGCACCCTGAGCCGATCCGGCAGAAATGGGCCGAGCACCTGAGCGGTAGCCGCAACTGGGCCTACCACCTGTGGGATGTCCTGATGTTCCAGGCCTGGCTGGAAGAAAACCCGGTCTGATCCGTTCTGCGCCATTCTGGCGCGGATGCACCTGCCGTCTCGAATCCAGCCCCGTCGTGCTGGATTCGAGGCGTGCAGGCCCCTTCGCTACACCTTCCTCACGCTTTTCCCGCCGTTCGTCACTTGCTGCGCAATGCACGCAGAGGGCCGGGTTTGAGCACTCGAGCACATTTGACACCCCTGCAAACACATTCAGCCAGGCACTGCCTTGCCAGCGCCGCAGGTGCGGCTATCGTTCTTGCCGTACAGGGCAGGTGTGGGGGTGGCCGAGATAAATGTCGTGGTATTGATAACAAATCCGCTTTTTCGGTGCCTAAGGGTCGCCTCACGCTGTTATGCACGAGGGTAGCGTGCAGTCCGTTCAGAGGGCTGCTTCATACTAAACAGAGGAGCCTTCGGGCTGTTTCGTCGCATAGGTCTTACACATGAAACCCGACTATCCCGTAATTCAGACCCGTTGTTTCAAAGCCTACGATATTCGCGGGCAGGTCCCAACCGATCTGGACGCCGACATCGCCTATCGTATCGGGCGCGCCATGGTGGCGCAGTTGGGCGCGAAAACTATCGTCGTCGGCAGGGACATGCGTCTTGAAAGCCCTGGCCTGGCCCAGGCTCTGATGAATGGCATCCAGGAAGCAGGCGCGGATGTGATCGACATCGGCCTTTGCGGAACCGAAGAAGTGTATTTTGCCACCAGCCATTACAAGGCTGATGGCGGGGTGATGGTCACCGCCAGCCACAACCCCAAAGGCTACAACGGCATGAAACTGGTGCAGCGCGAATCCCGTCCCATCAGCGGCGACAGCGGCCTGGACGCGATCCGCCAGCGTGTCGATGCCGGTGATTTCGGCCAGGCTTCAGCCACGCCAGGCAAAGTCAGACAGGCGCCGGACAAGTCCGCCTACATCGCTCACTTGCTGACCTACATCGAAGGCGCGCAACTGCGCCCGCTGAAGATTCTCGCCGACCCGGGCAACGGTGCAGTCGGCCCGGCACTGGAAGCGATCAAGGGCAAGCTGCCCTTTGAATGGGTGATCATCAACGCCGAGCCTGACGGCAACTTCCCCAATGGCGTGCCCAACCCGCTGCTGCCGGAAAACCGCACCATCACCCGCGAAGCGTTGCTCAAGCACGGCTGCGACATTGGCCTGGCCTGGGACGGGGACTTCGACCGCTGCTTCTTCTTCGACGAGCGCGGGCGTTTCGTCGAAGGCTACTACCTGGTAGGGCTGTTGGCGGAAATGTTGCTCAAACAACATCCGGGTTCCAAGATCATCCATGACCCGCGCCTGACCTGGAACACCATCGATCAGGTCCAGCTCGCCGGCGGCACGCCAGTGCTGTGCAAAACCGGTCACGCGTTCATCAAGGAGCGGATGCGCAAGGAAGACGCCGTGTACGGCGGCGAAATGAGCGCACACCACTATTTCCGCGATTTTGCCTACTGCGACAGTGGGATGATTCCGTGGTTGCTCGTCACGGCGCTGATGTCGGTGTCGGGCAAGCGCTTTTCCGAACTGGTCGATGAGCGCATGGAGGCCTACCCGTGCAGCGGCGAGATCAACTACAAGGTGTCGGACGTCAAGGGGATCCTGGCCAAGGTGCTGGAGCATTATTCGGCCTTGAGCACGAACGTCGACAAAACCGACGGTATCAGCGTTGAATTTGCCGAGTGGCGGTTCAACCTGCGTGGCTCCAATACCGAGCCGCTGTTGCGTCTGAACGTGGAAAGTCGCCGTGACATGCCGCTGGTCGAGGCCAAGGTAAAGGAAATCGAAGCGCTGTTGAACGCGGGCTGACGCCCGGCCCATCACGGCCGCCGGACCTGAACGTCAGGTGGCCGTCAGGGTTTTTTTCTGTTTCCCACGACATCTGTCCGGCAATCGCGAGGTGAATTTCTCGCGGTTTTCCAGTGTATGGCTTATTCTTGCCCAGAATTTTGTCGTAGACACTGCAGTTACCCTCATTTGCCGGCCTCAGTGCGGCAGCAAAGTATTGGGGCTCCGGGAAGCAGTGCCGTCTCACCGTTGAACCACGGTGAGCACAGCTTCAGGTGATGCCTGATGTCGGTGTGATCATTTTCTGATCGTTGTCACTCGCCAAGCTGTCGCGATTTGCGCGCATGATGTCCGCGTCGTCGGGCAGCCATGGAGCCGTCGTGGGGCACGAGGATGGCTGTAGTCAGCGCTGAGGCGATTTTTCCGCCTTTGTGGGGACCCTTGCATGGCAGGGATACATTCCCGGTATTTGCGGGTCGATAGGAGATAGAACATTTGTTCGAGGGAAGCATGGATAAAGTACGCGCTTTGCTGCTCGCGTTGCCACGTCGCAAGAAACGCATCATTCAGGTCATCACAGACATCTTTCTAGTCTGGTTCTCGCTGTGGATGGCGTTCGTGGTTCGTCTCGGCATCGACGAGATGATCAACCCGTTTGAAGTGCATACCTGGCTTTTCCTCTGCGCCCCCGTCGTGGCCATTCCCTTCTTCGTCCGTTTCGGCATGTACCGTGCGGTCATGCGCTACTTCGGCAACGATGCCCTGGTGGCGATCATCAAGGCCGTCAGCCTGTCTGCACTGAGCCTCGGCATGGTGGTGTACCTCTACAGCAACCACCAGCATGTAGTGCCGCGCTCGCTGATGTTCAACTACTGGTGGCTCAGCCTGGTCATGATCGGTGGCCTGCGGCTGGCCATGCGCCAATATTTCCTGGGTGACTGGTTCTCGGCTGCGCAGCACGTGCCGTTCACCAGTCGCGACAATGGCCTGCCAAGGGTTGCGATCTACGGCGCAGGCGCTGCCGGCAACCAGTTGGCCACGGCACTGCGCATGGGCCGGGCGATGCGTCCGGTCGCGTTCATCGATGACGATTCCTCGATCTCCAACCGGGTCATTTCCGGCTTGCAGGTCTACAAGCCCAAGCACATCCAGCAGATGATCGACGTGACGGGGGCGCAGGAAATTCTCCTGGCCATCCCTTCGTCGGCCCGGGCACGGCGCCGGGAAATCCTGGGCTTCCTCGAAGGTTTTCCGCTGCATGTGCGCAGCGTTCCGAATTTCTCCGACCTGGCCACTGGTCGGGTCAAGGTCGATGACCTGCAGGAAGTCGATATCGCCGACCTGCTCGGCCGGGACTCTGTGCCCGCCCAGGAGGGCCTGCTGGAGCACTGCATCAAGGGCCAGGTCGTACTGGTGACCGGTGCGGGCGGCTCCATCGGCTCGGAGCTGTGCCGGCAGATTCTCTCCCTGCGCCCCAGCACCTTGCTGCTGGTCGATCACGGCGAGTTCAACCTGTACTCGATCCTGTCCGAGCTTGAGCAGCGGGTGAATGCCGAATCCCTGCGGGTGAATGTGCTGCCGATCCTTGGCTCGGTGCGCAACCACGAGAAGCTGCTGGACGTCATGAAGACCTGGAAGGTCGACACCGTCTACCACGCCGCCGCCTACAAGCATGTGCCAATGGTCGAGCACAACATTGCCGAAGGTGTCATCAATAACGTCATCGGCACGCTGAACACGGCGCAGGCTGCGTTGCAGGCCGGTGTGGCCAACTTCGTGCTGATTTCCACCGACAAGGCCGTGCGGCCCACCAACGTGATGGGCAGCACCAAGCGCCTGGCCGAGATGATCCTGCAGGCCTTGAGCCGCGAAGTGGCACCAGTGATGTTCGGTGACCGCTCCCGGGTTCACCAGGTCAACAAGACACGCTTCATCATGGTCCGCTTCGGCAACGTGCTGGGGTCATCGGGCTCGGTCATTCCGCTGTTCCACAAGCAGATCAAGTCAGGTGGCCCGGTAACGGTCACCCATCCGCGCATCACCCGGTACTTCATGACGATTCCGGAAGCGGCCCAATTGGTGATCCAGGCGGGTTCCATGGGGCAGGGCGGCGATGTGTTCGTGCTCGACATGGGTGAGCCGGTCAAGATCATCGAGCTGGCGGAGAAGATGGTGCACCTGTCGGGCCTGAGCGTTCGCTCCGAAAAAAATCCTCACGGCGACATCGCCATCGAGTTCACCGGGCTGCGGCCGGGTGAAAAGTTATACGAGGAGTTGCTGATCGGCGATAACGTCGTTGCCACCAGCCACCCGATGATCATGAGTGCCCACGAAGACTTCCTGCCCTGGGAAGGCTTCAAGCTGGTGCTCTCGGACCTGCTCAAGGCCGTGGAAGAGGACGACTACGACCGGGTCCGGCAGATTCTGCGGGACACCGTGAGTGGCTACGCACCGGAAGGCGAAATCGTCGACTGGATACACCAGCAGCGCCGCCAGGAGCCCTGATCCGGATCCCTGATGCGTTGCCCCGGCTTCCCGTTGCGGGGGGACATATCCGGTGACGCATCATCGCGGGTGAGTTCATGAGATTGGTCTAGGTTAGGGAAGCAGCTCAGGAAAGCTGCTCCCTAATCAACGATGTCATGGAGTATTACTCATGCGCATGTCCTACCTTTCTTCCCTCGTCTTCGCCGTGGTCGCCAGCTTCTCGATGGCTGCCAACGCACAAACCCCAGCCGCGACAGCCAGCCCGGCGCCCGCCACGACGATGGCCGCACCCGCAGCGCAGTCGGGCAAAGTCAACATCAACACCGCTTCGGCGGACGTCCTGCACAAGGAACTGTCCGGCATTGGCGCAGGCAAGGCAGCGGCGATCGTCGCCTATCGTGATGAAAACGGTGCGTTTGCGTCGGTCGACGAGTTGATTGAGGTCAAGGGCATCGGCAAGGCGCTGGTCGACAGGAACCGGGAAAAGCTGGCGCTTGACTGACCCGCGGACGCAGCAGAAGACCGATCGATGATCGGTCTTTTTTTATCCAGTGACAGTTGGGGGATGACGGTTGCAGTCATCGCCCGGGCTTGACACTTCAAATGACAAAAATCATATAATCTTGAAAATTACGGTCGTAATATACCTCGATTGCTACGCTCAACGCCCATGGACCCAGACTCATGGGCAATCGCAGGCACGACGTTACACATCTGGCGCATGAATCTGCGCCTTTCCATGCAATGAAGGTTTAAGGGTGAAGCCATGAACGCACGTCGCATCGTAGTCACGGGGATGGGGCTGGTGACGCCTTTGGGTACGGGAGTCGAGGCCGTCTGGCAGCGGCTGCTCGAAGGGCGCTCCGGTATCGTCCGGCTGCCTGAGGAAACAGTGGCCGATCTGCCGGCCAAGGTCGGCGGGCCAGTGCCGACGCTGGCCGAGGATGCCGAAGCCGGGTTCGACGCTGACGCCGCAGCGCCGCCAAAAGAGCAGAAGAAGATGGACCGTTTCATCCTCTTCGCCCTCGGTGCTGCCCAGCAGGCGGTGGCGCAGGCTGGCTGGGCGCCTTCGACGGATGAAGAGCGTGAGCGCACGGCGACGATTATCGGTTCCGGGGTGGGCGGTTTCGTCTCGATTGCCGATGCGGTACGCACCACCGACTCTCGTGGGCCACGCCGGCTCTCGCCGTTCACCATTCCATCGTTTCTGGTCAATCTGGCGGCCGGGCACGTTTCCATTCAGCATGGTTTCCAGGGACCGCTTGGCGCGCCAGTGACCGCTTGCGCCGCAGGTGTGCAGGCGATCGGCGATGCGGCGCGGATGATTCTCGCCGGTGAGGCGGACATCGCCATATGCGGCGGCGCCGAGGCCTGCATCGACCGAGTGTCGCTGGGTGGATTCGCGGCGGCGCGGGCGCTCTCCAGTGGCTTCAACGACACGCCAGAGCGCGCCTCGCGGCCGTTCGACCAGGACCGCGACGGCTTCGTGATGGGTGAGGGTGCCGGCATCATGGTCATCGAGTCTCTGGAGCATGCGCTGGCGCGAGGTGCCAAGCCAATTGTCGAACTGGTGGGTTATGGCACCAGCGCCGACGCCTATCACCTGACCGCCGGCCCCGAGGACGGCAGCGGCGCACGTCGGGCCATGCAGGCGGCCATTCGCCAGGCCGGCATCAAGCCGTCCGACATTGCGCATCTGAACGCCCACGCCACTTCAACGCCGGTGGGTGACAAGGGCGAGATGGCGGCGATCAAGACAGTGTTCGGCGATCAGGGCGGGGTGGCGGTGACGTCGACCAAGTCGGCGACCGGTCACCTGCTAGGCGCGGCGGGTGGCATCGAGGCGATTTTCACCGCGCTGGCGATTCGGGATCAGATTGCGCCGATGACGCTGAACCTGGAGAAGCCGGATGAGGCGGCAGCGGGCATCGATATCGTCCACGGCAAGGCGCGTCCGATGAAGATCGAGTATGCGCTGTCCAACGGCTTCGGCTTTGGCGGCGTCAATGCGAGCGTGTTGTTCCGCCGCTTCGAAGCCTGATTGAAACGCCATGCCCCTGCCTCTGGCGGCAGGGGCATTTCACCTCATGCCTGAGGGATCTGCAGTTTGAGCTGCTCGCGGGTGGTCTTGAGGATGCGCTCGG
>Ga0207655_1001016_pt1 | contig 28449 bp, 28 predicted proteins | sample KBSM44metaG_FD_184398 | JGI IMG/M metagenome (GOLD analysis project Ga0207655, IMG submission 184398) | Miscanthus rhizosphere microbial communities from Kellogg Biological Station, Michigan, USA - KBS M4-4 metaG (SPAdes) (version 2) | ecosystem: Host-associated > Plants > Roots > Rhizosphere >... | reverse complement strand
TTTTGGATTTAGCTGGTATCCGTGAATATGAAGAAATTCATATGTGGAACGTGACTAATGGTAAGCGCTTTACAACCTATGCGATTCGTGGCGAAGAAGGTTCAGGCATCATTTCAGTCAATGGTGGCGCTGCACTTCAAGCTGATGTTGGTGATTTAATGATTATTGCCACATTTGGTGATTTTACCAATGCAGAAGCTGATGCGCATAAACCACGTCTTGTATATGCAAATCCAGACAATACAGTAAATCACACAGCAAACTGTATCCCTGTTCAAGTTGCATAATTGCACACAGATGATTCAAGACCCGCAATGTTGCGGGTTTTTTTATGCTTACTCTACTTATGACGATTTATCTACAGAACGAAATCCATCACGCCAACGTTGTTTAGTCTCACACTCCAGATCTTGTAAATGCTCTCCTCGTAAAGATGCAAGAATCGCATTGCCCTGCTGATCCACCTTAAACTCAGCATATTTTGCTTGCTGATAACATTCAGCTAAACCTTCTGCAAATAAAAAGCTATTGGATGCAGGATAAAGTGATCTATGCCGATTATCAGGGTTTTTCAAAATCAATTTTACAGTTTGCGCATCTTTAGGTTTTTCAAAATAAGTATGTGCCACCTTTTTCTGTTGATCCAATTCAACATAAGCCGTAACCGAAGGCTTATTTTCAATCACTTGATCAAAATAATGCCCCGAAAAGATATGATTTTCATCACTATCACTTGGATCTACATTGTTCTGATCACCCTGATTTAGCTTTTGCGGTGCAAAGTAAAGTTGATAACTCAGCACCATATAATCACCTTGTATTAACGAACGTGGATCAACAGGTTGTAAGTGGACATATATACTCTGACTATTCTTCAGATGCTGTTCATTCTTAAAAATGATGCCTAGAAAAAGAACAATACAGATTAAAGCAAGACAAAGAGGAGTGAATTTTTTCATGTATTTACTCCCTCTTTTGATTGGAATTTATGTAGCACCCAAGTCAGTATCAACAAAATTAATCCTGAGCTAAAAATACTTAGACTTTTAACGAGGAAGCTAACATTCAACGCGTAGTAAATAAAACATAAGGTTAACGCCAAAGTCACTAAAGCAAAACCATAGACAACCTTATCGTGCTGTGACAATGCCCATGAAAGTATGGCGATACAAATAAAAAATTCAAAATAACCATAAAATATCAGTACTGCAGCAAAAGCCAATAAAATCAATTGAGCAATCAAGCTAAATTGATTGCGAATCCTCAACACCATAAACAAAGCCAACCATAAAATAGGCAGTCCCAAGCTGAGAATAGGAAGGTATCTAATTTTCTCTAATTCATATTGTCCAAATAGCGTATAGAAACCCAAGGATGAAAGAATAATCAATAAATTCGCCAATGCTAAACTGCGTTGATATTGACTAGGTTGAATACGATGCACCCAAATCATTACCAGATAAAACCCATAACTTAGCAAGAGCAGAAATGAAAAGTTTTCAACAAAACGATGAAATCCAAGCAGAACGTTTAAATCCCAAATCAACGCAATACCAGATAAATATAAGGCAAATAGTTGGATAAAAATAAAGAACCAATAACTGCGAATAAAATAACTGAGACACAGCATGGCAAATTGAATAAAGAAAATTGGAAAGAATTGGTCAGTTAATTCAAATGTGTGGAAAATCACAGCATTTTGCCCTGCGACCCATATACAATAAGCAAACTGCCTTAAAAATAAAGCTTGTTTGCTTCTTAAAATAAAGGCAGCCAATACCACAAAAACTGCCCCCATAATCAAGGAAAAATTGCCCCAAAATGTCAGCATCAATGATGCCAATAAAACACCTGCAATCCATGCGCCCACTGCGATAGGAATATTGTTAAATTTGTTTTGCGGGATAAACTTAATCAATAAAAAAGTAATCAATGCAAACCAAGCGAAAACCACCAGTGCAATTAAAAATAATCCGAGCACTTCGGATTCACGAAACAGACTATTCATCCATTTGAAAATCACCAGCGTAAACGTAATCCCTAAACCTACTGCTGAAAGCACACTACATAACTGATCTCTTTTTCGATAAAAATAAGTTAATGCAACAGAAAGAAGAAAAAATGATGATATTAAATAAGCAATCTTAAGGTCTATCCATGTAAAAATCATGGCTGTGGCGAATGCTAAATTACCGTCACCATATAAAAATAGCACCATATGCCAAATTGAAAGAATGCCAAACCATAAGACAAAGAGATAACGCAGCTTTTGATAACAACGAATACAAAAATAAAACTGAAATAATGAAAGGAGATTTAAGCTAAATAAAAATGTGACAGGATATTCATCAGCCCAAAATGTTTGTTTAAAAAACAAAAATAAGGTGAGTTGGCTGACAATACAGAGCAATGTAAAAACACCAATATTTGGACGATACAACCACGGCAGTAATAAAATAGACCAGATTAAAAATAGTAAATAACTATCTGCCCCTGTTTGATAAATTTGACCAATGACAGCCAAACTTAAACCAATCATCAAGCCACTTATTGTATGCAAACACTGCACTAAATAATCATGCTGAACTAAAAAAATACTGGCTACAGCACTGAGTAACAAGAAGAGTTGTGGAATTGCTAATTGAAAAAACTGAGGCAACATAAACCAATTTGCAGCAGTCAGATATAAAATACTGACTGCAATTAGAGCAAATCCCAAAACCTGTAAGTGTTTAACAAAGTCATCATTACGCCATGAATAGACATCTTGCTGAATCGTGATCAAGCTGAGTCTCCTTATTTTATGCTTTGCTATTTGTTAATCACCATGACCACAAATATTCTTTTAAATGTATAAGTTTAATTATTTTCTATAGCAACTATTGTTCTATCTATAGTACTGATCATTCTAAAAAAAAGCATCCATTTAGTAAAAAAGTGTCTATAATAAATGCACATCGCTTCAGGGCGGGGTGTAATTCCCCACCGGTGGTAAATTGGACGGATTTTCAATCCTGAGCCAACAGCCCACGAGCTTATCACGCTTAATCGTGATTCGCAGATTTGGTGAAATGCCAAAGCCGACGGTATAGTCCGGATGAAAGAAGACGACGTCACAGCTTAAAAATTTCAATATTCGCTATTGGAAAAGGTTTTGTAACGCCAGTATTTCAAATGTCCTGAAATGTTCAACCGTATTTTAACTTTACGAGAGCGTTTCAATGTCTAGTTTAATTCAACCCGAAATTTTCTTTTCTGCACTATCCCCTGCAGACCAACGTATCGAACAAGCAATCGAAGATATGCGCCAAGGCAAACCTGTTTTGGTCATGGACGATTTTGATCGTGAAAATGAAGCAGATTTAATTGTTGCAGCAGAAACCCTCAATGTTGAAACCATGGCACGTATGATTCGTGATGGTTCAGGTATTGTCTGCTTAACCATTACCGATGATCTAGCAGATCACCTTGAACTCCCACCGATGGTTCAGGACAATTCAAGTCAATTTAAAACGGCTTTTACCATTACCATCGAAGCAGCACAAGGTGTAACAACAGGCGTTTCTGCAAAAGACCGCACTACCACTATTCATGCTGCAATTAAAACAGGTGCTGTCGCAAGCGATCTGAATCGCCCTGGTCATGTCTTTCCATTGCGTGGTCGTAATGGTGGTGTATTAACTCGTCGTGGACATACAGAAGGTTCTATTGATTTGGCACGTTTAGCCGGTTTAAAACCCGCTGGTGTGTTATGTGAAGTGACCAATCCTGATGGAACAATGGCTTCAGGCATTCAAGTTTTAGCATATGCACAAACGCATCATTTAACGCTTATTACCATTGAAGAATTGGTTCAGTATCGTTTAAAACACAATGTCTAAGAAAATACGTTAAGTCATCTCATTTAGACAGAGTTAAAAAGCCAGTTCAAAGATTTGAACTGGCTTTTTAATCTTGATTAGGTGTTTTTGGTTAAAGTGCGATGAAATGACAGCGTCAGTTTTTGTTTTAATTTTTTAATAAGTGACACTGATTAAAATTAAATAGCCAAAAGTATCAAGCTGATGAATAATAAATTATTGCAGAAACTGAGTTTAAACATCTTCCAAATGTAAAATACTTTGACGAATACCGTCTGCACGTAACCATGCGAAATCATAACTTGCATTGGCCAATGCCAATACACGACGTTCAAACTCATCCCAAAGCGGTTTTACCTGTTTCGCTTGAATTCCCAAACCGCTCTCTTCTGCGAGATGTTTATTTTTTTCACAAATTTTTAATGCATGATACAACTTGCGCCCTTTAGAAGCAGAATCCATCACTCGTATACGTTTACCCAAAATAAAACCTTCAATATGTCTTAAATCGGCAAAAGGTAGCATCGGAATTAAAATTTGATCGAGCTGTGCATCCAGCCTCTTCCAAACGGCTAAACGTTGCGCTGAATCATATGTATTCCATTGGATCACTTCATGATTAAAACGACGGCAACCACGACAAACAGAATCACCAAATACCGTTGAACAACGACCAGCGCATGGCGTTAAGGTGGGTATTCGACGTTCGTTACTCAAAATTTACTCCTTACATCAACGATGTGACACACTTTTTCGGCACGAAATAATCATTTCGCAATACTATATATGGTATATAAAATATTTTAAAGCACTATATTTAGTATAAAAACCCATATTTTTTTCAGGGAATAAAAAAACACTACAAAGACTAGGGTTTTCTCGCATATTCATCTAAATCACGCTAAAATATGCGCCTTAAATTTTATTCTATCTTAAATATTTGGAGTACTCCATGAACGCTACTGTAGAACAGCTTGCACCTGTAGAACAGCAAGCGACCTCTGGTTGGGTTGTTGCAGCACTTTATCAATTCAAAGAAGTTCAAGATCCTGCTGATCTTCAACACCGTCTTTTAGACTTGGTAAAAACCATCAACCTTTGCGGTACTCTCATTATTGCAGGTGAAGGAATTAATGGAACTGTTGCTGGCGATCGTCAAGCAATTGATGTCATTCATCAATTCTTATTGAATGAAGGCTTTAATAGCATGGAATATAAAGAATCACATAGTGATGAAAAGCCATTCCGTAAAATGAAGATTAAGCTAAAGAACGAAATCGTAACTTTAGGTGTAGAGGTGAAACCTCGTGATCTTGTTGGACATTATCTTGATCCAAAGCAATGGAACGAATTGATTGCGCGTGATGACGTGATTTTGATTGATACACGTAATGATTATGAATATAAAGCGGGTACCTTCAAAGGCGCGATTGATCCTAAAACAGAAACCTTTCGTGAATTTCCAGAATACGTAAAAAAAGAACTCGAGCAGCATAAAGATAAGAAAATTGCGATGTTCTGTACAGGCGGTATTCGTTGTGAAAAATCAACATCGCTACTGCTTCAAGAAGGCTTTAACGAGGTATATCACCTTAAAGGCGGTATTTTAAAATACCTTGAAGAAACCCCTGCTGATGAAAGTATGTGGGAAGGTGAATGTTTCGTATTTGATGGTCGTACTGCGGTGACACATGGTATGGAAGAAGGCGAAAATATTAAATGTCATGCATGTGGTTGGCCACTTGTTCCTGAAGAAGCCGAGTTGCCAAGTTATGAACATGGTGTTTCTTGCAAATATTGTATTGATAAAACATCTGAGAAACAAAAAGAAGGTTTCCGTATGCGTCAATCACAAATTACTGCTGCAAAACGCAAACGTCTTTAATCTTTATCAATTTTAAAATGCTTCACTCAACCGCAGCTTATTGGCTGCGGTTTTTATTTGAATATTTTAACAACACAACAAATTCTCACTATATTTTGATAAATGAAAACCATACCATGTTCATAACGCCCTATTTTTATATATAAAATGACTGATTGGATTATTTCGATCATGGAGCAACTTGGTTACTTCGGTATTGCTCTTTTGATGTTTTTAGACAATGTTTTCCCGCCGATTCCCTCAGAAGTGATTATGCCATCAGCTGGGTTTGCTGCATCTAAAGGTCAATTGTTATTATCAGGTGTGATTATCGCAGGAAGCTTCGGTTCACTGCTTGCTGCCGCGTTGTTGTATTGGGTTGGTCGAAAAATCCCGAATCAAAGCCTTTTTAATTGGGTTGACCGCTACGGTAAATATCTTTTTATCAAATCTGAAGATGTCAAAAAAGCTTTAGATTGGTTTGAAAAATATGGACATCGCGTGGTTTTCTTTGGGCGAATGGTTCCTGCAGTTCGTTCTTTGATTAGTATTCCTGCAGGCATGAGTCATATGCCCTTTTGGAAATTTATGCTGTATAGCAGCGTAGGTACAATCATTTGGACCACTTTTCTTGCATGTGTCGGTTATTATTTTGGAAACAATATAGAACTCATGCAACAAATTTTTAGTCGCGTGGGCTATGTGATCATTGCCATTGTTTTTATTTTGGTTGCTTATTTTTTCTATAAAAAATCAAAAGCACGCTAAACAATATTGTGCTCCCATCATTCAGTTAAAACACACTATTTGTTGTACATTGAGCTGAGCAGACAAATTTGTGTTTACTGGCTAAGCTCTGTGTTCTTAACATTAGCTCTTAACATTAACGGTCTGACAAATATTCAGCGAATTCCAAAAAAAAACTACAAAGATATAAGAGCTTTCATTATGCAAAAAATGATCATCTGAAATAAATTGTATTGCTATTGAACGCTCCCTCTCCCTTTTGAAAAAATAGGGTGAAAGGGACTATATATTGATTTATGAGTTTTAACAGAACTTATAAAACAAGGCTATTGATTATACTTTCTCACTCTCTCCATTTAAACCAACGCCCACCCACTTAAATACTCTTCAATATATAAATAGCCCCACTGTATTAAAACTGTTCAATCGATATAAATAGATCGTAAACAATTGGTACACACCTGATGTGACCAAAACATCCGATCTATTAAGAAATTTGAGTGAATTCAAAGCTAAGCAGTATACATTCCAAAAAATCATACATTAGCCCAATTTATTATCACTTTAAATCAATACAAATATATGAAAAATATAAAAATAATTAAACATATCCAAAAAAAGGATGTATGAGTGAATGAGATAATTGCAGTCATTCTAATCACCTGTTTAGCGGTGATTAGTCCTGGCGCTGATTTTGCTATCGTGACACGAAATAGTTATTTATATGGACGAGATATTGGATTAAGTACAGCACTAGGAATTGCTTGTGGTGTCTGGATACATGTCGGATATAGCCTACTTGGCCTAGGGTTTTTAAAAAACCACATGCCTTATCTTTTACAGACAATTCAATATATTGGGGCAGCTTATTTAATTTATCTCGGCTTTAAAACATTCACACAGGCAAAAATAAAACTGGATGAAAATGGTGTTGGTATTAGCATTTGGCAAGCGTTTAAACATGGTTTCTTAACCAATAGTCTCAATCCAAAAACAACTTTATTTGTGATTAGTTTATTTGCTCAGTTGATGACTTCTACAGGAAATTCGACCATTCAGCTTTTTGCATATGGCGCCTTTATTTCGTTGAGTCATTTTGTTTGGTTTGGCTTGATTGCCTTATTTTGCGCACACCCCAGCATACGAAATAAAATTTTAGATCGTCAAGTTGTGATCAATCGTGTGATTGGCCTTTTACTGTTTATTTTAGGTTGTAGTCTGTTATTTGCACGATTTTAACTATTGACCTAAATCACCAATAAAAAAAAGCATGCCACTTTTCAGTGAGCATGCTTTTTTTTAAGCGCAAATTAATTTGGTGTGTGGTACATCAAATAAATTTCATTTAGATTTTCAGGAATTTCTTCCGCAATCTCGTCCATTAACTGACCATTGCGGCGGAAAGATTCCATTTGAGGATCTTCATCATCAATACCACTGAACACCATCATTGGTAGTGTGAGATCGACAACTTGATCTTCATATTCTGGTGCAAACCAAGCTTCTTCATTCAGGAACATTGCATCGACAAAGCCAACACTCCAGTCGCCTAAGCTTGATTCAACATCAGCTTCTTCAATTTCAAAAGGAAATGTAATTCCTTCTTCATTGGCTAAGTTTTGACGAATCGCTTCAAGCCATGCTTTGATTTGTACAATGATTTCTGCTGGAACTTTCTTTTGATTATTATCAAATAGCTCATCAAGCCATTTATCAAAAGTAGGACCAACCGCAATTGCGCACAAGAAACCATGAGTCGCTGCGAAATCTAGACCAAATTCATTTTGGTCACCATCTAGATAATCACTCAGTAGGTCTAAATCTAAAGCACTCATTTTGTTTCCAGTAAATTTGTATCAGATTTAAGCATAGCATTTTCCCACGCTATGCCCAATGAATTTTTAATCTTCGTCATCAAAATCATCGTCATCATCAATGTCATAATCAAAATCTTTTAAATCTTTTTCTAAACGACGTTGAGCAAGTAAATCATCGATCAAACGTCGCTTTTCTAAAGATTCTTTGGCGCTAATTTTGCTTGATGACTCATCGAAACTAACATCATCATCACCGTAGTTATCATCTAGTTCAAAATCTGTAGAAGACACTAAAACTACCTCATAATGAAAAAAAGTGAATGGGTCTAGGCGCTATTTATCTGTCTTCAGAAAACTTGTCAAGTTTTTTTGGTTTTTTTTACATTTAAATGCGAATTTGGGCTTTTTTCGGCCCCTATTTTATGTAATGATATAATCCACCCTGCGTCTTACTATTTTATGACACTTTCTGAATAGAATACGCATGGGATGATCTTGAAAATAACAATTTCACCCCCACCTATTTGATTGAATTTAACTTCTAAATATTTTATCGGACAGTCTTATGCTGATTTCTTCCGATGAGATATTCGAGCTATTCAAAGATATATTTTAAGAAATTGTGCGCTTATGCACGGTTTTTCATTGCCACAGATTCAACGAGAAGAGAGTAAAGATGAGCGAAATGCATTCCCCTACTTCCCAAGTAGCGGCTCTTATTAGCCGAGGCAAAGAACAAGGTTACTTAACCTACGCTGAGGTTAACGATCATCTCCCAGACTCGATCACCGAAAGCGAACAGATTGAAGACATTATCCAAATGCTTCAAGACGTTGGTATTCCAGTTCATGAACGTGCACCTGAAACTGACGATGCAATGTTCGAAGGGAATAGCGAAGCTGGCGATGAAGTTGCAGAAGAAGAAGCTGCTGCAGTACTTGCCTCTGTAGAAAATGAACCAGGTCGTACCACTGACCCGGTGCGTATGTATATGCGTGAAATGGGTACCGTTGAACTTTTAACACGTGAAGGCGAAATTAGTATTGCCAAACGTATTGAAGAAGGTATTCGTGACGTTTTACATTCAATTGCTTACTGGCCAAATGCTGTAGAAGTTGTTTTACAAGAATATAAAGATTATGAAACTGGCGAACGTCGCCTTGCCGATATTTTATCAGGCTATCTAGATCCTGAATCTGACGAAGTGATTCCAGAAGTTTTAGAAGACGAAGCTGAAGTTATCGTTGAAGAAGAAGATACTTCTGCAAAACCAACTAAAGAAGTGAAGTTGGATGATGAAGACGAAGAAGAAGAGTCTGAAAGTGATGACGATTCTGAAGGCGAATCTGGTCCAGATCCTGAAATCGCGAAAGCGCGTTTTGAAGAGCTAGAAGCTGTTTGGAACAGTGCAAAAGTCGCAATTGCTCAACATGGCCGTAACAGTACTCAAGGTACTGAGGCAATGGAAGCATTGGCAACTGTGTTTATGATGTTTAAATTTACGCCACGTTTATTTGATATCATCTCAGAAATGATTCGTGGCACGCACGAACAAATTCGTACCTCTGAACGTGAAGTGATGCGTTATGCAGTTCGTCGTGGTCGTATGGATCGTACACAGTTCCGTACATCGTTCCCAGGTCAAGAATCAAATCCTGCTTGGTTAGATGAACAAATTGCAAAAGCACCTGCTGAATTAAAAGGCTATTTAGAAAAAGTTCGTCCAGATGTATTGGCATTCCAACAAAAGATTGCTGATATTGAAAAAGACCTTGATCTAAACGTAAAAGAAATTAAAGACATTTCTAAACGTATGGCGATTGGTGAAGCCAAAGCTCGTCGTGCCAAGAAAGAAATGGTTGAAGCCAACTTACGTTTGGTAATTTCAATTGCGAAAAAATACACAAACCGTGGTTTACAATTCTTGGATTTAATTCAAGAAGGTAACATTGGTTTGATGAAAGCGGTAGACAAGTTTGAATACCGTCGTGGTTATAAGTTCTCGACCTATGCAACATGGTGGATTCGTCAGGCGATTACTCGTTCAATCGCGGACCAAGCACGTACAATTCGTATCCCTGTACATATGATCGAAACGATTAACAAGATCAACCGTGTATCTCGCCAATTACTTCAAGAAATGGGTCGTGAACCGACTCCTGAAGAATTAGGTGAACGTCTAGAAATGGACGAAGTTAAAGTTCGTAAGGTGCTTAAGATTGCTAAAGAGCCAATTTCTATGGAAACGCCAATTGGTGATGATGAAGATTCTCATCTTGGTGATTTCATTGAAGATAGCAACATCACTTCACCAGTCGATGCTGCGACTTCAGAAGGCTTAAAAGAAGCAACACGTGAAGTACTTGAAAACTTAACGGAACGTGAAGCGAAAGTCTTAAAAATGCGTTTTGGTATCGACATGCCAACTGACCATACTTTGGAAGAAGTAGGTAAACAGTTTGATGTAACACGTGAACGTATTCGTCAGATTGAAGCCAAAGCTTTACGTAAACTTCGTCATCCTTCCCGTTCAGAACACTTACGTTCGTTCCTTGAAAATGACTAAGTTGAATTTGTTCAATCTATGAATACTTTCGGGACTTGAAAATCAATCGAGTAACCCCATTAAGTATTTAAGAGAAACACAATGCCTGCACTTATGCAGGCATTGTTGATAAATTAGAGGTGAAAAAATGTTAGACCGCACTCCATCTCGCGAATTACAAGAAGATCTTTGGGTTTTTCCAATGGATTACCCAATTAAATTGATTGGTAATGCGGGTGAAGAATTACGTGGTGCTGTAGTTGAAATTTTGGTAAAACATTTCCCTGAATTTAATGAAGCGACACTTGTTGTACAACCATCACGTACAGGTAAATATCATTCGATTACAGCCCAGCTACGTTTTGAAGAACTAGAGCAAGTGCATGCCTTGTATGCTGACCTTGCGGCTTGCGAACATATTCGTACTGCGTTGTAATGCTGAAATGACTTAAAAACACGCCCCAATGGCGTGTTTTTTTATGCGTCAGGATTTTAAGGAGGGTAATATGCCCCTCTGGTTTATTTGCAAATGATTAGCAATTGCTTTCACTTTTCCAAACTAAATTTCTTTATAATTAAAGCGATTTCTATATTTTAAGGGCACTTGTCTGTGAACGATGCTGTTCTAAAACCACATCTGATTATTCGTCAATATCAAGACTTAACACCTTATGCCGAGCGTTTTCAGGAAATGAAATCTTTTACTGAACAACGTGATGAAAACTCTTCTGATCAACTTTGGATCTTGCAACATCCTGACGTACTGACTCAGGGGCAAGCAGGCAAACCTGAACATATTTTAATGCACAGTGATATCCCTGTTGTTCAATCAGATCGTGGTGGACAAGTTACCTGGCATGGTCCTGGTCAAATGGTGATTTATTTCATGTTTGATTTGAATCGCTTGAAATGGAATGTGCGTACATTGGTCACTTATGCAGAGAACTTAATGATCAATCTGCTCAAGAAATATGATGTCGATGCCTATGCCAAAGCTGATGCACCAGGTGTTTATGTTAACGAACGTAAAATTGGTTCATTGGGCTTTAAAATCCGCAGAGGACGTAGTTATCACGGGTTAGCATTAAATATTGATTGTAACCTAGATGGCTTCCATACCATTAACCCATGTGGTTATGCAGGGTTAGAAATGGTCCGTGTCTGTGATTTGATTAAGAATTATCCTGATTACAAGCAACTATCAAAAGATGTGATTGAGTATTTTCAACAGAGTGGGTACTTTAGTGATATTGAAGTTATCGACAAAAAATCAAATGACCATGAAGTCATTCACAAATAAATCGCTTTATTTTTATCTGAAAACAAATTAGAGTAATTACTCTAAAACAAAAGTACAATTTTATATAAGGGACTAACGAGTGATTTCAAGTAAATCTATCAAACCCGCTTTAGAACAAGCCTATGTCAAACTCATGATGGATGTGATTGGCAGAGGTTTGGTGATGGCGAGTCAAGTTGATGATGAAATTAAACATGAAGTATCTGTACTCCCTGTTGGTTTTACATTATCAATGAAAGTTTTTCCAAACGGCGCTTCATTTATTGCCAGAGTCAATCAAAACAAGCAGCTTGAACTGGTTAAATCTTTAGGCGGTAAGCCCGATCTATCGATTATTTTCAAACATGTTCATCATGCTTTTTTAGTCTTTTCATTTCAGGAAAGTACAGCTCAAGCTTTTGCAAATGACCGTATGATCGCAGATGGAGATGTGGCACATGCCATCCGTTTAGTGCGTTGTCTAAATAAAATGGAAGCATTAATTTTACCTAAACTGGTCGCTGAACTCGCTGTAAAAGAATATCCATCAGAATTGAGCTTAAAAGAAAAATTAGCGGGCGCTGCAAATATCTACCTTAAAGTTGCCCAATCATATTTAAAAGGGAGTGCTTAACACATGGCTAAACCATATTACGAATTTTTCTGTCCTGTAAAAGTGATCGCTGGTCATGCCGCACTCGAACATATTCCTTTCGAACTTGCATCATTAGGCGCTAAACGTCCAATGATCATCACCGATAAAGGTGTGCGTGCAAATCACCTTTTAGCGCCGATTGAAGCTGCATTTGAATCTACCGATATTGAAATTGGCATTATTTTTGATGATGTTCCGCCTGACTCAAGCCTTGAAACAGTTCGTGCTGCAGCACAAGCGTATCGTGAAAATAACTGTGATGCGATTATTGCTGTGGGTGGTGGTTCGGTTATTGATACCTCTAAAACAGCTAATATTTTAGTCTCTGAGGGTGGCGATGATTTACTTAAGTATTCAGGTGCACACAATCTCCCTCGTCCACTTAAACCATTTTTTGTGATTCCTACTACCTCAGGTACAGGTTCAGAAGTGACCTTAGCTGCGGTCGTATCAGACAATCAAAAAAATGTGAAAATGGCATTTGCCTCGAATTACCTCATGCCACATGCGGCTATTCTTGATCCGCGTATGACCCAAACATTGCCACCACATCTGACAGCAATGACAGCGATGGATGCCATGACACATGCTGTTGAAGCCTATACCTGTATTGCAGCCAATCCAATTTCTGATGCGTATGCAACAGCCGCCATTAAAAAGATCAGTACAAGCTTATTTGATGTACTGGATCACCCTAGTGATGCAACAGGTCGTTTAGAACTTGCACAAGCTTCCACCATGGCTGGCATTGCATTTTCTAACTCGATGGTTGGTATTGTACATTCTCTTGGTCATGCTTTAGGTGCAGTAGCACATTTGCCCCATGGCTTATGTATGAACCTCTTTCTTCCTTATGTTTTGGAATACAACAAGGAAGTGAATGGTGACAAGATTGCCGACTTATTATTACCGCTTGCTGGTGCTGATATTTACGCACAGACCCCTGCAAACCAGCGTGCGGATAAGGCCATAGAGACCTTAAACACCATGCGTGATCGTGTCTATCATTTGACTAAGCTTCCACGTACCTTGAGTGAAACAGGTAAAGTTACTCAAGCACAGCTGGATGAGGTTGCCGAAAAAGCGCTCAATGATGGCTCAATCATTTTCAATCCGAAAGAAGCTACCCTTAAAGATTTAAAGTCAATCTTAGAAAAAGCTTGGTAATTGTCTAAAATTGCGACAATATAGAGGGAGCTATTGGCACGAAGTCTATGTTTGCAGTGATGTAGCCCACAGATGAAATGTTGACAGCCCCCGATAGTAAATAGCCTGATGTTTATCTAAACATCGGGCTTTTATCTTGCAGAATGGGCAGTCACTTATTTTTTGATCAAGATGGCACGTTTTCTGCTAAAAAAGCCAACAAAGTTACTGACAAATGTGACCTTTTAGAGTAGATTGGCGCACTTTTGTTTTATTCTTAGGGGGGATCGTTCGTCTCAAACGATCCTTATAAATATGACTGATCCTTGATCAACGATTAAGAGGATAACGCCGTTGACAGATATCTCTGGGACTCAATCCACAGCAAAACTGAAAAAAAATCTTGTGCTGTGGCATATTATCATTATTGGTCTAGCGTATATTCAGCCACTTACCTTATTTGATACCTTTGGTTTAGTGTCCGACGGAAGCCATGGACATGTTCCAACTTCTTATATTTTTGCGCTTGTTGCCATTCTTCTGACCTCTATCAGTTATGGTCATATGATCAAGCGCTACCCTTCGTCAGGGTCTGCTTATACCTATGCGCAAAAATCGATTCACCCGAATGTCGGCTTTATGGTGGGTTGGTCTTCTTGGTTAGATTATTTATTATCTCCACTCGTCAACATCATTTTAGCTGATATTTACTTAAGAGCCTTATTCCCAGATGTGAATAACTGGATCTGGGTCATAGCACTAACTGCAATTATGACTGTGATCAACCTATTTGGTTCACGTTTTGTTGCTCGATTTAACAGTACCATTGTTGTGGTGCAACTTGCGATCATTTTCTACTTTGTTTATGAAGTTTATTTACTGCTAACTCAGGGTATTTACGCAGATGGCACCTTAAACCCAGATAAAGCTGAACTATGGTCACTTGCTCCATTCTGGAGTGAAATGACTGCAATTGGTGCGTTAATCGGTGGTGCAACGATTCTTTGTTTCTCTTTCACAGGTTTTGATGCGTTATCATCCCTTGCAGAAGAAACCAAAGATGCTGAAAAAACCTTACCAAAAGCAATTTTCTCTACAGCGTTGATCGCGGGTATTATCTTTATTTTTAGTACCTATTTTATTCAGCTATTTTTCCCAAGTAATGCCAATCTTTACTTTAATCCGCTGGATGAGTCTCAACCTGTGATGCTTGAAGCTCTTGGCAATGCAACAATTCTAACGGCAATTACAGGCATCGCATTTAAAAAGTTAGTGTTGTATTTTGCGGTCATTGCTGTACTGGCTTCTGGTATTTCTGCACATGCTGGGGTATCACGTTTGATGTATGTAATGGGTCGTGATGGCGTGATTAACAAAAAGATTTTTGGTCACATCAGTCCAAAATTACATACCCCGACTTATAATATTTTGATTGTCGGTGTTGTTGCGTTATCAGCGGGTTTTCTTGACCTTGAGCATATTGTCAACTTAATTAGCTTTGGTGCTTTAACAGCCTTTAGTTTTGTGAATTTCTCCGTGATTTCACGCTACGCCTTACGTGATGGCAGAACAAAATCACTCAAAGAAATCATCAATTATGTGGTGATTCCGTCTCTTGGTTTTGCCAGTGTATTCTTGATGTGGTTAGAAATTGATGAAATGGCATTAAAACTCGGACTTGCATGGGCTGTATTAGGTGTAGCATATTTAGCCTATAAAACTCGTGGTTTCCGCTACCCTGCACCACAACATAATGAACATGAATAATTGATTATTGCATTTGTAATCAAATAACAAAGGCGCTTTATGCGCCTTTGTTATTTCAGTCATATCAACTGCAATTATGATGCAATAAATTTTTCCGTAATCGCTTTGATACGTTTTGCATATTGTTTTGCAGTCTCTAAATCACCGCTTGGAATTTCATCAACACTGGCATCAGCAGGTGATTGAACCAATAAGCCCACAGACCCACCTAAGCTGTTCACATCCTGACGTGTAGCACTTTTAGTGTTTGAAGGTGCTAAACCGAGGCTGACCCAAATACCACCGTGCTGTGAAGCCAAAGTGTGTAACGAAATTAATGTCACTTGCTTATCGCCATTCATACTTGCACTGTTGGTAAAACCACCAAAAACCTTGTCTGCCCATGCACGAGTAAACCAACGCTTAGATGATGCATCTGCAAATTTTTTAAATTGCCAAGGCACACCGCCCATGTAAGTTGGTGCACCAAATACGATTGCATCTGCGGCATCCAAAGTGTCCCAATCTTGATCTTGAATATTGCCTTCTTGATCCACTTCGATAAGTGTTGCCTGAATTTCATTGGCAAAGGTTTCTGCAATGACTTTGGTATGGCCATAACCTGAATGATAAACAACAGCGATTTTTGACATGATAAGTCCTCTTATATAGACGGTAAATATTTAAAAATTAATGTTTGATATAACTTGGAACGGTTGCCGTTAGACCTTGTTTGAGTTGTTGAGTAGATTCCCCAACCAACACTTCAAAGGCATTTTGTTGAATTCCATCAAATACGTGTTGCGCCACTGTGTGTGGAGAAATTTTGGCAATATCGAGTGATTGGGTTAAATCTGTGTCGACAAAACCGACATGTACCCCCATCACATGAACATTGGCTTTAACTAACCATTGTCGAGTTGAATTGGTAAATGACCATGCTGCTGCTTTAGAAATTGCATAACTGGCTAACATCGTGCTGGGTTCCCAAGACACATCCGATAAAATATTGACGATATAACTTTCAGAATGGCTTGCTAAAATTGGAGAGAATTGCTGAGTCGTATTGATCACACCATAAAGATTGGTGTCTAAAACTGTCCGTGTCACTGCTGCAATATTTGCGTCTACAGGACTTTCATTTAAGCGTGCAATACCTGCATTGTTGATTAATAAATTGACATCACCACATTCTGCAACAGCTTTTTGAATAGATACGGGATCTGTGACATCTACAACAATCGGAATAATACCCTGTTGATTAAAACCTTGAAGATTACGCATGCCTGCATAAACTTTCTTGGCGCCACGTTGTATCGCTTGCTGGGCAAGTGCTAAACCTAGACCACGATTTGCACCCGTAATAAAAACGACCGCATCTGTTATTTTCATTAAAACCACGCTCATAAATATAAAATGGTCTATCAACGCTATCAATCAGCAGAAGTTGTATTGACCTGATTAATTTATGATATACTTTTGAAATCTAGTATCAATTAGTTACTATGTGGTAACTGGTCATTTCTTGGTTATAACTTTCCAAATAGAGGTATAGATTGATGACTAATACATTCAATTTTAATATTTTTCATCCAAATTGCCCGGCACGATCTTTTTTTGAAAAATTTGCAGATAAGTGGGTTTTGATGATTATTTATCGACTTCATCAGCACTCTCAACACTTCAATGAACTGAAAAAAAACTTAACAGGGATCTCACCTAAAGTACTTTCGCAAAAATTAAAAATTCTGGAAAGAGATGGATTTATCACCCGTACAATTCATGAGAACAATGTGATTCGTGTTGAATATGCATTAACCTCTCTAGGCTTTGAGTTTGCTCAAACTGCTTTATCATTTAAGCTCTGGGCTGAAGGCAATGTGCAACATGTGATTCGCGCACAAAAACAATTTGATGCAATTCAAGCAAAAAATGAGCCAGCTCTGTTGCAGGAAGCATAAATCTCAACACTCAGAACATGACTTTAACTCAGCTCGATATGTTGTAAATATGATTAAACTCAGCATAATTTTAATAAAACATATCAAAGGGAGAAAAATAATGAAAATTCCACTGCTCTTTATTCTAGCAATCCTCAGCCATAGTGCTTTTGCGTCCTATGAAAATTCTTGTGATTTAGAGGTTAAGCTTTTAGAAAACACTTCTACACGTACGCTATATATCAATAAAGATGGCTTAGGTGAAATTGAGGAAACAACACTCAACATAAAAGGTGTTGTAAAAAAAGCGCAAGAGGTAGGCCGAGCAGATAGTGGTTGTCAATACTATATCGGCAAAGTCTTAGAAGAAAATTTAAGAAATTTCCCGAATCGCTCTGAATTTAAAAAAGGACAAAAAATTAAACTGAATATCTTAATCACAGATTATAAAGGTATACCGAAATCTGAAACAGTGACCTATTTAGGACCAAACAAATAGTTAAAATCTGAATTATTTTAAAGTATGGATAATAAAGTACAAATGTCGGAGCACTCTGATACAGACTGTCCACATTATTTAGGAACGGTTATAGAAAAAATGACTGGCTCAGACATTTGCTACACAGCAAAGAAAGGGCAAAAATTAAGATAAATATTGTGATTACTCATTTTAAAGCCTCCAACAGATGAAGTCGCCTTTATTCAAAGATAATCACATCGCTCTTTCTCAAAAGGAAATCATAAACTAATATGAATAAAAACCCATCTAAACGATGGGTTATGATTTTTATTTTAATTCTTTAAATCCTTGTTGACGCCATGCTTCATATAGAATCACTGCGGTGGCATTCGATAAATTCAGACTACGTGAATTCGGTGCCATAGGTAAACGAATCCAATGCGCCTTTGGGAACATCATACGGACATCTTCTGGTAAACCACGTGTTTCTGGCCCCATCAATAAAGCCACAGGTCGGTTTAAATCTGAAGTATGCGGTGTTTCAGTACCTTTGGTAGTTAAAGGATAAATCGCATCAAGATCAATCCCCTGCACCTCTAAATGTGCCAGACATTCAGCAAAGTTTTCCCAAACTTTCATATGTGCCCATTCATGATAATCCAATCCTGCACGGCGCAACTTTTTATCATCCAGTTCAAAACCTAAAGGCTTGACTAGATGTAATTGTGCACCTGTATTGGCACATAAACGAATGATATTCCCTGTATTTGCAGGAATTTCAGGCTCGTATAAAACAACATGAATCACGGGAGATCTCTACTTATCAGAATACAACCTAAGTACTTTAAAAAAAGACCATGTCAGTTTTTTAAAGAAAAATTTAGGCAGATATTATTGCCACTGTAACTGTTCGCGCAAATTCACCACTTCACCAATAATGGTCAAAGTAGGCGCTTGAATATGGTTTTCTTCAACTTTTGATGCAATATCTGCCAAAGTTCCAACCACCACCTTTTGATCTGGGGTTGTCCCTTTGGAGATCAAAGCCACTGGCATATTTGGACGTTGACCATGTGATATTAGATTTTCACAAATTTTTTCTAGTCCCACCAAGCCCATATATAAAACCAATGTCTGATTTTCGTAAACCAGCTCATTCCAAGGTAATTCTGGTGAACCTTCTTTTAAATGCCCCGTCAAAAAACGAACGCTTTGTGCATAATCACGATGTGTAAGCGGAATCCCAGCATAGGCTGAACAACCTGATGCAGCAGTAATACCTGGGACGACTTGGAATGTAATATTGGCTGCAAAAAGCTCTTGAATTTCTTCACCACCGCGACCAAAAATAAATGGATCACCACCTTTTAGACGACATACACGTTTGTTTTCGGTGGAATATTTGACCAGTAATGCATTAATACCATCTTGTGGCACGGAATGATTAGAACGTGCTTTTCCGACATATATTTTTTCAGCATCACGCCGACATAACTCTAAAATTGCTGGAGAGACCAAACGGTCATAAATCACCACATCCGCTTGCTGCATCAGTCTAAGTGCTTTTAAAGTTAACAGCTCAGGATCACCTGGTCCTGCTCCCACCAAATAAACTTCACCTTTTGGTTTTTGCCATTTTGTCAAAGCTTGTTCAATTAAACGATCCGCCTCTTTGAGGTTGTCATTAAACACCTGCTCTTTTAAAGGACTGGCATATAAATCTTCCCAAAAGATTCGACGTTCATCAGGATTACTAATCTGCTCTTTAACTGCTTTACGCCATTTTCCAGAAAAATCAGCAAGTTTACCCATGCCATGTGGAATAGAAGCTTCGAGCTGAGTACGAATCTGGCGAGATAAAACAGGAGAAGTACCATTGGTGGCAATTGAAACTACCAGTGGTGAACGGTCAATGATCGCAGGCACCATAAAGCGACAATGTGGAGGATCATCAACACTGTTGACCAACACATTTAAATCTTCACAAGCTTCAAAAACAGCTTGATTGACAGCTTTATCATTGGTTGCAGCAATCACCAAACGATAGCTACTTAGGCTAATTTGAGGATCAAATTTATCTGCATGATATTGCCCATGAGTTGAATGGACAATATCTAAGAGGTTTTGCTCTATATCAGGTGCAACCACATGAATCACTGCACCTGCTTTTGCAAGTAATACTGCTTTGCGGTAAGCAATATGCCCACCACCCACAATCAGACAAGGTTGACCTTGTAGTTTTAATGAAATTGGGAAAATTTCCACAGTGTTCCTCAAAAGTTCAAATCTGATTGTACTAAGCAATATTTATGCACAAAACTGAACCAAATATCGAGTTTTCGACATTTAGTCGATAAATGTTGCACCAGCCATGTACGGGCGTAACACTTCTGGCACTTCAATAGAGCCATCGGCACGTTGGTAGTTTTCCATCACAGCCAATAATGTACGACCGACAGCCAAGCCAGAACCATTCAAGGTATGTACCAGCTCAGTTTTCTTTTGGTCTGCACGATAACGCGCCATCATACGGCGTGCTTGGAAATCGCCCATATTTGAACAAGAAGAAATCTCACGATATGTATCTTGGCTTGGTACCCAAACTTCTAAATCATAAGTTTTACACGCACCAAAGCCCATATCGCCACCACATAAAACGATTTTACGATATGGTAAACCCAAAGCTTGTAAGATCCCTTCTGCATGACCTGTCAATGCTTCCAAAGCATCCATTGAGTCTTCAGGTTTTACGATTTGAACCATTTCAACTTTGTCGAATTGGTGTTGGCGGATTAAACCACGCGTATCACGACCATAAGAACCCGCCTCACTACGGAAACATGGCGTATGTGCAGCATATTTCAACGGTAAACGGTCAGCATCGATGATTTCATTACGGACAAAGTTCGTCACTGGAACTTCAGCAGTTGGAATCAAATAGTATTCTTTTTCGCCTTGTAATTTAAACAAATCTTCTTCAAATTTAGGCAGTTGACCTGTACCACGCAATGAGTCTGCATTAACAAGATAAGGGACATATGCTTCGGTATAACCATTTTTCAAGGTATGGGTATCCAGCATGAATTGGGTCAATGCACGTTGTAAACGCGCCAATGGGCCTTTCAATACGCTGAAACGTGTGCCCGTTAATTTGGTTGCAGTTTCAAACTCCAACCCACCCATCATTTCGCCAAGGTCAGTATGGTCTTTGATTTCGAAATCAAATTGACGTGGTGTGCCCCACTTTAAAACTTCAACATTATCACTTTCATCTTTCCCTTCTGGTACAGACTCATGTGGCATGTTTGGGATTGAGAGTAGTTTTGCTTCTAATTCAGCTTGAAGTTCATTCAATTCAACTTCAGCAGCTTTAATTTCATCACCAATCGCACCCATACGTGCCATGATTTCTGAAGCATCGCCACCAGATTTTTTGATTTGACCAACTTGTTTCGCACCCGAATTACGCTCTGCCTGTAAGTTTTCAGTTCTAGACTGGATTTCTTTACGGCGAGCTTCTAGTGATGCCCATTCTTCAACGTTGAGTTGTACACCACGTTTGGCTAAGGCTAAGTTTACAGCCTCGATATTATTTCTGATTAATTTCGGGTCGATCATAGTCAATCTAAAGGTTAAGAAAAAAACTGACTATAGTGTAAGCTCTTCACTGTAAAAAATACAGTGACAGAGCATTAGACATACATGAATTGTATGATTTGAAGGCAATTAAGGTGTAACAGGTTTTTCTACAGCCGCTTCAACTTGAGGTAAACTTGGTAGATACTCAGCTTTAATCAAATCTTTTGCCACTTGATACGGCAGCTTTAACTCAGGCATACCTTCTGCATAAGAAGTAAGTTCATATAATGGATAAACAAAAACCAGACCATTTACACCATAATAATAATTATCGCTTAACTGTAATTTATCACGCGTAATATCTTTTTGAATCAACCAATTCGCATTGGCATCATAAAGCTGTTCAGCAACTTTTGCCTCCACGTTTGGTTTAAGAATATCAGTTAAGGCGAGGCGCTTTTGCGTGCTTAGATCGAATGTCACATATTCATTGTGATACATCCCATGCGCTGCACCTGCTGCATAGGTATAAGTCTGGATCACAAAAGTGGCTAAATTATTTTGTTGTGAAATAAAACGAACATAGATTGAATTTTGATTTAAACCTTTAGGTGAAGATTGTGCTTCACTTTCAGCTTGGGCATGATTTTGATCTTTCTCAAATGCCCCAGGTACATCTTTTTTAATGCGATTTAGAAAATACTCATCTAGCCAAGGCACATTACTTTTAACAGTCTGCAAATCATATTGGGTACAACCATCTTCATCACAAAACTGTTTTTTTACTACATTGACGCGTTCAACTTTGGCTTGAATTAGTGGTATTTGTGCAGTTTTAGTCGATGATACATTTGCTTGTTCTATTTGTGACTCGGGTTTCTCTTGACAACCAGACATTATCAAGACGGTTAAAAATAGTCCAGATGCTAATAAGCTTGATTTTAAATTCACATGCATGATCATGTCTTTCAAACAATTATTACGATAAAGCTATCATAAATCTTGTCAGTCAAAATAAACATTATGAATTGTTAATTCAAATTTTTACTTTCCTTATTCTTTTATTTAATCATACCAATTTCTTTAACAAACAAAAAACGAAATCAATCTAAAACATTCGGTTTTAGCCGTTGCATTACTTTCCTTAATATTTAGCTTAAAAATTGTACTCAATATTTCACCATGCAATATTTTAATTTTTAAGAAAGTTTATACCCCCATGAAAAATAAAACCTATAAAAGTTGGATTTATGTACAAATTTTAGCTTATTATAAAATATCAACTTACAATAATGAAAACAATCAAGGATGAGGCGATGCAAGCTATTTCACACAACATTCCAATACAACACGATCAAATTCAAGCTGACCTATATGTGAATGACCATCCCAATACCGCAACTATCGTCATGGCACATGGGCTTGGTGGAGAAAAACTTTGTGGATTAGCTAATTTTGCTGAGCATTATCATAAACTTGGCTTTCAAGTTTGTGTTTTTGACCATCGCGGTTTTGGACAAAGCACAGGAAAAATTAAAAACTTAGTCGATAAGAATAGTCAATTACAGGACTGGAAAGCTGTTATCGATTTTTTTAAGACCCACTACAATTTAAAAGATGATCAGTTAATCTTATGGGGCTATTCATTTAGCGGTGCGCATGTCCTTACACTTGGTAGTACAGCAACCTATAAAGGCATTATTGCTAATTTCCCACATGTAGATGGTTTAGCAAGTTTGACGCTTTATCCAAAAAAGTATTTACTTTTAGCTTTATTGAAAGCAATACAAGACTTGATTTATATTCCCTTTGGTAAAGTCAAAACCATGCCTGTCGTTTCTGAAAATCGCTTTGCAATATTAGCTGGTGAAGACTGTCATGATGGCTATCATTCAATTATTCCAAATGATGTAACTTGGGAAAATGCAGTACCAGCACGCATTGTTGCTACAATTGGATTTTACCGCCCAACAACTGTTGCTCATAAAATAAAATCTCCAACATTGGTGATTGGTGCAGAGAATGATTCACTTATTCCAATAAAATCAACACGAAAGCTTGCTCAAAAAATTCAAAATAGACAATATCATGAAGAAAATTGTGGTCATTTTGAGTTATTTCACGAACCTTATAAAAATCGTATTTTAGTGATACATACAACTTTTCTGAAAAGTCTATAATCGGAAAAATCATCAAATCAATCAATTTTATGACCTTTACTTTTTAAATACATATGACAAAGATCCACCACCTCCTTCTGAATATCAGTTGTAATATATTGATATTTATAAAAACTATGCTTCATTAAAGAAAAAATCATTTCGGTTAGATATACCATTTCTTCAGGTTTTGCAAACAATAAAGGCTCGGTTTTATTCTTAAGTAATTCAATAATATCGTAGGCAATTTTCTCAATGACAATTTCAAGCATATTAAAGCCATCCACATTAACTGGACCACCAAGAATTAAAATACTGGCCGCTTTATTGCTGTTATAAAACAAAGAGGCTTGTAGTATCAAATCTTGGGTAATTTCCTTAGTATTCCAATTCTGATAACGATTGTTCCGACTATTGATAAATTTCTGCAAACTGTCTAAATATTGCTTAATAATCAAAATAAAAAGATGATTTACTGTTGGAAAATATTGATAAATGTGAGCTTTTGGGACATCAGATTGTACCGATACCTCTGGAATCGTACATACATGAAATCCCTGACGCTCTAAAATTGAAATCGCCGTTTCAATTACTTTTTCGAGCCGTTGTTGACTTCTTTTTTGTACAGGGAGTTTGATCTCATCCAGTAACATTTTTATCGTCCCACATACTTGATGGTTAAAAATAAATCTATTACATTTAAATAAAACCAACTGTAGTTGGATTTTATAAAAATAATTTCCAAGGATAGTATTATGAAAACAGTATGTATCATAGGTGCAGGACCATCAGGAATTTCCGCAGCAAAAAACTGTAAACAAAATGACATTGCTTTTGACTTGTATGAAAAGAATGACAAAGTTGGTGGCAACTGGGTGTTTAACTCGGCAACAGAACACTCATCGGTTTATGAAAACACACATATTATCAGTTCAAAAACCATGTCTGAGTTTGAAGATTTCCCAATGCCAGATGACTATCCAGACTACCCTCGACATGATCAATTACAAAAGTATTTTGAAGATTATTCCAAACATTTTGAAGTATACGATCAAATCAAGTTTCATCATACTATTGACCATATTAAAAAAAATGATCGAGGTTTATGGTCGGTAGACTATACTGATGCCGAAGGCAATAAGAACAATAAAATCTATGACTACCTCATGGTCTGTAATGGACACCATTGGTTCCCTAAATATCCGACTTATGATGGTGAATTTACAGGGAAATGGATGCACTCGCACGACTTTAAACGTGTCACAGATGATTGGCGTGAAAAGAAAATTTTGGTAGTTGGTGCTGGAAATTCAGGTTGTGATGTTGCTGTTGAATCTACTCGAGTCACCAAAGATGTTTATATCTCTATGCGTAGCCCACAATGGTTTGTACCTAAGTTTATGCTTGGACATCCTGCAGATATTTTAGTTAAGGCTGTTGCAAAATTTTCACCAAGAATACGTCAAAAAATACTAACAAAAATGGTCAAAGCTTTCACTGGAAACTATGCAGACTTTGGGTTACCTGTAAATAATAAACCAATACTTTCACAACACCCGACTGCAAATTCAGATTTTATTGACTATGTCCGTCATGGCAAAATCAAACCCAAGCCCAGTATCAAACACCTAAATGGACATGAAGTAGAGTTTAGTGATGGTACTAAAGCTGAATTTGACATTATCTGTTGTTGTACTGGATTCTGGACTGTATTCCCATTCTTTGACAAAGACTTTATTGACTTCCAGCATGCAGCAAAAATTCCGCTTTATCGTAAGATGATGCATGCAGAGCATGAAAACCTATACTTTATCGGATTATTCCAACCACTTGGTTGTATTTGGCCTTTATCTGACTATCAAGCGGCTGTTGCTTGTCAGGAGATTATGGGCAACTACAAACGTCCAAAAGATATGAGAAAAGCCGTTCAATATGAAATGGATCATCCACATCATCCTTTCGAAGGTGGTCAACGCCATGCAGCCGAAGTCGATTACAATGACTTAAGAAGTGAACTGGTAGCCGACCTGAAAACTTCGGGTATAAATATTCCTGATCGTAAAGTAAAAGTCACTTTGAAACAGTTAATTGGTTCCTTATTTGCAGCTTAAGACATAAACCCGTTAATTCATCATTATAAAAAGTAAACAAGTGAAATGCTTGTTTGCTTCAGTCTATATTCATTTAAATTAGAAATTTATGTATTCAAGACAGTTCAACAGAGTAAAAATTATATAAAAAACATAGGCTTGAATTAAATAAGAGTATAAACCAGCATTTAAATAATCATTAATTTCTGTATTTTAATATTTGAAGGAGTGCTAAATATTACGCATTACTATTAACCACTGCCAAATCTACCCAATTACAATGAAACCCCAGTGGTATATGTACGCCCAAATCAATTTCAGCTTGTGGCTGAATTTCCAATCCATTTACTTTTAAAATAACAGCTTTGGCTGCTTCTCCCTCTACATGATGCAAATAGGCCATCAAATATCCATGCCCTTCTGCACTGTGTTCATGCTCAGCCACAAAAGTGACTTCACCAATTGCCCACTGTATACCAAAATCATAACTTACAGATGTTTGCATTTCTAAATCATGAATATATAAACAATTGAACAATGCAGTTTCAGCAAAACCCAAAGTGTATAAATAGCGATATGGGACCCCAGTAAAACGCGTATCAATTTTCGGAAATTCTTGAACCCGAGAGTCGAGTACAGTTCTATGTAGCGTTTGTGAGCTTAAATCAATGCGCCAACGCTCTAACTGTGCATGTTGCAATTCATAAGCTGCATGTTGGGAATGTTCAAAATCGTCCTGATGTACCAAAACATCTAAAATAATTCTATTTTCATGATCACGAAAAGCATTTGCTGCATGAAAAACAAAACATGGTTCAAGCTCAATCCACTGAATCTGTTCAGCATTTGCATATTTAGGCAATATTCCGATACGTGCTTGATGTTGTTTGTTCCATTGATAGGGAACACTTGCACCACGCAATAATTGAGTCATTGAAAAAGTAAGTGGAAAATCAAAAACCAAAACTTCTTGTTGTGTAATGAGACAATCATGAATCATGGGACCATGTTGTAATAAAATTTGCGTGACATGAATTAAATCGCCATATTGATCAATCACTTGGTAATAGGCATTTTTACGATCTAAAGCATCATAACTAATCGCATGTAAGTGCCCTGTTTTAATATCTTTACGAGGATGTGCGGTAAACGGTAAATCAGCATCACTATTAAACAACTGATAACGTTCTGCATTTAACTCATCATCTAAACAGATCGGAAACGCGCCAGCTTCAATCACCGCCCAAAGCTTTCCCGCATGCTTAAAAATGTTGGTATTTACAACATCATGTGCGCCACGGCGAAAGCCGCCTATTGCTGGTTGTTGTTTATATTGCTGCACCGTATCTGTGGCCAGCATACTGCTTTTAAAGCAGATTGCTTTACCCGCTTGTAATTTAAGTGCGTGAATCATTCCATGACCAAGATACCACTCAAATAATGAAGGCTTTGCGACATCAATCGGATTTGAGCCAATTCTTAACAATACACCATTTAAATGCGATGGGATAATTCCTGATATTTTTAAGGTGGTTGTAAAAATTTCGTCAACTGGCTGGTAAAGCTTTTTGTGATAAAGATTCACTTCCTTCTCACGACGATGTCGTCTTAAAAATCGCCCAATCATGCAGATTAACTTTTGCCTCAAAACATTCAAAAATGACTTTTGCGCAGTCATCCTTGGGTAATGTTTGAGTTTCAATTGTGTTTTGCGATACATATAGCATCCCAGTTTTTATATTCAAACCCTTGTTTGAGCATAGAATAATCTCGTATTGAAAGCCACTTTATTTGCTCGTAGCTATTATTCATCATTCGCCTAATCAACATGGCTGAGTCTATTGCTGTGTTCTGTTTAATCGGCATAAAAAAAGCAACCTTACGGTTGCTCTTCTATTCAATCAAAATCGTTTATTGATCAATAATGTCTGTGCCTTTAGGCGGCACAAAATTAAAGGTAGATGCAGGGATTGCGGCATTGACCTGTACATTGTTAAAACGCACAGTGGTTGTTTGGCCCAATGAATCTTGCAAGATCATTAAAGTCGGTGCATTTTTCGCCCCGAAACTGATCGTCAAGCTTTGGAAAGCACCATCTTTTTGTTTTGGGTACAAGGTATAGTAGGTTTTACCTGCATTTGGCTGAGTAATACGATAAGCCTTTTGAATTTGCTCAGTATTACCACTGAGGAGTAATGCTGGTGTATTGGCCACCTGCTCATCTAAACTTTGGCGTACAGCCTGCTGTAAGTCTGGATCATAAATCCACACTGTACGACCTGCGGTCACAATAGTCTGTTTTGCGGGTGTGGTGGTTTCCCAATAGAATTTACCAGGACGTTCAACCTTCATTGTACCTTTAAAGGTTTGATTCATATGCTGAGCGGTCAAACCCTTTTTCTGTGCAACTTTACCTGTTTGAGTCGCTTTTGTGCTTTGCTCAAAATTTGCAGTAAAGCTTTTTACACCACTGAGTTGTTTAACCAGATTTGCGGTTGCTTGTTGCTCCGAAGCAGCAGTTGCTGCAAAAACTGTTGTGCTCATTACAGGTGCAAACAGCGC
>Ga0207655_1001012_pt1 | contig 28607 bp, 24 predicted proteins | sample KBSM44metaG_FD_184398 | JGI IMG/M metagenome (GOLD analysis project Ga0207655, IMG submission 184398) | Miscanthus rhizosphere microbial communities from Kellogg Biological Station, Michigan, USA - KBS M4-4 metaG (SPAdes) (version 2) | ecosystem: Host-associated > Plants > Roots > Rhizosphere >... | reverse complement strand
TGTCTGGACAATATCGAATGGAGTGAGTAATCAGTAACGTTGAAATGCAAATTTTACATTTTTGCATCATCCTGGCACCTAAGCATTTAAGGTGCCAGGTAATCAAGCCGACCAGTACTGGCCATCGAGAGAAGCAGCAATCCCAACGGCCGGATCGGGGAGTGCGCTGGCCGTCATAAACGGACGGTAGCGGTCAGGTTTACTTTCATCATTAATGTCTGTTACGCCAAACGTGTTTGTCCCTTTTTTCAGCCAGGCATAGCGGGCGTTGGCGTGTGTGGAGACAGCGGTGCCGGACTGATAGAGCGTATTACCGCACAACCGGTACACCCTGCCGTCGAAGGCGTTCAGCAGTACGCCACGCGATAATCCTGCCACACCAGCAGTTTTCACAAGACCAGGAAAGCTGCGCATATAGCCCGACTGATTGACCACTTTGGGTGGAACAAAGAGCATGTTTACCGGCAGGCGGTTGACATAGTTCGCCCTGAGAGCGCTTTTGCCGGTGCCCGGTGTCAGGGGTAAAGTTTCAGTTTTTCCGCGCACGACCAAATCCTCTCATGGGTGATGTTGTTGGAAGCCCTTCTCCACTTCCCTGCGGGAGTGGAGCCGGGGGAACCGCAGAGGGGCGGCGCTGGCAGCGCTGCAGAATAGCCGCCAGCCTTTACTGGCCTGGCTGACCACCGATGCCGGAGCATCCCGCTGAAAATCATCCGCAATAACCAGCGCGAGGTTGTAGGCCACGGGTTGCTTCATCCAGAGCTCCAGCCCGGAGTCCTGCTGCGACCAGGCATTAACATCTCTGTCCTCCGCGAAGTTATAAAACAGGTCGATTCCCTGTTTTTGCCAGCGCGCCATCAGCCCCTCAAGGTCTTCCACGGCATTGGCATAACTGTCCGGCGCGATTCCAGCGTTCGCCCATGGCCTCGCGGCTCTGGCAGTTCAGGTTCGGGCAAATCCTGCGGCGAGGGACCAAATCCCAGCCGGTAAAAATGCACTGCATCCGCTGATGCTGACAACGGCCTGGACGTATCAAGCAACTGTCCGTGTTGTTGTTACGCTAATTACACGTCATCCCGTGACAAGTTTCATCACAGCCGGATTAATTATGGCCGCCCGGTTTTAAACAGGGCGTATATCTGGCAGACGTTGAATGCAACACTTTTTCGAGTCAATGTGCCAGAAAGAACCTCAACTGAAAATGGCACAGCAACTGTCACTCAACTTCTACCGGATGCTAAAGATGAAGAATAAATCCCAGCTAAATCAATAGCTCGTTGACGTCAGTCAGAGCGGCCTCGTTGACCTTCAGCGCGTTGCGGCCGGGATGGAGGCTGATACAACAGCAATACACGAAGCGATAAGCAGCAGATGGAGTAATGGGGTAGTCGAAAGGCCATGTAAACCGACTGAAGATGCTGAAACGCCAGATGTATGGTCGGGCAGGGTTCGAGCTACTGAGGCGACGTGTGATGATTCCCCTGGCATGAACATCTCCACCTAAGTTGCAGAAGACCCACTTTTTACCCGTTGTTGACACGTGCAGGCGCATTATAATGGCGGCTACAGAAATCTCATATCTTTGTTTTAAAAACAAAAATTTACTTTCCTCCGTTATTTTGTGGCACCGGAGATGTGACTGGTTTCACTGTATAACGCCACGGGCCATGGAAAAAATCCACCGGCAGCATCAGCGTGTCGACAATGAGTGAGAGCGGGATATCCAGCGTCCACAGTGTACCCTGAACAAAATTATAATCATGCTCGCTGTCGCCACTGATAACGACCACATCGGTTTTCACGCCGGGATAATAGGTTTCCCCGTCCGCCAGGCTGGTTCGCCCTGTGACGCTGCCGCACCCGGTCAGCAATGTGCAGCACAGCAGGCTGCTGAGAATAAGACATTTCATATCAGTGTCACTCCGGCTGGTTTTGTGTCACCCGTGCGTAACGGGCATTGAGTTGTTTCAGGTGCTGCTCCACCTGGCTTTGCTGCGCATCAGGCAGCGGCTGTCCTTCGGGGATTTTTGATAATTGCCGCAGTTGCTCTTCGGCAGGGACTACACGGTTAAACGACCGGGTGATGTCATACACCATGGTTTTCAGCTCGCTGCCGGTCAGGTAGCGGCCTTTATGTTCATCCAGCGCGTTCAGTTTATCGGTCAGTTGCTGTAGCTGCATCATGCCCTGATGCCAGCCATTGAGCTGTTCTTCAGGTAATGCGCCCGCGTCAAGCAGCTGCTGCCACTGTTTGACCAGCGGCTCCGATTGTTCCGGCCACAGAGCCTGTATCTGCTGAACCAGTTGATTGCCGTAAGCAATACTCCAGTCCGGCGACAGACTGGCAAGCCGCGTGAGCTGCTGTCGTGTCTGGTTGATTACCGTAACTGATGACAGTGTTTTTTGCTGCAAAGCCTGTAACTGCGCGCTGGTCAGCGTTGTGGGCAGAGGGTTGAGCGAGGCGGATAGCTGCGTCTGCAACGGGTCGGGCTGATGCAGATACCACCACCCCGCTACCACCATTGTCGCCACCACCAGCATGGTAAGCATTCCCGCAGAGAACACCTTCCATAGACTGGCAGGTCTGAGGCGCTCCACCAGGACTTCCACGCCGGGGGCCGGTTCCGACCGGGCGACGTAAATCCGGCGAACAGTTGTTTTCAGGTCATCGCTGTCACGAAGTATCACCGGATTTTCTGTGGTGTTGCGGGCTAAAGGACCACTGAGTGGCAGGAAAGTATCATCTTTTCCCGACGCTTCATTGTTTTCCAGCCGTACCGCTGCGTTATGCAACTGCCCCCGCAGAGTGTCAAGCTGGCTGACATGTTTCAGCTCAAGCCGTTGCAGGACGCCCCCCATACCGGACAGATGCTGCTCTGCCTGATAAAGTTTCCCCAGGTCGGTATACGTGAACGACAATGTACGCATCACCTGTTGCAGGCGCTGGCTCAGACTTGCCAGTATTTCCATACGCGCGTGAACCGGTTGCGGCCAAAGCGTCCCCCACTGATGGCTTATCAGCGCCTCGATTATCGCCAGACCTTCATTGAGACCAAATAAACCGGCCAGTTGTGTACGGGCCAGCGTGTACCAGGCCGCTGTCTGCAGCTCCACACCGTTTTGCTCAAACAGTGAGAGACAGAGTTTTTCGACATAACGCCAGTTCACATCCGGGCGAGCCGGATGGGTCAGCTTATTCAGCTCATCGCGCAATGCCATAAACTCAGACAATGAACGCGGATCGCCGCCGGTTCTCACCTGCCGTAGTTGTTCGTCATGCATGTTTTGTTTGTCCGTAGGTATAAGCTCAAAGTCAGATGTAGGAGTTACTCAGGGAGTAGAAGATCAATCATCGTAAAGAACGCTAAACCGGGCCAGGTATCGTCAGTTGCATACAGGCAGGCCTCAATACAACCGGCCACGCCCTGCCCGTACAAGAAAATGGTGGAAAATAGGATACTCTGCTGCGCGTAGTGCAGGGGCATTCCCGGAATCGAACACGCGCTACCGCCAATCAGGAACTCAATGAGGGAGGTAGTTGTGGCTTCAGTGCGCACCTTCGTCCCGTTAAGCCACTCATCCATGAACTCCTGGAGATGGCTTATTCGCTGACGAAAAGCCGCGATATCCGTTTCAGCTTTCGTGCCAAAAACCGTACTTCGGGATGTTGACCCTGCAATTTTTTCAAAAGATGTGGTTTTGCCAACATGTTTTCACTGTCAGTCAGAAGATTAAAGATGGGTCTGAGCGTCAAGATACTGTTGCTGTTTGAGGTGACGTATCAGCACGCGACCTTCAGGCATAAATTCCGTGCCGTAACGCACAAGGCCAATTCCCTTCAGCTCGGCATCGATGGCATAACGCAGCTCGCCGGGAATATCCTGCTCAAGCAGAACCACATCGATCTTCTTGAGTCGCGGTTCGTATTTGAGCAATACAGACGATAAGGTTCCCATCAGTTCATGGGCCGTACCCGGCATCCCCTGCAAAATTTTGGTCATATCCGGCAGACCGTAGTCCGGTAAATGCGCCAGCGTACCAGCCCGGCAGTTGAGCACGCGCTGCATGTTATCGAGTACCGACAAAATCACCTGGTTTTGTTCGCTGACCTGATGCAGTTCGAGACCACCGGTAAAATTCCCGCTCAGCATTTCATACAGCGAAGGCGTGTTGTGTCCCTGTGGCATCAGTCATCCTTCAGCGGCTGTAACGTCAGGTGGTTATTCCCGGCTTCCAGAATGCGCGGCTTATCCGGATCGAGATCTTCACGTTTGAGAACCTGCTTCCAGGTGTTGTTGAGCAGATCCGGGTGCCGGAACAACCCGACCACCGCGACAAACTGCACATCTTCTTCCATTGGCATATCAAGATTCGCATCCCCGCCCGGTTTTACCACGACATCCCGGGTCGCCAGCAGGTCGGCTTTCAGGATCGTATTGTCATCCTTGAGGAGCTGCTGATAGGCCGTTTTGTCGAATGCTTTGCGGTATTTCAGCTGGTAGACACGAACCACCACCGGCTCGGACAGTGAGTTACTCTCGCGGGGATCCGTGTTCAGTGCTTCACGCGCCGTGAAATCAAGATGGAGCACTTTAATTTTCTTGTAAAACACGGCGGTATAGACCGATTTGGTGCCATCTGCGACGCCCTGCGTCACCCCACAGCCCGTCAGGCTGAACGCCAGCAGTGCAGGTAGCCAGCACGCGGGTTTAATCAAACTTGTACGTAACACTTCGGTTTCCTTGTTGTGGTGTTGCGGGCTGCAGGCCGGTGTAATAGCCCAGTTCCGTCGTAAAGGTCTGCGGGATATCGTCCGGGAGGTCTTCGTCTTCCGCCCCCAGCACGCCATTCATCCCAAGCCAGAATGGGCCTTCGCCGAGCGGCGGAGCGGCCAGCAGACAGGTCCGGGTGGTAAGGGTGATTTTTGCCTTAAAGCGCCAGCCCAGATACACCCGCAGCATCACGAGAAAGTCCTGATACAGCAGGCCATCCGGTTTCCAGCCCTGTGATTCCTGTTCGTTTGCGGTGGACAGGGCAATCAGCAACTGGCTGTTGGCATCCATCGCCTCGTCACCAAGCGGCGTGTTACCGTCCAGGAGAAAATCGTCATCACCGTAAAAGCCCAGCGGCGGGCTGGCCTCTACCGACCGCAGGCAGTAGGGACTCACCTGCACCGTGGTATCGGAAGCCAGCAGGCTCACCAGTGCCTGCACCCCCTCCTGGGTTTTACCGGGCTGCTGCAGTACGCCAAGCAGTGACAGAAAACGGGATACCGGGGTAGCGATGTGCTCTGCGGTACCCGGAATGCCCAGCCCCACCAGGCCAAACAGCGACTGCGAGATGCTGTCAGTGCCGCCGGGCTCAAACGTGGCCGGGTAAGAGTATTTACGCCAGATGCGGTAAAACTGCGTCAGGATACGGTGGCTGAAGATATCCAGAAAACCCTGCAATGCCTCGTGCCCTTCGCGACGCTGGGTAATGTCGTCGAGATAGGCCGTTGGTAAGGGGGAATCGACACCGTACGTCCCCATAAAGGTCGTGCGGATGAGCGGTGGCTTGCTGTCATCATCCTCGTCATATTCGACAGCCTTCAGCTCGCTGGCCGGGAAGCCCATCCCCGGATGCGGCGCAAACCGCACCGGGTCATCTGCGGGATGGCTGGTCGAGCCCATCAACGGCCTGCCCGGATTACGCTTCTCCAGCAGCTGACATAAACGGTAAAAGTTGATGCGGTGAAGGTCAGCCTCCAGCCGCGGGGTCAGCCGGGAATGCGGCGGTTGTGCTTCTCTTCCCATTCCAGGCGCTCTCCGGTTGGTTGCAGGATGATAATCAGGCGGTTAAACAGATAGATATCGGTGTAGAGCGCGAAGAAGCGACTCAGCATCTCGCCAAACAGGCAGATATCGCCTCGTCCGGCAAAGCCGTGGCTGTCCAGCGTCACCTCAATCTGCACGCCGCGTACCAGATAGCCCTGCTCGAAACGCTCAGTTTCGCTGTGCTTCACGTCAATGATGGCTTCCAGGCGACGGCGGTTCATCTCGCTGTCGGTCCATTCGTACAGCGCCAGGGTGCCACGCAGCACGTCGGCGTTATCCATCATCGACAGGAATCCACTGCCGAGGTGACTCAGCACACGCCAGTGGAAACGATCCTGCGCTGGTGGATAACAGGGGAGTGTCGGCGCACACAGGTTACGCACGGCGATACTGGCCGAGGTGGTTTTCATCACCGTATCGAGTACCGTGCTCTGCAGTGCTCGTCGAGGCAGCTGGCCATTGGTGCCGGTGAGCGTCAGCGACAGGCTCTCGTCTTCCGGCACCGTGTGGTTATCAAAGGCTTCACCGCCGAGGATAAGCCAGGTGTTATGCAGACCTGACGGACCGCGACGCACACGAGTGTGGTAGTAATACTCCGGTGCTTCATGGCGCATCATTCCGCCTTTGTGGCGGAAACTCGAAAACGGCACGTAGGTATGCTGGCTCGATGACATCACCGAATCCACCGCGTATATCTCGGTATGACCATCCTGAACGCGCATCGGACGCAGCATGTATTCGGTCTGCAGGGAGTTGAGCGTCAGCGGGTCAGATTCCAGCGGGAACAGGTTAATCACCGGTACACAGTTCAGGCGCAGATGCTTTTCGGTAAAGCTGAAATCATGCTCCCAGCGCTCCGCCAGTACCATGTTGATTTCAAACCATGGGAGCTCAGCCGGAAAGACCACGGTCTCCAGCCCACGCAGCCCTGTGAACATGAATTTCTCACGGAAGGTGAAGTACTCCAGCAGCAGCTGGTAGCCGCTAAAGCTGCTGCTTCCCTTCGGCCACAGGTCGTGGTCATCGCCAAATCCCAGCGCGGTGAAATACCCGTCGAGCGGTCTTTTGTCCATGTCACCCGGCATCCGCAACCATAGGCGGGCCGTGTTCATGGTAAAGGCCTCATGCATGGCGCAGGCCAGCGGGGCGTCTGCGTTGAAGTAGAACGGGATCTGGCTGAGATCGACACGGCTCCAGTCGGCCAGGTGGCTACAGTTAAAGCGCAGCGTGATGACCGAACGGCCATCCGGATCGGTCGCCAGTCGGGCTCTCTCAAGCGACAATGGCTGAAGGGTAATCTCTTTGGTTGTGGTGTACCGGCAACGCGTGCCCTTCTCCCCGATCGGCCGTGAGTTCACCTCGAAACCTTTGGCGATGCGCATCTGCTCTTTCATCTCACGCCAGTCAGGCGTGAACTCCACCACCGACATTGACGGAATGGTACGCAGGTAATGCGGCCACAGCAGGCTGACCAGCCCTTCGGTCAGTTCAGGCAGGTCGTCGTCAAGCTTCTCGCGAAGCCGTCCCATCAGGAAGGCAAAGCCCTCGAACAGTCGCTCCACGTACGGGTCGCGCGCCCCCGCTTTATCGAGATTGAGCATTGCCGCCTGCTCGGGGTGAGCACGGGCAAACTCTTCGCCGGCCTCCAGCAGGTAGCGCATTTCAGCGTCGTAATAACGCAGGGTTAGATCGTCCATAATAGTTTCTGTTTAGTTAATTACTGCGTGATGAGCGATTAAGGGAATTCCAAAAACCGACAAGCGACTTCAAATAGAAAAGGTCGCTCATCAATATGGTTTACAGGAGAATGTTTCTTTTACATAACGAGTGGCTGTGCCTGGCATCCAGCCCGATGGAATACCATTGCAGCGTATATATCCTCTGCTAATCAGCTCTTTGGGATAGAGGATGGAGTACAACAGACCCAGTATTACGATAGCAATGCAACCCCATTTTAAATAAACGACATAGTAATCCATCTTCTTGAAAGCAAACTCTTTCCCCATGAAGAGAACCAGAATAAAATAGGCCAGTGGGAATATCATCACGAAAGGCAACGCAACCAAAGCAACGGTTAACCATGAAAAAACAATTTCATCACCATAGCTGGAATATTCATTAAATATACCTTTCCCAAGATAAAAGCTCAGAGCACACGACCCAAGAATGATCACTATAGCGAAAAATGCACGAATTCTATCTTTCATGCTGCCTACCCGAACTGAAGCATAATTTTTTATCGACTACATACTTGCTGGCCGTTGCGGGTGTCCATCCAGATGGTATTCCTGAGCAAAGAATGTAACCTTTGCTTTTTAGTGCTGACAAATAGCCAAACGAAATAGTACATGACAAAGCAAAAGCAAACACACACATACACTTGAAAAGCGGCATAATTTTATTCACTTTTTTAAGTGCGTATTCTTGCTCATATCGGAGCGAAAGGTAAAACCAGTATAAAGGAAACGCAAACATAATTGGTATTGATATAAGACTTAATGACATCCACGAAAAAATAATCTCATCATGAAATTTGAGGCAATCAAAGACCTCGCTCAACCAAAAATAAAATGACAGAATAGAAACAACCAACAATATAAGAATTGAAAAAACAGCATTGGTTTTTTTCGTCATATGTTAGTATATCCTCTTGGTAATATCGTCAATTGAGTTTCTCAAAAAACCTCTAATTTCTGACTCTATAATTTGCTTGCCTTTAATTAACATTTGCTCTGCAAGCATAGCACCTAAGTCCCAAAAACCATCTTCCATTTTTCTGGCTTTTTCAGCAAATTCTTGTTGAGCCGCATCAATGTACTCAACTACTTTGTCTGTCACACCAAACTTCTGGTCCAGCTTATTTAAACCCCAGGCAGCAAAAAATCCAACGCCAATAACTATTACAAGGTTAAATGCAATCAACGGTGTTACTACGACACTTCCAACGACAAATGTGACTACGGATACAATGCCGATTTTCATTACATCAGTAGCCAGAGATCCTATGAATTCAGCTAAAGATCTCTCATCGTTCAAAATGAAATCAAGAGTCCTGTAAGCGGCTGCAACATAAAATGTCAGCCGTGCTCCTTCAACAACAGATTTTGCAAACCCATATTTACCAATTCCCAAATCAACAATCTTTGGATTTTTAGCCGCAAAAACAGGTGCATTCAATATCTTCCTTACACCAGGATAACCACTTATTTTTATCAGTTCTGTACCGTTGCGGTTTACATATGTTGTTGCTTTTATGCTGAAGCTTCCCAATTGGTTGATCAACATAGATGCAGTCACAACATCCTTGATATTTGTTCCATAATTCACAACTATTTGTCCGGGGTCACTTTCTGTTATTGCTACCCATCCGTGTTTCCATGCCCCCCACGAGGACAATATTTCGAAAGCTTCTGGAAGAGTGAGCAGCATCACATCCTGATTAGTTTGCCTTAGCATAGCCCTCAAATTACCATCAGGTAAATCATGAGTATTCCGTAAAACTGGATAATCAGGTACAAATCCAGTTGGCTTTTGCTTACCGGTCAGATAACTCGGCAATTCTGGCGAAGTTTGCACCGGTGCCACAAAACCTGCTGCTTTATTTCTGCTCAATAATTGCCGAATGAATAGTATTATCTAAATAAAATTGTGCTGATGATGTTCCTGAGGACAGGAACATCTTATTAATTATCACGCTGCCCACATACCGATGGTGGTAGTACATACTCAGTGGCCATCCCCGGCATCCATCCATCAGGACGGCCAGTGCATTTTACATAGCCTTTACTTTGAAGAGCCGAAGTGTATGTAAAGGAAAAAATGACAGAACTTATGAGAAAAACACCGACCAAACCTATAAAAATTCTATTGGTATTTTTGCATTTTATAATTGCCTGTTCCTCTCCGTGCCGCATAGCCAGATACCAATATATACATGGAAAAAGAAGGATTATCGGTATCATTAACAGAGCGGAAACTGTTGGTGAAAAAACAATCTCATTTCCGAATTCAAATAGCCCAGTGAATCCATCATATGCAAACCATAAAGAACCAAACGATGAAATACACCAAATAATAAGGGTTCCAATAAATCTACGTTTTGGACTCATAAATCAATTACCTGTGAAGTTAAGTCGCCAATGTATTTTTTAACGTACTGTTTTATCTCAGACTCGATGACCTGCCGGCCTTTTCTAAGCACTCCATTAATATACATTGCGCCTAAATCCAGTACGTCGTCTGAAACCTCTCGGGATTTTTCAACAAACTCTTGTTGGGCTGATTCGATGTAAGGAGCTATAAAATCTATCAAGTTATCTGTAATATGATATTTCTTATCAATAGTGTTTAACACCCAAGCCACACCAGCCCCAAAAACAAGGACTACGGCTATGTTCAGGACAACATACGCCGACATTGTATATAACCCAACAGCGTAAAGCGCTGCTGAAGAAATGCCTACTTTGACGAGGTCGGTAGCAAGTGTTCCAAGGAACATTGCAAGTGTAGTCTCATCATTCAATATGAAGTCAATTGTATCTATTGCTGATACATAGACAAAACCGAGAATCGCACCATCAACAATGGCTTTTTGCAAACCAAATTTCCCTATGCCTGCTTCGATGATTTTTGGGTTCATCTCTGCAAAGACCGGGGCGTTTAGCGTTTTCCTGATAGCTGCATAACCACTAATCTTTATCAGCCGTGTTCCTTTGTGATTAACAAACACCGTCGCGGTAATACCGATACTTCCAAGTTTGTAAACCATCGCTGAAGCATTAACTGCATCATCTATATTCGTTGCATATGTTTTGACAGTATTCCCGAGAGGATTTGTTGTGGCATCTTTCCATTTCTTTTTAACGAAATCCCAGCCGTCAATAATCCTCTGGCATTCCTCCAGCGTCAGCAAGAGGAAATCATGTCTGTTACGTCTTAGCATCCCTCGCACATTGTCATCCGGAACGGTGTGGGTGTTAATCAATGTAGGATATCCCGGAGCTAACATCGTATCAGCCTGCGCGCCTGCCAGAAAAGCCTGAGAGACGGCATTCGCTATCGATGTCTTTCCAGGCCCCTCAGCAGAAGCTGCTGCTCCTGCTGAACTTTTCTCGTACGTATCATCCATCATTGATGGAATAAACTTCGCCTTACAGGGACAGGTGCTGTAGCTGTCGAGGGTTCCGGCCATTCGCCGGTCATGAATGGTATCGTTGTCGATGCCACCGGCTATCTTGAATAGTCCGGCATGCTTTCCGCAGGTCACACTGTCCTGCTCCCGGGCAACAGGTTTATCAAACAGAGTGTGATCCTCTGCGCCCGTGGTGATTTTCCCGCCGCAGGTCGTCTTGTCGCCCTGCACCAGATAAAAGCCTTCTGCTGCCATATTTTTCCCTTTAGCTGAATTCAGTCCGGGTTATCCGCAAAGCACGGCACTGCTGGCCGGATCGAGCGCAATCAGACCGGACAGAAGCAAATCCATCTCGGGCTGAAGCCGTGATTTATCGGTTTCACTGCGTGTGGCTTTCATGCGCAGCAGTCTGAGGCGACGCGATTTCACTTCAAACAGCAGTGCCGGTGTCCACTGCGTGAGGGTGATTGACTGTGCGGCACTGTCGAGTTCACCCAACAGATGCAGGGCCAGTTCGTTCTTGCCCTTCTGTTCAGCCACGCGAGCCATCAGCAAACGCAACAGCCATTTGTCTTTTGTCGAGTCGGTGCCCGGACGGGTCTGCAACCAGTGAAGTGTGGCATCCAGACCATTAGTATCCGCTTTCTCCAGCGCTTCCGGCTCGAGAGCCAGGATATCGTTATCCGTCTCACCGACGGCACTGACCGGTTCATCCCGCCAGCCTGACATATCGTCCAGCACGTTCTGGTTTATCCAGTTCAGTGTGACCTCATCGGCAAATGGCGTACCGTCATTAAAGGCCAGGGTCTCAAGCCCGGTAAGGCGACACAGCAAGCCTTTCAGGTCGGCGGCGATGATGTCGGCCAGCACATCCTGCCCCGACTTCACCAGGGCCTGATTGATATACCACTGCAAATCCAGCCAGAGGTGATTAGCGCCGCGCGAAAAAGTGCTGTCCGCCTGCTCCAGTATCTCCAGCCAGCTCTGCTGCAGGTACAGCCGTTTGAGCATCGCACGCTGGTCCGCCCGCGGCGGTTCGATACGCGTTTTTCCTTCGGCATCCGGCGCCGGAATAGCACTCAGCGTGTCATGGCGCAGGCTTTTCATCAGCCGGTGCGCGGCCAGCCAGCCATCAGGTTGTTCACGCAGATACCCCGTCAGGGTACGGGCCTGGGCCAGTAAATCCTGACCGGAGGTGATACGACTCAGGACTGGTGCATCAGGCTCTGCCGTGTGTGATGAGTTCTGTGACTGAGCTTTGTTACTGGCGTTCTGCGGTACCACGGCATCCACGCCACCGGCCTTCATCAGGCGGGACTCCAGTGCGCTGTAAAGGGCATTGAGCTCTGGCCGTGACGCTTCCGGCTCTGTCTCCAGACTGTCGCGGATGAGCAACAGCGCGCCGGCAGTGCGCATCGCATCGTCGCGCACCACCTCCGGCCAGAGTGACAGGCTGTCAAGCACACGAGAGCCTGCAAGCCACTCCAGCGCCGGTTTACGGCTCCGCTCGCGCTGAGGATGAAGCTGCGTTCCATAGCGCTGAATCAATCCTGTCAGCAGTTCAAGCCCTTCGGCAAAGCCGATTTCTCCGTCCTGGTGCAGACGCGCCCAGCAGTAATAGGTGGCAATCCGGATATCTTTGGCCGTGGTGGTCAGCAACTTTTCGGCGAGTGTGCAAATCAGCCCGGTATCGATACCGGAAAGTTTGTTTACCTCCTCCCTGATGCGCTGAAAATCATCGTCATAGCCGGGGTCTTCTCCGGTCGGACTGGTGTCATTTACCGGAGCAAGCCAGGGCTGCCAGTTTTCCGTGCGTGTCTGCGCCTGTTGACACAGTTGTGTGTCGTCAGCCTGACAGGCGGCGACCAGATTCTGCAGTGTGCTCATTATTCGACTCCATCCATGTCACTGTTTCCGGCACTGGCCATCAGCGCCAGAGCGGTGGCCGCGCAGTCGACACTGAATATCTGATCTGGCAGCGTGAAACCGCGCAGATCCAGCAGCGCCAGCGGACCTTTTCCGAGTTGTGAGCGCAATACCCATTGCAGAGTACGACCGTCCGGGGCGGCAAAGCTCATCATCCACTGGCTGCGGTCAAGTTGTCGACGCTTGCCCTGGTCCAGCCAGCGAATAAAGCCCCAGGTCCCGCTGTAATCCCCGAACAGGCGTGCACCTGCGTTAACGGTGGTCCAGGTCAGCATCGTCCCCGGCTTATAGGTATCTCCCGGCCAGCGGAAGCTCTGCCAGTCTGCCATCTGATTGAAATAGTGCAACTTCTGGCCGTCAATGGTCAGCTGGGTTTCCACCACCTGCGGCACGGGGCGCGCCTGCAGCTCAAAGCTGATGCCCTGACTGCCGTCGGTGAACAGAATGTCTGACAGCTGGCTCAACTGATTAACGGCCTTCAGGAAGGCCGGGTTAAAGCTCAGTCCCTGGCTGTTGACCTTATCCGGCACCCACTGGCTGCCCTCTTTGTGCAGCACACCGCTGAGCTCTGTGGTCAGGAAACGTTCAATACGTCCGCTGTCCTTGCGTACAAATTCAGCCAGCATCGGCAAAGAGGCATCACTTTTACTCGCCGCGAACGGGAAACGCCCGTCAAAGGCGGTGTACCAGTTCGTCACCACCGAGCGGCTCCATTTGTCATTGAGACTGGCGGCAGAGGGTTGCAGCACGGTCTCCCAGGCCTGAGTCAGTGGCTGCACAAACATCGTGTTGCCAAAACCACTCCATTCCTCGCCAAGGCTTGCGGAAATCAGGCTGCCGTACTGCTGGGTGTCGGTAAGGTCCACGCTTTTGCCCTGGAACACGGTCTGTGCCAGAGTCTGCATCATTTCCTGCGGGTCGGAGGCGCTGGCCACCTGTTGGAGACGCAGACGCACACGGGTGATACGGGTCAGGTAGCTCTGCAGACTCAGCGTTTTATCCGCTGACATGACGTTGCTGCCTTTGTTTTTGCCCAGTAGCTGAAGCAGTGGGCCAAAGGTTTCATCGAGCGGCCCCTGCGGGCCTGACGCAGACTGGTCAATCGCAGGTTTGTCTTTTCCGCCGACCAGGTCTTTAGCCGATTTGATGATGGAGTCCGGAAGACCTTCGCTTTGCTGGCCGGCCTGTCCCTGCCAGGCGAGGGTATTCATCAGGGCAATCAGTGGCGACTGACGGACATCACTCATCAGCGTCAGCTGGTCGGTAACGTCAGCAATGTTGTTTGCCGGGTTCCAGTGCAGGCTGTTGAGGAAGCTCAGCCAGCTGCCGGCAAAGTCGGTGAAGTAACGTTGCGTCAGGCGCGCTTTCAGGGCTTCCGGCGACAGGTCTGAGGAAACGGCTTTTCGGCTGTCGCTCAGCACCCAGTCAATTTCATCCCGGCGGGAGTTTGCGGCCTTTTCGATAGCCTGCTGAATGCCGCCTTCCCAGGCCTGGCGGGTAAACATGCCCGGCACCACCTCTTCGGTGGAGAACAGTCGCCGCGCATCGGTACCGCCGGTCATGTCTTCCAGAGACACATCGGCAAAGTTACGACGCACTGACTTGAGCATGTTCTCATACAGAGTGCTTTCGGCGTTACGCCGTCCAATTTGCTGCAACAACACCTGACGGCTCTGGCTCACCAGCTGCGCATCCGGCGTGATTTTCCACTGTGGCTGCTCTGGTAGTTCGGTGATGTAGAAAGCCCACAAATCCGGCGACAGGCTTTGCCACAGACCGGTTGAGATGCCCGTGCGCGTTGGCAGCACGGCTTTCATGGTCTGCGCGTAAAATGCGCCGTCGACTTTATCCGGACGGGACATCATTAACCAGGCTTTCAGCTGGTCATAGCCCGGTTTCGCCAGTTGTGCCCGCTGGTCGCTGTTGGGGGCAGAGTTTGCCAAAGCGTTGAGCTTCTGCGTCAGGGCGGCATTTGCCGGGTCGCGTATCAGGCGGTTGTTCGCCACGCCGTACCAGGGCAGCATCGCGTCGAGCAGTTGCTGATTATGGTCCAGACCAAAGCGCTGATACCAGGGCGCGTCTTCCTGAATACGGTGCTGCAGACGACCGGCGTCATTACGCAGCGTATGCAGAGTCGTCAGCTGGTGATCCGATACGGAAGGATGCTCCACCAGAGCATGCGCCTGCTGCGCCACAGAGACTATCTGCAGGCGGTTGACCGCAAACGACAGCAGCGTCCCCGCCCCCCAGATACCGATGATGGTCATCAGTGTCCAGGCAAGCGTCTGCTCCCACGCCATACCGACACGCCGCCCACGCACGCGGGTACAGTCATCAACGATCCCCTGCCAGGTTGCCGGCAGGGTCAGGGCATGGCGTTGCGATTCCGGGATATATTTCTCCGCGTCGGCAGGTGCAGCACCGGCTGTTTCTCCTGCGGTAGCGGCGGGTTTATTCTCTGGCAGGCTGAACATCAGACCACGCAGCGGAACGCGCTGCTGTGCGGCAGACAGCCAGGGCACCAGTTGCTGAGCCCAGCGGGCGATACCGCCGTCTTTGAGATGCTGACCCAGGCGCAGCAGGAAGTCGTGGCCGTTGTTCTCCGCGACCTGACTCACCCCCTGCGTCCGCAGGGCCGGCAGCATCAGCTCAAGCTGGCGGGTAATATCGTCGGGCTTAGCACGCAGCGGGAAACTGGCCCCGACTGCCTGCTCAGGGCGTTTTGCCTGCGGCCAGTTGCTGTCGCACAGTTGCCACAGCCAGACCGGCGCAGAATAACGCAGCAGTTCACTGATTTTTTCCAGCCCGCGTAAATCGTTATCGCTGATTTGTGGGGTCAGATTAAGCGACTGTGGCATGACGCGAACAATGCCGTCCAGTGGGCGTCCACGGCGCAGTTTACGCAGCGCGGTGTATTTTTCCTTGTCCGGTTCAGCAGTCAGACTGCCGCCATAAATCAGAACGGTACGGTTACCTTCAAGCCATTGGCTTTCCTGCAGGCCTGGAACCAGCTGTTCGATGGCCGCCTCATCGCCGGTGATCAGCAGAAGACGGACTTTACGGCGCCAGAAAAAGTTGTAGCGTGTATGTAGATATTTTTTCAGCTTCCGAACTGTTACCAGTACAGGGGGATCACTTTTTTTTATTTTCTGAATCGAAGAGGATTTATTCGTGGTTTGAGCCTTAACTCTCCGATAAGCTTTTTTGCCAAAGAAATAGGTTGTAATGAACAAAAGTAAAATAAAAAGGAGCAACCCTCCTGTCAGGATCAGGGAGCTAAAAAGCAAAACTGTCTGTAAAACAGAATCTGGGGTGATACCAAGTTGAGCCGGATCGTTTTTGAGTATCAGACAAACAGCGCCCCCCATAAATAAAAAAACAAACAAGATCAGCCACAACTGGAATGTTGTGTTCTTTAGCCCCTGTACTATACGTTCCACTTAATTCTCCCGACACGAAACGACTGAACACTACCGTGCCCATAACTTTTGTGAATCTGATGCTGTGCTACAGCAAATTGTCTTAAGAGACTTTCTGACCCGAGTGAATAACTATCCACCAGGGCAGACCTTCCGCTGACGCACTCATAATCAACTGAGGAAATGGCAATGAACCTGACTGGCCAGCAGCCAGCGCAACAGCAAGCCAAGGGGAAGTAACTCCCGTCAATCCTATTTTCAAATCAATATCGGTAATCTGTGCACTTGCTTCGGCACGAGGAAAGCGCAGCTTATTTTCAGATAAAAATGACTGCGTTTTATTCTCAGTCCCCATACCAGAAAACCACAGAGATTCAATATGTTCAGCATCGGTTTTACCCCACTCCAAGGCTTGCCTGGCTGATGCGAGTAATGTCTCTGTGTCTTTTGATTGTTCTGGTCTGTGAAAATGAACGGCAGTATTGATGTATGAATCTGCGTCATCTCCTGAACGTAACAGCAATGCCACGGCCGCTTCACCATCGCCATCAGATACGACAGCCCGAAGACAGACTGAGAGGACAAGCAATGAATCTATGCTTTCGGGATTGTCCATCCAGTTGTCAATATCCGACAACCCAAAGTGGGGTAATAATCGAATATTACTTGCAGGTAAAAGCGTAGCAATCTTCTTTTGAAATTCTTCCTGCTCATCCTGGGACAGATAAACATTTGGGTCTACTTGTAAAACAACCTGAAGTTGTTTAAATGGTTTTCTTCGAGATAATGCAGTTTTCAATATCGGATCGTTCAGAAGTTCTCTAAATCGGTTCTGAATACGATCAACCACAGGTAAATTGCTGTCACTAAACTGGGCGATATAACTTACGGATTGTGTTTCTGAATCAATAACAGAAGGTAATTTTATTCCCTGTGGCAGCAGAAATTGCTCGGTTAGTGCCCCTGATGTCACAACATGGGGTAAACACGCACTTGCAGCATCCACGACCAGAAAATATTGTCCACGCTGAATTTCATTCTCGATATCCTGTTCACGTTCATCATCCCACCCATTTGCGGGCCATACTGTAGATAACCATGCCAGCCAGCGAAGACCAAACAACACGACCCAAATAGCTAATGGTGCACTAATGAAGCAATGCCAGAATAACGCTCCCCGGGCAGGGTTGTTTGCAGGCCACAACCATGAGGTAAGAAAGCCGCCCAGAACCATGAAGGTAAGCAATATGACCAGCCAGCGTTTTATTGATGGCTGGCGGGTTCTGCTGGCGACATCAGGTATTGTGGAGAGATCGACAGGCATTATTTACTCGTCGTGGCATTGTTCAGGGATGATATTAGTTTGCATCCGCAAGAGCACTCGTAATCATGAAAAGCGACAGGGGTCCCCTGGTCTTTCATTGTAGGGTGTCCTTGCGAAATATAGGCTGGGCTATGCCCATCAATAGGGCAACTGACCGGATCGTTGAGACGCGCTGCACCAATACCTTTAAACTTCATATTGGAGGAACCAGACAGGACCTCGCCGCCTCCGGTTGTTTTATCGCCAATACGAATAACACCTTTCATATTTCACCTCCATATTTCGCATCCAATTTTTCTTTAATCTTTTGGTTTGCAGATTTCAGTCGTTGGTTTTTCTCGTCATATGCTTCCTTAGTCTCATTTGCCAGCACAGTACGCCAGCGATGCGGCTCATTATTTTCAGCGCCAACATTAATCGGGTCATTTGGTTCTACAGCACACGCATCAATAACTTCCTGTGGCCACTGAGGGATTTTGCTGGTTTGCATGACAATATAGCGGGCTACGCTTTCAATCAGCGCGAAAGGTAAATTCAAGACAAGGAGAACCCAGCTAGCACGAGAATCAATTTGCATCAGTCGCTGAAGGCCTGCAATGTAGCCTTCCTTTCGTTTCTCAACCGGTGGACAAAATAAAACAGTTTCAGCAAGTTCTTCCTGACACTCCTCTTCCATATAGCAGCGAATAAACTCCCAGTAGAGAGCCAACTCTTCTCTTTGACCTACATATCCAAAACTGAATGTGTTCAGCACGGTTTCTTTATCTTCGGCCAGAAGATGCCCGACAATACAGTAGCTAATTCGCTGTTTACTGGTTGTAAAGAAAATATCACTCCACGGAACCGTTATAACTTCACCATTAACCTGATAGACATGCACCTGCTGTTTCTTTCGGTTGAACCTTACGGGGTAATGTGTTTTTCGAAATAAATCTTTCAGGAGAAATCGACCAAACCAGCAGATCCCCCCTCCCGAAACAAGTGCAGTAAAACAAAAAAATGAAATACCATCACCAGTAACAATAGTGATTTTTGCAATAGCCAAAAAAGAAAACAATAAACAATATACAATATACAAAACGCCATCATAAAAGATGCTACATACCCTTTTGTAGGGTAAAACTTATCCACAACTTCAAGGTAAGATGAATTCATCCGTATAACTGTATCCAGGTCTAGTACAGTAGCCTCACCAGAAACCTTTCTTCTTTTACCCTGAATAAAACGACTTTGTTTTTCTTCTTTAGTCAGTGACCGATTAAACTTAAACGGAATAAAAAGACCAATATCGTGCGAAATTGCCATTTAATCCTCTCCCCCAACTAACTGCTGTAGCTGGGACATTTCCATCTGCATGGTTGGCCAGACTGATGGCACATCACTTTCACCATCAGGTATTTGACGCCACCAGGTTGATTCCTTTCATTTTTATTCTCCATAGCGAGCATCAAGTTTGGCTTTGATCTTTTGATTTGCCGATGCCAGCCGCTGGTTTTTGGCGTCATACACTTCCCGCGTTTCGTTTGCCAGCACGGTACGCCAGCGATGAGGCGAATTGTTTTCGGCACCAATGTTGATTGGGTCATTTGGTTCTACAACACATGTATCAAGAACGTCCTGTGGCCATTGAGGAATCTTACTGGTCTGCATTCCTATATAACGGGCAATACTCTCTATAAGAGAAAGTGGCAATAACAACAAGTTGGGGATCCACTCCAGTCGGGAGTCCATTTTTATCAACGTTTGCAACCCGGTTATATACCCCTCTCTGCGTTTTTCTACCGGAGGACAATATAAAATCGTTTTAGCCATTTCTTCCAGACAGTCTTCTTCCATATAGCAACGAATGAATTCCCAGTAACGGGACAAATCTGTTTTATTGCCCACGTGACCAAAACTGAACGTGTTCAGTACTGTTTCGTTATCCTCCGCAAGGATATGACCAACGATGCAATAACTCACTTTCTGTTTACTGGTTGTGAAATAAATATCTTTCCACGGCAGCGAGATTATCTCGCCTTTTACTTGATAGATATGTACCAGTTGGTTCTTTCGGTTGAATCTTACAGGATAGTGTGTCTTACTGAACCAATCTTTTAAAAGTGGCTTTCCGCATAGAAAACCAAAAAACAATAATGCAATCAGAACTATAAAACACCCATAAGCCCCACCTTTATAGTTCAGTGAAAATATCGCATCCCAATAAAACCAACCACTAATCCCTATAACAAATGAAAGCATACACATCATCGGGCCAGCAATAACCCCTTTGACTGGATAGAACTTGTCCATAACTTCCAGGTAAGATGAATTCATCCGTATAACAGTATCCAAATCAAGTACAGCGGCCTCACCAGAGCCCTTTCTTCGCTTGCCTTGAACAAAACGGCTTTGTTTTTCTTCTTTAGTTAAAAGTCTGTTAAATTTAAATGGAATATATAATCCAAGCGTATGTGAAATCGCCATTTACTCACCTCCACCAACTAACTGCTGTAGCTGCGACATTTCCATCTGCATGGTTGGCCATATTGCAGGCGTATCGCTTTCACCATCGGGTATTTGACGCCACCAGCTTGCCGCCAGCCATTTCTGAATATCATCACGACTTTGCATCGCAATATAAATCGCAGAACCAAGTACAAAAGCAATCGCTATCACAAGGCCAACAGGGCCTAAAGCTAATGAACTGAAAACTGCCGAAGTAACTAATACCCCGCCAGCAGCTGCTGAGATAAAATACGCAGTAGCTAGCCCCATATTACCTTTTTGGGCTTCATCAATAAAATGATAAAGATCCCACCCCACGGCTACAAAACCAAATGCAGCGCACGCCCTCCCCGCAAATTGCAGTCCCTTTTCCAGGCCAACCGCCCCTGCACGTCCAAAACTCAAGCGAACCAATGATTTCAGACGCAGACTCTTAAATTTAAAAATCACCCTTTCCACAGCATCCAGCAGTGTTCCGCCTGCACCAATGGTGTCAGCGATAAATTTAGTTACCTTCTCAGCCCCTGTTAGCTGCCCCTGCATCAGGCTGCTTGCGGATTTACTGACGGCTCCAACCTGCATGATCATGGCAAAAACACATCCGGCAAAAGGCAGGCTCTGCGCACCATCATTTGCCAGGTTGTTGACCGTACTGCCTTTCGCCAGCGCCAGTTTTTCTCTCCACTGACGCCGGAATAATGTACTGCTGACTTCATCTGCTGAGCGTATTGTTTTTGCAGCGGCGCTGGCACGTTCAGCCTCAGGTAGCACTCGCGTCTGCGTTGCTTCTGCTACATCAATCAGAACCAGTGATTTCTGCTGGTGAATCCCCACCATCGATACGCCGGCAATTTCCATTCTGCGTACTTCGATATCGACATAGTGACGCAGGCGGGACGCTGAAATGCGGCCTTCAAGATCAGTCATTTCTCCCAGCTGCCTTACGATGGCACTGATGAAATATTTTCGCTCACCCGTGCTGCTTATCACCTTAAGTCCCATGCCATATGACGCAGCCAGTGCCACCAGAGAGGGCAGTAATCTGTCTGCAGCTTTGTCCAGCATCCCCGCCAGCGCACTGCTGACTGCATTGAGATAGCCTTCCAGCGCGAACTGGACACTCTTCGTTGCTTTATCCGTAATTTTTGTATAGACGTCGATTAACTTATCTTTCCAGGGTACATCGTTGTAATCTTTATATGTATTAATTGTTTCTCTGACCTTGAGGGCCCACTGGCTGTTATTGATAACAGCGGCACGCAGGAGAATATTGCTGTTGTTTATTGATGGCTGGGACAGTTGTTCCAAGAACCAGTCCGTCACATCTGATTTATCCTGCATATGCTGTACGCAATGCATGACCGTTTGGGTAAACAATGCACCACTACCTATATCTTCAGGGTCAAAATTACTGTCCAGATAGTCCAATAACGTCTGACCTTTCAGCCAGGCCAGGTACATGCTCACCATCGGTGAAATAACCTGCTGGTCATAGGCGGAGAGTGCGGCATCATATTCCTTCAGAAATGTCTGTTCTTTAGAGCGATCGATATATTTTTCGTACTGTGCCCAGTACATACCCACCTGTTGCTGGAGTGACTGGTTATTATGGCTGTAAAGCGCGCTTTGCTGCGCGCTGGCCATACTGGGTAACATCACCCCCGCCTGAATAGCAATCCCACTCTGGGCCTGCTGTTCAACACCACTATCAAGGGTTAACTGATCGCGTTCAAATTGTGTGCAAAGCACTTCTTTCAGCGAACTGAGTGCTGATGACAGAGCCAGCCCTCGGGAGTATTTTGGATTTAGTGAAAACTGCTTTTCTATTCGATAATTAGACAGGGCTGAAATATCCTGAATAACGGCAACGGGATCTGGCAGAACCAGGATTGCGCCTTTTCCGGCATACAGTGCTTCAGCCGCCTGAATCAGATTCTGTCCTTCCTGAGGTCTGGCTTTTTTGAAGGGGGCCAGAGACCACGTTTTATGGGAGCAGGACGCTGCTTTAGGGCTGTATTCGGCAACCGTTCCCGTTAACCCGGAAATGGATAATACCTGCTTCCCACTCCCGCCATTTACCCATGCATCCATATCAAAACACTGCATGTACTGACTACGGTATGCTACATCCTCATGTTTCTTACGGGTCGCGTCCGTCCATTCCACTTCCGACCAGCCAAACCAGAACACACCGTTCTTCATGCCAGCCGGTTTTACCGGCAACGTTATCAATGATGCTGTTGCCAGCTCCTCCGGCTTGTTGGCGCAGGGCTTTCGTGTACCTGCAACAATATCTGCCGGGACATCACCATTTTCAGGCAAAGGGTAGTAATAGCCATCGCTGGTAACGTAGTAGTTTATCCACCTGGCGCCTGATTCAGACCAGATATTCAAAAATCCGTCACGCAGCAATCTTCCTGTGTAGCTGGTTTGTCCCTGAGCTGTAATGGGGACAGTAACTTCAGTCGGCAACTGCGGCAAACAATCATCATTAGCCATCACTGCGGGACGGACGGGAAGCACAGGTAGTCCATAACGGCGACAAAATTTACAACCTTGTTCAGTAGTCATTTTTCATTCCATTTACTGTTTCGGATCAACGCTGTGTCATCATGTTCCAGCGTTCTTCATCCCAGAGGCGGGTTTCATCATGGAAAAAATCTGGTGCATTTCTGGCCTGGTGCAGGAGGGCAGAAAATTTGGGGGATGACCAGAATGCATCCCGAAGCCTCAGGCCATGAAATGCAAACGAAACCTGGTCTTCTGCTGTCGGTAATCCCAGTTCCATTGCCTTCTGCAGTAATGCATCAATTCGCTGGCTGACCTGTTCTCGCTGAACGACATCGCCATGAACAGGAAGTCTGCCAAGCACCTCATTTATCAGCCCACAACGCTGCAGTTGCTGTCGGGGAAGAGTCGTGGCTTCTCCGGGTTGTACGGTATCTACAGAAGGGAAGGACACGGTATGCCATTGACCTTCCAGCCATAAAGTCCAGTGACTCACTATGTGTGAAGGAAACGTTTGGGCAAGCATCCAGGGGGACAGCATCCAGCACAGGTTAAATAAAACCCGCGGATCGTAATAGCGAAGAATATACCCCTGATGATTTTCATCAGTAAAATAGAGCGACCTGATAAGCTGATTTCGGATTTCTGTCGGTGTTTGTTCGCTGCGTAACAACAGGCAGGATACTGGCATCGTACTGGAAGAGTCAGCCTGGCCCAGCTCTTCCATTAATACTTTCCACTCTCCTGCCCTCATCTCCCTTAATGGTAAAAGCCAGGGGTAAAGATGAGCTTGCGGTTTAAACATGGGTGACACCAGTTCAAGTACAGGCCATGTTTCATTGATATCGGGGTGCTGCATTCTGTCGATAATGGCAAAATCGTGCTCACCGGGAACCATAGGTTGTTCCAGATAATAATTACCCATCATTTTCCCTCAACTGAGCGGCAATGTAGCATCACCCTTAGCCAGAGCTTCGGATGCCGCATTTTCGCAAGCGGTAAATTTAGGGAGCGGTGCATCCATTGTTGCCAGCCCGTCATAATCAAAATCAGCGCTCTTAATGTAATAATTTCCGCCCGTACCATTTTCAATTTTTGCCGGGTCGATAGTGATATACGAACCTCCACACTTAAGCGTTATTTTTTTCTTCGCGCTGATAATGATTTCGTCATCGGTACTCATTACAGTCAGGGCTTTGCAGGCAAGAATATCCATCCCATCGCTTTGCGCCTGGATTTCCACTTTCCCTTTGGCTGCGACCAGTTTCATTCCAAGCTCCTGAACAAAGGCAACAAATCCTGTTTTGGCCGCAAGTACCATGCGTTTAAACGCACTTATTTCTGTGCTGCCACCAGAAGTCAGCATCTGATTGTGATTTGCACTGAGCTGAATATGCTGCGGCGTGGACAGGGCAATACCGCCGGGAGCCCCCGCGACAATAACAGGCTGCTGTAACTGATCCACATTCTGTTGCAGAAACTGCTGTTGTGTACTGTTATCCAGCCCTTCAATCTGTGCTGTCTGCAACAGCTCAGACAGAGAATTCGCCAGTGATAGAGCATCGGACAATTGCCGTTTAATTTCATCCATGCTCAGTTGCTGATCAATCGCCTTAGGCTGAGCCTGAGTTGTCAGCAGCAATCCTTTTCCACCACGAACAGCCACCCAGTCATCAGTCCGTAACTCAGCGCCTTCACCACGTTTCTTCTTCTCACTGTCCACAAGGTGACCGAGGGAAACCTGGCTCTTGCCACCGTACTCGGTGGAAATCTTGATATGTTCCTGATTTTCCGAATCATCCAGGCGGATTTTGTTATTTTTTGGAGTGCGCAGTACGTTGCGTTTGTAGTTGCGGATAGTGACGTGGTCACCGTGCGCCGAGTCGTGAAGTACGCCGGAAATGTACGGTCTGTCCGGGTTACCATCCTCGAAGCCAATCGCCACTTCGGTGCCCGCCAGCAGCGGCAGGTGCAGGCCGTAAGTGTCGCCGGCATACGGGCGGGACTGGCGCACCCACAGGCTCTCGAACCCGGTCTCCCAGTTATCACGGTCAAACAACATGTTGACGCGATAGCGGCCGTCTTTATCGATATGTCCGTAGGTGTCGTTCTCGGTGGTGCTCGTAACACGTGCCGGCAATGTGCCGGCCATCACCGGGCGTGAGCCAGGTTCAGGACGGAAACTAAAATCAGTGCTGTCCGGGATGCCGTCGAAGTTGACGCCAAAGTCTTCATCACGGCGCGCATGGCTGTGCATCGCCGTGACGACCACGCCCTGAGCAAACACGTCTGCCACTTCGTACCCGCCGGTGACTTTCAGTACCTGGCCCGGAGAGAGGGTCGGGCAGCTGGTGATGGCATGAATCTGCGTCTGGCCATTCAGATAACGCTCATGACGGATGCGGGCAAAAAAGGCTCCGGACTCCGGGGCCGGATTGCGGTCATAGGAATTCCCCGCCGTCAGGTAGTTATCTCCCCAGTGGTAAGCCTCCCCACAGGTGGTGGCGTCCCCGCGGGTCGCGTCAACCTGGGTGTTCATGTCTTCCGTGGCCTGACGGTAGTTATAATCCCGGGTGCTGACCTGCTTCTGCACCACGTAATGATGACTTTCCATCCCCCAGACCGAGTCCACCCCGTCCGAATGCTGCCCTGATGGCGGAACCGATGGCAGCGTCAGGCCTTTTTCATACCCCTGCTGACCGTCGTAAAACGCTACGACGTCGATGTTCAGGCGCGTATCAGTGGTGAAGCGGAACCAGATACCCACCTCACCCAACAGACGGGAAATAAAGTGCAGGTCATTCTCGCCGTACTGCATCACCTGCTCACGGCGCGGGTACTCTTTTGAGAGCGAGAACAGAAAATCCTGACCTCGCATGTTGTGACGCTCGCGCAGAATTTTTTCCACGATTTGTGGGACCGACATATCCTGATAAATGGCGTTCTGATGCGAACGGTCAAGCAGCGCCAGGCGTGGCTGGAGCGTCAGGGCATAGTGGGTTTCATCTTTGGAGGTACTGAGGCGCTCAAAGCCTGTCACCACCCCCTGAAGGGTTCGCACGGCCTGCTGCATTTTGATGCCGTAACCCTGGTCAACCAAGGTCTGCAGCGTCAGGGAAGCCGCTTTCATCAGCATCGTTTCTTTACTGATGGCATGGTCAGCGCTTGTGAATTCAATACGGTAACTGAACGGCGTGCTCAAGGCTTCATCGCCTTCAAACGCCAGTACATCGAGTTCTGCTTCACATCCCTTCACCGACAGCTGGTGATGGTTGTGGCTGAATCTGATCGGGAGATTACTGCTCATACGTGCACTCCTTGTGTACGGTCAAACTCCAGCCCGACACCCTCTTCCTCACTCCAGCTAAGGCATAGCAACTGTGGTTTCTGTCTGGCGGCCATGTGGGTCAGCAGTTGCTGACTCAGTACCGGCAGAATTTGTTGATTGAGCAGGCTGTCGACGTTGCGGGCGCCTGTGTCCGGCAGCAGGCAGGCGGCGGTCAGGGCATCATACAGGCTCTCATCTATCTGCGTGGTCAGGCCGTAGTAACGATGTAAGCGCTTGCTGACCTGCGACAGCTTCATTTCCACGATGGTCCGCATCGCTGCTTCCGCCAGCGGGCGGTAAATCACGGTCTGGAATCGCGCCAGCAGCGCCGGCTGGAAGTGGTCGCGTAAAATCGGGCGCAGCAGCTCGTGCAGGTCGCCTTCGGTGGTCTCCGGCTGTTCATCCAGCAGCTGCATCAGGTGGTCGCTGCCGAGGTTCGAGGTCATCAGGATAACGGTGTTACGGAAGTCGATTTCACGCCCTTCGCCGTCGCGCATAAAGCCGCGGTCGAAGACCTGATAAAACAGATTCATGACGTCGCGGTGAGCCTTCTCAACTTCATCCAGCAGCACCACGCTGTACGGGCGCTTGCGCACGGCTTCGGTGAGAATACCGCCCTGACCGTAGCCGACATAGCCCGGCGGTGAGCCTTTCAGCTGGGAGACGGTGTGCGGCTCCTGGTACTCGGACAGGTTGATGGTGATGAGTGACTTCTCGCCGCCGTACAGCACATCTGCCAGCGCCAGCGCGGTCTCCGTTTTACCGACACCACTCGGGCCGACCAGCAGGAACACGCCCTGCGGGCCGTTCTCTGACGTCAGTCCGGTCTTCGCCGCGCGCAGGCGCTGAGCAATGGCCTCCAGAGAAGCATCCTGGCCGACCACACGGCTGCCGATTTCATTTTCCAGAGTCAGCAGTTCGGTCTGCTCATCCTTCATCAGGGAAGACAGCGGCACGCCGGTCCAGTCAGCAATCACATTGGCGACCGTGCGGGTGTCCACATCCACCTGAACCAGCACGTCGCCCTGCTGTGCCTGCTCCAGCTGCTGTTGCAGGTCGGTAATTTCAGCCTGCTGGCTGATGTCCTGGCGGCTGACCATCAGTTGTTGTGCCAGCGCCTTTTCGTTGCTGAAACGCGCTTCCTGCTCTTCGATACGCGCATCCAGTTCAGTTCGCTGCTGCTCAATGACGCTCAGACGATCACCATGAAGGTGACTGCCGGCAGCAATATCTTCCAGCAGCACCTGCTCTTCCAGTTCGAGTGCGGTCAGTTGCGCTTTCAGGCGCACAATTTGTTCAGGCACCGTATCGAGGCTCATCCGTACGCGCGCCGCGGCGGTATCCAGCAGATCAACAGCTTTATCCGGCAGCTGGCGCCCGGTCAGGTAGCGACGGGACAGCATGACCGCGGCACGCACTGCGTCATCATTGATATGCACGTTATGGTGTTCGGCATAGCGGGATTTCAGGCCGCGCAGCATCATACAGGCGGTCTCGTCGCCCGGCTCATCGACTTTCACCATCTGGAAGCGGCGCTCCAGGGCCGCATCACGCTCAAAGTACTGTTTGTACTCGCTCCAGGTGGTCGCGGCGATAGTGCGCAGTTCGCCGCGGGCGAGTGCCGGTTTCAGCAGGTTGGCCGCATCCGCGCCGCCCGCCTGATTGCCCGCGCCGATAATGGTGTGGGCTTCGTCGATAAACAGCAGGATCGGCACCGGCGACTGCTGCACCGCATCGATGACGTTTTTCAGGCGCTGTTCGAACTCGCCCTTCACGCCTGCGCCTGCCTGCAACAGGCCGAGGTCAAGGGTGCGCAGGATCACCGGTTTAAGGGATTCAGGAACGTTGCCCTCGGCAATACGCAGTGCCAGGCCTTCAACCAGCGCGGTTTTACCGACACCCGGCTCGCCGACCAGGATCGGGTTGTTCTTGCGACGGCGCGAGAGAATGTCGACCATCTGGCGGATTTCCGTGTCACGACCAAATACCGGATCAATTTTCCCCTCTTTCGCTTTGGCGGTGACATCGAGGGTGAATTTATCCAGCGCGTTCTGCAGCGTCGGATTCAGATCGCCTTCTTTCAGCTCTGCACCGAGCGGGCGGCCAACAAACTCCACCTCACTGCCATGCTCCTGAGCCAGTTCGGCCTCAAACTGCAGTTCCGGGCGTTCATCAGATTGAGCATCCAGCAGCGGACGTAGCCGGGAAAGCTGACTCATCCCGAGCGTCAGCAGTGGCCACAGACCGTCGCAGTGAGCAAGCCGTGGGTTTTCCGTCAGCGCTATCAGCAAGTGCACGCTGCGGATACTTTCCTCTCCGGCAAGTGAGGCCTGCATCCAGGCTTCCTGCATCAGTTTCTGAATATCTGCAGATAGCTGCGGGCGGCTGCGTACCGAACGTGGTTGATTATCAAGCCAGCCGAGTAACGCCTGCCACAGTGCATCCATATCCCACTCGTAGCGGCGGGCCAGCACCGTCAGGTCACCTTCCCCCTGTTCGAGCAGCTTCAGCAGCCAGTGCTCCGGCAAAATTTCCGCATGGGCACGGGTCTGGCATAGCGAAGCCGCCCCTTCCATCGCACGGGCACAGTAAGGGTTCAGACGTCGCAACAGGATGGCTGGATTTTCCATGAATCTCTCTCTTTGTCGGTTCCTGGACACGCTACCGC
>Ga0207655_1001008_pt1 | contig 28660 bp, 22 predicted proteins | sample KBSM44metaG_FD_184398 | JGI IMG/M metagenome (GOLD analysis project Ga0207655, IMG submission 184398) | Miscanthus rhizosphere microbial communities from Kellogg Biological Station, Michigan, USA - KBS M4-4 metaG (SPAdes) (version 2) | ecosystem: Host-associated > Plants > Roots > Rhizosphere >... | reverse complement strand
TGAAGTTGTTACTTCTGTCTCCCACGATTTAGGAACTGGTAAATTATCTGCGTGCATTATTGTTGAAAAGGATTGGATTTGACCATCAGCTGTTTTCTCCGAATCCTCTAAAAATTTTCTTACTTCTTTTGATTGAGCGACCTGACTAAATCCAATAGAAAGAGTTTTAGCCATAATACTTTTTTTAAGGTTGAAAGAAATACTTATGATTTCTATTGCCGTTAAACGTCTCCCCTTTCCGAAAAATCCATCCGTGAAATCCTGGCTAGAAATAAATTCAGGGTTCGTAGCAGGATAAAAATAAGGGTCCCTCTGAAAATCCCCTTTTTCAAGTAATAATTCAATCGTTTGATGATACATCCTTTTTGCATCATTATCACATGAATCGTAGAAGTGGCGTAAGTCTTCTCTGACAGAAACACCTAATGAGGTTGTATGTCCTAGCAAGCCATGTAACGTCATGATATGTAAATAATTCAAGCAGAATATATCCGTGAATAATTTTTTGGTACCTTTATTGAGGTCAGACTCAGTAAATCCAATTGGAACTGGAAACCCTTCGTTTTCTATAAAAGCTACGATTTGTTTCTTTTCCTTCGCGAAGGTATTGATAGCATCCTCAAAAATGGCCTTTATTGACTCATCCTCAATAATAGAGAACATATATCTATTTACTACATCTGTCATTGTTCCGTTTACATACTCCCCCCATAGTGTTCCTATTTCGGAAGATGTAAGTTTTAACTTATTCTTATCCAAATGATCACCTCGTGGATAATATTTACTAATTTATTAATAGATATGAATTTTTTCTTAATAAAAAAAGGTTTTTAGCATGTAATTTCCGATAATGATGATTATGTTAACTATAAATGAATATTGTATAAAGATTAAAAATCGACAAAAAAAGTATACATGCGCTCATATACATTTTTGATATTATAAAGATAAATTTCCTATATTTGTTATTTGTAGTTAGGGATTATTAAATAAGAGGAAGTGATAAAACTGAAGAATAAATTAGTAATTAAGTTATTAGCATTCCTTATGTTAATTGGGTTATTTGGTTATATAGTATATGCTGAACACCCATCTAAACAAACATCCACTACTCCAGACCAACAATCAAATGTTCTGAGAGGACAATCTTGCCTTGATGATGTTGTAAAAATTTATGTTCCATCTACTTACAATATTGATCAACCTATTGATAATAGCAAATATGTTGACCAATCTTTAGAGAAATTCTCTAATATGTTTGGGGGTGCCACTTCTGATGATGGAACAGGAGCTTGGATAGGAGACAATAAAAAATTAGTTAAGGAAAAGGTAACCATTGTTTATAGCTTCACTGAAAATTTAGATAAGAATAAAATTAATGAAGTTGTAGCGTATGCAAAAGATCTAAGAAAAGAAATGAAGCAATCTTCGATATCTATTGAAGTAAATGGGAGAATGTATTTCATTGAATAAAAGGTCTATAAGGTCAAAAAGCTCTTAGAATAAATTATTCTAAGAGCCTTTCCGATAAGAGACATTATGTAAAATAAAAAGGAGGAACAATACGCAATGAAATTGTCCCTCCAAAGCAGAAAATGAACAAAACATGCTGCATATACAATGTTTTGTCATAAGTCGATAGTATACCATGAGAACGATATCCTATAACCTTTGATACATACATGTATATAAAATGACATATATCGTAGTCCTACTGACATATTGGTCATAAAAAAAGCAGCATTCTGTAATATGGGTCTCTCCCGCCATGAAGCACATGATTTCTTTAATTCAGTTCTATTCTAAGAATTGGGATTAATTAAAGTATCATCTTCTTAGTCAAAGACATGGAGTCAGTTTTCAAGGATTTGTACCTTAAGAATTAATTACATACAAAAAAGAATCCTTTGCTGATATTGGCAAAGGATTTTCAAATTTGACGACGGAATAGGGGGAATATGTTATTAGTGTAGACAGTTTTATAGATTCATATACATGGAGGTTAAAATTTCTAATTTGTCGTCAGCTAGAGTAAACAATAAAACTCTTATTTTTATAAAGAAGTTTATTCTTTTACTTCTATATAAAAAATAAATTATTAAAAATATATAAATGTTAAATAATTATAAATTTTCTTTTTGTGTTTTTATAAATATAAAAAACCCTTTAAAGGTAAATAGAAGATAGTGTGGTATATGATAAGAGGTAAAAATCTCTATTGTCTTCATTAAGAGTAAATAATAGAACGTTAATCTTTAAAAGCTAATTTTTATCTTTTCTCTTTAATCAATTAGATAGTAATTAGGTAGTTATATTTTTTTATTCAATTGAAGACATATGAAAAATATCTAAAAGGAATATAGGAGCGTAACCATGCATATTACAACATATTATTCTATGTTTCACTTCATCTATCAACCTTGCATAAAAAGAGTGCAAAAGGGAATACTGTTTGCAAAAGAGAAAAGATAAAGGGGTTGACGTTTTATGGAAAATAATGCACTTAATGAAATGGACCGAGTGGATTCAAATTTACGTGATGAAATGTTGGCTGAACAGTTTTTGGATCAGATGATGAATAACTTCAAAAGAATTAAGATTCTTGAGGAAATTGATCAGTCCTTAAAGAATAAAGATAAAGAGGCTTTTTTACGTTTAACAGAGAAACTTAAATCCATAGCTTGATCAAGGAGATATTTTTATAATAGAAGAAACTCATAAAAAACCTTTACTGTGTTTAATAAAGGTTTTTTCTTTTAAAGGATTAAGCTACATGATCACTTTTAAATATCTAACTAAAACTTATTACAAGAAAAACAGTTGTAAATTTGAATGCCTTTTTTGTATTTTTTAGAACTTATTTAAGTTGAAAATCATATACGAGATAAAATATTAGCGAATTGTAATACAGCACCTTTTATATGTTTTTTCTCTAATCGAGCATACGTAAAACGGACATATCCATCTAGAAAACCATATACACTTCCAGGCATAAATAGAATATTATTTTTTATGCCTTCCTCTACAAGCTTTTCATCACTAATTTTCTGATTTATTTTGCACCAAATATGAAGCCCGCCATTCGGAGCAATAAAGTTAACTTTCTCTCCCAAAATCTCATGTAACGCAGAAATCATCGCATTTCTTCTATCCAATAATTCTTGGGTGAGGACCTTACGGTGAGTTGTATAATCAGCTGATTGTAAAAATTTATTTGCTATTAACTGAGGGAAGATACTTAGTCCAAAATCCATTTGTTGGCGGGCATCTGCTAAGCGACTGATAACCGATTGTGGACCAATTAACCATCCAATTCGTAGACTAGAAGCAACCACTTTAGAAAGAGAACCAATATATAATACATTACCATTGTGATCAAAAGATTTAATTGGAGAATGTTTTTCTTCTTGAGAGCAAACCAAACGGATCATCTTCTACAATTGGAATTCCTAACCTTTCGGCAATCTCTATTACTTCTTTTCGACGCTTGTCAGTGAGTACAGTTCCAGTTGGATTCTGATATGTTGGATTTAGAAAAACCATACGAATTTGATGTTTATGATATAAATCCTCTATATCCTGAGGATTAATTCCATTAGGACCAACAGGTAGGCCAAATATACGTAGCCCAGCTGATTGAAATAGTGGAAGTGAATAACAGTAAGAAGGAGATTCGATAGCAACAGCGTCACCAGGACTTAGTAAACACTGAGTAATAAGATACAAAGCCTGTTGAGCACCTGATGTGATAAGAATAGAAGAACTAGTGGTCTTGATATTGTAATTAGTCTTAACATAAGCAGATAATGTCTCACGTAGACCTAAGTGCCCTTGTGGATGCTCATAACTTAAATCATTTGGAAAGGATTCATCAACTAAAGAAGATTGCAGTAATTGAGAGGGGAATAGATCAGACGATAATTCACCACTTGCTAAATCGAATCCATTTTCTAGCTGTTTTGCTGCTTCACGGATACGTTTAATTAAGGGGTATGTAGGTAAAAATGTACTTCCTTCTACATATCTTCTCCAGTTTGTAGATCCTTTAGATAAAACTCCCCATTTATGGGTGCTGACACGTGTACCACTCCCACGTTTTCTTTCCACTAAACCAACTGCATGCAATTTATCATAGACATGTACAATGGTCATGCGGTTAACATTTAATCGTTTAGCTAATTTACGTTCCGACGGTAACAAGGTTCCTGGTGGAAATTCACCATAAGAAATCTTTTGTTCAATGAAATCAAAGACTTGTTGGTACAAAGGCTTATTTGACTGACGATCTACTTTCCACTCCATTTTTATTCACCTCATGTTAATAATTAATTCAGATTATATTTTTTAAAATTGGATTAGTCAATATGTATCCAATTGGATGCATACAAAGAACCTCTTTTTATTTATCATCATATTTAAGATTTATATTAAATGGATTTATTAGAAAGAGGAGGGTTTATTATGACTACACAACAACATAATGTGCGAGTAGCTGTTATTCAAGCTGCTTCAGTTATTATGGATCGAGAAGCAAGTACAGAAAAAGCTATTTCATTAACTCTAGAAGCAGGAGAAAAAGGCGCTAATATCGTGGTATTTCCTGAAGCTTTTATCCCAGCTTACCCAAGGGGACTAGCATTTGGAGCTACAGTTGGAAGTCGTTCTGCAGAAGGAAGAAAAGATTGGCTTCGCTATTGGGAAAATTCGATTCCAGTTCCTAGCGAAACTACGGACAAATTAGGAGAGGCAGCACGTAAAGCTGGTGTTTATCTCGTCATTGGTGTAATTGAAAGAGATAACGAATTTAGTGGTGGGACTCTCTATTGTTCAGTATTATTCTTTGGACCAGATGGAACATTACTTGGCAAACATCGTAAATTAAAACCGACAGGTTCAGAAAGATTAATCTGGGGAGAGGGAGATGGAAGTACACTTCCTGTGTTTGATACACCCTATGGAAAGATAGGAGCATTAATTTGTTGGGAGAATTACATGCCACTAGCAAGGGCAGCGATGTATGCAAAGGGAGTTCAAATTTATATTGCCCCTACAGCAGATTCTCGAGATGTATGGCAATCAACAATTCGTCATATTGCAGTAGAAGGAAGATGCTTTGTTTTATCTTGTAATCAATATGTAAATAAAGACATGTATCCCACTGATTTGGCATGCTATGATGATTTGACTTCTTCTCCTGATGAAATGTGTCCAGGGGGAAGCGCTATTGTCGGTCCTTTAGGTGAGTATATCAAGGAGCCGGTTTTCGGGAAAGAGGAATTGTTAATTACAGATCTTGATTTACGTGAGATTGCCTACAGTCAGTTTGATTTTGACGTAGTAGGACACTACTCAAGACCTGATGTATTTCAACTTGTGGTAAACGAGGAGAAGAAAGAAAACGTAAAGTGGAAAAACTAAAAATGTTTTAAAATGCCACTATCCAAATATGTCTTTTTAAATCAAAGAACAGAATCTCTGATAGTTTTTTCTTTGGTACTTGCTATTTATAATGCCAAATTACAAGCTTATATTTAATAGAGAAACTTAAATCTGTGTCTTAATAAAATAAGCAATATATGTAATAGAAGAAACTCATCAAAAAGAAGCCCTTGTTCTTATATATCAAGACTTATTTTTGATGAGTTTTTTATAACTTCTTTACGAAGTTTTATCAAAACTATTTTCTATTACTACAAATGGAACACCTAATTATTGCTAACTGTTTATAAAAACGAGTAACCCATTGCTCCTAAGGATAGGCAGGTTTCTGGCTTTTTGTTTTTTGTTCAAATATATATAGTTTTACTTTGCAAGCTCCACTAATGTATCATAAAAAATATTTGTTGCAATGACAATATCCTCATCGGAACTATACTCTAACGGATTATGACTAATCCCACCTTTTGAACGAACGAATAGCATTCCAATTGGTGCTACATTCGCAATATTCATTGCATCATGCCCCGCACCACTTATTAATGGATAAGGTTGTACACCATATTTTTCAATACTACTTGCAAGTTGCTGTTGAAGCAAAGGCGCTGTTTTTGCAGGTTTTACGCGCTGTAAAACTTTCGATGTTACCGTAACATTTCTGCGCTCAGCAACCTTTTGCAGTTGTTCTAAAATGGAATTTTCTAAAGCGTTTATTTTTTGCTCCTCAATATCACGGATATCAACTGTAAAGGTTACTCTACCTGGGATGACATTTACACCGTTTGGTTCTACATTCAGTTTACCTACAGTAGCTACAGAATCGGTTGTGCCATTTAACATTTGTTCAATTGCTAAAATCATTTCACTTGAAGCAGTTAAAGCATCTTGGCGAATTGACATTGGTGTTGCACCTGCATGCTCACTCACGCCTGTAACCGTTACTTCTAGCCATAATGGCGCTGCAATACCTACCACTACACCTACTGGTAATTCTTCATTTTCTAGTACTTTACCTTGTTCAATATGCATTTCTAAGTATGCTTGAATGTCATTACGTTTAACCTTTTCTAAAGGAAGAGGTGACAATTTGAATTGTTTCATCGCTTCTTGAATAGAAATATCCGATGCATCTCTTTTCTGTAATTCCTCATATGTTAAAAGACCAGCCATCGCACGACTACCGATTAAACCAAAACCAAAACGAGTCCCTTCTTCATCTTTAAACGCTACAACTTCAATTTTCTTTGAAAGTGGCAATTGTTGTTCATAAATCGTTTGTACGATTTCGATTGCTGCAAGAACACCTAAAGCACCATCATATTTTCCGCCATCCGGTACTGTATCAATATGAGAGCCTAGCATAATCGTTTCACTTTCTTCACCGTATGTTCCAATAATATTCCCGACTCCATCAACGTTGACAGTCATTCCAGCTTCTTTCATATACGATGTTACTAGCTCGATAGCCTCTTGTTCTTCAGATGTAAAGGAAAAACGATTTATCCCACCTGTTACTTTATTCCGCCCGATTTGACTTAAATCATGAAGACGCTGTAGCAGTCGGTTTACATTAATCATTATACTCACTCTTTCATTTGAAATTGGAAATGACATTGACCCTCACGTAATACGAATTTATCATGTACAACTTCAAAATTTTTATTGTATCCTTTTGCAATGGAAGGATCGATTACTTTACAATAAAGAATACCGTATTTACCCATATTATCATCCGCCCATTGTTGACCAAATGGACATTGGGTAAATGTTTGTTCAACTTCATTCTTTTTGTAAGTTGTATCAATTTCAAATAAATCACTACGTCCCATATCATAGTTCGTTAGATAATTTTCAACAGAATTTTCTAAACCGTTTGTACGCGCACGTTGTGCAATACCTTCACCACGTTTCTTGCCAAAGCGTTCTACTGCTCGCATAATTACCTGTTCGCCTTGCTCACCGTATTCATCAACAACTTGTTTTGCAATTTGTGCAAACATTTTTGAAAAACGTGCGTATGTTGTCAAATCAGCAAATTTCTCTTCTCCTTCAACGATTTGTGGTAAATATTCAAAGAAAGTATGGTTTTCACCTTCTGCCGTTGCCTTTTTCGCCATTATCTCAGCATCTTTTAAACCAAAAACCTCTAATCCTTTTTGAACTAATTCACGCCCATGTTCACCATATTCCTCTGTAATAGAGAGATGCAGTTCAGTGAACATTTTGGCTGTAATAATATCCATAGATAAGGCCTTCATCATTAATTTTTCTTCTGCCATAGTCTCTATCTCTCCTAAAATTCGTATTGATTTACTTGGATTTTATTTTATTATAGAGGGTAGACTAAAATAAATCGAATGAATATTTTTGCAAAGTAATATGAAAAAAATTAATACAAGGAGTTTATTATGGCTACATTAGCTCAATATATTGCATTTCATACACTTATTGATACAGGTAATTTTACAGAAACTGGTTTAAAGCTGAATCTCACACAGTCCTCTATTAGTCATGCTATTAGTAATTTAGAAGCAGAATTAGATCTGTCTCTTATTGTCCGCAATCGAAATAATATCGTTTTGACGAATGAAGGTAAAATAGTTTATGAACATATCTCAAAAATCTTACAAGAACAACAGCATCTAGAGAACACAGTGTCTAATTTAAAGAATCTCATCGGAGGCTCCTTATCCGTTGGTACCCTTCCAAGTGTATCCCTTGTTTTATTACCTAAAATATTAGCTTATTTTGAACAACACTATCCTAACTTAAATATCCGATTGATGGAGGGAGATTATGATCAAATCGAGGAGTGGATAAATAATGGAGTTGTGGATGTTGGTTTCTTAGTAGACCCATCTTTAAAAAATCTTGTATTTGATTCTGTTTTTAGTGATGAACTCGTTTGTATTATGGCAAAAGAACATAGGTTAGCAAGTGAGGATAAACTTTACCTAGAACAATTAAAAGATGAACGATGGATTATGCCAAAACGTACAATCGATCGTGATGTTTCACGTATTTTATCTCAAAGTAAGATTTTTCCCAATATTGTTTATGAATTATCTGTTGATCAGGTAATTTTGACGATGGTAAATGAAAACTTAGGTATTTCGATTATGCCGACTTCTTTGTTGATTCATGCACCTAATAACCTCGTTCAAAAAAAATTTTATGAATCATATGTTAGACGCGTTGGAATTGCTCACAAACGTAATATTCACCTTTCTCCAGGTGCTTTAAAATTTGTAGAAATGGCTAAATATTTCGCTTCACATTTGTAAAATAACTATTGACAAATAAAAATTTCCGACATAATATCTGATAAAACCAATTGGTATTGTTTATTTTGATTATATGGAGGAAAAATGTTATGCAAACTGTTGTATATATTGAGATTGCTATATACTTAATTGCTATGCTTGCAATAGGTATTTATTTTAGCAAGAAGGATTTGTCGCACAGTGATTATTTTCTAGGAGGAAACAAGCTTCCTGGCTGGGCGCTTGCATTTTCTGAGCGTGCTACCGGAGAATCAGCTTATATGTTTTTAGGAGCAATTGGATTTATTTATGTAGCTGGTTTATCGGGTATTTGGATTTTATCTGGAATGTTTTTAGGAGTTATTGCTTCATGGTTATTTTTATCAAAACGTTTTATGACAGAACAGCAAAAATATAAGGTGAATAGTTTGACAGACTATATTGCTGTTAAATTCCCTAAACATGCAGATATTATTCGTTGGTTAGCTTCTGGTGTTTTGGTATTATTCTTTGTTTGTTATTTAGCTGCCCAATTTTCAGGTATGGGAAAAACCATTTATTCGTTTTCTGGTTTTAATATCACATGGGGAACAATTATTATTGCTGCAATTATTATTGCATACTCTTGCATGGGTGGATTTATGTCTGTCGTATGGACAGATACTATTCAAAGCTTTTTAATGCTTGCTTCATTCATTATCGTGCCAATTGCAGCTTTCATGGAGATTAAAAATCAAGGATTAAGTATTTCAACTGAGCTTGCTAATATGGGACATGGTGCAGATAGCTGGGTTGGTGGCTTAAACGGAGTTGCCTTAGGAGCTATGCTATTTACAAATCTCTCATGGTTCTTTGGCTGGTTAGGTGGTCAGCCTCAATTAAGCTCTCGTTTTATGGCAATTACCACTGAAAAAGAACGTGTTACAGGTCGAAACATGGCGATTATCTGGACGCTGATTGTCTACATTGGTGCCTTTTTATCTGCAATTTTTGCTTCAACTTTATACAAACAAGGAACAATTGATGATCCAGAGATGATTTTACCTCACATGGTATTCGAAATTTTACCACCATGGATTGCAGGGATAATCGTTGCGGGCATTTTAGCTGCAATTATGTCTACTGCCTCATCACAATTATTAGTTATTACTACTTCCATTAGTGAGGATATAATTCACAAAACACTACGTTGGAATATCTCAAGTAGAAAATTAGTTCACCTTTCACGCCTTGTAGCCGTTATTAGTGGTATCGTTGGTGTCATTATTTCGCTTAAATCCGGCTCTGTTATTTATAGTCTTGTATCCTTTGCATGGGCGGGTATTGGAAATACGTTTTCAGTTATTATCTTATTAATTTTCTTCTGGAAGCGTGTTTCAGGTGTTGGTGTTATCGCAACGATTATTATAGGATTTGTTAGTGCAATTGGTTGGTCACTTTCACCACTTGAAGCAATGGTATCTGCAAAAGCTGCAACATTCTTTATTTGCTTAATTGTTGGCATTGTATTCTCTCTAATTTATCCTGATACAGAAAAAGAAGTACAGATCAAATCTAAATTAGTAAAATAACAAAAATAGGGATGTAAGAATGGTGTTAAGTCAACATTCTTACATCCCTTATTTTTATTTTTTTCAGAATTAAAATTTATCTTTCAGACAACTTTTCTCACTAACAACAAAGGGAGGGATGGCCAAAACAAAGTTGAATTTATATATCGGTTGTTTTGAGCTGAATAGACCATGCAGGTTTTCTGTCTTTGTCAACGATACTTGAACCAAAGCTAAAAATTTAATCAGTTAATTTCCCTGTAAGGAGTTCACTAATTTTAGAACTTCATTTTAAGTGGTTGGTAAAAACATCTCCTTATTGGATGGTCCATTTTATTCCTTTTCTTTTATTATTTAAAGAGAGGGGTATATTGAAACTAAACAAAGAAAACGTCACTACGTGATTGACAGGCTACTTAAATGGAAGGGAGTTTTCAATATGGTGAATCAAATATTAAAAGCGCCAAATGGCCCACCAAGTGATGTAGAACGTATCAAAAGAGAGAGTAACTATTTGCGTGGCTCTCTAGCACAATCAATGCTAGAACCACTTAGCGCAGGGATTTCAGATGATGACAATCGTTTGATGAAATTCCATGGAAGCTATCTACAGGATGACAGAGATTTACGCAATGAACGTCAAAAACAGAAACTTGAACCGGCATATCAATTTATGATACGTGTCCGAAGACCAGGCGGCGTGGCGACACCAAAACAGTGGCTGGTCTTAGATGAACTTGCACAAAAGTATGGCAATGGAACCTTAAAATTATCAACACGCCAAGCATTTCAAATGCATGGGATTCTAAAATGGAATATGAAAAAAACGATTCAAGAAATTGATTCAGTTCTTATGGATACTATTGCAGCCTGTGGTGATGTAAATAGAAATGTAATGTGTAATCCAAATCCTTATCAATCTGAAATTCATGCTGAAGGTTATGAATGGGCTAAACAATTAAGTGATAAGTTACTACCTCGTACTAAAGCGTACCATGAGATTTGGCTTGATGAGGAAAGAGTTGCTGGTACACCTGAGTTAGAAGAAGTAGAACCAATGTATGGTCCACTTTATTTACCGAGAAAATTTAAGATTGGTATTGCGGTTCCACCGTCTAATGATATTGATGTTTTCTCACAAGATATTGGACTTATTGCCATTGTTGAAAACGAGAAACTAGTAGGTTTTAATATAGCTATTGGTGGTGGTATGGGAATGTCCCATGGTGACACTGAAACATACCCTCAACTTGCAAAATTAATAGGTTTTTGTAAGCCAGAACAAATCTATGATGTAGCAGAGAAAGTCATTACAATTCAGCGTGACTATGGTAATCGTTCTGAACGAAAAAATGCCCGATTCAAATATACAGTTGACCGCCTGGGATTAGAAACCGTTAAGAATGAGTTAGAAAATCGCCTTGGCTGGTCATTAGATAAGGTAAGGCCGTATAAATTTGATAGTAACGGTGATCGTTATGGATGGACAAAAGGTATACAAGAAAAATGGAATTTCACTCTGTTTGTTGAGGGTGGTCGTATTGGGGATTTTGAAGACTATAAACTAATGACCGGTTTGCGGGAAATTGCTAAGGTTCATACCGGGGATTTCCGTTTAACTGCTAATCAAAACCTAGTCATTGCTAATGTATCAAACAAGAAAGAAATTAACGAGTTGATTGAACAATATGGTTTAACAGACGGTAAGTATTTCTCAGCACTTCGTCGTAGTTCCTTAGCATGCGTAGCACTCCCAACCTGTGGTTTAGCAATGGCAGAAGCCGAACGCTATTTACCAACTCTTCTCGATAAAATCGAGGTTATTGTTGATGAAAATGGCTTGCGAAATGAAGAAATTACTATTCGTATGACTGGGTGTCCGAATGGATGTGCCCGTCATGCATTAGGGGAAATAGGGTTTATCGGTAAAGCACCAGGCAAATACAATATGTATCTCGGTGCTGCCTTTGACGGTAGTCGTCTAAGTAAAATCTATCGTGAAAATATTGGGGAAAAAGAGATTTTAAACGAATTACGTTCACTTCTTTCTTATTACGCAAAGGAGCGTAATGAGGGAGAGCACTTTGGGGACTTCGTTATTCGTGCAGGCATTGTCAAAGCAACTACAGATGGTACTAATTTTCATATGTAAAATAAAGGAGAGACAGGATTCTATTCCTGTCTCTTCTTTGTAATTTCACCTTATTTAAGAGGGATTTGGTATGTTTGTGAAATTACTAACTTAATCTTATATATTAAGTGGATGGCTTATTAAAAGTAAAATTGGATGGTTCTTTTTCTTATAAAGTCTTTAATATAAAAATAAAAGGCTAAATTATTTTAGAGAATAAGACAGTATAAAGTAAATATTAAAGACAGAGAATTTGAAATGAGATGAGGAAAAACAGGTGACAAAGAAATTATCAGCTAAGCGCGTAGTTATTGGAGCTTCACGTAAAACAGAAGAAATAAGTATGTTAATTGAAAAGCAAGGTGGAACGCCTATTATAAGATCTCTTCAAGGAACTGTATTTTTAGCAAAAAAGGAATTAGAAGTAGGTTTACAACAGGTTATAAGTGCCGGAGTAGATTGGGCCATTTTCACGACAGGAATTGGAGTTGAGACACTTTTAACTACAACTGAAGAGTTGGGTATTCAAACTGAGTTTCTTAGAATGATTCGTCATGCTAATGTAGCAACGAGGGGCTACAAAACATTATCTACCCTAAAAAAAATGGACATTAATCCAGTTGCAACAGATGGGGATGGTACTACTCAAAGCTTACTACTCTCTTTAGAGGAGTTCGATTTTAAAGGAAAAAAAGTCATGGTACAACTTCACGGTGAGAAGGCGCCTAGGTTAATTAAGTTTCTTGAAGATAGGGGAGCACATGTATTTAAAGTTTTACCGTATCAACATATTGCTCCTAATTCAGAAATTGTAAAAAAACTATGTAATGAATTAATGAACAACGAAATAGATGCAGTTTGCTTTACCACAGCTATTCAAGTTCGATCTCTTTTTGATTTTGCTAAAGAACATGATTATTACCAAGAAATTCGGCAAGTATTTAAAGAACAAGTTGTAGCTGTTGCAGTGGGGAAAGTAACAGCTGAGGCATTAAAGGAAGAAGAGATTCAAAGAATAATTGTTCCAGAAAAGGAAAGAATGGGTGCTATGATTATAGAACTGTCTCGGTTTTATGCAAACTAATTATTATACAGTAGGGATTTACTGGAGAACTAAGAGTAAGGATGAAGTAAAAATGGATTGGAAACCAGATCGTTCAGATAAAAAACCTATTTATAAACAAATTGCTCATTATATAGAACATGGAATTGCTACAGGAATCTTCTCTCCGGATAGTACGTTACCATCAGAGCGAGCACTTGCGAGTGAATTAGGAGTAAATAGAAGTACTATTATATCAGCGTATGAATACTTACACTCTTTAGGCATTGTTGAGCGAAAAAAAGGTAGTGGAACACGTATAAGTACAAACATTTGGGGAATTTCTCACAAACGAATTCCAAATTGGGGAAGATATGTAGAAGATGGTTCATTTTTACCTAATCTCCCATTGGTTCAAAAAATTCGTACAGAAACACAAAAAGATAATTTTATTAATTTGGCAAGTGGTGAGTTAGCACCTCATCTATTTCCAACTATTCAATTTCGTGAAATTCTTTCTCGACAACCATTCATGGAGAATTTAGGATATGATCATCCTCAGGGGAATGAACTTTTAAGGGAAACGATTTCTCAACATGTAAAACAGTATAAAAATATAGATACAAATTCTTCTTCTATTCTTATTACTTCGGGTGCACAACAAGCACTTCACCTTATTGTTCAGTGCTTATTAAAGCCAGGGGATGCTGTGGCAATTGAGGATCCGTCTTATTGCTTTTCTCTTCCTATTTTTCAATCCGCAGGGCTTCGAACTTTTTTATTACCTGTAGATAAGGACGGGGTGAATCCTAATGATCTTATATCATTGCATAAAAAGCATCGCATTCGAATGATTTTCTTAAATCCTGATTATCAAAACCCAACAGGGACGGTTCTTTCTACACCTCGTCGTAAAAAAATATTAGAACTGTCATCTGAATTAGGTATTCCTATTGTTGAGGATGATCCTTATACGTTAACCACTTTTGATGGAGAAGTGAATCAAACATTGAAGTCAATGGACTCTAATGGAAATGTTCTTTATATTAGTTCTTTATCCAAAATTGTTGCCTCAGGGCTAAGAATTGGTTGGATTATAGGTCCTCAGTCAGTGATTCAAAGACTCGCTGATGCTAAGCAACAAGTTGATTTTGGACACAGTGTTTTTCCACAATGGGTTGCAAACCAATTTTTAAGTTCATCATATTTTTCCGAGCATATTCTTACTATTAGAAAAAACCTTAAACTTCAAAGAGATGAACTAGCTAATAGTCTTCATGAACTTTTAAGTGATGAAATGGAATTTTATATGCCAAATGGTGGGATTCATATGTGGTGTAAAATAAATAAGCCTATCCATGAAGGGCGTCTGCTCGAAGAATCGCTAAAGAAAGGCATAGCTTTTGTTCCAGGGACTATTTTTGGTTCCCAAAAGGGATATGTACGCTTCACTTTTGGACGAGAAAAAGTTGAATCAATTAGAGAAGGTATTCTTAGGTTTGAAGATGCTTTAAAAAGCGTAACTAACACATAAATTTTCTTAAGCATGTTACTTTTTAGATGAACACTGGCTTGATTCAATAATATTTTTATGTAAAGTATTAATCAAGCCAATAAATATGCCACGTAGAAATTATATAAAGGCCAAAATGATTCATGATAAATTCATGAGTCATTTTTTTTCTCAAAAATGTTAATTTTGAAAAGAGATTTTGAAAAAGTGGTTGGTTAAATTAACTCATAATTGGATGGTTCTTTTTCTTTTATATTCTTTATTATAAAAAGAAAGGCCATAAATGTTTATTTACTATCGCTCCTTCCCAAAGTAATTTACAGGAGTCTAACTGAATTGAAATAAAGGTAACTATAGATTATATCGAGGGATAGTAAAGCCTGCTTATTTAGCTTATATAACTCTAGCGAGAGCTTTATTTAACTTGCGCTCAAACTTATGTTAAGTATGTTCCAAAGTATATCTTTCAAAATCATGTGAATTACTTCACAATAAAATTAGTTTAAAGATAATTTTATTCAAAAACGAAGTGAATTGTCACCTATTTATGAATTTAAAATGAGTAAATTTTCTAGAAGGAGCCTTAAAAATGTCCATTCATCAAACTATACAAGCACGTAAAGTATTAGAACACATTCAGCCATATTCGCCAGGCAAACCTGTTTGGGAAGTACAAGAAGAGTTAGGGCTAGACCAAGTAATTAAAGTAGCCTCTAATGAAAATCCTTTAGGACCGTCTCCTAAAGCACTTGAAGCTATTTTAGTAAGCCTAACAGGAATTAACCGTTACCCAGACGCGAATGCTACAGATCTTAAGAGGAAAATTGCTATTCGTTCTAATCTATTACCAGAGCAAATCATTGTGACAAATGGAGCTGACGAATTAATTACTTTGATTTCTGAAACGTTCTTGAACTTAGACGATGAAATCATTGTTCCTTCTCCTTCTTTCAGTGAGTATGACTTCGGTGCCTACTTAATGGGAGCTAAAGTTGTGGGTGTCCCTTTGGTAGAGCACTACCAATATAATGTTGAATCCATCCTTTCAGCTGTGACTCAGCGAACAAAAATTGTTTACCTTTGTTCTCCGAATAATCCAACAGGTACTTACTTATCAAAGAAGCATTTACATATATTGCTAGATTCTTTACCAAAGCACGTACTAGTTGTATTTGATGGAGCATATAGTCACTACGCGACAGCTGATGATTACACAGATGGAATTGAATATGTTAAATTAGGCTATCCAATTATTGTGTTACAAACTTTTTCTAAGATATATGGTCTTGCAGGCGTTCGAATTGGTTTTGGACTTGCGCCAGAAGCTATTGTCCAAAATATTCTAAAAGTAAAAGAACCATTCAACGTTAATACTTTAGCTCAAGCAGCAGCCACAGCAGCCATAAATGACGATAAGCATGTTGAAGCCTCTCAAGGAGCCAACACACTAGGGCGCTTACAATTGTATGAAGGCTTTTCTAAACTTGGATTATCTTATACAGAGAGCATGAGTAATTTCGTACTTGTTAGGGTTGGACCAAAAGCAAAAGACGTTTATGAAGAACTTCTTTCTAAAGGAATTATCGTTCGGTACGGAGACACATGGGGACTGGAGGAATATATCAGAATTTCAGTAGGTAAGCCAAAAGAAAATGATACTTTACTTAAAGCAATGGCTTCTGTTTTACAAGAGACGTGTTAACAATAATTTTATTTGTAAGGGGGAAGTTTTCATGCACGATATTGCTAAAAACCTAAACAACGTAATAAAAAGTGAAAATCCTTTTATTTATGACATGCTGTCAGACTTAGGTAAAAACTTATATAACCAGAAAGGTATTTTGAGTCAAAGTTCTGAAGCAAGCAAGCGAGCTTATCGATTTAATGCCACAATTGGGATTGCAACTGAAGAACATGAACCTATGCATTTTCAACATATACAAGATCATTTTATAGGATATGCTCCTGAAGATATCTATCCATATGCTCCTCCAGCTGGAAAACAATTATTGAGAGAGTTATGGAATGAAAAATTACTAATAGACAACCCATCCTTACACGATAAAAATTTTGGACTCCCAATCGTTACAAGTGCCTTAACTCATGGACTTAGTATTGCAGCAGACCTATTTGCAAATCCAGAGGATTCTGTAATCGTTCCGGATAAATACTGGGGGAACTATCAGTCAATCTTTCATGTTCGAAGAGGGGCGAATTTATTAACTTATCAACTGTTTAATAAGGAGAGACGATTCAATACTTCATCTTTTAAAGAAATCTTATTAAATCAAAAATCGAAAGGTAAAGCTATTGTACTTTTAAATTTCCCTAACAACCCTACAGGTTATACACCAGGTGCCAAGGAAGTTGAAGAAATCATTGCTGTTCTAAATGAAGCAGCTGAAGCAGGGATTAGTATTGTTGCTATTTTAGATGATGCCTACTTTGGATTGTTTTATGAAGACTCTATTAAAGAATCTTTATTTGGCCAATTAGCTAGTCTACACCAAAATATTTTACCTATTAAGGTAGACGGAGCAACAAAAGAAAACTATGTTTGGGGACTAAGAGTTGGATTCATTACCTATGGGTCTTCTAGCCCTGTCATTCTAGATGCATTAGAACAAAAAACAACCGGCCTTATACGTGGAACTATTTCAAGCAGTTCCCATTTATCCCAGACTGTCATCTTACGATCTTTACAATCACAGGAATTTGAACAAGAGAAACATCAAAAGTTTCAGCTAATGAAGGAACGGGCGAAAAAAGTAAAAGAAGTATTGAATGGTGAAAAATATGATAAATACTGGTCATATTATCCGTTTAATTCCGGTTATTTCATGTGTTTACAACTTAAAAAGATAAACGCAGAAAAGCTTAGGGTACACTTATTAAATCAATATGGGGTAGGCACCGTTGCGATAAGTTCCACAGATTTAAGAGTTGCTTTCTCTTGTGTAGAAGAACACGAAATAGAGGAGCTATTTAATCTAATATATAAAGGCGCTGAAGATTTAGCTAAGGAGTGAGACAACTATGAATCAGTCAGTTCAAACTTTAGATGGCTGGTATTGTCTGCAAGTTTTTTATAAATTCAATTGGAAAACGTGGAAATTACTATCTAGTGACGAACGACAAGTTGCTCTTGATGAATTTATAAAGATGAGAGAAACATGGCATATCACTGAAGATAAAAAAGAAGGCAGCTTTGGTGTATTCCAGGTTACTGGCCATAAAGCAGATATCATGTTGATGTTCCTTCGATCAAATATGGAAGAACTTAATGATATTGAAAATTCTTTGAATAAGACTAAATTAGCTAGGTATATGGTACCAGCTACTTCTTATGTATCTGTAGTAGAGCTAAGTAACTATTTAGCTAAAGGTGAAAATCCATACGAGAATCCTAAGATTCAGGCACGGTTATATCCTATCTTACCTGACACAAAATATATATGCTTCTACCCCATGAATAAACGTCGTCAAGAGAACGATAATTGGTATGTACTACCGATAGAAGAACGTAATCAGATGATGCGAAGTCATAGTATGATTGGGCGAAGTTATGCTGGAAAAGTCAAACAAATTATTTTAGGTTCGGTTGGTTTAGATGATTTTGAATGGGGAGTAGCGTTATTTGCTGATGACGTTCTTCAGTTCAAAAAACTAATATATGAAATGCGGTTTGATGAAGTAAGTGCCCGTTACGGTGAATTTGGTTCTTTTTTTGTGGGACAAACACTTTCTAAAGAAAAAATTACACGTCTATTGCACATATAATTAAAAACAACATTAGATAAACTAAGAGGTGTATTAAAGATTGTATTCTCAATTTCAAACTCCATTATTTACAGCACTACTAGAACATGCAAACAAAAATCCAATCCAATTCCATATTCCAGGTCATAAAAAAGGAAATGGAATGGATCCTGAATTCAAGGAATTTATTGGTGAAAATGCACTTTCTATCGATTTAATTAATATTGCTCCGTTGGATGACTTACATCAGCCAAGGGGAATTATTAAACAGGCACAAGATTTGGCGGCTGAAGCGTTCGGTGCAGATCATACATTCTTTTCTATCCAAGGTACAAGTGGTGTGATTATGGCAATGATTATGTCTGTATGTGGGCCTGGCGATAAAATTATTGTGCCTCGTAACGTACACAAATCCATTATGAGTGGAATTGTACTTTCAGGTGCTACACCTATATTTATTTACCCTCAGGTAGATCCTGACCTTGGTATTTCACATGGGGTCCCGCCTGAATCTATTGAAAAAGCATTAAAACGACATCCAGATGCAAAAGCTGTACTTGTTATTAATCCTACGTACTTTGGAATCGCAGGGGATTTGAGAAAGATTGTAGAAATTACTCATTCCTATAATATTCCTGTACTTGTAGACGAAGCGCATGGTGTGCATATTCATTTTCATAATGCATTGCCTCTTTCTGCAATGCAAGCAGGGGCTGATATGGCAGCTACCAGCGTGCATAAGCTAGGAGGGTCAATGGCACAAAGTTCTATATTAAATATACAGGGGACACTTGTTTCGACAAAACGTATACAAGCTATTTTAAGTATGTTGACAACAACTTCTACTTCTTATATATTACTTGCTTCACTGGATACAGCAAGAAAATCTTTAGCAACAGAAGGACAAGCATTACTAGAAGATACTATTCGTATGGCAGAAAAAACCCGTAATCAAATTAATAGAATTGAGCACCTTTATTGCGCAGGAAGTGAAATTTTAGGTACATCTGCAACCTTTGCCATAGATCCAACAAAGCTTGTTATTTCAGTGAAAGAATTGGGTGTTACAGGGTATGCTGTAGAGAAATGGCTTCGTGAGAAGTTTAATATTGAAGTGGAACTGTCTGATCTTTATAACATTCTTTGCATTATCACACCGGGTGATAAGGAAGAGGATGTCTTAAGACTTGTCCATGCCTTAAAAGAACTGTCGAGAGAGTTTAAGCATCAATCAGATACCGATATAAATACTGATGTTCTATTGCCAGAAATTCCATTACTTGCTTTAACACCTAGGGATGCTTTCTATGCGGAAACAGAAGTGGTTCCCTTCGAAGAATCAATTGGAAGAATTATTGCTGAATTTGTGATGGTTTATCCACCAGGTATACCGATTTTTATCCCTGGTGAAATCATTACAGAAGAGAATGTACTATATACTAAAAAAAATATAGAAGCCGGTCTTCCTGTACAAGGTGCTGAAGACCTTAACTTAAAGTTCATACACGTTTTAAAAGAGCATCGAGCTCTCAAATAATATTAACGTTACCCTTTTTAGGTTCTATAGAGTTTATAAAGCTAAATGAGAAACTTACTAGAAAATAAGTCATGTAATAATATTTAGAATGTAATTAACGGAGATGAATGAAGATGACATGGATTGTAGTACTTTCAATAATTGTTGCAAGTGCTCTAAAATTATTAATAACAACTATGCCAACCCCAGTAGTTAAGTGGTTTCTCGGAAAATTCGAACTCCACTCTAAACTTGACCCCTCTCATGTAAGTATTACAAAGGCTGGGAAAATATTAGAGGGTGAAGAGAAAGAGAATTTTATTGCTAATTTTAATAAAGCAACTTTTCTAGAGAAATATTATGTGCATTCAGGTAATGAACAATACTTTTTACATCCTGAAAATGCTAAAACCCCTTATGTTATTGATACTAAAAGAGGGAAAAACAATGTTAAATTGTCTGTTTATAGTTATAAAGACCGTGTAGACGTAGTTAAGCAATATAAGAAGAAAATAGAAGCGTATAGCTTGCTTTCTGACCCTCTTCAACAAGAAGCCGTGTCTTAGCTTAAAAAGATCGTCTCTGGTTTAGTTAGGCATCAACCTAATTCTTATTCTATTTGCATTACTCAAACAACTAGCAGAAAAAACTACCTCCTCCCCGATGGTAGTTTATTCGCTGTTTTTAAGTGTATATGATATACAAATTTAGTTAACATAATGTGCTTTATCGGCACAAAAAATCCTTATATTAATACATAAGGATTTTTTGGCATTTACCGTTTTAATTATCTTAACCAATTGTTCATACACAGCAACAAAAAAAGTCTATGTGTTGCTGCTGTTTTCCTTCTATGTTAATCACCTTTTGTAATATATAGAAGCTCTTATAACTACAGATTTCTATCTAATAACGTCCCCAGTTGTTCTGCTACAACTTCAGGTGGATCAGGCATTCCTTTCATGAAATAGGTTTCCACTACTCCTACGATAGCTGATCCAAAGAAGGTAAGAATCATGGTTTCACTGAAGCCTTGATTTTTACCTTCAGTGATATCTACGTCATTCTTTAATTCTTCAATAACGAATTCTAAGAAATGTTTACGAAAAGCAAAAGCTCCTTTCCCTGTTAACATCGTCGAAAAGAATAAATAATGGCTTTCAAAGTATTCGAACCAAATAACGTTGGCTTCTTTAAAGCTTAGTTCAGATACTGATTCACACAAATTTCTAAGCTTACGAATATGTTCTTCAATTATTTTATCTAATAAATCAAACTTATCTAGATAATGAAGATAGAACGTTCTATTTCCTACATTCGCTCCATTGCAAATATCCTTTACCGTAATTTTATCAAAATCTTGTTCTGACATAAGTTCCATAAAAGCGTTTTTTATGGCTTCTTGAGATTTAAGTATTCTTCTATCGATTTTAGTCATGGTCATCGTCACCAAACTTTCTTAAAAATTAATACACAGTTTAAATTCATTCGTGCATTAATGCGTGAATTCATCGAAATTGACGTTTGAAAACATCCTGTTTTCCTTTTATATTATATACATAGAAGAAATAATACATCAATGTGCATTATTTCTTTCGCGTGTTATTTAACACCTACAGCATAATAAAACAGAAAATCTCAATGAAAGAAGGGATAGGAATTTCAAAAAGAAGTGATTAACTAACGTACCTTCTATGTAGATTACTTAAAAGACATGGTTGTCGTTATAGTTACTAACAAATTAGGCTTTAATCAAAATAAATGTGGTCAAAAAAGCAATAATTTCTTCAATATATAGGCTGTGAAATAGGAGTTAAATTTATGGGAAAAGGAGAAATAAACATGAAAAAATCAGTAACGTTTAAAAATAATATTTTAAATATGGCAGGGAACCTTTATTTACCAGAAGGATTTGACGAAAGTAAAAAATATTCTGGGATTGTTGTTGTACATCCTGGTGGAGGAGTAAAAGAACAGACTGCAGGGATATATGCACAAAAGCTTTCTGACAATGGTTTTGTTGCGTTAGCATTTGACGCATCTTGTCAGGGAGAGAGCGAGGGAAAACCACGTTTTCTAGAAGACCCGTATGCCCGAGTGGAAGATGTGCGTTGTGCAGTAGATTATTTGACGACTCTTGCGTATGTTGATCAAGAAAAGATTGGAGCACTTGGTATTTGTGCGGGTGGCGGTTATGTTGTAGCTGCAGCTCCAACTGAACGCCGCATCAAAGCAGTAGCGACTGTGAGTGCAGTGGATATCGGTGCTATGTTCCGAGGAGAAGCGAGCGTTGAAACACAATTACAAACACTTGAGGCAGTTGCGAAGCAGCGTACTGCAGAAGCAAATGGAACAGAAGTGAATCTACAAACTTGGGCGCCTGATACGCTGGAAGAAATTGATGAAAATACACCTGTGCTTATGCGTGAAGCTTATGACTACTATAGAACAGCTAGAGCACAGCATCCTAATTCTACGAATCGATTCAAATTTACAAGCGTTGACAAAATCATGTCATTCTCGGCAAGTAGCCAAATTAGCATCTACCTGACTCAACCTATGTTATTGATTGTAGGGACTGAAGCTGATACACGCGGTTACAGCGACCAATTCTACGCATTGTCGAATGGACCAAAGGAATTGTTCGAAGTTGAGGGTGCAACGCATATTGCTATGTATGATATCCCAGAATATGTAGGTCAAGCTGTACCTAAATTAACAGATTTCTTTGGCAAGAATCTTTAAAAAATAAGATGCAACTTGTTCAAAAAAAACAGAAGGTTTGTATCATTAAGAATAAAGCCGTTTTCCTAGTTATTTTAGGAAAACGGCTTTATTTTGGTTCAAATAAGAAGCTGAATAACATTTTAATTCAAAATTATACAGTATAATATTGAAATTCAACTAATGTATACTCTATACATCTTTAGTTAACATAATCACAGTTATCGGAAATGACATGCTAAAAAACCTTTTTATTAAGAAAGAATTCATATCTATTAATGAATCAGCAAATATTATTCAAGAGGTGATCATATGGGTATGGATAAATTAAAACTCACATCTTCCGAAATAGGAACACTATGGGGAGAGTATGTAAACGGAACAATGACAGATGTAGTAAATCGATATATGTTCTCTATTATTGAGGATGAGTCAATAAAAGCCACTTTTGAAGATGCTATAAAAACCTTCGCAAAACAAAAAAAACAAATCGTAGCTTTTATAGAGAACGAAGGGTTTCCAGTTCCAATTGGATTTACTGAGTCTGATCTTAATAAGGGTACTGAGAAATTGTTCACGGATATATTTTGCTTGAATTACTTGCATATCATGACTTTGTATGGTTTGTTAGGACATACAACTTCATTAGGTGTTTCCGTCAGAGAAGACCTACGGCATTTTTACGATTCATGTGATAATGATGCAAAAAGGATGTATCATCAAACAATTGAATTATTACTTGAGAAAGGAAATTTTCAGAGAGACCCTTATTTTTACCCTACTGAGAACCCTGAATTTATTTCAAGCCAAGACTTCACGGATGGTTTTTTTGGAAAAGGAAGACGTCTATCTGCACCTGAAATTATAAGTATCTCTTTTAACCTTAAAAAAAGTATTATGGCTAAAACTCTTTCTATTGGATTTAGTCAGGTCACTCAATCAAAAGAAGTAAGAAAGTTTTTAGAGGACTCGGAAAAAACGGCTGATGGTCAAATACAAGCTTTTTCAAAAATTATGCATACCGACAATTTACCAGTCCCTATGTCGTGGGAAACAGAAGTTACAACTTCAAGAGACTCTCCATTTTCTGATAAATTAATGATGTATCATATTGGTTTCTTGTTCCAAGCTGCACAAGTGTATCACGGAACAGGTCTAGCATCAGCTATGCGAACAGACCTTGTAACAACTTATGAAGGCATCATTCTCAAAAATCTAATCGTAACAAAAAAATGGTTTGATATTATGGTGAAGAATAAATGGTTAGAACAACCACCACTTGCTCCTAACAGAAAAGAAATAGCAAAAGAAAAATAATAAAATCAAATATTTTGAGCAAACTACTCAGGATGCCAAAAGGTCTCATGGAATAAAGTCGTGAAACAGAAAAAACTACCTCCATCCATAAGGTAGTTTTTTCTGTTTTTAAGGTGTATAAGCTATACAAAGGTAGGTGAGTCGGGTAGGCAGGCACTCTCACGAGCGCCCGCCCCCCTAAGAACCGTACGTGACAGATTTCCCGTCATACGGCTCAAGCCTTCTTTTTATCCGAACAACTTGTTTATTTAATACATGGTACATGTACTAATTTAGCAAATTCACCTGTAGAAACCTCTAGGTTTCGCACTGTAACTTTCTCTCCATTTTGTAGAGTCTGCTTACACAATGCACAACGATATCCTTGTTTTCTTGCGAGTTTCATCCTATCCAATGTATTTTCATTATTAAAGACCTTACGGTCTCGTTTTTCCCAATACTCTCTTAGACTCGGATCATCTGGGCTGTTTTTATAGGCTACCATGACATGCCGTTCTATCTTAATCCAGGACATCTTTAACAATTGAATGTTAGTAAGTGGACATGTGAGAGTCCATTTATCATTCCCTCCATGGTTGGGGTTCTTAAAATAACGTTTAATAATCCATTTCCACGCCTTCTTTGGATGTAGTCGTTTAAGGTGTTTTGTTATTTTGAGGAATAAGTAATTATCCATATATCCAAACGTCTTTTTAGAAACGACATGTTTCTAATACTGTCCGTAACCACCAATAATTGGATTTAAAACACGTATTAGTTCTTTTATTGGTCGTCCTCTCATTACTGCGAACGTATCTTTTATCTTATTTTTTGCTTTTTTAATGCTGTCTCTGCTAGGTTTGATTAGTAGCTTATTGCCTTGTTCCGTCTTGTATTGACGCAGCGAGAAACCGAGAAAATCAAACCCGTTCTCAATATGTGTAACTCTAGTTTTCTCTTTACTAAGTGTAATTCCTCGCTCTTGTAAGTAAGGAGTTAGTTTCTCATACATGCTTTCAGCCTTTTCCTTCGTTTCCGTTACGATGACAAAGTCATCGGCATAGAGAACACGTCCTATCTTACATTTTGGATCGATTGCGTATCCTCCGTTTGGTTTGTATATCTTTTTATAAACAATACCAATTTCTTCTTCCATACCGCATAAGGCGATATTAGCTAGAAGGGGAGACACAATACCCCCTTGAGGGGTTCCTTCTGTTGTCGTACGAAGCATATCCTGCTCTATGTATCCCATTTTAAGCCATCTTTTGATGAGAGTGTTTCCTGGAAACATAGATGTTTGTTCTACTATCCAATCATGATTAAGATGGTCAAAGCATCCTAAAAAATCTCCCTCAAATACCCACTTTTTCTTACTATTCGTGTTAAGCTTATTAAAAAGATTACTTATAGCATCGTGTGTGCTTCGTTTAGGACGAAAACCGTAAGAAGTTGGTTCAAACTTGACCTCCCATTGTGGTTCGAGTGCGTTTTTTACTATGTTTTGATACACTCGATCTCGTATCGTGGGGATACCGAGAGGTCTCATTTTTCCATTTTTCTTCGGGATAAACGTTCGTTTTGCTGGCTTTGGACGATGTCGAAAGACATTACATTTAACTATTTGTTTATAAAGTTTGATACGTTCGCTTGGTTTTAAAGCCGTATAGCCATCTACACCAGGTGTTCGCTTACCGTTATTTTGTTGTGTTACTCTGCGAATGGAAAGCAGTAGATTTGCTTTACTCCGGGCAAGATGCGGGACGCATCAGAGCAGCATTATGATTCTACTTTTCCTCTTGCCAAAGACCCAAGCAAAGCTGTGCATTATCTTGAGCTAACCCTTACGAAGCTTACAAACCTTCACTTTCGTTTACCATACCTATCTTCTCCTAGCAGTATTCTGGACCATGCATTTGTCCTCTGTTTCCACATTTCCTCATGCAACCGACAGACTCGTTACCAAGAATGCCGTTTCGGATGGAGATCATCTTCGCGTCTAGATGAGTAGCGTTAGCTACACTGTAAGAAAGCGACTTCTTGTCGCACCATAATCACGATTATAGGCACTGAAAAAGATCTTCGTTTAAAAGATTTTTTTAACTGCTCATTCAAGTGTTTCTCCTACCATATAGGTTTCGATTAGTAATATACTGTTTTTACATCTATAAAAAGAAAGGGAGAGTAGCAATGGGAAAACAAGTATATATTATCCATGGATACGGAGCTTCACCATCTAATCATTGGTTCCCGTGGTTAAAAGAAAAATTAATAGCAGATAATCATCAAGTTTCGGTTCTTCACATGCCAAATTCGTCTGACCCCAAGAAGGAAGAATGGTTGAAAACATTGGCTAATAAAATAAAGAATTTAGATAACAACGCTTATTTTGTAGCACATAGCTTGGGATCTATTACACTATTGAACTATCTAGAACAGTTAGATCCATTACCAGGATTTGGAGGATTTATTCTTGTTTCTGGCTTTGCTGAGCGATTATCATCTTTACCTTCACTAGATCCTTTTACAGTTGAAAAAGTGGATTACCAAAAAATAATTTCTGCAACTAATTCACGTGCTGTTATTGCTGCAAAGGATGACTATATTGTTCCTTTTCAATTAAGTGAAAACTTATCAAAACAATTGGATACGTCCTTTTATCCTGTTGAAAAGGGGGGACATTTTCTAGAAGATGATGGTTTCATTACTTTCCCATTGGCTTATGATATTTTAAGTAATATGATAAAAACTGTATAAATAATGAAGGTGTCACCTTTTCGTGACACCTTCAAATTAAAAAATCTTTCTAAACAATCTGGACAGATTGCTGAATAAGGTTTCCAATAATCAGATGAACACTCTATACAAAACTAGTTACCATAATGTGATTTTTCGGAAGTAATTTATGTATATGAATGTATAGCGTATAGTCCTCCTTGGAAGCCTTCGTGCTGTTATTCTGCACAAAAATGCACAATGAAAAGATATCCTATTTTTAACAAGGCATAATTATAGTTTCTCCTTTTGTTTCGACGAAAACTTTATAATAGCGTAACTGATAGTTAACACAAGAATAGCGCAAGTGTGCAAAAGTGTATTAACTGGGTTATCATGCTCCACAATAACCAGACGTATCAATGCAGTAATGCCAATATAGAGAAAGTAGCGTAGAGGAAAGTGATAATTCTCTTGAAAATATTTTACGATCATTGCAATAAATTCAAAGTACAAAAAGAAAACTAAGATACTTTCAAGAATTTTGTAATGAGTCTCAATTCCTCGATTAAAAATAGAAAAATGAATGAAATGGAAAATTTCCTTACCAAGCAAAACGGATAAAGTAACAGCTAGTAAAATCAATGCTGTATTTAAGATAAGCCGGAGAACGTGTGAAACCTTAAAGTTCGGCCTTTTGTTTTGGTGTATCATCAATATTCCTCCTACATACATAGACTCTTTACTTTATTATATCTCTCGTTTTAGATTTAGCGTTAGCCGTTACACCTTGTTTGTTGGAATGTTTATTTTGCTTCATATATTGCAATACATGAAGACGATATTTGTCGTCACGAAGAGTAAATAGTATAATTAATAATTTTTATAAAATACTTTACGATTTACTTAACATAATTCATGTTGTTAGAACGAATAAAAGTAAACATGAAGCCAATAAATGTATATAAACATTTAAAATTAAAAACAAGCATAGTATACTTCAATTGTAATAAAATCCCACAAAGACTTAATTTAACTATTTGAAATTAGAGGTGAAAAGATTGGGAACGCTTATAGGGATACTAGCTATTATTTGGGGGATTTTTATTCTCTATTCTTCCTTGTTCAAGATGAAGAAAAGGGATTATAAAAACCAGAGTCCTATCGGAGTAAGTGGTTACTTTGAATTTGAATTTTTGTTTAGATTATTAAGTAAATCTCCATGGCGTCTAATCAAAGGATTAACCATATTAATTGGCCTTTCCTTTGTAACAGTTGGAACTATTATCATGTAACGAAAAAGGATCTTCTCGAGATCCTTTTTTATTTGTATATGATAAATAAAATTAATTTACATAACAGGTATTCTAAGAAGCAATGAGGGCAATAAAAACAATGACCATCTTCTGAAATAAATGGGTATGATATATAATAAATCTTTACTCAAAACATTTTGAAGGGAAATGTAATATGATAATTTCTAAGCCACGTAAAAAAAATAAAGTGAAGCATCTGGAACCTGCAAGTATTTTGTTCGTAGGATTTTTAGGATTAATATTGCTCGGCACCGGCTTATTAATGATTCCTGTTGCTACAAGCGATAGACATCATTTAAGCTTTATTGATGCTCTCTTTGAAGCCACTTCTGCTGTATGTGTAACAGGACTGGCTGTTGTAGATACCGGAACTACATTTACTTTATTTGGACAGCTCAT
>Ga0207655_1001005_pt1 | contig 28700 bp, 33 predicted proteins | sample KBSM44metaG_FD_184398 | JGI IMG/M metagenome (GOLD analysis project Ga0207655, IMG submission 184398) | Miscanthus rhizosphere microbial communities from Kellogg Biological Station, Michigan, USA - KBS M4-4 metaG (SPAdes) (version 2) | ecosystem: Host-associated > Plants > Roots > Rhizosphere >... | reverse complement strand
GTCCCGAAAGCGCGCCTCGCTGATGGCCAGCGCTGTCTGGCTGAGCTGCAGGGAGTCGTAACTGGCATCAAGTGCCTGAGCACTTGCGGTCGTGCGACGCAATATCGCCCAGGCCATTAGACACACCAGTAGTGCGGCGAAACCGATCAAGGGCAAGCCCAAGCCAAGAAGGCGCTCGCCCGGTTTCGGTGGTTCCCAGTGCAAGCTCCCGGCCACACCGTTCTCGCCCAAGGCGAAGACTGAACCTCCATTAAGTTCGGCGGCGGTGGCGATGCGCAACGCATCGACTCCGTAATCTTTGCCAAGTGTCCCAAGCCTAAAGTTGTCGAGGATGTCAACGAAGATCAAGACCGAGGGAAGTCCGTCGTCCGGCGACACTGTAGGGTCTGTACCGGGGGTAATCGCCGCAGCCCCGACCAGCGCCGGTCGCCCACCGATATTTACGAAGTGGGTGATAGGTGTTTCTGCATCGGCCCCGGATCGAGCCTTGGTCAACACATCCGGCAGAGCCTGCTTGAGCCAGCTGGAAGCATCTACCCGCTGCAACTGACCTTCGACTACCGAATACACCGTCTGATTGGCGCTGTTGACGACAAATATACCTTTGAAGCCAAAATCGCTATAAAGCGTTGGCCCGACGTTCTGCCGAACGTAGGCCCAATCGGTGTCTACCTTCACATGTAAGTGCTTATAGGCATCGCCCCAGAATGCGTAATCCTTGACCGTGGCGCTTATAGACTTTTCTAAAGCCCGCACGGCTTTATTGGTATAAAACGCGCTCTCGGTTTCCTCGTTGCGATCCAGGTCGTGAGCCAAATAAAGGATCAAATAACCGGCAAGAAAAAATACCCCCGTCAGCAAGCCCACGAACTTGAACAGTGACGTGCGAATGATCTTCACGCTTGAGCGTCTATGACCAGAGCCGACGACGGAAGGTAAGTGTTCAGGCATGGGGGACATCGCTAATTATTTACGGAGAGATTGGTAACAGGCTATCGGCCAAACCGAGACGAGGTTGAGCGGATAGAATGGAGAGTCCTCAGCTATCGATAGATAGATCCAGCTGGGGACTTTGGGTTGGAATAGCCGTGCCAACGCCCAACAGGCGAAACGGGGATATTGTGGAATGCAAGCGGAGCGCGCAGGTCTTGGCCGAAGGTGGGAGGATGGAAGCCCGACAGGGCCGAGACGAAGCGGTCACGCGTAGGCTCGGTTAACGACAGCCGTCCGCGACAGCGGCCCACCAAACTTCGATGGTAGCAATGAATGATGCCCTGACTGCAGAGCTGAACGCGCTGAAGGCAAGCTCAACTGAGAGCTCATTGAACACTGATCCTGAGACAAAACAGCTAAAGGAGTAGATGCCGCTGCGGTTTTGGCTGAGGTGTAGCAGGCCGTGGAGCCAGATGACCGCGATGAGTGCGCCATCATCACGGCGGCGAGCGACCAGCACATAACCGATATCCATGATCGCAAGCCATTGGTGCTTGCGCCTGAGCATGCGAGGGAGTGGGTAGACCCTGAGACGTCACCCGAGCGTGCGGCTGAGATCGCCATTGAGCATTGTCGGCCCACTGAGGAGTTTCATTGGTACAAGGTGGGCAAGGATGTGGGGAATGTGCGGAATCAAGGGCCGCATCTGATTGAACCCCTGTCTGGGCCTTCGGATGTCGAGGATTGAGGCGTGTAAATCCATTCGTATCCAGGAGGCCAGACGATGAACCCAACTACCCCTGATGGTCGGTACTTTGTTGTCAGAGGACGGCTGTGGCGTTGTTCGAATCCGGCGCTCGATGCAGATGAGAGGCAGCGATTAGTGAATGTACTGATGGAGGCCAGGCGAGCTGTGAAGGCCGCTAAGGCTTCAGGTTTTGCTAGCGAGATGAAGTCTGCTCGCGCAGCTGTTCGGGCTGCCAAGGTGGCTCTGGGAGAACGAGGGCCGGTTTGGTGGGATGACAGGGCGCCGGATCTGAATAGGCACATGGTGGACAACACGCCGTATTCGGATTGGTATCATCAGCTAGAACCACCGGCTGAAAGATAACGACTCTGGGTCAAGCGCTGTCACTACTACCCGCCCAGCAACAACGATTGTTGATACAAGACCAAAGTGCTCAGAAAACTCAAGGGGATTACGGATATCGATAGTCCCGGGCGCTGACGATGCTTGATAAAGCTAGGGCATGAAGCCCTAGCAGATCATTGTCGTCACTTTTTCTTTTTGGCAGGCTTATCACCCTTCTCAGATTTCTTAGCCTTGTCCGGCTTGCTATCAGCTTTTTTTGCTGACTTTTTCGGCTCAGTGGCCTTCTTATCTTTCTTTTCGGAAGACTTGGAAAGCGCGGATGCCGCAGCTGATTTCTTAGCCGGTGATGCCTTTTTATCCTTCAATTCCTTGCTAGCCTTCGAAGCATCACCTTTGCTTTTCTTGTCGTCTTTAGCCACGTCAACACCTCTCGGAATTTGCCTATATTGGCAGGTGGCCTGCAGAGATATCCACAAGCTAACTATTAGGCGAGCGCTTGCGTAGGCGGTTCAATCTGTTTAGACGTTGGGGGGTGAGTGGTTACTACGGGACATTGCCCTACGGTTTTACAATTTCTAGTTAGTCGTGGAAAGACTTTCAGCCCAATGCACGAACCTGTTCTGGTTCACAGGGAAACTCCCGTCCACGCCTCGGAAATGAGCCAGAGCTGCTCTGCAAACTCGGGATTGGCCGCCCATCGCGCCACTCCCTTGCGACCTATCTCGAGGTTGTTGATCGGCGCGATATCACAGTCTTCGCAATAGACACCGCCCTTACCTTCCAATGCCGAACTGGTCGCGCACCACAGTCCCGTTGCCGCGCCCTGATCTAGGTTTTTGAGGCCGAGCTCTGGTGCGATTTTTTGCTGGCCGCTCTCATCGAAGACGTCAAACGCATCGATCTCGGCGCTGGTCAGGTGACGTCCCAAGTCGGTCAGGATCTGACCGGGGTGAAGTGAAAACGCGCGCACGCCGAGACTGGAACCGCGCTGGTCGAGACCCATTGCGAACAGCGCGTTGGCTGTTTTCGACTGACCATACGCCGCCCATTTATCATACGGACGACTAATGAAGTCGATGTCATTAAAGTCGACACCGGCTATCTGATGACCTCGCGATGACACCGAGACCACCCGTGCATTGCCAGCTGCTACAAGTGCTGGCCACAACCCACACACCAGACGAAAGTGCCCCAGATGATTGATCGCGAACTGACTTTCGTGACCATCGACATCTCGTGCCAAAGGCGAGGCCATGACGCCCGCACAATTGATCAACAACGAAAGCGGTTGTCCGCGCCGAACGAATTGAGCCGCGAAAGCTTGAATGGAGTCGGGATCGATCAGATCCATAGGCTGGACAGAGATACCCTCTTCGCCCGCCAGGGCCTTGCGCGCACGATCAGGGTCTCTGGCCGGAACGATGACCTGAGCCCCTGCACGGGCCAGGCTTTTCGCGGTGACCAGCCCTAAGCCGGAATATCCGCCGGTGACAACAGCCAGATGCCCCGCTAGATCCACTCCGGCCATGACTTCAGTCGCAGTAGTGGCGGCGGTGAAAGTTGAAACAATAGGTTCCTGCGGGGTTGTCATGATGGGCTCCCAGTTGGATGGCATGAGCGCCCATTGTTCTTTAAGATGCCTGGACGAAACAGTTCAGATAATCCAGGTTTCTGTCTTGATCATCCAAAATCCCGTTTCAGATCCCTTATCCGACGTACTCGCGCTAGCAGGGCTTCGCGCCGCATGCTCCGTGCGCCTGCGAGCGGGTGGGCAATGGGCCCTGCGTTTTCGCCCGATTGAACTCAAATTCAACGTCGTGCGACGTGGCGAGTGCTGGCTGCGCATCGAGGGCAGCCAGCCGCGTCGCTTGCGGGCGGGCGACTGCTTTGTGATTTCTCGCACCCCGTTCATCTTGGCGAGCGATACGGAGGGCGATGCGATCAATGCGTCCGAGGCCTTCGCCCAGTCCAGCACACTCGCAACCTTGGGTGCCGGTGACGATGTGGAGTTATTGGGCGGTAGCGTAAGTCTGATCAATGCCGGCGCCGGCCAGCTTCTGTCGCTGTTGCCGCCTGCGATCATCATCCAGGCGGCCTTGGGAGCCGCATCGTCGTTTGCCTGGTTGCTGGATGAACTGGACAGGGAATGGCAGTCAGCTCAACCAGGCGCCAACGCCATGTGCAACGACCTGCTTCGTCTGATTTTCGTCCATGGGTTGCGCCATCACATCAGCACTGCCGATGTCGCCGACCTTGCCTGGCTGGGAGGCCTGCGCGACCCTGCTATCGCCAAAGTCATGGGAGCCATTCATGCAACTCCAGAGCAATCCTGGACGCTGGTACAAATGGCAGAGATCGCCTGCATGTCACGATCAAGCTTCGCGGCGCTGTTCAAGACTCGGGTGGGACACTCTCCCGTTGAGTACGCCACTCGTTGGCGCATGCAAGTAGCCGCCTCAAGGTTGTATGCGAGCCGCAACAGTGTGGCGACCGTGGCAGCCTCCTTGGGTTATCTGTCAGACGCAGCTTTTGGAGTAGCCTTTCGCCGGGTTCACGGAAAATCGCCCGGGCAGTATCGACGAGAGGCGGTACGTGAATACGTTCAATCGCCGTAATCGCACGCGCTATTCCTTTTCTGAGAGGCGGCTCCGGAAGCAACTCCGCATCTAATTTGCTTAGATGCCTGATACACACTCCACCGCTTCTAGGGTCATTACCATGACAGTTACATCATCAGTGCCCCGCCTATAGTCCCGGTTCAGAACGGCAGCGATTACCGCCGGATGACGATGCAAAAGTCCTGGATAGTCATGCAGATCCCAACGTGATTTCAAACCATCACTGAATAAAATTAGTAACTGCCCTGCGCAACCATCTATGTTCGCGACAACGCCCTTCCGGTGACGGTGCCCAACGATCCCAGGGTATGACACCAACCCCCTCGGCTTCTCCTGACCGATCAATACCGCCCCGATGTCACCGATCCCCAAGAATCTCAATCTGTCCTGTGCAGCATCAAATTGGGCGATCGCCACAACCCCACCGCGAGTACCACGCATCTCTTGGTGAATCTCCTCGAGGAGCAAAACTGGCTCAGCAAAGGGGTCTCGGTTGAATCCTATTGCTCCGGCCATCGCCGCAGATTCGGCACCCGGCCCGTGCCCCAAACCATCAACTATCAGCATACTAAGGCGTTTACCTTGTATCGCTATCTCCCATACATCTCCGCATGCTGGATCGTCACGCAGCGCATGCTGACTGATCCCAAAGCGCACATCCCTCACAATCGCGGAACGAGGGTAGAAACGCGTCAGAATCACGGTGCCACGATGGTCGGAATATGTGTCGAATACCTCAGTGTTGTGCTGGATCGAATGTGACACTTCCCCCTGAAAACGCGTGCTAAAACCATCGGGTATAGGGGGGTGTAGTTCTGAAGCTAGGGAGAGATAAAGTGCGACGATTTCGATGCCGGCGCCTCCCCCCGGCAGAATGCGGATGTGCAGTTCACCACCCATTTTGCCAGTGAGGATGGTCTTCGCGAGCTCATCAACACAGAGCTCCACGCGGTAGGTTTCATTGACATCAAATCCAATCCGCTCAGCCACACTCCGGACTCTCCGCGTCGCATAGGACGCCTGAGTTCGATCTTCGATTAGCAACACCTGAGTGAGACTGGTGTGGAAGTTTAAATTCATCTTCGACCAACTCCCTGGGCTGGCCAGAAGTTACGGAATGGGATTAGGTTCCTGTAGGCCGCACAGTCTGACTGGAAATGCGAGGATGTCGTCATCAACGATTACCCAAGAGGTTTCGGGCTCAAAAGCTTACCTTGGGTACTGTATTTGTAATGCGCGTACCGTTTCCGATCCTTTGAGAGGATTCGCCAACATGCGTTCCATAATGTTCTCGCACCTGCCCCGCGCCACAGCGCTCGCAACGCCACAGCCTGTTATCTCTAACCCCACCCCATCCGGCAATTTAGCCGTCCGTCAAAGGCTATCGTCAATCGCCCCAGCTCCCTTCTTGCGCCGCTGACGATAGATTTCCAACGGCACACCGCCTTGGCTTATGTCCTCTATGTCGTGCTCATGGAAAATAACGGCGGTGTCTTCACGGGGTTTGCCCATGACGTGGAATAGCAAGTCGGCAATGCCTTCGTAGACAGCTGCTTTCTGATCTGCGGTGGTTCGATCTGCACCCGGCGTGGTGCCTTCCCGGGTAACCAAGATGTTGACGATCGGCATAAGCGTTCTCCGAAATGATGCGGAGAGCGTTGTTACCGCTCTCCGCCGACGATCAACGACCGGCGATGAGGCCGCCGTCAACGTGAAGGATTTCTCCGGTCGAAAAGGCGGCATCCTCCAGATAGAGAACGGCACGGACGATGTCCTCGACCTCGCCTAGCTTTTTCATAGGGTGGAACGCTGCCAACTGCTCGACAATCGCCGGATCGTGCATTGGCGTCCGAATAACACCGGGGGCAACGGCATTGACCCGAATCCCTTTTGTGGCGTACTCGATGGCCAGGCTTTTAGTGGCAGAGTTCATGCCGCCTTTGGTTAACATGGCAATGAAGGCAGGGGACAGTGAACTGGCAAACTCGGCTGTGGAAGCCGTGATTTGCACGACGTGGCCAGTGCCTTGTTTCAGCATCACCGGAATGACCGCTTGGGTCGCGAAATAGAAGCCGTCCAGGTTGGTCTTCAGTTTCAGGCGGTAATCTTCCTCTGTGTAGTCTGTAAATGCCTTTCCAATGAAGATGCCGGCGTTGTTCACAAGCGTATCGATGCGGCCAAATCTCTCCATGGCCGCCGCCACCAAATGCTTGCTCGTTTCCGGATCCCCAATATCCCCCGAGACTGTTACCAGACCTGCGTCATGGGATGGCTGGATCTTGCGGGATGTTGCGACGACTCCGTAACCTCTCGCACGGTACGCCTGCACAATCGCTTCGCCCATCCCCTGTGATGCGCCGGTAACGATGGCTACTTTTCTGAAATCTGACATGGTTCGACTCCTCGAATGCTCGTTGGTTGAGCAGAAGATAAAGCGTTGTCAGCTGTTCAAAAATTCCCTATCTTCGATCAATGACTGATCAAAAACGAACAGCTCTCGATTGGCAAGATGTCAGGGTCTTCCTGGCCCTCGCTCGGCATGGCAGCCTTTCCGCAGCTGCGCGGATCCTCTCTGTCAGCCATGCAACGATCGCGCGACGTCTCCACTCCCTTGAGGACAGCCTTGGAGAAAAACTCGTCGAGCGACGCCCAGACGGGTATGTCCTGACGCTGGCAGGCACGCACGCGTTGCAGGCGGCCAGCGAAATGGAAGACGCAGCCCAGGCGCTCACCAATGGCAAGCACGATGGAACGCCCTCGGGCCTCATCAGGATCAGTTCCTCCCCCGGTCTTTCCAATGGTTTTCTGATCACACGCCTCCCGGCATTGGCTGCCCGCTACCCGAGATTGAACATCGACCTTGCACCTGCGCTTCGGTCGGTGAGCTTGGAACGGCATGAGGCCGACATTGCGATTCGCGTGGATGTCCCTAAAGACGGCGACATCATTGCGCGGCCATTGACCACCATTGGCTATGGTTTCTACGGCACTGAAGAAGCCTGTCGCACGGCTGAGGCAGGGAGCGACCTCGTGTTCATCGGTTTCAACGAGGCCGATGCCTACCTGACGCAAGCGGCATGGATGACGAAGCACTTCCCACGCGCGCGCATGGCATTTCGTGCCAAGGATCAGTTTTTGCAATCCTTGGCTGCACGCTCCGGCATCGGACTGGCTTTGATTCCGCACTACATTGGCAGGAGTGATCCGGCACTGCAGATTTGCGATCTCGGCGCGCTTCCTTCGAGTAGAGATGTCTACCTGCTTAGCCGGAGTCGCGATCGAAAAAATGCGTCTATCCGAGTAGTCGCAGACTCAGTGGCTGATATGTTCGAACAGGAACGTGATTTGTTCGTGTGAATCTCAGAAGAGGACAAAGCTATTGTGCGTTGTCAGGAGCTACGTATTGCCCGCTCCTGGCGCAAGGCTTGATAGCCTGCCAAGCCCTGTCTAGCAATGAACCTCTGAATACAGTGACGACGACAAGCGCAAGCGGAGCGCGCAGGCCTTGGCCGAAGGTGGGAGGATGGAAGCCCGGCAGGGCCGAGACAAAGCGGTAACGCGAAGGCTCGGTTCACGACAGCCGTCCGCAAACGCGGCCCACCAAACAGTGGTCAATATCGGAACGTGGATCCCTCCTCTCTAATTCGCATATCGGTGAGCTGACGAGCGCGATGGCTTCGTCATCATCACAGCAGCAAATGACCAAGGCATGGTCGATATCCATGACCGTAAGCCTCTGGTGCTTGCACCTGAGCATGCGAGGGAGTGCGTAGACCCTGGGACTTCACCAGAGCGAGCGGCGGAGATTGCCGTCGAGCACTGCCGTCCCGTCGCAGATTTCCACTGGTACAAGGTGGGCAAGGATGTGGGAAATGTTCGAAATCAAGGGCCCGAGTTGATCACGTCAATCGACGTAACGTCTGAGCAGAACAAATGAGAGGCCGAGTGCACGATCCGCACGCGATACATGTCTCCACGACCTCTCTGCGTTTCTAGCGACTAACGCAAGGTATACCCACCATCTACCACAATATCCTGGCCGTAAATGCTACGTGCTCGCTCGGACAGCAGGAAAAGAATCACATCTGCCACCGCTTCCGGTTCAAGGAACTTGCCCTCGAGCAAGCGCTGGTTAACGGTTTCGGCGACTGAGGACAACGTCGCATTATCCAAACCTAGTGATCGCCAGATTGGCGTAGCTGTTGGCCCTGGCGATACGACGTTCACCCTGATTCCCGCCTCAGCCAGTTCGACGGCCAAAGTTCGAGCATGCGCTGTCAGTGCTGTTTTCGACGCGATATAACCGGCCAAACCAGGAAAGGCTAACGCAGAAAGGAAAGTCCCCACAAAGACTACTGACGCGGGTTTCGCCAATTGGGCTCGCAAAGCTGAAAGCGTGTTGAGCGCACCAGCGCCGTTGATGGCCCAGTTTCGCTCGAATCCTTTACTCTCCAGGCTGTCTTCAAGCACAGCGACGCCAGCATTCGGTACGAGAAAATCCACAGGCCCGATTCTGGAGGCGCAGTGTGCAAGCTGCTCAAGATCCGAACTTACCGTTACATCGCCCCTGACAATATGAAGGCGATCACCATGAACCTCTTTGAGTTCAGCCAGGCCGCCCCGCCTACGGGACATCGCCACTACTGTCGCTTCTTGGCTGAGCAACCGTTGAACGACTGCCAGACCGATGCCTGAACTCGCGCCAGTTACCACAGCCACACGATTGTTAAACTCACTCTTCATGCTTCAGCTCCTTGGGTATTAAACGATCTACCCATCACTGACACATTTCATGCCAACCTAAAACATCAATTAAATCAGATTATTGAAGATGCCAAGAGTCAATTTGACCATAAAAAATTCTTGTCAAAATGACTGGAAAGAGTTTTTTTGACTCGCAGTAGTGGCGGTATTTGCGAGTGCCTCACGGGACATAAAATCGACCCGCACCGAATTCCCTCAAAGGGAATCCCAGTCCCCTCCTCGTGAACACGCCACAGTAGCTTCGGGTTGCGTTCTACAGGTTTACGGACAACCGGGTTGGCACATCGGCGAACGGCTAATCGCGACTCAGAACTACATGGCTTAGTTGAAAGGTCTTTTCTTGGCCCTGTGTGGCTAGACCACGCGTGACTACAGTGGCTCCAACATACCTAACCCACCGCGAGTGACCGCCATGAACAACCGTCTTGATTACTTCAAACTGTCCCCTCAGGCTTCCAATAAGCTGGTGGAGCTGACGATGCAGCTGAGCAAAAAGCCGCTGCTGGCTGACCTTGCCCACCTCATCATGCTGCGGGCATCTCAACTCAATGGCTGTGCATTCTGCGTGGATATGCACGTGAAGGAAGCCAAGATCCATGGCGAGCGCGAGTTGCGTCTCCACCACATTGCGGTCTGGCGTGAATCGCAGCTGTTCTCGCCAGTGGAGCGCGCAGCGCTCGCCTGGACAGAAGCCCTAACGCACCTGCCATCCCATGGTGTTCCTGAAAGCCTCTACGCGGATGTGCGTGAGCAGTTTTCAGAAAAGGATTTGTCGGACTTGTCGTTCCTGATCGTCGCCATCAATGGTTGGAATCGCCTTAATGTGGCTTTTCAGGCAGTCCCTGGTTCGTCGGATGAGGTGTTCGGCCTGACCAAGGCCAACCTCAACTGAGCGCATGGTTTATCAACGCGCCCAGCTGCTCGCCTTGGGCAGCAGAGGCGCAGTTGGTGAAGCTCAGCAGCAGCCCGGATTGACGCCGCGACGACACGCTCCATCGCGACAAGGGTTGCACGGCCATGCCTTTGGCCAGAAGCTGTTCAGCCAGGGCGGTGTCGCTTACCCCCTCCGGCAAAAGCAGTACCACGTGCATGCCACCTGGCGAGCGTTCCACCTGCATTCCTTTTGGCAAACTCCGCTCCAGGGCCTGAATAGTCCAATCACGTCGTTCGCTGTAGAGACGTCGCATGCGCTGAATGTGCCGAGTGAAATGCCCCTCGGCAATGAACTCTGCAACCAGCGCTTGAGTAATCGCTGGCGAGCATGCGGAGAATAACGCGCGACCTACCCGCTCAAACGCTGCCACTTTGCCCTGAGGCACGACCAGGTAGGCAAGGCGGATACCGGGAAAAAGCACCTTACTGAAAGTCCCGGCATACAGCACGCGCCCATTGCGATCAAGGCTCGCCAACGCCGGCAATGGGCGACTGACATAGCGATACTCGCCGTCGTAATCATCCTCGACAACCCAGGCACCATTCCGGGCGGCCCAATCCAGTAACAATCGTCGCCTTGGCAACGACAGCGCCATACACAGTGGACTTTGATGGCCCGGTGTAACCATGACGAACTGTGCAGGATGAGGCCGGGTGATGGCCTGCTCCACATCCATCCCTTCGGCATCAACTGGCACTGCCTCAATCTCCATGCCGAACTGGCGAAGCACCTGACGCGTAGTTGGATAGCCGGGATCTTCGACCCAGGCACGCTCCCCTGCGTGCAGCAAAGTATGTGCGACCAGCGACAGACTACTACGCCAGCCGCTGGTGATGAACACCTGATGGGCGCCGCAATCGATGCCTCGTGACACTTGCAGATACGAGGCGATGGCACTGCGTAATGCGGGCAGGCCGTGTGGAGACGGATAGTCCAGATCCCCTGAACGCATGCCACGCAAATAGCGGGCACCTAAGCGCGCCCAGATCTTGCGTGGAAACTCATCCAGCGCAGGCACCCCCATCTGAAACGGCAACAGGTGCGGTGGACGCCAGAGTGCGTCAGGTGAGTTTTCAATCACTTCGCTGCTGACGGGTAAAGTGGTGCCGGACATCGGTGGCTTCTGCAATTCGGGATTGACCACGGTGCCTTTCTGCCCCAGAGCCAAGAGGTAGCCCTCGCTCGTGAGCAGCGAATAGGCAAGCTCGACGGTGCCACGAGCCACACCCAGTTCCTTGGCGAGGGCTCTGGCCGAGGGCAATCGGTCACCAGAGCAAAGCGTTTCAGCGGCGATGGCGGCGAGTACTCGGTCATATATCTGACGGTACAGAGGGGAACCCAGTTGCCCATCCAGGGCGGTGAAAGGGTGCGAATAGGAAGTCATCATGGCCTAGTTCATATCTCACTTCTTGGTTCAGTGAAGTGAGGCAATGGTAGTTCAAGATACGACTATCACAACACATCCAGGCCTCTCACATGACGTTCAATCTTCAAGAATACGTGCCCAGCGTGCTCGACCTGGCCGACACCGCCCTGCGTCCTCTAGACAGCCGCCAAGACCTGAAAATCGCTTTCCCGGTGATGCAACAGTTGCGGCCCCACCTGATAAGCGAGGCCGATTTCTTGACTCGCCTTGAACGAATGCGAGCTGGCGGCTATCGCCTGGTTGGAGCCTTCGAGTCAGGGACACTGGTGGCGCTTGCAGGGTACCGCCTTCAGGAGAATCTGATTTATGGCCCATTCCTGTATGTCGATGACCTCGTCACCGATGAAGCCCAGCGCGGGGGCCAATGGGGCTCCCGGTTATTGCGAGCCCTGGAACGACTGGCGCGTGCCAGCGGTTGCGCGCGCCTGGTGCTTGACACGGGTTTGGCCAACGCGCGCGCTCAACGCTTTTACTTCCGCGAAGGCCTTTATACCGGCGCGCTGCGTTTTCAAAAACAGTTCGATACCCCATGACCGCATCACCCATAAAGGAGGCAAGATCATGAACCCGTCTCAGCAGCCCCTCGCTCCTTTGCGCATCCTTCGCCTGATTGCCAGCCCAAACGGTGATGCCTCTGAAAGCTTAAAACTGTCTCAGCGGATTCTGCACGCGCTGACAGGACGCGCTGGCATACGCGGGATTGAGCTGACGGATATAGACCTAAACGAATTATCGCCAGTCGATGCGCCTTATGCCCATGCCTTGGCCCATCCGAGCGAAATAGCCACCGAGGATCAGAACGGTGCATTAGGTCGCTCCGACCAACTGATCAGCCAGTTGAATGCCTGCGATGTGCTGGTGATCGCTACTCCCATGCATAACTACAGCGTGCCCGCGCCCCTCAAGGCCTGGATTGACCACGTTGTGCGCGTCGGAAAAACTTTCCTGAGCACATCCAAAGGTAAGGTTGGAACGTTATCGGAGCGCCCCGTCTACGTTGCCGTAGCCACCGGTGGCTACATTAGCGGTGAGAGGGCACGGCAACCGGACTTTCTTCGCCCCTATCTTTGCGCAGTCCTGAAAACCATCGGTCTCAATCAAGTGCATTACTTCACCGTCGAAGGCACGGCAAAAGGGACGGACGCGCTAAAAGCGGCGCAGAAAGTTGGGTGCGACGATGTGCACGCGTTCTTTCATGAGGAAATTGAAACCAGGACTCATGAAATAGTTGCCTGAAGCCAGCGTCCTAGGTGGCCAAAGTACAAGGGTCAGCAGCCATACCTGGAGCTGGGCCTAGCTTTTTGATTTCGGTAAAGTCGTTCGACCGGCTCGGCAGCGGCGTACCTCACTGTCCCACCCTCAATACCGCCCTACAGAAAGGAGTTAATCATGAATCGCCTCAATTGGTTTGAAGCTTCACCAGGTGCGGCTAAGTCGCTTGGAGGTTTGCATCACTTTGTGACCACTGCGACCAATCTGCCAGCCCAACTGATCCATCTGGTGTTTCTCAGGGTGTCGCAGATCAACGGCTGCGCGCACTGTATTGACCTGCATTCACGAGATCTGATCAAAGAAGGCATGTCGGTGGACAAGCTGGTGTTAGTTCCGGTATGGCATGAAGCACAGCACCTATTCTCGGATCAGGAGCGCTCGGCATTAGCTTGGGCAGAAGAGGTCACGCGCGTAAGCGAGACCCACGTGTCGGACGAAGCGTACGCAGCTGCCTCGGCTGTATTTGCGGAAAAGGATCTGGTTGACCTGACAGTAGCGATTGCTGCGATGAACGCTTTCAACCGCATGGGCGTGAGTTTTCGATTGAAGCCTGCTGCCAGGGGTTAATGGCTTATCCCTTCGACAGCCCAGAACCAGGGCTCTAGACGAGTTCATTTACCGAGGATCTGTAGGCTCCCTTGGCCTTAGGAAATCGTGGTTGGAGTGAGCAGGGGTTGGCGGCAGATTTTGGATCAGGCGTCCTTCCCGACCCGGTCTGCCAGGAAGCAGGCGGCGTAAATGTCGACGCACCGATCAGGTCGCAGCCCGGGCAAAGGATGGGCGAGGTAAGTTTGATCCTCTTCAACGGCCACTTCACTCGCACACTGTTGGGTTACGATGCAGCAATGACCTGAACTTCAATTTTGTACGCAGGATTGGCCAAGATCGAGTGAAGACAGGCCCGCACTGGAGGCTGAGTGCCTTCAAGCCATTGTTCCCACACCTGATTCATGGCATTGAAGTCTGCCATGTCGGTTAACCAGATCTGCGCGGATAGCAGTTTTGTTCTGTCTGTACCCGCATCGCTTAATAACCGATCAATCTTTGAGAAAATATCGGCCGCCTGCTCCTGAACGCCGCCTGTGATCTGAGATGTTTGCCCTGACAGATAAACAGTACCGTTATGTACCGCTACCTGGCTGAGTCGAGCGTTGCTGCCAGTTTTCGTGATGCCTTGCATGTAATTTCTCGATATTGACTAGATAAAAGTCCAGGCATATTGCCCGCCGGATTTTGTGATACGCCCTACCGAGCTCTCGTTAAAGTGACTCGTGAATACCGTTGCACCAGCATCGGCTGCATGCTCCAGCAGCCATCGTCTCGATACCCTTGCAGAGGTAGGTTGACCGCAGAAAACAGAGTTCCACCTCGGTTGTGCAACTTGCAGCGGGGTATGCATGACATCACCGCAAAACAGCACCAGTTCATCACCCGATTTGATGCTGATACTCATGTGCCCAGGGCTGTGTCCTACCGTCGGATGAAACGTGATACCCGGAAGGTATTCTTTTCCGGTGTTTTCGATAGTTTCCAGGCGACCAGCATCAATCACAGGCTTGATACTGTCCTCGAAGATCATGAGGCGAGGAGACGCTGCAGGCGTGTCGTAGAAATCGAGCTCTGCCTGCGAAGAAACATGCACGGCATTGGCGAAAGTCGGCACCCACTTTTCACCGTCCCACACTGTGTTCCAGCCGATGTGATCCACATGCAAATGTGTGTGCAGGACAAAGTCGATCTCCTCTGGGCGCACGCCAGTTCGCTCGAGGTTTACCAACCATGGGCTGTTGAGTTGATGAAAAATGCTGCTGAATGGACGATCTTTGAAATTTCCAGAGGCCGTATCAATCAACAACCGATACTGAGGTGTTTCGACCAACCAGCTGTGAATGCTCATTTCCGCCGGTGTGTCTGGCTTGATCTGCTCGCTGGTTGAGATCGCCTCCAGCATTTCAGACGTCGCTTCAGGATAAAGCTGAGCAACGGACAAAACGTTGAATACCTGCTCGGTGATCTTTGAAATTCGCAGATCGCCGATTTGATACACATCAGATTGGTTCATAAAAACTCCTGCGCCGGCCTCTGCTCATCGGCTCGCCTGCACTGATGTCAACGTGCTCCCTTGAGATCGCTTAACGGCCAAAGCAGCAGTCGTGTAGAGCAGCGCCGCCAAGCCAGCAGAGGTCGTAGCGACAACGGCCAAGGCAATGCCAAGAGCATTCTCGGTGTCACCCAGTCGTTGGCTGATGTAGCCCACTGCGTAAGGCCCAATCCCGCCACCCAGCACATTGGTCATGAAGACCAACAAAGCGATGGAGCGCCCGCGCATTCTGTTTGGAATTGCGATCTGAAGCGGGATGGGAGCCAGTGCCATTACGATGCTCGCGGCAAATGCACACAGCCCATAAAAGATGATCGCGACGTTGAACGATGCTAGCGGTGCAATCAACGCAAGAGGAGTCAGCGCCGCACAAGCGCAAGCGGCCACCTTGAGAACAGTTCCGAGCGCCTGATCATCCTTTGCACGCCTGACCAGAACACCTGCTGTAAGAACACCGATGACGCCACCGACCATGTACAGAGGGCCAGTTATCTTGCCGACGTAGCTGGCCTCAAGAGCAAAGTGTCGAATCAATACCGTGGGAAACCATGCGGTAAACGAGTAAAACAACATGATCAAGCTGGCGTAACCAAAGAAGTACGGCAAGCAAAAGCGATTGCGAACAAACAACTCTCGGAGCACCTCACTGAACGGCGGGGCCACCTCAAGCTCGGTGTCCTTACCTGCATCTGCGTGATCACGCCTGACAGGCTCGCGCACAGTCAAGAACACGACGGCGGCCAATACGAGACCGGGCAAGCCAACGATCAGAAAAACCATCTGCCAGGCATGCATCGAAGTGCTGGCGAGCCAGTCATTGCCCGGCTGACTCAGCCACCCCAGCAGTGCCCCTCCTCCCGTCAATGCCACGCCACTGCCGATATAAGGCCCTAACATGAAAATGCCGGTAGCTCGACTCAGTCGTCGCGGTGCGTACATGTCGGCGAACAGCGACAGCACCGCAGGGCTGAGCGCTGCTTCGGCGATTGCAGTGCCGGCTCTCCAGACCAAGAGCTCACCGAAGCTTGTGGCCGTAGCGCACAACGCCGTGGAGCAGGCCCAGATCGCAACACACACCGCAATAATGCGCACCCGATTCGATCGATCGACCATACGCGCGACAATGATGCCTGCGGTGGCATAGCACAGCGTGAACGAGAACCCCTGCAGCATCCCGATTTGACTGTCCGTGATCCCCAGGGTCGCCTTCAGTGGCTGGACTAGGATGCTGACGATCTGGCGATCCAGGTACGAAAAAGCAAAGCAGATGAGAAACAGGGCAGCGCTATAAACCGAGCCCTGGTTGTCATTAGACGCAGGCTCTACAGAACGGATTACGCTCATAAGACACACTCCAGATGCGACTCGCCATTACTGCCAGGTGGTGGGAGATGCCAGCACAGCGATGCAGTCGCCCGCTGCCACATGGGAAAAAGTCCGCTGAACCATGACTTCGCCAGCCCGCCCAAAATACAGCTCCTCTGCCGGCTTCCAAGGCGCATCAATGTCGAAGAGACGGCCCGCCAGTTGACCCTTCTCAACCCGATCACCCAATGAGAAGCAGGGTTCGAAAACGCCGGTTGCGGTGGCGAACAAGTAATGTCCCGAGTCCTCTACCTTGACCAAGCGCGTCGGCTTAGCGGGAGTCGCAGGTGCTTCCTTAATCACACCCAGGCTATGCAAAACCCGGTGCAGTCCATCTTCGACAATTTTCAGGTTGTCCGGGCTGCAAGACGCGCCACCACCGAACTCACCACACAAAAACAGTTTTCCCTGGCGCTCGGCGGCAGCACCGTATGTACGGTCTTCACCCAGAAGATTCATGACCATAGTGGTGGGAGCGCCAAATGCATCCACCAGACGCAGGTAGTCATCATGTTGAGCCGTGTTGGCCGGAAGTGAAGCCAGCAGCGCAGGCGCGTGCTGGAAAGATGCGCCACCAGCGTGCATGTCCAGAATGACGTCGGAGATCGGGAACAGCTCCGTGTTGACATAGTGTGCGATCATTTCCGTGATGCTGCCGCTGCGGTTCCCGGGGAACAACCGGTTCAGATTACCCTTGTCGATGGGCGATGTTCGAGTTCCATTCTGGAAGGCCGGAAAGTTGAGACCCGGCACGACGATCAAGCGACCGTTGATTTCCAGCGTGCTCATCCGCTGAATGAGCTTCATCAATGCGATTGGCCCTTCCAACTCGTCGCCATGATTTCCCCCGGTAAGCAGGACGGTCGGCCCTTTCCCACGCTTAAGGACAACGATCGGGATCGGGATGCGCCCATACGCCGAGCGATCATGGGAATGAGGAAGCATGAGTGCTCCCTTCTGAAAACCTTCTCGGGAAAAATCCACGGTGGATGCGATAAGTGATCCTTGGCTGGTCATACAAACACTCCTGAAACTGAAATATGGGCGTGGTAAGTGGCTACCCGCACTATCCGTCAGGAAACTGCATGAGAAAATTGCTGTTTTATGGGGTCAGCGATGCCTTTCAGGCATCACCTATATGCGGGAGTTATACGTCGCTTCAGTAAGCGCCTGAATCAACCTCTGAAGCAGCGGGCTTTCGTTGTTTGCTCTATAGGCGAACACCAGTGGCATTGGCACTGACAAATCTCGCATGGTCAGAAACCTGACCGACGCCGGAGGTCGACCCAGGTTTGCCGAATTCACCAGCGCAGCCCCCATGCCTGAGCCCACTAGCGCCAGGATGGCCGACTCGGTCTGTTCCTCCTGGATCACTTGAAGGCTAACACCCAGGTCACTACAAGCTGCCATGAGACGGTCGTAGTAGATGGGGTACACCCAACGTGGGAACGTAATGAAAGGGCGTTGCGCGATGTCTGTCAGTGCGATGTCATCACCGTCGAGATCCCAGTCCGCTGGTATGGCTAGAACCAGATTGTGCTCTACCAATTCCAGCGCTTCGCAACCTTTGGAAAGGGGGTAATACCGGTACACAAAACCACCATCCAGCGTTCCGTCTTCAATCCGCTGAATTTGTTCGGGCGTGTTTAGAGGAGTCAGTTCGAGACTCGCATTAGGGGTGGCGATCTGGAACGCCCTGAGCGCCTTAGGAACGATGCCGTCCCAACTGCTGTTCTCTACAAATCCAAGACGTAAGCGTCCCTCCCATCCCGTAGAAATCCGCTTGGCCTTGCGGGTTGCAGCTTCCAAGTCACTCATAATCTGCCGGGCATCCGACAAAAACGATTCACCCGCTGGGGTCAGTGTCAATCCGCGCGGATGCCGATTGAACAGATCGAAACCTAGTTGTGCCTCAAGGTCGTGAAGCTGGCGAGAAACTGCGGGCTGTGTGACATGGATACGCTCCGATGCCAGTCGAATACTTTTGTGCTCGGCCACAGCTATGAAGTAACGCAGGTGCCGCAATTCCATTGATGCTCCTCAGAGGCAGAAAAAGGGGTTCACAGTCAGCCTACCATCGAACGTGAACAAGATTTCAGGATATAGGGTACCTACCCAATAAGCCGATGAACCGGGGCTAGGATCGACTGGGGGCTATAGAGCGGAGTCACTCTTGGACTAGGGTTAGGCCGCCATGCGCAAGCGGAGCGCGCAGGCCTGTAAGGCCGTAGACGTGAGGATGGAAGCCCGATAGGGACGAGACTGACGGGCACCGTCGAGGCTCGGTTCACGACAGCCGTCCGCGAAGCGGCACGCCTTAATTTGGACACCAGTCGACACCTGGATGCGTGCTGAAGCCCTCAGGCCTTACTCCAACGCCCTCTGTTGCCGATAACCAAATCACTGTTGATCCATCCAGTACATGGTATTACCCTATCAGGAGAACATTTGTACTCCGCGTGGTATTTCCAATGACTAACACAGCCCACATCTCCGAAGACTCTCCATACGACCTCGGCGTACCCACAGAACTGGAGAGCTACCAGAACCAATGCTTGATGCTGCTAGACGAGCTCCATGAGGCCTGGGCAGATATCAGAAGGCTCAAGGGCGACACACGCACCCTGGTGGCAATGAACGATGTTCTGAGAGCTGAGCTTGATGCGCTGAAAGCGACTCGGAAGAAAGCGCACTGATCAAGAAATCAAGTGCGCAAGTATGGATGGGTTTGACACCATTGGACGCTAACCTAGCACCTTCCCATTTTTCGCCTCGTGTCCACTCCGATCCGACTCAGAGGTGGAGTATCCAGAAGAGCTTGCCTACGACTGTGTCCCTCGATCTAGCAGGCTGCAACCGCGTCAATCTCGATCAACATGCCATCAAGTGCTAAACGCGGAACGGGTATCAGCGTGCATACCGGCAGGTTTTCCTCCGCCCAAGCCTCTCGTGCCTCCTTGGCCCACTGTCGCAATCGTTTTTCATCATGATCGACGATTAATAGAGTCAACTTGAACACCTGAACCAGGCCCGCGCCCTGCGAATGCAGAGCGGTACCCAGATTCGCGAGCGCCTGCCTGGCTTGGTCGGAGAAGTCTGACGATAGGTGTCCGTTGCAGTCCTCTCCACCTTGCCCCGCGATGAAAAGCAATCTGTTGTTTGGTGCTAACGCAGCCACATGTGAATAGCCGTTGGGTCTGGGATCGTATAGGCCGACAGGGTTAGATAGCTTGAACGTTGGGCTCGCGGCATCAGGCATGAGACTGCTCCGTATGAAAGTGGAGGCAGTCTGAAACCTCAAGTTAGGTAGAGGTCAAGGCTATTTCGCCCTAATCGCAAAATCGCGACTTCGTCCGGGGAGATGTCCTTAGAACTTAGGTGCATGTCCTCCTCTCTATCATCCATGACAGTCAATCCCACTAGACGAGACCATGGGCGGAGTAACATGAATCCTGCACAGTAACATTGCCCTTGTTACTGTGCAGAAATCGCGTTACTAGTCTCTGCCCTCCGCCGGCGCGCCAATGCCTCTCCGATGCTCACCAGGCTTAGAAAAACGAAAAGATGCTTTTGAGATCGGCAAGAACCTCATGCCCATCGCCCATCAGCACGTACACGGTGTTTTTGGTTTCAAACATCACGCCATCGTCGAATGACACAGCCATACTCGACCGCACCGAGTCACCTGGCAGGAAGCGTCCACGGCTATCCACAATGACCCTAGAAGACTGCATGAATAAAGGCAGGTGGCCGGCGTTAGCGACCTTCGCGAGCTCTTGCTCATTCAAATCAGCCCGAAGAACTCGCCAGGCCTGAACAAGGCAGAAGCCTTTGTCGGGAAAGCGTTGCTGTACAGCTTCCAAGAGCGCTGCCTGCGACTCAGAAGATCCGTTGAGGGGCTTGCACTGCTCGTCGAAGAGGTCGTCGAGGTTGGTTTCGGTTGCCATGATGGGTCTCGCCAGTGGATCGGGATGCTGATTGCGCAGCTGCTTCAGAGCAGTCGAGTATTCGGGCGACAGCCCGCCTATGGCGAGCCTCCAGTCAAGAGCACTACTCTTTTTTCGCAGCGAGCGCAGAGCCGAATTCGGGTTTAACAGCCTTTGTAACCTGGCTCAGATCACCTTGCTCCCAAGCGCTTGGGTTCGCCAACTTGGTATGCGTTCGTAGCGCATGGGCACCGAGTAGCAGAGTCGCAACAGCACCCAATGCAACAGAAGCACCCTGATACCCAAACATGTCGCCTGTCTTCACCGCTGAGTAAATCGCCACAGGAACCCATGCGACGATCCACGTAATGAAGCCGAGGCACAAAGGGCGGATGACGACGTCAAAGAAAATGTGCCCTGTAGGGTTGGGGCGAGTGAGCCGCTCACCCGCAGAGTTTTCCATCGAGATCACGGTGAGCAAGCCGCCCAAGACCACAAACCAAACTCGGTTGGTGGTGTCCTTCCCTACTCCCGTGAGATATCTATAGAAGTCACGTGTGAGCCACAATTTTTTGGTCTCACGTCCGTTGATCAACGCCGTGTAGATCTCGTCCACGAAGCCTGGTTGATGAATGTCGGAGATCACGCAATCTGCGTAGAAAAACTTGGCCACAGAACTACATCCTTGATTGATAAAAATGTTGGGTTGAATCAGTTAGGACGGGCATTTACGTGGCGAACAATCGCAGGGGCGACTAGGCGCTCAAACCAACGGCTCGCCTAAAAGCTCGAAGCTTCGGGCACCGCCCGCCTATGCCTTTCCGTAGAAACGAGTTAGTCCTTCGCAGCACCGAGAGCAGAACCAAATTTCGGTTTCACAGCTTTGGTGAACGGAGTGATATCCCCTTCAGCCCAGCTATCCGTGTTCGCGATCTTGGCGTGCATCACTAGGATTTTATAGAAGCAGTAGATACCCCCAGCGACCCCGATATAGATCGTCAGTGGATACATGAGCTGGGTGATTTCTCGCCCATTGCCTTGGTAAAGGAGCGCGACTGGAATGATCAATACAGCCCAAGCCGCCAACCAGGTCAGAAACCCAAAGCACGGTGGACGAATGATGAGATCGTAGAATTTATGGAATGCCGTGTTCTTGTGATAATGACGTTCCCCAGCCTGAGTCTGGATGGAAATGACCGTCAGGATCTTGAAGAAAGACATGAACCAAACTCGGTTCGTCGTCCCCTTCCCAGCACCCATCAGGTAGTCATAGACCTCCCTTTCCATGATCAGCTTTTTAATCTCACGACCATCAATGGTCGCGGTGTATACCTTCCCCTCGCCAGTAGGACGAAACGCGTCGGTGATTACACAATCCCGGTAAAAAAATTTAGCCACAGAACAACATCCTTGATCTGCTAAAACGATAGTAATGAACGTGCCGTCGCGGCACGGGTACAACGATAAAGGCCTGGCTGCAGGTGCAGACCAAACCAGAGTTGCTCGGAGTGATTGGCTAGACCTACACGGTCGAGTTTGAAGCGGTCGCCAGATCCAGTTTTCGGAAGCCACGAACTGAATTGGTGTCGATCACACGCCCTGGTGAATCCGAATACACAGCACGACCTTCCGTACCATGCAGAATGACCTGCATGCCCTTTTCGTCATGGCCGACGGTAAGGCTAACGATGCGCTCAAGCGACCACGCCTCTGTCCCATTCATCCAGGGCGGCGCCATGAGCTGGACATCGAGCAACTCGAATCCACTGTCAGGAGACATCAGTTGCTCAAGCTCGGCCACGCTCCCCAGCATCATGACCTTTGTCCAGGCAGACTCCTTTTGCCCCTGCTTGACCAGCACGTGGTACCAATGGCGTGTCAGATTCCACTCAACGACTCCGAAGTTGATAAACCCCTCGCCTAGCAGCCCGCCACCAAAACGGTGTGTGGATTCATGGGCAGTGAACATATTCATTTCTCATCTTAAAAATTGCTGGCTCGCACGTAGGCAAAATGAAATCGGGTAAGCGTCTGTACGCGCCTGAAGCAGCTCATCACAACCTTCCTGTATCTGCGCTTCGGACAGTATCGAGTAGCCAGTGGCGAAGCTCTCTGGATAGCACCCTCTGCAGCAATCGGTTCGGATTCGATCCCGAACGCATAAGGCAATTCGAAAGCGATCAGGAAATATCAAAATACCATACCGATAAATATATAGATTTGAATGGAATCAAGCAAACGCGGCATATCGTCCTGTTTATATGAGGACGGTCACAATGGTGCTACGCAGGTCGTTCGCCGCAATTCTGCAGCTAGTCAGGACGAGCCGAGGCTTGACTCAGCACGAGTTGGCTTCGACGGTAACTCAATCTCACATCAGTCAGCTTGAAGCCTCCAAAACGTCCCCTACCTTAGAAGTCAGCCAAGAGCTTTCGAGGGCTCTGAACCTACACCCTCTTACTTTGCTAACGTTGGTTCATGCTGCCGAAGATCGGGTACGAGCCCGTGAGGTCTTGAAAATCGTGAGCTCCGAATTGGAGTCAATTGAGATGTTGGACGCTGTAATGCCTACAGATCCGGAAAGCCAGCAACCACCTCAGAGCGCAGCGGCAGATCGGAAGCGGATTGCTATTCAAGATCTCAAAGCACAGGGCCACACCCAGACTGAGGCCAGTCAGATCTTGAACATCCCGAAATCAACAATTGGCAGATATTGGCGGTAGGGCAGCAGCTTGTGGCCGTAAGGTCATGCGTCACCTCTTCTCATCCGGTCAGGATGAACCTAGAGACAGCATTCGAGGTACTCACTGCCATCGGTGAGAGCTTGGTGAGGGCGAGTTCTGGCTGAGGTTGATCCAATCCTTTTTCGCATTCCGGCGTAACGACGTGGCAGCCACCACTGGCTCTGTGGGGTAGTTCAGCACCGGACTTGCCCAATGGATATCGCCAGGCAGTTCGCATGGTGTTCCACTCGACATGCGTCTAGAGATGCGCAGATGACACTTGAACACTCTCCTCTTATGAGGTGAGGCAAAGGCCAACCTCTGAGGTTGCGGCTAGATTGGGCGCAGGGAGATGGGCGGTGCGGCGTAACTTCACGAATCCTTCGAGCTAATCAAATGCCCACCATCGTATCATTGCTCGTGATCGGCCCTGGATGCTGAGATGTCAATCAGACTTGAGAAAAATTGACATGAACATTCTTTTGTTAACTTATTGACTTATAAGAATATACAATGTCAGTCAGAAACACAAACTCACTCGTGTTGGACTTGTTGGCCTTCGTGGCCGTGGTCAAAGCGGGCGGCTTTCGCGAAGGTGCCCGCGCCAGCGGCAAATCGGCTTCCAGCCTGAGTGACGCGCTGCGCCGGCTGGAAGCGAGCCTGGGCGTGCGCCTGCTCAACCGCACCACCCGCAGCGTGGTGCCGACCCAAGCGGGCACGCGCTTGATGGAGCGTATCGTTCCGGCGCTGGGCGAAGTGGAGTCGGCGCTGGACGTGGTCAACGACTTTCGCGACCGCCCCTCCGGCACACTCAAACTCAACGTTCCGGCCAGCGCGGCGCGGCTGGTATTGCCGGGCATCATCACGCCCTTCCTCAAGGCTCATCCCGATATCCGTCTGGAAATCACCGTCGAGGAAAGCTTCGTCGATATGCTCGCCGCAGGCTGCGACGCGGGCATCCGCTACGACGAGCGCCTGGAACAGGACATGATCGCCGTGCCCATCGGGCCGCGGTGGCAGCGCTTCGCCACCGCGGCCGCACCGGGCTACCTTGACGCCCGGGGCCGGCCCGCCCATCCGGTCGAGCTGCTCGAACACGCGTGCCTGCGTGGCAAGTTCGCCAGCGGCAACATGCCGGTCTGGGAATACGAGCGTGACGGCCAGGTGATCCGCGTCGATCCTGCCGGGCCGCTGCTGGTCAACATCGCAGGCGGCGTCGATCTGGCGGTGCAGGCGGCGGTGGACGGACTGGGCGTGGTCCATCTGTTCGAAGACTGGCTGCGCCCGCATCTGGAGAGCGGCGCGCTGGAGCCGATCCTGGAGCCCTGGTGGCAGAATTTCAGCGGGCCGTTTCTGTATTATCCGGGGCGGCGCTATCTGCCATCGCCGCTGCGGGCGTTTGTGGAGTTCATCAAGGCGACAAGCCACCCGTAGGTTCGGCTCGCGTGTGCGGCAGCTCTGCCGAAACATGGGGCTTGTGGTGAACCGACATCCGCTGGGCAATAATGCAGGGCGTTTTCGCCTGTTCGTCCATAAGGAATCACCGTGTCGTCGAGTGCCTCCCCCACTCCCCCGTCCACCGGGCCTTTGCTGGAAACCCGGCACCTGGGCCGCCTTGATCCGGGCGGCGTGGTCGAACTGCTCAAGCCCACGGACTTTGTCCTGACGCCCGGCGCACAAATCGCGATCACCGGCGCATCCGGCTCGGGCAAGAGCGTTTTCCTGCGAGCCCTGGCACTGCTCGACGCACCCGCCACCGGCCAGATGCTGTGGCACGGCAAGCCGATTCCCAGTGAGATGATTCCCCATTACCGCACCTGCGTGTCTTACCTCGCGCAACGCCCGGCGCTGGTCGAGGGATCGGTACTGGACAACCTGCAATTTCCCTACACCCTCAAGAGCCTGCGCCAGCGCCGCTTCGATCTGCCGAAAGCCACTGAACTGCTGGCCCAGGCGGGCAAGGAACCTGCGTTTCTGCAAAAGAGCGCGCAGGACCTGTCAGGCGGCGAGTCGCAGATCGTCGCGCTGGTGCGTACCCTGCAACTGGCACCACAGGTGATGCTGTTCGATGAACCGACCTCGGCGCTGGACCCGCAATCGGCATCCGCCGTCGAGCATCTGGTGCGTCATTGGTTCGATGCGGACACTTCACGGGCCTATATCTGGGTGTCTCACGACCCCGCGCAGGCGCGGCGCATGAGCACCCGCCACCTGACGATGGACAAGGGTGTGCTGCAACTGGAGCCGCAGCGATGAACTATCAGAACCTCTCCGCTTTCGATCTGTGCATCGCCGCCTCGCTGATCCTCATCAACGGCGCGCTGTCAGTGCTGCTCAAGCTCGATCTGGAACGCAATCTGCTCTGGGCCTCGGTGCGCACGGTGGTGCAATTGCTGGCCGTCGGTTACCTGCTGGGCTGGGTGTTCGCCAATGCCCGCTGGTACGTGGTGCTGCCACTGATGTGCCTGATGACGCTGATCGCCGGTGTCTCGGCCGCAGGCCGGGGCAAGCGCACCTACGCCGGGCAACTGGTCGACAGCGTGATGGCGGTGTGGAGCAGTTCGTGGCTGGTCAGCGCCATCGGGCTGTTCGTGATTATCCGCATCCGCCCCTGGTACGAACCGCAATACGCGATTCCGATCCTGGGGATGATCCTGGGCAACACCCTGACGGCAGTGTCGCTGGGCATCGAGCGCATGACCTCGGAACTCACTTCGGGGCGCAACACCATCGAGATGATCCTGGCCCTGGGCGGCAGCCGTTGGGAGGCGGCGCAATCGGCGGCCCGGCAGGCGGTTCGGGCCGGGATGATGCCGACGCTGAACCAGATGACCGTGGTCGGCATCGTCAGCCTGCCAGGCATGATGACCGGTCAGGTGCTGGCCGGGGAAAACCCGGTGGACGCCGTACGCTACCAGATCGTGATCATGTTCCTGATTGCCGCAGGCTCGGCGCTGGGCACCGTGGGCGCGGTCATGCTGACGTTCCGCCGGCTGTTCTCGGCCGACCACCGATTCATGATCCACAAGCTGGTGGCGCGATGAGTATCAACTTCGACCTCAATGACCTGCAGGCCTTTCGCGCAGTGGTGGAGAACGGCAGCTTCCGCAAGGCAGCCGACGCGATCCGCATCACCCAGCCGGCGCTCAGCCGCCGTATCGAAAAACTCGAATCGGCGCTCAACGTGAAGCTGTTCGAGCGCACCACGCGCAGGGTCAGCCTGACCAGCGTGGGCCTGGCCTTCCTGCCTCAGGTCGAACGCATGCTCGACGATCTGGACATTGCCCTGATGAGCATCAGCGAAGTGGCGTCCACCCGCCTGGGCAACGTGACCATCGCCTGCGTGCCGTCGGCGGCGTACTACTTCATGCCCCAGGTCATCAGCGCGTTTCACCGTCTGTATCCGAAGATCAGGGTCAGGGTGCTCGACGCCAGCGCCAACGAGGTCAACAGCGCGGTGGCGTCGGGCGATGCGGATTTTGGCGTGAGTTTCAGCGGCACCCTGGCAGCCGAAGTGGATTTTGAACTGTTGCTGCAGGAACGCTACGTCGTCGCCTGCCGCCGGGATCATCCACTGGCGGGTCGCGAGCAGGTCAGTTGGGAGGAGATGTACGAGCACGACTACATCAGCCTCGACAAGACCTCGGGCAACCGCCTGGTGCTGGATCAGGCCTTGATGCGCCTGCATCCGAAGAGGCCGAGCATCTGCGAGACACGTCATGTCACGACAATGATCGGCCAGGTGGAAGCGGGTCTGGGGGTGGCGGCGGTGCCGTCGATTGCGATGCCGGCGGCGCCTCACCCGATCCTGGTGAGCGTGCCGCTGATCGAACCCGAAGTGCTGCGCAACGTCGGGCTGATCAAGCGCCGCGGACGTACCCTGACGCCTGCGGCTATCGAGCTGGAAAAACTGGTCAGGGACATGCCGATCCGATCAGCGGGGCACTGAGTCCAGCCCCGTGGCCTGAACCACCGGCTGCGCCTTGGGCGATGCCAGGTATTCGAGCAACGCCCTGGCCTGCTGCGGGTGCTCGGCGTTGCTCGGGATGCCGGCGGCGAAGCGGGTCACGGACTGCACGTTTTCCGGAAGCTTGCCGACGTAGGTCACGCCCGGCACCGGCAGCAATTCGGAAACCTGCTGCAAGCCCACTTCGTAATCGCCATTGGCAACGACCGAGGCCACTGGAATGCGCTCGATCATCTTGCCCTTGGGTCCGGCCTGATCCTGAATGCCCAGTTTCCTGAACAGTTCTTTTTCGACGTACACCCCGCTGGCGCTGTCGGAGTAGGCGACGGACCGGGCGTTGAGCAGCACCTCCTTGAGCTGGGCATCGGTGCCAATGACAGGCTTGGCCGCGCCCTGCCTGACCACCATGCCGATCCGCGAGTCGGCCAGCTCCACCCGGGAGGACGGATCGACCTTGCCCTGCTTGATCAATTCATCCAGCGCATAACCGACCATGATCACCACATCGGCGTGCTCGCCCCGGGCCAGTCGGTTGGGAATCGCTTCAGGGGCCTTGCCCATCGACGGGCCGAGGATGGTTTGCAAGGTGTCGCCGCTTTCGGCCGCGTATTGCGGGCCGAGTTGTTTATAGGCAGCGGTGAAGCCGCCAGAGGTCATCACCTTGAGTTCCTCGGCCTGAGCCAACGGGCTCAACGCCAGGCAGCCCAGACTCCACGCAGCCAGGTGTTTGAACAGTGCATTCATGACAAATCCTTATTGTTGTGGGTGTTGCGGATCAGACCGCCAATTGCGCGCGGGCCGAAAGATTGCGGTACAGCACCAGGGTTGCGCACAGCGCACAGATGGCAGCGAAGGTCATCCAGTAGGCAGGCGCGGCCTTGTCGCCGGTCAGGTGGATCAGCCAGGTCGAGACTGCCGGGGTGAAACCGCCGAACACTGCAGTTGCCAGGCTATAGGCCAGGGAAAAACCGGCGACACGCACCTCGACCGGCATGATCTCGGTCAGTGCCGGAATCATCGCGCCGTTGTACAGGCCATAGAGGCACGAGAACCACAGCAGCACTTCCAGCATGTGGCTGAAACTCGGCGCCTGGGCCAGGAACGACAGGGCCGGATAAGCGGTGAAGATTGTCAACACGGTCATCGCCACCAGCAGTGGCTTGCGGCCAAAGCGGTCGCTCAAGGCGCCGCCAATCGGCAGCCAGATGAAGTTGGACACCCCCACCAGCAGCGTCACCAGCAAGGCATCGGCGGTGCTCAGGTTGAGCACGGTCTTGCCGAAGGTCGGTGCATACACCGTAATCAGATAGAACGCGGTGGTGGTCATCGCCACCATGAGCATCCCGGCGAGTACCACCCCCCAGTTCTGCAGCAAGGTGGCGAAGACCTGCTTCATGGTTGGACGATGGGCGCGGGCGGCAAATTCTTCAGTCTCCTGTAGGTTGCGGCGCAGCACGAAGATAAAGGGCACGATCAGGCACCCGACGGCGAACGGAATACGCCATCCCCAATCGGCTACGGCGGCAGGCGCCATCCATTGGTTGAGCGCGTAGCCCAGTGCGGCGGCGACCACGATTG
>Ga0207655_1001002_pt1 | contig 28722 bp, 24 predicted proteins | sample KBSM44metaG_FD_184398 | JGI IMG/M metagenome (GOLD analysis project Ga0207655, IMG submission 184398) | Miscanthus rhizosphere microbial communities from Kellogg Biological Station, Michigan, USA - KBS M4-4 metaG (SPAdes) (version 2) | ecosystem: Host-associated > Plants > Roots > Rhizosphere >... | reverse complement strand
AACTTCGGCGACATCTTCGCCGGTTACCTGGCGCGCAACATGGGCCTGCCGATCAACCAGTTGATCGTCGCCACCAACCGCAACGACATCCTGCACCGCTTCATGAGCGGCAATCAGTACGTCAAGGAAACCCTGCACGCCACGCTGTCGCCGTCCATGGACATCATGGTCTCGTCGAACTTCGAACGCCTGCTGTTCGACCTGCACGGTCGCAACGGCGCGGCGATTGCCGGTTTGATGGACACCTTCAAGCAGGGCGGCGGTTTCAGCGTCGAGCAGGAACGCTGGACCGAGGCGCGCAAGCTGTTCGATTCGCTGGCCGTGGATGACGCCCAAACCTGCGAAACCATTGCCGAAGTCTTCGAGCAAACCGGCGAGCTGCTGGACCCGCACACCGCCATCGGCGTGAAGGCCGCGCGCGAATGCCGTCGCAGCCTGGATATTCCGATGGTGATCCTGGGCACGGCTCATCCGGTCAAATTTCCGGACGCGGTGGAAAAAGCCGGTGTAGGAAAAGCACTCGAACTACCTGCACATCTTTCTGATTTGTTTGAGCGAGACGAGCGTTGCACCGTGTTGCCGAATGACCTGAAAGCCGTGCAGGCCTTTGTCAGTCAGCATGGCAACCGCGGCAAACCACTGTAACCGGTAAAAGCTGTCACATTTTGAAGCCCGTCTCCTGACGGGCTTTCTCATTTCTGCATGCCACACTTGTCGGGTTTCGTAAATGAAGAGCCGCCCATGAAGGGCGGGCGAGACGATCACCAAGGAAGTGGCAATGCTGTTTTTTAGAGGGTTTAAACCAGCTGCGTGCTGGGTATTTCTGGCCGGCGCCATGAGCGTTGCTCAATGGGGGCTGGCGGCGCAATTGGCGGCTTATGAGCCCCGGGGGGCGGTCGCCGAGGCCGCTATCGGGCTAGACGCTCAGGAGCTGCAATGGATTGCGGAACATCCGACGGTCACCGTCGCGTCGGCGCAGTACCCGTTGTATCTGTTCAAGGATGAGCATGGACACTGGAGCGGGTTGAACAACGATGTGCTCAACCGCATCAGCGCCATGACAGGGCTGAAGTTCCTCCATGAAGAGACGTTTTCCACCGATCAATTGCTGGAGCGGCTGGAAAGCGGCGCGGCAGACATTAGCACCACACTGGCAATGAGTGAGGAGCGCAAGGAGTTCCTGGATTTCAGTCATGCGTTCGGTGGTGCGGGCTGGGTGTTCGTCGGGCGAGCGGGCGCGCCAGCGGTGCAATCCATGCAGCAGCTGTCGAAAAGAGTACTGGTGCTGCCAGCCCGGCATGCGCTGGAGGCGACCATTCGTCGCGACTATCCGTCCATCGAGCTGCGTTCGGTCAAAACCTACGCCGAGGCCAGGGCGCTGGTCGAAAGCGGCGAAGCCTACGCCACCATCGAGAATGAAACCGGGGCGCAGCTCTATCCGTCAGGGCAGCTCAAGGTGGGCGATACGGTGGAGGGTAAATGGGAAGCTGATCATCTGGCGCTACGCAAAGGGCAGCCGCAATTGTTGAGCATCCTCAACAAGGCGCTCGAAGCGTTTCCGCCTGCCGAGTTACGCGCGATTCGCTTGAAGTGGCTCGATGGCATTGTTCCTGTACAGACGCCTTCGACCTGGCAGCAAATAACCGAATGGGGCTGTTGGAGCGTTTTTTTCGCCAGTGTTTTTGCGCTGCTATCCCTGCTGTGGAACCGGCGACTCACGGTGTTGATCCAGCAACGTCGGGACGCCGAAAAAGACCTCAATGACCAGCTCGCCTTCCAGCATGCCTTGATAGACGCCATGCCCGATCCGATGTTCGTGCGTGATCTGGAAGGGCGCTTGATCATGTGCAACAAGAGTTATGAAGAGGGGTTGTCGACCCGTTTCGACCAGATTCAGGGGCGTCGACTGATCGAGCTCGATGTCTTGCCCAAAGAAACCGCCGAGCAACTGCACGCCGAGTTCATGGCCCAGCTCGGTACGCGCAAGACCCGCTTCAGCGAACGTCAGTTGATGTTCAAGGACGGCGTCAGGGACATCTATCAGTGGACGGTGCCGTTTTACAGTGCCGACGGTCAATTGCGAGGACTGCTGGGCGGATGGACCGATCTGGCCAAGCGGACAAGGCAGTTGTAAAGCGCAATGCCTGTAGCAGCTGCCGAACGCAGTCTTCGGCAGCTGCTACAAGGAATGCGTCTTGGGTGAAAGGGTTTAAACGCGGCTGTTTTTTTACTGTCATCTTTTCCGGGCATGCTTTATCCACCAGAGGCGCCGGTGCGCCTGCCGTTGGAATCCAGAACTTTCTTCTCGGGCCTGGGGTCAATTACTGTGGATACGCCCCAGGCACTTTGTTTACGGACTATTGAGTGGTGATCGAGATGGAAAGTATCAGTCTATTGCTCGGCGAGGCTCTGAGCCCGTACCAAGTCACGTTGACCCCATCGGGTGCCCATGGCGAATGCCTGGTGACGCTCAAGAGTGCGACCGGCGCTATCGTGGTCGAACGGCTGTTCAATCAGGCCCAGTTAACCGATAAACGTCTGCTGACGGATGTCGTCGACGGCTTGCACCGTGACGTGCTGATCGCTGAAGGACGCCTGGAGCCCTGTGTTATCGCGGCGTTGCGCAATGCTGCTCAGGACAAGCGCCTGGCCAGCCGAAATTGAAGTGTTTTTTGTGGGAACCTTCCTGCGCCAAGGTCAGTCAGACCATGTAACGGCAGGATCAAGCATTGTGCTCCGGTGCTTGTAGCTTGCTGCTACGGGTCTGTAATACAGGCCACGTTTAACCCCGAGTTGTCTCCCCACTTCTCGGGGTTTCTTTTTGCCTGCGATTTGTCATTGTGTGGCCTGATGCTCGAAAAAGGCCTTGGTTTCTTCCAGGTAATTCTTGCGTCTTTGCGGGTCGAGCCAGTCGGCATACAACGGGTCCAGGTGCTCGCGGGGCAGGGCGCGCAATAGTCGGTTGATTTCACTGATCGCCTGTCGACCCTGGGGCGTATTCGAGCAACCGATGTACACGGGCATGTAGTTGCCCGTGCCTTTGACCGGGTAGAACTCCAGTTGCTCATCGGCCAGGTTTTCCTGATGGGCCTGATAGCGGATTTCCGGCCAGTAACCCAATACCACCTGCAAACGCCCCAAGCGTTGCATCTGCAGCAGGCTGCCGAGGGCGTCATTGCCATAGTGGGGCGTCAGCGCGCCGGCTGGCGCCTGTTGCAGCAGTGTGTCGAGGAACTCACCGTAACGGCGCTCGGCGATCACACCGACTTTCTGTCGACCGCTGGCCAACAGGGCCGCCAGATCGACTGCACCGTTGGAAAGAAACGGCTCCAGCACCGACCGATCTTCACGTCGGATCACCAGCCCATTGCTGACCACCCGGAAGGCCGGAATGGAATACGTGATCCACTGTTCGCGCTCCCTGCTCCAGACCAGCGAGGGGTCGCAGGTAAAGGATTCTTCGTGAAGCATCTGCATGCCGCGGGCGCGATTGACCCGTATCAGGGTATGTTCGTACTGCGGCATACCGGCGATCAGCAGGGGCATCAGTTGGTCAATGACGCCCTGGCCTTTTTTCGGGCCTTCGAAGATCGTCAGTGGCGGCAGGTCGCGCAACAGCCAGAACAAATGCTCCTTAGGTTGCGCCAGGGCCGGGGATATCAGGCCCGACAACAGCCCGAGCGCCGCCAGCAGGCGCCCGATGCCGGCGTAATCGAGGACAGATGAAAGCAGGCGATTCAGCTTAGATGGCCCCGTCTTCACGCAGTCGTGCGATCTGTGCCGGGTCGTAGCCCAGATCGTGGAGGACTTGCGCATTGTGTTCACCCAACTGCGGCCCGACCCATTCCGAGGTGCCGGGTGTCTCGGAAAGCTTCGGTACGATGCCGGGCATCTTGAAGTCCTTGCCGTCGGGAAGCTTGGCTTGCAGGAACATTTCCCGGGCCAGGTATTGCGGATCGCTGAACATGTCTTCGGCGCTGAAGATCCGGCTGGCGGGAACGTCGGCCTGGTTCAATTGCTCGATCACCGCGTCCAGTGGCAGTGAGTTGACCCAGCGATCGATCACCCCGTAAATCTCGTCGCGACGGCTGTCACGCCCGTCGTTGCTGGCCAGCACTGGGTCGTTGGCCAGATCCTCGCGGCCGATGATCAGCATGAATCGCTTGAAGATCGCATCGCCGTTGGCGCCGATCTGCACGTGTTTGCCATCGGCGCTGGTGTGGATGGAGGAGGGTGTGATGCCCGGCATGATGTTGCCGGTGCGTTCGCGGATGAAGCCGAACACATCGAACTCCGGGACCATGCTTTCCATCATGGCGAAGATCGCTTCATACAGCGCCACGTCCACCACTTGCCCCAAACCGCCGTTGACCTCGCGATGACGCAAGGCCATCAGTGCGCCGATCACGCCCCAGAGCGCGGCAATCGAGTCGCCGATGGAAATCCCGGTGCGCACTGGCGGCCGGTCCTCGAACCCGGTGATGTAGCGCAGGCCGCCCATGGACTCACCGACCGCACCGAAGCCCGGCTGATCTTTCATGGGGCCGGTCTGGCCAAAGCCCGAGAGCCGCACCATCACCAGTTTCGGGTTCAGTGCGTGCAAGACTTCCCAGCCCAGGCCGAGCTTTTCCAGCACGCCGGGGCGAAAATTCTCGATCAGGATGTCCGCTTCACTGAGCAGCTGTTTCAGGATCGCCAGGCCATCGGGGTGTTTCAGGTTCAGGGTCAGGGATTTCTTGTTGCGCGCCTGAACGAACCACCACAGCGAGGTGCCTTCATACAACTTGCGCCATTTGCGCAACGGATCACCGCCGTCCGGTGACTCGATCTTGATCACTTCGGCGCCGAATTCGCCGCAAATACGCGAGGCAAACGGCCCGGCAATCAACGTACCCAATTCGATGACTTTCAGACCCGAGAGCGGTTTATTGGAGAACGGCATGCGAAATCCTGTAGGACAAAGGCTGAGCGAATACAGCGTTTTATCATAGGCCGACATCCATCGCCCAAAGTTGATTCGCCTTCAATTCGTTGATTGCCCTCTTGCATCGGTTAGACTTGCCGCCTTTCCCCGTATCAAGAAGCCCGTTCATGGCCCAGCCGTCCACGACCTACAAGTTTGAACTGAACCTCACCGACCTCGACCGCAGCGTCTACGAGAACGTGAAGCAGACCATCGCCCGTCACCCTTCGGAAACCGAAGAGCGCATGACCGTGCGGCTGCTGGCCTACGCCTTCTGGTACAACGAGCAGCTGTCTTTTGGCCGCGGTCTGTCAGACGTGGATGAGCCGGCGCTGTGGGAAAAGAGCCTGGACGACCGTGTCCTGCACTGGATCGAAGTCGGCCAGCCAGACGCCGACCGCCTGACCTGGTGCTCGCGCCGCACCGAACGCACCAGCCTGCTGGCTTACGGCAGCCTGCGGGTCTGGGAAGGCAAAGTGATCCCGGCGATCAAGACCCTGAAAAACGTCAACATCGCCGCCGTGCCCCAGGAAGTGCTGGAAACCCTGGCCAAGGACATGCCGCGCGTTATCAAGTGGGACGTGATGATCAGCGAAGGAACGATTTTCGTCACCGACGACCGTGGTCAGCACGAAGTCCAGTTGCAATGGCTGGCCGGCGAACGCGGCTGATTATTCGCCGCTTGGCCGCGTCACCCGGTTTTATCCTACGTATCCAAGAGAAGCACCTGTCACCCCATGCGCATCGAACCTCGCCTGTTGCCCCACACCCTGCCATTCCTCGGTGATATTCCACCGCTGCTGACCCGCCTTTATGCGGCTCGGGGCGTGCAGTCCGAGGCTGAACTGGACAAGAGCCTGGCGCGGCTGATTCCGTTCCAGCAGCTCAAGGGTATCGAGGCGGCGGTGGATTTGCTGGTAACGGCGCTGGAGCAGCGTCAGCGGATTCTGATCGTTGGCGACTTCGATGCCGATGGCGCGACGGCCAGTACCGTGGGCATGTTGGGGTTACGCCTGTTGGGCGCGGCGCATGTCGACTATCTGGTGCCAAACCGCTTCGAGTACGGCTACGGCCTGACCCCGGAAATCGTCGAAGTGGCGCTGACCCGCGAGCCGCAGTTGCTGATCACCGTGGACAACGGCATTTCCAGCGTCGAAGGCGTGGCAGCGGCGAAAAAGGCCGGACTCAAGGTGCTGGTCACCGATCACCACTTGCCCGGCGACGAGCTGCCGTTGGCCGATGCCATCGTCAATCCGAACCAGCCGGGTTGCGAGTTCCCGAGCAAAGCCCTGGCCGGTGTCGGGGTGATTTTCTATGTACTGATGGCCCTGCGCGCGCGCCTGCGCAGCCTGGGCTGGTACGAGAGCAAGCCGCAGCCGAACATTGGCGAATTGCTCGACCTGGTGGCGCTGGGCAGCGTCGCCGACGTGGTGCCGCTGGATGCCAACAACCGGATTCTGGTGCATCAGGGCCTGGAGCGAATTCGCGCCGGGCGTGCGCGGCCGGGGATCAAGGCGATCCTTGAAGTGGCCAAGCGTGATCATTCGCGCATCACCTCCACTGACCTGGGCTTTATCCTCGGCCCGCGTCTGAACGCGGCAGGGCGGCTGGATGACATGAGCCTGGGCATCGAGTGCCTGCTCACCGAAGACGCTGGCGCCGCCCGTGAAATGGCGGCTCAGCTGGATGGCATGAACCAGGACCGTAAATCCATCGAGCAGGGCATGCAGCGCGAGGCGCTGGCCCAACTCAAGGATCTGCCGGTGGAATCGATGCCGTTCGGCCTGTGCCTGTTCGATCCCGAGTGGCACCAGGGGGTGATCGGTATCCTCGCCTCGCGTATGAAAGAGCGCTATTTCCGTCCGACTATCGCCTTTGCCGATGCTGGCGATGGCTTGCTCAAGGGCTCGGGGCGTTCGGTTCAGGGCTTTCACATTCGCGATGCCTTGAGCGTGGTCGCGGCGCAACATCCGAACCTGATCAGCAAATACGGCGGCCACGCCATGGCGGCCGGCCTGACCTTGCCGGAAGCGAATTTTCCGTTGTTCGCGCAAGCCTTCGACGCCGAAGTGCGCAGGCAAATGCGCGAAGAAGACCTGACCGGGCGACTGCTGTCGGACGGCACCCTGGCGGTCGAGGAGTTTCACCTGGAACTGGCCCGCGCCCTGCGCCACGCCGGGCCTTGGGGGCAACACTTTCCGGAGCCGTTGTTTCACGGGGTGTTCCAGTTGGTCGAGCAACGAGTCGTTGGCGAGCGGCACCTCAAAGTGGTGCTCAAGAGTGAATGCGGCTCGGTGAAGCTGGATGGCATCGCCTTCGGGATCGACCGGGATATCTGGCCGAATCCGACCATCAAGTGGGTCGAATTGGCCTACAAGCTCGACCTCAACGAGTTTCGTGGGAACGAGACAGTGCAGTTGATGATTGCCCACATCGAACCGCGATAACGGCACGATGCTTTTGTGGCGAGGGAGCTTGCTCCCGCTGGGCCGCGAAGCGGTCCTAAACCTTTAAACGCTTTTTTCCTGTGGTACCGCGTCGGTTGGTTGACGACTGCTGCGCAGCCGAGCGGGAGCAAGCTCCCTCGCCACAGGTATCGCCCGGACCTCAAATTGGCGGTGTTTCATTTCTTGAACCCTCCCTGATCCCGCGATGTCGACTAGGCTCTAAGCACTGCTTGATTATCCTTGTGACGTCTTGTCGAATTTTTTGCCCGCGGGGGCGGGTGCTGCACCTTTTTCCTGTCACTCGTCGACTATTCAAACAGAACCCTGGAGCCTGCCCACTGATTTGAGAGGTGCCCCATGAGTCTGCTGCTTGAACCCTATACCCTTCGTCAATTGACCCTGCTTAACCGCATCGCGGTGTCACCGATGTGCCAGTACTCCAGCGTCGATGGGCTGGCTAATGACTGGCATCTGGTCCATCTCGGCAGCCGCGCGATCGGCGGCGCAGGTCTGGTATTCACCGAAGCCACGGCGGTCACCGCCGATGGGCGTATCACCGCCCAGGACCTAGGTCTCTGGAATGATCAACAGATCGAACCCTTGCAACGTATTACGCGTTTCATTGCCGCTCAGGGCGCCGTTGCCGGCATCCAGCTGGCCCATGCCGGGCGCAAGGCCAGCACGCATCGGCCGTGGCTGGGCAAGCATGGCAGCGTCAAACCGGAAGATGGCGGCTGGATTCCGGTCGGCCCTTCGCCGATCGCTTTCGACCCCCAGCACACACCACCCAAGCAGCTTAATGAAAGTGAGATCGCCGAGGTCGTCCAGGCTTTCGTCGATTCGGCCAAACGGGCGTTGATCGCCGGTTTCAAAGTGGTCGAAGTGCACGCCGCCCATGGGTATCTGCTACATCAATTTCTTTCGCCCTTGAGCAATCAACGGCGCGATCAGTACGGTGGCTCATTCGAGAATCGTATTCGGCTGGTGCTGCAAGTCACCGAAGCGGTGCGGGCCGTGTGGCCTGAAGAGTTACCGGTGTTTGTGCGGGTTTCGGCCACCGACTGGGTGGAGGATGGCTGGAACCCTGACGAAACCGTGGAGCTGGCGCGACGCCTGAAAGACCTGGGTGTGGATCTGATTGATGTTTCGTCAGGTGGTACGGCGGTGAACGCCGAGATTCCTACAGGGCCCGGTTATCAGACCCGATTTGCTGAGCGGGTACGTAAAGAGTCGGGCATTGCCACCGGCACGGTAGGCATGATCACCGAGCCAGCCCAGGCCGAGCATATTCTGCGTACCTGTCAGGCCGACATCATCTTCCTCGCCCGGGAGTTGTTGCGTGATCCGTATTGGCCGCTGCATGCCGATGACGATCTGGGTGGGCACAAGGCGATCTGGCCGGCGCAATACCAACGGGCCACTCATCGTGACCAGCCGATTCATGAATCGGATTTGCGTGACTGAAGGCCGCTGTAAAAACGAAAAACCCCGGTCGGGTTGACCGGGGCTTTTTAACGCCAAAAGATCGCAGCCTATATCAGGTGTACTTGCGCTTATCCGGCGCCGGCGGGAAATACTGGTACAACCAGGTTTCACTCAACGTGCGGTCATTGGTGCGAATGAACAACCGCAGCTCCACCGGCGCCACGCTGTCATTGGTCGGGTACCAGTCAAAGGTGATTCGGTAGCCCTTTATGTCATCGAGCACCAGCACGTTGAAATCCTTCACCTGACCGTTCGAGCAGGTCACCACCGGTTCGATCCCCGCGCCTTCGGGCAAGCGGTCCAACCCGCCGCCGGTGAAGTCCACGGCAAAGCGGCGTGCCCAGACTTCAGGATAATGCTCACCCGGTGCCCAGCCTTCGACAAAGCCGCCCATGCCCGAACGGGTCGCGTTGACCCGTGCCAGCGGCGTACCCGTCGGTGGCAGGGCGCTCCAATAGAGCTTGTAGCCGTAGTTCAGGGAGTCACCGGCGGCGACCGGTTTCTTCGGCGTCCAGAACGCGACGATGTTGTCCAGGGTTTCGCCGGTCGTAGGAATTTCCAGCAAATCGATAGAGCCTTCGCCCCACGCGGTTGTAGGTTCTACCCACAGGCTCGGGCGCTTGCTGTACCAGTCGACGGTGTCCTGATAACTGTCGAATTCATGGTCGGTCTGCACCAGGCCAAAGCCTTTCGGGTCGGTGTCGGCGAAGGCGTTGAATTGCAGGGTGGCCGGGTTGTTCAGCGGACGGCAGATCCACTCGCCGTTGCCACGCCACATGGCCAGGCGATCGGAGTCGTGGATTTGCGGGTGAATGGTGTCGCACATACGGCGCTCGTGGGTGCCGCAGCTGAACATGCTGGTCATCGGTGCGATGCCCAGTTGCTCGATGGCGGTGCGGGCATTGACGTGGGCGTCGACTTCCATCACCACGCGCTCGGCCTGGCAATCGATGTCAAAACGGTAGGCCCCGGTGGCGCTTGGCGAATCGAGCAGGGCGTACACCACGAATCGGGTGCTGTCCTTGTCCGGTGTCTCGAACCAGAACTTGGTGAAGTCCGGGAATTCTTCACGCTTCTTGGCGTAGGTGTCGATTGCCAGGCCGCGGGCCGACAAACCGTACTGGCCGGTGGCGTCTACCGCACGGAAATAGCTGGCGCCGAGGAACGACAAGACGTCGTGCTGATCCAGCTCCGGGGCCTTGAACAGCTTGAACCCGGAAAATCCCAGGTCGCCCTTGAGCTGCTGGGTATCGACGGTGGTTTTTTCATAATTGAACAGCGACGGGCGGAAATGCACCTCGCGCGCCAGTCGAGTCTTGGGATCGACGCTGTACATGCGCACCGGCTGCTTGAAACCCATGCCGACGTGGAAGAACTGCACGTCCAGCTGACCTTTCAGATCCTTCCACAGCGAGTGATTGCCGTCGTAGCGGATCGCGTTGAAGTTCTGCGGCGTCATGGTTGCCAGCGTCGGCGGCAGCACCTGTTTGGTGTCCTGATACGGCTTGCCGGCGAGCTGTTTAGCCTGGCTCTTCAGCGCTTCGAAGTCGAACGCCTGGGCGTCGCCATCGGCAGTGCCACTGCCGGCCCAGGCGTTCGCGGCCAGCAGGCCGGTGGCCGAGAGACCGGTGTAAGCCGCGATGGCCATGGACGCTTTGAGCAAATTCCTGCGATGCATAAGTACAACCTGTCGTGAACAATCCCGCGCCGTTCCTGGCACGTGCTGGATCAGAAATAGCGGTTCGGACATGCCTTGGCCAAACACAACGGACTGTAAAGAGATGCCAAATAGCTTAAACCGTTCGATTACAGAGCAAAAATGATTGATAGCACCGCGACAGCGCGGCAATGAAACAAGACATGTCAGGTAACGTTTCTCACAGCGTTTTCTGATTTATAGGGCATATCTGCTTTTTTCGACTAATTACTCTAAAAACCGCTTTTCAGCGCCGATTTAATTTCTATTCTATGGGCATGACCGGTTTCGGCCCTTCAGGCCGGTGGGTTCAGTGCACACAAGACGGCCGCTGAAAGTGATAGGGCGATGCGGTTTTGCAGTTTTCTTTGACGTATAGAAGGACATCGTCCATGTCGAAAGTACAAGGCATCACTGAAATGTTAGGACTCTTTCCCTGCCTGGCCACCGGGCGGCGAAGGCGTCGTCTCAGTTCGGAGGAGTTGAAGTTGGTGGAGCGCTATCGCGAGCTGTCGGAGAGTGACCGGATTGCGATGCGCTATCTGGTGGATGCGATGAGGAGTGTTTCGCGGTTTTGAAGGTGGGGAGTAATGCTGGAAAACCAAAGGGACGGACTCAAAAGTCCGTCCCTTTGTGCATCAGATCATCGGCTACCAATCGTGAATGGTCGTTGTGCTTGCATCAGATCAGGCATGTCGCGCCATTTGATCCAGGACTGATGCTGCCAACGCAGCAGCGGCACCGAGATTCCGGCCCACTGCAACGAACCCAGACTTGGAATGTTCTCCAACGACGCCGAATTCGAATCACGCAGCATTGGCATGACCTCATTGCTCAGCCATTGACGCAGGTTTCGATTTTCCGGGACGAAATGGTGAACGAGCAGGGCGTACATCCCTGATTCACTGACCATCAGTGATTCGACCGTTTTGCCATTCTTCAGCAACCAGACATATTGGCGTTGATCAGGGTCGAGCTTCAGGGTGAGTCGTTGGTCCAGCGGTCGACCCATCAAGCGACCTAGATCCTGAACGCAGAACCAGGCTTGGTTGGCTTGCATGATGGCATGGAGGAAGCGGTTGTGGCGGGTGAAGACGGTAGGGATGAAATGAGGATGGGTCATGGCCTGCCTCCCGCGAATGGCACTTTGTGAAAACTTCAGGATTTGTGATGTTGTGCTTAAGCATTTTTCGACTCCAGGATGAAAAAAGGGAGCCGCCACTCATATGGGAGCGCGGATGCGCCATGTCGATGATGTACCGGCTTCGACCCCGGGCCGCTGATTTTGCAGCGACGGGATGAAGCCTATCGTTCAGGCGCTCGCGGCGCCAAGTCTACTCTGGCGACGCTTGTTGTAGGAATCGTTGCCTTTGCTGGAAGGCTCCATCTGTAGGAATTTCCTGTTTTTGCACGAAGTGCAGGGAAGCCGCGCCAAATGAATGTTTTTTCCTATATTTATTCTGCTCTTGGAAATTAAGTGCAGGATTTCTACATGTTGATTGAATTTTCGGTTTCCAATTATCGCTCCTTCCGCGAGGCGCAAACCCTGTCCATGGTGGCGACCCCGCGTCTGAGTAAAAAACGCAATGTTTTCCAACCTTCAGTGAGTGGCGAAAAGCTTCCTGATTTGTTGAAGGTGGCAGCGATCTACGGGCCGAACGCGTCCGGTAAATCTTCGCTTATCCAGGCGATGGGGATCATGGGACGCCTGCTCGCAACGACACCCTCCTCAAATGACGAACCACTGCCGGTTTCACCGTTTCGTTTTGATCCGCAACTCCAGAACGAACCCAGTTCCTTTGAGTACAACTTCATTCAAAACGGGCTCCGATATCGGTTTGTTCTACGCGTTACTTCGCAACGGATAATCAAGGAGCAGTTGGTCTCCTATCCCAAAGGGAAAGAAACGCTGCTGTATGAGCGTCGTTTTGGTGACGAGGGAGAACAGTATGTTTTTGGCTCAAGTCTTGAGGGTGGGAAAGATGTCCACAATGCTTGGCGGCGTTTGACGAGCCCGAAGGTTTTGTTTATTTCGCAGGCCGTGGCGAACAGCAGCGAAGAACTGACACAGTTGCGAGCACCGTTTACCTGGTTTCAAACCGGCCTCCTTGTCATTGAGCAGAACAACATGATGGGGCTGTCTGCAGCCTCCATCAGGTTTCTGCAGGTTGCCTCGGACTACACGGGTGATTTGAAGGAGTTTTTAAGGGAAGTGGATATCCCGGTGTCTGCTATTCAACTCAATACTGAGGATGCGGATGCTGTACCGACCAAGAAAAAGCTCACGTTAAAAGAATTCTTCGCCGCCGCCCAGAAAGACAAGGTGACCCTGACGCATACAAGTCTTTTGGGAGCAGCGGAGTTTGATTTTTCAGAGGAGTCTGGCGGAACAAAAAACCTGATTGGTTTCTGGTTGCCCTGGTTCATGATCAATCGCGCAGATGGAAGCGGGATACTGTCTGTCGATGAGTTGGACAGTAGCCTTCATCCAGAAATAGTTGCTGATCTGCTCGGGAAGCATCTTGATAGGGGGTTGGATACTCAGCTGATCTTTACGACTCACGACACTCATCTAATGAACGCAAAAATTCTGCGGCGTGATCAGTTCTGGATCACTGAGCGCGATGCCAATGGTGCAACCAGTATTTTTTCCGTTCACGATTTTGAAGGGCGAGAGGGGGAGGATATTGAGAAGCGCTACTTTGAAGGCCGTTACCGCGGTTTGCCTTTGATCAGGCTGAGGTGACCATGATGCGCTCGACAAAATCATTTGATCGAAAGAAATCGAGATTCAAGCCTCAGCCCAAAGTGTTGGTCCTCTGTGAAGATAGCAAGTCAGGAAAACGGTATCTGGAGGAGGCCGCCTTTCATTTTCGTGCTAAGGCCCAGGTTGAAATTGCCCACTGCGGCGTCACGCATCCAAGCGGCATTGTTGAAAGAGCCATAGCCCGTCAGAAATGTTTCGATAGGGTATTTTGTGCATTGGATCGTGATACACATCTATGTTTTGAGAGGGCGATAGATCTGGCGAAGCCTCATCCGAAAATCAAAGTCATAGCGTCATTTCCCTGTTTCGAGTTTTGGCTTCTTTTGCACTTCGGCTTCAATCGAAAGCCATTTAGAGCTGTCGGGAAAAACTCTCCGGGCGACTTGGTAGCCAAGAGCCTCAGAGAAAAACCGAACATGGATAAGTACGAGAAGGGCAAAGACATCAGCTATTTTGCTCAGCTATTGGGCGAGCCTTTTCAGAAAGCCAGAGCTTTGGCCCCCAAGATTCTCGAGGACGTCGACATCAGCGGCGAACCTAACCCCAGCACCGAAATCCATCTGCTGATGGATGAATTCGAAACCCTCTCCAAGCCTCAGCCGATCTAACACCATCAACCGTGCCCACAGAGATGTGGGCACGGTTGATTTCGGAGCGAGGCTTACCCGGGAAGCATTTTTAATGCTTGAACATCACATGCCGCACAACCGTGTAGTCCTCCAACCCATACATGGACATGTCCTTGCCATAACCGGACAGTTTCTGACCACCGTGCGGCATTTCGCTGACCAGCATGAAGTGGGTGTTCACCCAGGTGCAGCCGTACTGCAGGCGCGCAGACAGGCGATGGGCGCGGCCGACATCTGCGGTCCAGACTGACGATGCCAGGCCGTACTCCGAGTCGTTGGCCCAGGCCAGGGCCTGCGCTTCATCGGTGAATTTGGTTACCGATACCACCGGCCCGAACACTTCGCGGCGCACGATCTCGTCGTCCTGTTGTGCGTCGGCCAGCACCGTCGGTTCAAAGAAGAAGCCATTGCCTTCCACTGGCTTGCCGCCGGTGATCAACCGAATGTGCGGTTGCGCCATGGCCCGCTCGACAAACCCGGTTACGCGGTCACGATGTTGCGCGCTGATCAATGGGCCCAGCTCCGTCGACGGATCATCCTGCAAGCCGTACTTGAGGCTGCTGACCGCGGCGCCGAGCTTCTCGACGAAGGTGTCATAGATGCCTGCCTGAGCGTAGATGCGGCAAGCGGCAGTGCAGTCCTGCCCGGCGTTGTAGAAACCGAAGGTGCGAATGCCTTCCACGGCGGCGTCGATGTCGGCATCGTCGAAGATGATCACCGGCGCCTTGCCGCCCAGTTCCATGTGCATGCGTTTGACGCTGCCGGCGGTACTGGAAATGATGTTCGAGCCGGTAGCGATGGAGCCGGTCAGCGACACCATGCGCACTTTCGGGTGGGTGACCAGTGGGGTGCCAACGGAAGGACCACGACCGAACACCAGGTTAAGCACACCCGCCGGGAAAATCTCCGACGCCAGTTCTGCCAGGCGCAGGGCGGTCAGCGGGGTTTGTTCCGACGGCTTGAGCACCACGGTATTACCGGCGGCCAGGGCTGGGGCGACTTTCCAGGCGAGCATCATCAGCGGGTAGTTCCATGGCGCGATGGAGGCAATCACGCCGACCGGGTCGCGGCGGATCATCGAGGTGTGGCCGTGCAAGTATTCACCCCCCAGCGCACCGCTCATGCAACGGCTGGCCCCGGCGAAGAATCGGAACACGTCGGCAATCGCCGGGATCTCGTCGTTCAGCGCGGCGCTGTAGGGTTTGCCGCAGTTGTCCGACTCCAGTTTGGCCAGCTCTTGGCCATGGGCTTCGATGATGTCGGCGAGTTTGAGCAGCAACAGCGAGCGTTCTTTCGGCGTGGTTTGCGACCAGCCTTCGAAGGCGCTATCGGCGGCGCGCACGGCGGCGTCGACCTGGGCTTCGCTGGCTTCGTTGATTTCCACCAGTACGCGACCGAGGGCCGGGTTGAACACGGCTTGGGCGGGGCCGTCGCCGGCGACCAGTTGGCCATTGATCAAGAGTTTGGTTTGCATGGCTTTGTCCTCCGAAGCTGTTGTTTTCTTTTTGTGGGAACTGGCCCCTGCTCCCACAGGTTCCGGTTTCCAGTGGTCAGTTATTTCCCGCCACTACCCGCAACACTCTCCCCACCACGGGTCAGGTAATACGCGCCGAGAATCGGCAACATGGTCACCATCATGACCAGCATCGCCACGACGTTGGTCACCGGCACGTCCCGAGGACGGCTGAGCTGGTTGAGCAGCCACAACGGCAAGGTGCGTTCGTGGCCGGCGGTGAAGGTGGTGACGATGATTTCGTCGAACGACAGGGCAAACGCCAGCATGCCGCCAGCCAGCAACGCCGAGCCGAGGTTCGGCAGGACGATGTAGCGGAAGGTCTGCCAGCCGTCGGCGCCGAGGTCCATCGACGCTTCGATCAAACTGTAGGACGTGCGGCGCAATCGGGCGATGACGTTGTTGTAGACGATCACCACGCAGAAGGTCGCGTGACCGATCACGATGGTGAATACCCCCGGCTCGATCCCCAGGGTCTTGAAGGTCGCCAGCAGCGCGATCCCGGTGATGATCCCCGGCAATGCGATCGGCAGAATCAGCATCAGCGAGATGCCTTGCTTGCCGAAGAAGTCCCGCCGGTACAACGCCGCCGAGGCGAGGGTGCCGAGGATCAGCGCAATCAGCGTGGCGATGGCGGCGATCTGCAGTGACAGCTTGATCGCCTCCAGTACGTCGGGCCGCGAGAACGCCACGGCGATCCACTTCAGGGTGAATCCCTTGGGCGGAAAGCTGAACGCCGCGTCTTCGGTGTTGAAGGCATAGAGGAAGATGATCAGGATCGGGAAGTGCAAGAACAGCAACCCGCCCCAGGCGGCGATGCGCAGGCCCAGGGACGCCCGGTCTTGAGAGGAAGCGTCAGAGCGCATCGAAGGCCCCCAGGCGTTTGACGATGGACAGGTAAATGGCGATCAGCACGATCGGCACCAGCGTGAAGGCCGCCGCCATCGGCATGTTGCCGATCGCCCCTTGCTGGGCGTAGACCATGCTGCCGACGAAGTAGCCCGGTGGGCCCACCAGTTGCGGCACGATGAAGTCGCCCAGTGTCAGTGAAAACGTGAAAATCGAACCGGCCGCGATCCCCGGAATCGACAGCGGCAGAATCACTTGCATGAAGGTCTGACGCGGCTTGGCGCCCAGATCCGCCGAAGCTTGCAGCAAGGACGGCGGCAGGCGTTCCAGTGACGCCTGGATCGGCAGGATCATGAACGGCAGCCAAATATAGACAAACACCATGAACCGCCCCAGGTGCGAGGTCGACAGGGTGCTGCCACCCACTCCCGGCATCCCGAGTACGAACTGCAACACCGGCTCCAGGTTCAGGTACTGAACGAACCACTGGGCCACGCCGCCCTTGGCCAGCAGCAAGGTCCAGGCATAGGCCTTGACGATGTAACTGGCCCACATCGGCATCATCACCGCGATGTAGAAAAACGCCTTGGTGTTGCCGCTGGTGTAGCGCGCCATGTAGTAGGCGATCGGGAAGGCCACGATTGCACTGGCGATCGACACGACGATGGCCATGCTCAGGGTGCGCAGGATGATGTCGAAGTTCGATGGCTGGAACAGCGCTGTGAAGTTCGCCAGGGTCAGGTCGGGGGTGACCGTCATGGTGAAGTCATCGAAGGTGTAGAAGCCTTGCCACAGCAGGGTCAGCAGCGAGCCGAGGTAGATCGCGCCAAACCACAGCAACGGCGGCACCAGCAGCAGCGACAGATACAGGTTCGGCCGCCGGTACAGCAGGTTGGAAAACCGGCGCAGCGGCGAGCCGTTGGCCGGGGTTCGAGAGATCACACTGTCCATCTCATACCCCGCCTACAACATTGTCGTGCAGCGGGATCATCGCCTCGCGTGCCCAGCGAGCGCTGATGCGTTGCCCAGGCTGATGTTGCGCACTGACGTCCAGCCACTGGACGTTGGCCTGGCTGATGTTCAGGGTCTGGCCATTTTCCAGTTTCAGTTCATAGCGGGTGGCGCTGCCCTGATACTGGATGTCATGAAGCACGCCGCTGACTTCTATTTCATGGCTGGCCAGCGGCCCTTCGGCGAAACGCACGTGTTCCGGGCGGATCGAAAACGGCTGAGGATTGCCGCTCAACTGCCGGGCCAGATCACCGCGTATCACATTGGACGTGCCGACGAATTCGGCGACGAAGGTGGTTGTCGGTTTCATATAGAGGTGGCGCGGCGTGTCGACCTGTTCGATACGCCCCTTGTTGAACACCGCCACGCGGTCGGACATCGACAACGCTTCGGTCTGGTCGTGGGTGACGAAGATAAAGGTGATGCCGAGCTGACGTTGCAGCTTCTTCAGTTCGCCTTGCATTTGCTCGCGCAGCTTCAGGTCGAGGGCGCCCAAGGGTTCGTCGAGCAACAACACGCGAGGGCGATTGACCAGCGCGCGAGCCAGGGCCACACGCTGGCGTTGGCCGCCCGACAGCTGCACCGGTTTGCGCTCGCCGTAGCCGTTGAGGGCGACCATGTCGAGGGCTTCTTCGGCGCGTTTGTGGCGTTCGCTCTTGCCGACGCCTTTGACTTTCAAACCGTAGGCGACGTTGTCGAGTACGTTCATGTGCGGGAACAGCGCGTAATCCTGGAACACGGTGTTCACGTCGCGCTGATACGGCGGCAGCCCGGCGGCCTCCAAGCCATGGATGCGGATGGAGCCGGTGCTCGGCTGTTCGAAACCGGCGATCAGACGCAGGCAGGTGGTTTTACCTGAGCCAGAAGGGCCCAGCAGGGAAAAGAACTCGCCGTCCTGGATGTCGATGGAAACCCGGTCAACGGCCTTCACCTCACCGAACTGACGGGAAACGTTGGTGAACTGGACTGCAAGCGTCATGGATACGGTGCTCCCAAAAAGCGGGGGCCCATCACAGCGGCCCCTGCCTGGATGCCTGGACTTCTGAAAAAGCTGAATCGGTGTGCTTTTTTAGCTGGAATGCTCACTGTGGCGAGGGGGCTTGTCGGACCGCCGCACCGCCCCATTGGGCTGCGTAGCAGCCCTGAAAAGGAGAGCGCGGTTTATCTGCTAGACCGCGGTGACTGGTTCCAGGGCGGCTTCGCCACCCAACGGGGGCAAGCCCCCTCGCCACAAAGCTCCCTCGCCACAAGGGGGTGTATTACCTGCCTCCCATAATCGCGATGTAGTCCTGGGTCCAACGGCTATAAGGCACGTACTTGCCACCCTCAGCCTGCGGGGTTTTCCAGAAGGCGATCTTGTCGAACTGGTCGAAACCGTTGGTCTTGCATCCCTCGGCCCCCAACAGTTCGCTTGCCTTGCACGCCGCCGGAACCGCCGGCAGCGAGCCGAACCAGGCGGACACATCGCCCTGGACCTTCGGCGTCAGCGACCAGTCCATCCACTTATAGGCGCAGTTCGGGTGCTTGGCTTCGGCGTGCATCATGGTGGTGTCGGCCCACCCGGTGGCGCCTTCTTTGGGGATGGTCGAGGCGACTGGCTGTTTCTCGTTCATCAGGCCGTTGACCTGATACGGCCAGGAACTGGAAGCCACCACGCCTTCGTTCTTGAAGTCACTCATCTGCACGGTGGTGTCGTGCCAGTAGCGGTGGATCAACTTTTGCTGGGCGCGCAGCAGGTCGAGAACGGCCTTGTACTGTTTTTCGTCGAGCAGGTAAGGGTCCTTGATGCCCAGTTCCGGCTTGGCGGTTTTCAGGTACAGCGCCGCGTCCGCGATGTAGATCGGGCCGTCATACGCCTGCACGCGGCCCTTGTTGGATTTGCCGTCGGGCAGCTTCTGCTCTTCGAGTATCACGCTCCAACTGGTCGGCGGCTGTTTGAACACGTTGGTGTTGTACATGAGCACATTCGGCCCCCATTGGTACGGGGTGCCATAGGTTTGCTTGTCGACCACGTACCACGGCCCATCCTTCAGGCGCGGATCGAGATTCTTCCAGTTGGGGATCAATGCGGTGTTGATCGGCTGGACGCGCTTGCCGGCGATCAAGCGCAGGGAGGCATCGCCGGACGCCGTCACCAGGTCGTAACCGCCCTTGGCCATCAGGCTGACCATCTCATCGGATGTGCCGGCCGTCTTGACGTTGACCTTGCAGCCGGTTTCTTTTTCGAAAGCGCTGACCCAGTCGTAAGCCTTGTCGCTTTCGCCCCGTTCGATATAGCCGGGCCAGGCAACGATATCCAGCTGACCTTCGCCGGCACCGACGGCTTTCAGCGGTTCGGCGGCCTGCAGGCTGGCGCTGGCCAGAAGCGCCGTGGCGATTGCACTGAGCAGTGCGGTCTTGTGTTCGAACATGGGGTTTCCCTCTTCTTTAATTAGGGTCGGGACAGCGTTGAACGGGGTAGTTCGCCACGAGTGGCTTGTTATTAGCGTAGTGCGCTTTGTGGGAGGCTGACTGAGGCCGGGCTGTGTCATGGGTTTATCCAGACTAGTGCCCGATGTCACGGTCGACAAATTTCCAATGCGGGACGTGATGTTTCTGTCGAATCCCTGCTTTTTATTGGTGGGATGAGAAACGATGCTCAGCGTCTTATAAATGAAACATCGCCCTCAGCTATACTCCCCCGCAATTTGATCCGCACCGAGGACTGACTGTGAAGAACTGGACGTTGCGCCAACGCATTTTGGCGAGCTTTGCGGTAATTATCGCAATCATGCTGCTGATGGTTGTGGTGTCTTTTTCTCGGCTGATGAAGATCGACGCCGGCGCAGAATCGGTTCGCACCGATGCGGTCCCGGGGGTGTATTACAGTTCGATGATCCGCGGTGCGTGGGTCGACAGTTTTAACCTCACCCAACAGCTTGTCGGCCTTTCCGGGCATCGCGAAATGACCGTCGCCGACCAGACCATGTACAAAAGTTTCGAAGAGCGCTTGAACGAGCAAATAGCCAACTACCGTAAAACCATTTTCACGGAGGACGATCGGGCTCTGTTCGAGGAGTTCGAAGTGCGTCATCAGCTCTACAACAAAGAGATGAACAACGTTATCGATCTCTATCAGCGCAAAGAGTACGACCAGGCGGTGCTTGCCCTGGAGCAAAAACTGACGCCGGCCTGGGTCAATGGGCGCATGCAATTGAACAGCCTTCTTGAAAATAATCACGCCCTGGCTGAACAATCCACGCTGGCCATCAGTGACGCGGTGACGGCCGCCAAAATCAGCATGGGCGTCTCTTTGCTGGTGGCAATCATCGCCGCCGGCCTCTGCGGCCTGCTGCTGATGCGCGCGATCATGGCGCCGATGAATCGCATTGTGGATATCCTCGAAGTCATGCGCACCGGCGATCTCAGCAGTCGCCTGAATCTGGATCGCAAGGACGAATTCGGCGCGGTGGAAACCGGGTTCAACGACATGATGACCGAGCTCACCTCGTTGGTGTCCCAGGCCCAGCGTTCCTCGGTGCAGGTCACCACGTCGGTCACCGAAATCGCCGCGACCTCCAAGCAGCAACAGGCCACCGCCACCGAAACCGCGGCCACCACCACCGAAATCGGTGCGACATCCCGTGAAATTGCCGCCACCTCGCGCGACCTGGTGCGCACCATGACCGAAGTCTCCACCGCCGCCGACCAGGCTTCGGTGTTGGCCGGTTCTGGTCAGCAAGGCCTGGCGCGCATGGAAGACACCATGCACTCGGTGATGGGCGCGGCAGATCTGGTGAACGCCAAGCTGGCGATCCTCAACGAGAAGGCCGGCAACATCAACCAGGTGGTGGTGACCATCGTCAAAGTCGCCGACCAGACCAACCTGTTGTCCCTGAACGCCGCGATCGAAGCCGAGAAGGCCGGTGAGTATGGTCGCGGGTTTGCCGTGGTCGCCACCGAAGTGCGACGTCTGGCAGACCAGACCGCCGTGGCCACCTACGACATCGAGCAGATGGTGCGCGAGATCCAGTCGGCGGTGTCGGCCGGGGTCATGGGCATGGACAAGTTCTCTGAGGAAGTGCGCCGCGGCATGTCCGAGGTGCAGCAGGTGGGCGAGCAGCTGTCGCAGATCATTCATCAGGTCCAGGCGCTGGCGCCACGGGTGTTGATGGTCAACGAAGGCATGCAGGCCCAGGCCACCGGCGCCGAGCAGATCAACCACGCGCTGGTGCAATTGGGCGATGCCAGCAGCCAGACGGTTGAGTCCCTGCGCCAGGCCAGTTTCGCCATCGACGAACTGAGCCAGGTGGCCGTGGGGCTGCGTGGCGGTGTCTCGCGATTCAAAGTCTGATGAGCGAACTTACGGCCAGGCGCGGCGTGGCGATGCCGGCGAAGCAGTCGTTGTTTCTGGTGTTCCGCATCGGCAACGAGCGCTACGCCTTGCAGGCCATCGAGGTGGCCGAAGTGCTGCCGCAACTGCCGTTGAAACCCATTCCCCGGGCGCCAGACTGGGTGGCGGGGGTGTTTGCCTATCGCGGCGCGGTGGTGCCGGTGATCGACCTCAGCGCGCTGACGTTTGGCCAACCGGCCCAGGCCCGCACCAGCACGCGGCTGGTGTTGGTGCACTATCGGCCGGATGAGGCAACGCCTGCGCAATTGCTCGGGCTGATTCTGGAGCAGGTCACCGACACGTTGCGCTGCAACCCGGCGGACTTTCAGCCTTACGGCCTGGACAATCGTCAGGCGCCGTATCTCGGCCCGGTGCGCGAAGATGCCCAGGGGCTGCTGCAATGGGTGCGGGTTGCCGATTTACTGGATGCACAGGTTCGCGCCTTATTGTTTCCCTCGCCGCCGCTGGACCTGGCGCAGTTTGAGGAGAAGGGATGAGCAGCGATCAACGGTTTTTCGATTTCCTCAAGGAGCGTATCGGCCTGGATGTCGGCTCGGTCGGCCCGGCGATCATCGAGCGCGCGGTGCGCCAGCGCATTACGGCGGTTCGGGCGCGGACGGCCGATGAGTACTGGCACACTTTGCTGGGCTCGCGCGACGAACAGCAGGCGCTGATCGAAGCGGTGATCGTCCCCGAAACCTGGTTTTTCCGTTACCCGGAATCCTTCGCCACGCTGGCGAAGCTGGCGGCCAAGCGGCTGGCGGCGATCAACAACATGCGCGCCCTGCGGATTCTCAGCTTGCCGTGTTCTACCGGCGAAGAACCGTACTCGATCGCCATGGCATTGCTTGATGCGGGGCTGGCGCCGCACCAGTTCAAGGTCGACGGCATGGACGTCAGCCCGCTGTCGGTGGAAAAGGCCAGGCTCGCGCTGTACGGCAAGAATTCGTTTCGTGGCCAGGACCTCGAGTTTCGCGAGCGCCACTTCACCGCTGAACACGATAGCTATCGCCTCAGCGGGCGCGTGCTCGAACAGGTGCGTCTACAGGTCGGTAACCTGCTGGATCCGACCTTGCTGGTCAACGAGCCGCCCTATGACTTCGTGTTCTGTCGCAACCTGCTGATTTATTTCGACCAGCCGACCCAGCAGCAAGTGTTCGAAGTGCTCAAGCGCCTGACTCACGTCGATGGCGTGCTATTTATCGGCCCGGCCGAGGGCAGTCTGCTCGGCCGTTTCGGCATGCGCTCGATCGGTATCCCGCAGTCGTTTGCCTTCAGTCGCCAGAGCGCGCTCGAGCCGCCTGCGACCTTCGCGCCGATGTCGCTGCCAGTGCAGCAACCGTTGCGCAGCGTGACTCCGCCGCCTGTGCGCAGTCGGCCTTTTGCGACGGTCGTGCCGATGCCTCAGGCTGTCGCCATCCCTTCGGCCACTTCTTCGGACGCCGCCACGCTGTTGGCGAATATCGCCGCGCTGGCCAATGAAGGCAAAAGTGCCGAGGCCCGCTCCGCATGCGAAAGTTATTTGCGCAGTCACGAACCGGTGGCCCAAGTGTTCTATTGGCTGGGGCTGCTCAGCGATGTCGCCGGCAGTGCCCTGGAGGCCCAGGGTTTTTATCGCAAGGCGTTGTACCTCGAACCGCAACACCCCGATGCATTGATGCACCTGGCTGCCTTGTTGCAATCCCAGGGCGACACGGCGGGTGCCAGACGATTGCAGGCCCGCGCCGCCCGCAGCGAGCGCGCCGCTGACAGTGAGCGTAAACGATGAACGCCTCCGATACCTTGAGCGTCACCCATAAAGATGCCCAGGCCATCGACGACTGCTGGAACCGCATCGGTATCCACGGCGACCAGTCCTGTCCGCTGCTGAGCGAGCACATTCATTGCCGCAATTGCGCGGTGTATTCGGCTGCCGCCACGCGCTTGCTCGACCGCTACGCCTTGTCGCAGGGTGACCGTGGGCAAATCTCCACGGTGGCCGAGAGTGAGGTGAAAACCCGCTCGCTGCTGATGTTTCGCCTCGGCGAAGAGTGGCTGGGCCTGGCCACTCGCAGCCTGGTCGAAGTGGCGCCACTGCAAGCGATCCATTCCTTGCCGCACCAGCGTTCCCGGGCATTACTCGGCGTGGCGAATGTGCGCGGTGCCTTGGTGGCGTGCCTGTCTTTGGTGGAGCTGTTGGGGCTCGACGACACCAGTAGCGTGGCGCCTGGCGCGCGGGTAACGCCGCGGATGCTGATCATCGCCGCCCACGGCGGGCCGGTGGTGGTGCCGGTGGACGAAGTGGACGGGATTCACGCCATCGACGAGCGCATTCTCGATGCCGCGTCCCAGTCCGGCACCCAGGCCAGCGCCAAATACACCCGCGGAGTCTTGCCATTCAAAGGTCGCAGCCTGCGTTGGCTGGATGAAGAGCAGCTGCTGTCTGCCGTGACCCGGAGCCTCACATGACCCCCGACCAAATGCGTGACGCCTCCTTGCTGGAGCTGTTCAGCCTGGAAGCCGAGGCCCAGACCCTGGTGCTGAGCGCCGGTCTGCTGGCGCTGGAGCGCGATCCGACCCAGGCCGATTACCTCGAGTCGTGCATGCGCGCGGCCCATTCGCTCAAGGGCGCGGCGCGGATTGTAGGCGTCGATGCCGGGGTCAGCGTCGCCCACGTGATGGAGGATTACCTGGTCAGCGCCCAGGAAGGGCGCCTGTACCTGCGACCCGAACACATTGATGCGCTGTTGCAGGGCACTGATCTGCTGATGCGGATTGCGACGCCGAACAATGCTCCGGCGCCTGCGGATATCGACGCTTACGTTGTTTTGATGGGACGGCTGCTTGAGCACATGGCGACTGTCCCCATCGCGCTGCCGATGGCAGAGCCTCAGCTCGAACCCTCGACACCCAGGGTCGAGCCGCCCGTTCGTGCCGCCGAAACACCCGTCGAAACACTCATTGAAACACCTCAGGCAGAGCCCGCCGAGCCTGCGTCCAAGACCAGGCGCGCCACCGACACTGGCGAGCGCGTATTGCGTGTCACGGCCGAGCGCTTGAACAGCCTGCTCGACCTGTCGAGTAAATCCCTGGTGGAAACCCAGCGCCTCAAGCCGCACCTGGCCACCATGCAGCGCCTTAAACGCATGCAGAGCAATGGCCTGCGGGCGCTGGAAAGCCTCAACGTTCATCTCAAGGACCATGCCTTGAGCCTCGAAGCCCAGGAAGCCTTGGGCGATGCCCGCCGATTGCTGGCCGAGTCCCAGCAATTGCTGGTGGAAAAAAACGCCGAACTGGACGAGTTCGCCTGGCACGCCAGTCAGCGCGCACAAGTGTTGTATGACACCGCGCTGGCCTGTCGCATGCGGCCGTTCGCCGACGTGCTGAGCGGTCAAGTACGCATGGTCCGCGATCTTGGGCGCGACCTTGGCAAACAGGTGCGGCTGGAGATCGAGGGCGACAAGACCCAAGTCGACCGAGACGTACTGGAAAAGCTCGAAGCGCCGCTGACACACCTGCTGCGCAATGCGGTGGATCATGGCATCGAAACCCCGGAACAGCGACGCTTGGCGGGCAAGCCGGAGGAAGGCGTGATCCGTTTGCGAGCCTCCCATCAGGCCGGTCTGCTGGTGCTGGAGCTGAGCGATGATGGCAATGGCGTCGACCTGGAAAAGGTCCGCCGCACGATCGTCGAGCGGCAGTTATCCCCAGCCGAGACTGCCGCGCAGTTGAGCGAAGAAGAGCTGCTGACGTTCCTGTTTCTGCCGGGTTTCAGCCTGCGCGACACGGTCACCGAAGTGTCCGGGCGCGGCGTCGGACTGGATGCGGTCCAGTACATGGTCCGGCAGTTGCGCGGCGCCGTGGTGCTGGAGCAGGCGGCGGGCGCGGGCAGTCGTTTCCATCTTGAAGTGCCGCAGACGCTGTCGGTGGTGCGCAGTCTGGTGGTGGAAGTCGGTGACGAGGCGTATGCCTTCCCGCTGGCGCACATCGAGCGCATGTGCGACCTGGAGCCGGAAGACATCGTGCAGGTCGAAGGCCGGCAGCACTTTTGGTACGAAGGCCGGCATGTCGGGCTGGTCGCCGCCAGTCAGCTGTTGCATCGGCCGGCGAGCCAGAACAGCGCGCAGACCCTCAAAGTCGTGGTCATGCGCGAGCGCGAGGCGATCTACGGGGTGGCGGTCGAGCGGTTTATCGGCGAGCGGACGCTGGTGGTGCTGCCGCTGGACGAGCGTCTGGGCAAGGTACAGGACATTTCCGCCGGGGCTTTGCTCGATGACGGCTCGGTGGTGCTGATTGTCGACGTCGAAGACATGCTGCGTTCGGTGGACAAACTGCTCAATACCGGGCGTCTGGAGCGCATTGCCCGGCACGCCAATCAGGCCGTTGAGGCCGCGCGCAAACGGATTCTGGTGGTGGACGATTCGCTGACCGTTCGTGAGTTGCAGCGCAAGTTGCTGCTCAATCGCGGCTACGACGTCGCCGTGGCGGTGGACGGCATGGATGGCTGGAATGCCCTGCGTTCGGAGGATTTCGATCTGCTGATCACCGACATCGACATGCCGCGCATGGACGGCATCGAGCTGGTGTCTTTATTGCGTCGCGACAATCGCCTGCAATCGCTGCCGGTGATGGTGGTGTCCTACAAGGACCGCGAAGAAGACCGTCGTCGTGGACTGGACGCCGGCGCCGACTATTATCTAGCCAAGGCCAGTTTTCATGATGACGCCTTACTGGATGCAGTCGTTGAGCTCATTGGAGGGGCGCGAACATGAAAATCGCCATCGTCAACGACATGCCCATGGCGGTAGAGGCTTTACGCCGCGCCCTGGCGTTCGAACCGGCGCACGAGGTGGTCTGGGTTGCCAGCAACGGGGCCGAGGCGGTGCAACGTTGCACCGAATACACCCCGGATCTGATCCTGATGGACTTGATCATGCCGTTGATGGACGGCGTGGAAGCGACCCGGCGGATCATGGCCGAGACCCCGTGCGCGATCGTCATCGTCACCGTCGACCGTCAGCAGAACGTGCACCGGGTGTTCGAAGCCATGGGCTACGGCGCACTGGATGTGGTCGATACCCCGGCGCTGGGCGCTGGTAACCCTCAGGAAGCCGCTGCGCCGCTGCTGCGCAAGATCCTCAACATTGGCTGGTTGATCGGTGACCACAGCAATCGGGAGCGATCGGCACCGAGCCCGCACCGCAACTCGGCCTCGCGCCAGCACCTGGTGGCGATCGGTTCATCCGCTGGCGGGCCGGCGGCGCTGGAAGTGCTGCTCAAGGGCCTGCCCCGGGATTTTTCGGCGGCCATCGTGCTGGTCCAGCATGTGGATCAGGTGTTCGCCGCCGGCATGGCCGAATGGCTGGCCAGCGCCAGCGGCCTGGACGTGCGCCTGGCCCAGGAAGGTGAACCGCCGCAAAGCGGCACGATCCTGCTGGCCGGTACCAATCACCATATCCGCTTGCTGAAAAACGGCACGCTGGCCTACACCGCCGAACCGGTCAACGAGATCTATCGGCCTTCGATCGATGTGTTTTTCGAGAGTGTGGCCAATTACTGGAGCGGTGATGCCGTGGGCGTTCTACTGACCGGTATGGGGCGTGACGGCGCCCAGGGGCTTAAACTCATGCGCCAACAGGGCTACCTGACCATCGCTCAGGACCAGAACAGCAGTGCCGTGTACGGAATGCCCAAGGCGGCCGCAGCCATCGACGCTGCCGTGGAAATCCGCCCGCTGGACAAGATAGCGCCACGTTTGCTGGAGATTTTCCAAAAATGACTATCATTAGCAGCAATCGTGGCCCAAGCAGTACTCAGGTGACCGCACATGAATGAATTACAGCTCGACGACTTCAAAACCGACGAAAACGCCGCCATGGTGTTGTTGGTGGACGATCAGGCGATGATCGGCGAGGCGGTGCGCCGTGGTCTGTCGAACGAAGAGAACATCGACTTCCACTTCTGCGCCGACCCGCACCAGGCCATCGCCCAGGCGATCCGCATCAAGCCGACGGTGATCCTTCAGGACCTGGTCATGCCCGGCCTGGACGGCCTGAGCCTGGTGCGCGAATACCGTAATCACCCGGCGACCAAGGACATTCCGATCATTGTCCTGTCGACCAAGGAAGACCCGCTGATCAAGAGCGCGGCGTTTGCCGCCGGGGCCAACGATTACCTGGTCAAGCTGCCGGACAACATCGAACTGGTGGCGCGCATCCGCTATCACTCGCGCTCCTACATGACCCTGCTGCAGCGTGACGCGGCGTACCGTGCGTTGCGGGTCAGCCAGCAACAGTTGCTCGACACCAACCTGGTGCTGCAACGCTTGATGAACTCCGACGGCCTGACCGGGCTGTCGAACCGTCGGCACTTCGACGAATACCTGGAACTGGAGTGGCGGCGTTTGTTGCGTGACCAGACGCAATTGTCGTTGCTGATGATCGATGTCGACTATTTCAAGTCCTACAACGACAGTTTTGGCCACCTCGAAGGCGATGAAGCCCTGCGCAAAGTCGCCACGGCCATTCGCGACGCCAGCGCCAGGCCATCGGACCTGCCGGCCCGTTACGGCGGCGAAGAGTTCGTCCTGGTCTTGCCCAACACCTCGCCGGGCGGTGCGCGGCTGGTGGCGGAAAAACTGCGCCAGACCGTGGTCGGATTGAAGATCCCGCACGTTTTCCCGACCGAAGGTTCGTGCCTGACCATCAGCATCGGCCTGTCGACCGTGATCCCGCAGCCGGGCAGCGACTGCCGGCAATTGATCTTGGCGGCGGACAAGGGGCTGTACCTGGCGAAGAACAATGGGCGCAATCAGGTGGGAATAGAATGAACCGGCAGGTTCATTTGCCCCTAAAGCCGCCAGGCGGGCTGCCTTGACAGCGTGATTACGTTATACTCGCCGGCTTTCAAAAGTTCGCCAACGAGTGCTGCCCGCCATGGAAATCAACCCGATCCTTAACAGTATCAAGGACCTGTCCGAGCGCTCCGAAACTATTCGGGGGTATCTTTGAC
>Ga0207655_1001001_pt1 | contig 28752 bp, 24 predicted proteins | sample KBSM44metaG_FD_184398 | JGI IMG/M metagenome (GOLD analysis project Ga0207655, IMG submission 184398) | Miscanthus rhizosphere microbial communities from Kellogg Biological Station, Michigan, USA - KBS M4-4 metaG (SPAdes) (version 2) | ecosystem: Host-associated > Plants > Roots > Rhizosphere >... | reverse complement strand
AGGTCGAGAAGGACAACAACGGCTTTGAAGGCAAGCGCGTCAGCGATGTGGCCAAGCGCAATGGCAGCCTGTTCCTCACCTGGAAACCGGAGATGGGCTGGTACGCCGAAGCCGGCCTGACCCTGGTGGGCGACCGTTATGCCGACAACCTCAACACCGTGGTGTTGCCGGGTTATGGCCGTTGGGATGCGTTGGTCGGCTTGCGCCAGAAGGAATGGGACGTGCGTGCGGCGCTCAACAATATTGCCGACAAAAACTACTACGCCTCGGCGACCAGCGTGGCGCAGATCCAGCCGGGTGAACCGCGCAGCCTGGTGGTGACAGGCACCTACAGCTTCTAAGCCGATAACAAAACGAAATGTGGGAGCAAGCCCGCTCCCACATTTTCAGATATCAGTGTTCTTCAGTCGTGCATCAATTCGCACAGCGCCGTCATTTCATCTTCGCTGAACAACCCCGCCGGGTAACGTTCACTCATCACACTGCGCAGGTCGGGCTGCTGCCTGACCTGACGCGAACCATTTGCCTTCAACCAGAGCGCCAGCGCGTGGATAGCGTCACCGTTGACCCGCAGAGGGTGGAAGGTGCGCGTGTACATCAGGTTGATATCGGCATTCATTTCAGCGCTCTCTCCTACTGCGTGAGCGGCTAACTTACTCAAGGTTTGTGACAGAACTGCGCAGTCATCACCTTGGGTCACTGTCGCAACACCGATACAAGAGCTATGCCAATGTCACGTGTTTATGGGCATCCGGACACAAAAAAGCCCGCGACCTTGCTAGGCCGCGGGCTTGCTGTGGGCGCTGAAACCGAGTAGTACCCGATCGTCGGCCAGACGTTGTTACAACTGCACTCAGTTTTTGTGCGGGGCTGGCTGTTGTTGGGTCAGGCAATGGATATTGCCGCCCCCCAGTAACAGTTCACGGCCCGGCACCATCACCACCTCATGCTGGGGGAACAGGTTCTGCAGGATTTCCTTGGCTTGGCTGTCCAGCGGGTCATCGAAGCTCGGGGCGATGATGCCGCCGTTGACGATCAGGAAGTTGACGTAGGAACCGGCCAGACGCACGGTCGGGTTGCGTTCCTGGCTGCCGTCCACCGGGTCCACGCCCGCACATTCCTCTTCGGTGGCATACAGCGGCCCCGGAATCGGCATCTTGTGCACTGTGAACGAGCGGCCCTTGGCGTCAGTGCTGCTTTGCAGCACATCCATGGCGGCGTGGCAGCGGGCATAGTTCGGGTCTTGCGGGTCATCGGTCCAGGCCAGCAACACTTCGCCCGGGCGCACGTAGCAGCAGAAGTTATCCACATGGCCGTCGGTTTCGTCGTTGAACAAGCCATCCGGCAACCAGATGACCTTATCCACCGCCAGGTTGTCGCTGAGCACCGCCTCGATTTCCCCACGGTTCAGGTGCGGGTTGCGGTTGTGGTTCAACAGGCACTCTTCGGTGGTGATCACCGTGCCTTCGCCGTCGACGTGAATCGAGCCACCTTCCAGCACGAAGCCTTCGGTGCGGTAACGCGGTGCGCGCTCGATCTCGAGAATCTTGCCGCCCACCTGGGAATCGCGGTTCCACGGCGCATACAGACCGCCCTCAAAACCTCCCCAGGCGTTGAAATCCCAGTTCACGCCGCGCACTTCGCCACTGTTGTTGATGACGAACGTCGGGCCGGTGTCGCGCACCCAGGCGTCATCGTTGGACATTTCCACCACGCGGATATTGGGCACATCCAGGCGAGCGCGAGCGTTTTCGTACTGACCGGCAGAAACCGCCACGGTCACCGGCTCAAAACGCGCAATGGCCTTGGCCACCGCCACATGAGCTGCCTGCGCCGGCTTGCCGCCCAGGCGCCAATTGTCCGGGCGCTCCGGCCAGATCATCCAGGTCTGGGTCTGTGGCGCCCACTCGGCAGGCATATGAAAGCCATCGGCGCGGGGCGTGCTGTGCAGGGTGGTCATGGCGATCAGGACTCCGAATGGGGGTAAATGCCGACTTTATAACGGATATAAATCGGCTTTAGAAGCGACAAAATATAATAACGACGAAATATGACATTCATTAGCCGATAACAATCGACTATCTACAGCTGTTCATCCAGCACCTTCGAGAGCATGTCGACAAAGAAATCCACGCTGCGTTTGGTCGTGACCATCGGCGGCTTGATCTTGAGGATGTTCAGGTAGTCGCCCGTCGGCTGCATGAAAACCCCCAGCTCGCGCAAGCGGTCGCACAGCAGCGCGGTTTCTTCCGTCGCCGGCTCCAGGGTTTGTCGATTACGCACCAGCTCCAAGCCCAAGTAGAAGCCGGAACCGTGAACCGCCCCCACCAAGGGGTGACGGTCGATCAGTGCTTCCAAGCGCGCCTTGAAATGCCCACCGACCACCTGGGCGTTTTCCCACAGCTTTTCTTCTTCCATGACATCCAGTACCGCCATGCCGATCCGGCAACTGACCGGGCTGCCCCCCGACGACGAGAAGAAATACCCCTCGGCCTCCAACGCCTCTGCGATTTCACGACGGGTGATCACCGCGCCCAATGGCTGGCCGTTGCCCATGCCTTTGGCCATGGTGATGATGTCGGGCACCACACCCTGCTCTTCGAAGCCCCAGAAAAAGTGCCCCATGCGGCCGTAACCCACTTGCACCTCATCGGCAATGCACACACCGCCCTGAGCGCGCACCAACCCGTATACCTGCTGCAAGTAACCGGGAGGCAAGGAGATGCCACCGGCATTGCCATACACCGGCTCGCAGATGAAACCGGCCAGCTGGCGTTTGCTCGCGGCGATTTTCGCCAGGTTGTGTTCCACGCTTCGCACGTAATCCGGGGCGCTGTCCTGCCCACGGAACTCACCACGATAGGTATTCGGCGCCGTCACCGGGTGCACCCAGTCCGGGCGGCTGCTCAGGGCCTGGGGGTTGTCGGCAATCGAGGTGGACACCGCATCTGCCGCCACCGACCACCCGTGATACGCCTCCAGCACACTGAGCATGTCGCGGCCGCCGCTGTAGGCCCAGGCCAGGCGGATCGCCAGGTCGTTGGCCTCGGTACCGCTGTTGACCAGGAACACCCGGTCCATGCCAGCCGGCGCCAGCGCCAGCAACCGTTCGGAGAACTCGGCAATCGCCGCATAGTGAAAACGCGAGTTGGTATTGAGCAGCGACCATTGCCGCGCCGCCACCGCCGCCATGCGCGGGTGGCCGTGCCCCAGCACCGCCACGTTGTTGAGCATGTCCAGATAGGAGCGGCCCTGCATGTCGATCAAGTGGTTGCGCCAGCCGCGCTCGATACGCGGCGGGTCGACGTAATAATGTTTCTGCGAACGGGCGAAGCTGGCGTCGCGCCGTGCCAAGAGGGCCTCGGGGTCGAGTTCGGGCTCGGCATCACAGGCCAACCCCAGCAGCTCGGCCGGCGAGGGGCAAATCGCCTGCCACGCCTGGGCGCGAGACGGTGTGCAGAACAAGGGCGGCTCAAGGTCGCCACGGCACAACTGTACGACCAGCGGAGCCTGGACCTCGCCCAGTACCTGCCCCTTCACCAGCGTCGAACCCTGAGCCAGCGTCGTTTTTCCTCCCCACAGGCGCAGGCTCGTCTCAGCGCCGCGCAAGTACAGCAAACCGTCGGCCCCCGGGTGCAAAGTCCCGGCAAACGGCGCTTCCAACACCGTACCGTGGGGCAGGTGCAGTTCCACGTGCAGCGCCAGTGTCTGCGGCTCTTCGGCGCTGTCAGGGCGGTTACGCGACAAACGGTATTGCCCGTAACGGCTGGCGGCCAGCCCGTGCACCCTCGCGGCTTCATCCAATAAATGCCGGTCGATGCCCGGTTGCTCCCAGTTACCGGCCTCGAAGTGCGGGCTGAGGACACCCAGGTCGATCAACGCGAACTCACGCCCGACCAGGCCAGGCAGCAACGGCGCGAAATCCTGGTTGGCCAGTGGTGGCAACGTCTCACCGACACAGCGCAGGATCGCGGCTTCCATCAACTCAAACGGCACCGACGTGGCAACTTGAAAGATTTCCCACTCGTGCTCGGCATTTTTCAACAGATAAGTGTTGTCCGGGTCCAGCCGTTGCTGCTGCTCGCTGCTCAACACCAGCACCGCCGCACGGGCGACGATCAACGGCCACAGCGCTTGCAGCTCTTCGCGCTGCAACGGGGTGACCGCGTCGCAGGCCTGGATCGCCGGCAAAATGGCAAACGGATCGCCCTCGGCATGGTGCAGCAGCGCCGCGCAGGTCACCGACAGGTCGGCAATACGCCAGGTGTGCACCAGGTCGCCAAAATCAATCACGCCCTGGACCTGCCAACGCCGCTGGGCGTCGCGTTGCCACACCACATTGTCGTCGGTGATATCCATGTGCACGGCTTGCCAGGGCAAATGCTGCGCCAGCGGCTTGATAGCGGCGTCCACTTGCTTGGCCACCTGTTCCAGCGCGGCACGATGGGGCAGGTCCTCCAGGGTCGCCAGCAGGTGGGTGATCAGTTCCTGAGCGTGGCGCGGGTCCCATTGCAGGGTGCGTTCCAGGCCGGGGTGCGTGAAATCGGCCAACGCCAGGCTCATCCGCCCGCACAGGTCGCCAAAGCCTGCGATCACATCGCGGCCCAGGTGCGGGCGGTGGGTCAGGGGTTCGCCGTCGATATAGTCCAGCAACCGCAAGCGTACGGTTTGCCCGTCGACGCTCTCGGTCAGCAACGCTTCACCTGTTCGGGCCGCAATCACCTTGGGGACGCGTACCTGGCCCTGCAGGTATTCAAGGGCCGCATGCTGGGCCTCAAGTTCCACCGCAGCGTAGTCGCCCCGGCAGATTTTCAGAACAAAGCGGCCTCGGACGCTGTCGACCTTATAATTGAGGTCCTGCTGGCTGCCCAGGGAATGCAACGTGCCAGCGAGGTCGTAATGCTGCAGCAGCAGCTGGGCTGCCTGATCAGGGCCCACTTGCGGGCAAGGCAAACTGGCGCGATGGATCAACGTGGCAAGCAACATTGTGACGACCTCTGTTTTTTTAGGCGTCTATATCGCCACTGTTATAGGGGGTTAGGCAACCCCCTGGCGTATATCGCGCTTGCACCGGCCCGACTCACAACTCAAGCTATGCTTCATTCGCCAAGTGTCCGTCTAAGGAAAAGGCCCTCGACATGCGCATTCTCATCACCGGCGGCGCCGGCTTCATCGGCTCCGCCCTGATCCGTCACCTGATCCAACACACCGAGCACGAAGTGCTCAACCTGGACAAGCTCACCTACGCCGGCAACCTCGAGTCGCTGACAGGCATCGCGTCCAACAGCCGCTACGAGTTCGTGCAGGCCGACATCATCGACCAGCCAACCGTCAGCGCCGTACTGGCCCGCTTTGAGCCCCACGCGATCATGCACCTGGCGGCCGAGTCCCATGTGGACCGCTCCATTGACGGTCCGTCGGCCTTCATCCAGACCAATATCGTCGGCACCTACAGCCTGCTGGAAGCCACCCGCGCCTATTGGCAGAAGCTCGATGAGCCGGCCAAGCGTGCGTTCCGCTTCCACCATATTTCCACCGACGAGGTGTACGGCGACCTGCATGGCGTGGACGACCTGTTCACCGAAACCACACCCTACGCCCCAAGTTCACCCTACTCGGCCAGCAAAGCGGCGTCCGACCACCTGGTCCGCGCCTGGCAACGCACCTACGGCTTGCCGGTGCTGTTGACCAACTGCTCGAACAATTACGGGCCGTTCCATTTCCCCGAAAAACTGATCCCGCTGGTGATCCTCAACGCCCTCGCGGGCAAGCCGTTGCCGGTCTACGGCGACGGTCTGCAAGTGCGTGACTGGCTGTTCGTCGAGGACCATGCGCGCGCGCTGCTCAAGGTCGTCACCGAAGGTGAGGTGGGCGAGACCTACAACATCGGCGGCCATAACGAGCAAAAGAACATCGACGTGGTGCGTGGCATCTGCGGCCTGCTGGAAGAACTGGCGCCCCAGCGCCCCGCCGGCGTGGAAAAATTCACCGACCTGATCACCTTCGTCAAGGACCGCCCGGGCCACGACCAGCGCTATGCGATCGACGCCAGCAAGATCGAACGCGAGCTGGGCTGGGTTCCGCAAGAGACCTTCGAAACCGGCCTGCGCAAGACCGTGCAGTGGTACCTCGATAACCTGGAATGGTGCCGCAGGGTCCAGGACGGCAGTTATCAGGGCGAACGATTGGGCAACACCGACATGAAGGATCTGATTGCATGATGAAGGGAATCGTATTGGCCGGTGGCTCCGGCACCCGTCTGCACCCCATTACCCTGGGCGTGTCCAAGCAACTGTTGCCGGTGTACGACAAACCGATGATCTATTACCCGATCTCGGTGCTGATGTTGGCTGGCATCAAGGACATCCTGGTGATTTCCACCCCACTGGACCTGCCTCAGTACCGCAACCTGCTGGGCGATGGCAGCCAGTTCGGCGTGCGTTTCACCTACGCCGAGCAGCCGACGCCGGATGGCTTGGCCCAGGCCTTTCTGATCGGTGAGGAATTCATCGGCGACGACCCGGTATGCCTGATCCTCGGCGACAACATCTTCCACGGCCAGCATTTCGGCGATCAGTTGCGTACCGCCGCCGAACGCCCGTCCGGCGCCACCGTGTTCGGCTACTGGGTCAAGGACCCGGAGCGCTTCGGCGTGATCGACTTCGACAAGGAAGGCCGTGCCCTGTCCATCGAAGAGAAACCGGCCAAGCCCAAGTCGCCGTACGCCGTCACCGGCCTGTACTTCTACGACAACGACGTGATCAAGATCGCCAAGGCGGTCAAGCCTTCGCCCCGTGGCGAGCTGGAGATCACCGACGTCAACAATGCCTACCTCAAGCGCGGCGATTTGCACGTAGAGCGCTTCGGCCGCGGCTTTGCCTGGCTGGACACCGGCACCCACGACAGCCTGCTCGAAGCGTCGACCTATGTGCAGACCATCGAGCACCGCCAGGGCTTGAAGGTCGCCTGCCTCGAAGAAATCGCCTACGAAAACGGCTGGATCGATCGTGACCACCTGCTGGAGCGTGCCAAGTACTTTGGCAAGACCGGTTATGGTCAATACCTGTTCACACTCGCAGGGGAAACCATATGAATGTGACCGCCACTGAGTTGCCCGGTGTACTGATCATCGAGCCGAAGGTTTTTGGCGATGAACGCGGCTTTTTCTATGAAAGCTTCAACGCCCGGGCGTTCGCGGAAGCTACCGGGCTGCAGCATCAATTCGTGCAGGACAATCACTCGCGCTCGCAAAAGGGCGTTCTGCGTGGCCTTCACTACCAGGTTGAACACGCTCAGGGAAAACTGGTGCGCGTAACCGCAGGCGAAGTCTTGGACGTGGCGGTGGATATTCGCCGCAGTTCGCCTCACTTCGGCCAATGGGCCAGCGTTAGACTGTCCGCCGACAACAATCGGCAACTGTGGATTCCACCGGGTTTTGCCCATGGGTTTGTAGTGCTCAGCGACTTCGCCGAATTCCTCTACAAGACTACCGATTACTACACACCGGCTGCCGAACGTTGCATTCGCTGGGACGACCCTGACCTCAATATCGATTGGCAGCTGACAGGCACACCGACCTTGTCCGCCAAGGACCAGAGCGGCAAAAGCCTGAAAGACGCCGACCTGTTCCCATGAAAATCCTCATCACCGGCCAGCACGGCCAAGTCTCCCGCGAACTGCAACAGCGGCTCCAGGGCCTGGGCGAACTCATCGTGCTGGGGCGCGACCAGTTGGACCTGGCAGACGCCGAGCAGATTCGCCAGCACGTACGTGCCCAGCGCCCCGACCTGATTATCAACGCTGCGGCCCACACCGCTGTGGACCTGGCCGAGAACGAACCCGACGCCGCCTTTGCCATCAACGCCATCGCGCCGGGTGTTTTGGCCGAAGAGGCCAAGGCCTTGGGCATTCCGTTGATCCACTACTCCACCGACTACGTGTTCGACGGCAGCAAGCCCGCGCCCTACACCGAAGCCGACACGCCCAACCCCCTGGGCGTCTACGGCCAGAGCAAGCTGGCGGGCGAGCAGGCGATTGCGGCGGTGGGCGGCGAATACCTGATCCTGCGCACCAGCTGGGTGTACGCCAACCATGGCAAGAACTTCCTGCTGACCATGCAACGCCTGCTGCCAGAGAAGCCGCAGATGCGCATCGTGGCTGACCAGATCGGCGCGCCGACCTGGGCCGGGAGCATCGCCGACAGCACCCGCGCGTTGATCGAGCGCTGGCAGGCAGGCCAACCCGGCGCCTGGGGCATCTACCACCTGACGGCCCAGGGCGAGACCTCCTGGTTTGGCTTTGCTCAGGCCATCGGTGAGCACCTGAAAGCCCAAGGCAAAGCCTGCGCCGAACTGGAGGCCATTCCGTCCAGCGCCTACCCGACGCCGGCCAAGCGTCCGCTTAACTCACGCCTCGATTGCAGCCGCCTGCAACAGCAATGGCAGGTCAGCCAACCCCAGTGGCAAGACGCATTGCGCGAGTGTCTTGCACAGCAGCACTAGGCATAATGCGCCTGTACCCACAGGCGCACGACTCATGACTCCATCCCTTCCGCGAAGACCCCGTTGGCGCAGCCTCGCGCTGTTGGCGCTGTGCCTGGCGCCACTGCTGTGGCCACTGGAGCACTTGGCCGAGCGCTATTACCGCAACGAACTGGCCGGCCAGAACCGCCAGACCCTCGACCTGTACGTCGCCAACCTGCTCGGCACCCTGCACCGCTATGAAGTGCTGCCACAGATCCTCGGCGACCTGCCCGCCCTGCGCACCGCGTTGGACGCGCCCCAGGTGAGCACCAACCTGGTCAACGCCAACCTCCTGCTCAAGGACGTCGCCGCCCAGGCCGGCGTGGAAGTGATGTACCTGATGGACACCACCGGCAAGACCCTGGCCGCCTCCAACTGGGACAAGCAGGACAGTTTTGTCGGGCGCAATTTTTCCTTCCGGCCTTACTTCAGCGAAGCCATGGCCGGACGCCTGGGGCGGTTCTTCGGCCTGGGCACCACTTCAGCCAAGCGCGGTTACTTCTTCGCCGCCGCCGTACGCGACGGCGACACGATCATCGGCGTGCTGGTGGTCAAGGTCGACCTGGACCACACCGAAAGCCTGTGGGGCAACACCCCGGAACAACTGCTGGTGACCGACCACAACGGCGTGGTGATCCTCACCTCGCGCCCACAATGGCGATTCCGCGCCACCCGGCCACTGACCACCGAAGAGCGCCAGGCCATCATCGCGATCCAGCCCTACCCGACCCGCGACCCACAACCACTGGCCCTGAGCAACACCGCCTGGTTGCGCCAGTCCACGGCCATTGCCGAGACTGGCTGGAACGTCGAGATTCTTGCCCCTCGCTCGCTGATCAGTCGCCCGGTGCGCACGGTGGTTGCCGTCGGCGGCGCGACCCTGCTGGTGTTGATGTTGCTGCTGGGCCTGATGATGCAGCGCCGCCGGCACTACCTGGAGCGCATCGCCTTTGAAGCCAAGGCGCGCCGTGAGCTGGAAATGCGTGTGGTCGAGCGTACCAGCGACCTGGAGGGCCTCAACCGGCGCCTCAAACAGGAAGTGCTGGAGCGTGAACACGCGCAGCAGGAACTGGTGCGCGCTCAGGATGACCTGGTGCAGGCGGGCAAACTGTCGGCGCTGGGCACCATGTCGGCCAGTATCAGTCATGAGCTCAACCAGCCCCTGGCAGCGATCCGCAGCTATGCGGAAAACGCCGAAATCCTGCTCGACCACGAACGCACCAGCGATGCCCGGGGCAATCTCAAGCTGATCAGCGAGCTGACCGGGCGCATGGCTTCGATCATCGCCCACCTGCGTGCCTTCGCCCGCCGTGACCGCCATGCGCCCGAGAGCGTGGCGCTGCAACCGGCGCTGGACGATGCGCTGGCACTGCTGGCCAAACGGCGGCGGTCAATGGAAGTCGAGCTGATCCGCGACCTGCCCGAGGCAACCCTGTGGGTACAAGCCGGTGAAACCCGCCTGCGCCAGGTACTGGGCAACCTGCTGGCCAATGCCCTCGACGCCCTCACCGAAAAAGGCCCGCCACGTAAACTCTGGTTGAGTGCCCAAACCACCGAACAGGGCGTCAACCTGTACATCCGCGACAACGGTCCGGGTTTTTGCATGGAAGCATTGGGCCGCGCCAGCGAGCCGTTCTACACCACCAAGACCCGCACCCAGGGCCTGGGCTTGGGGCTGGCCATCTGCGACACCCTGATGCGCGCCTTCGGCGGCGAGCTGTTGTTCGCCAACCACAAGGAAGGCGGCGCGCTGTTAACCTTGAAATTGCGTGCCGGTTCGCCGGGCGTCAGTCTGCAACCGTCCGAGGACCGCAGTGTATGAGTATCGATAACGGGATCCAGGTGGTGTTGATCGACGACGATCCACACCTGCGTCAGGCCCTGTGCCAGACCCTGGACCTGGCCGGGCTGAAAGTCCTGACCCTGGGCGAAGCCAGCGGCCTTACCGCGCGCCTGTCCCGCGATTGGCCGGGCGTGGTGGTCAGCGACATCCGCATGCCCGGCATGGACGGCCTGGAGCTGCTGGCCGAACTGCACGGCCAGGACCCGGAGCTGCCCGTGCTGCTGATTACCGGCCACGGTGATGTGCCGCTGGCGGTACAGGCCATGCGCGCCGGCGCGTATGACTTCCTGGAGAAACCGTTTGCCAGCGATGCCTTGCTCGACAGCGTGCGCCGCGCCCTGGCCCTGCGCCGCCTGGTGCTGGACAACCGCAGCCTGCGCCTGGCCCTCAGCGATCGCCAGCAACTGAGCACGCGCCTGGTGGGGCATTCCCCGCAGATGCTGCGCTTGCGCGAGCAGATTGGCGCGCTGGCGGCGACCAAGGCCGATGTGCTGATCCTTGGCGAAACCGGTGCCGGTAAAGAGGTGGTGGCGCGTGCGCTGCACGATCTATCGAGCCGACGCAGCGGGCCGTTTGTGGCGATCAACGCCGGCGCCCTGGCCGAGTCCGTGGTCGAAAGCGAACTGTTCGGCCATGAGCCCGGTGCCTTTACCGGCGCGCAAAAGCGCCGTATCGGCAAGTTCGAGTTTGCCAACGGCGGTACGCTGTTCCTGGATGAAATCGAAAGCATGAGCCTGGATGTGCAGGTCAAGCTGCTGCGCCTGTTGCAGGAACGCGTAGTGGAGCGCCTGGGCGGCAATCAGCTGATCCCGCTGGACATCCGCATCATCGCCGCCACCAAGGAAGACCTGCGTCAGTCCGCCGATCAGGGGCGCTTTCGTGCCGACTTGTATTACCGTCTCAACGTTGCGCCGCTGCGCATTCCGCCGCTGCGCGAGCGGGGCGAAGATGCGTTGATGCTGTTCCAGCACTTTGCCGACGAAGCCAGCAGCCGCCACGGCCTGCCGCTGCACGAGCTGCAGCCGGGCCAGCGCGCACTGCTGCTGCGCCACAGCTGGCCGGGCAATGTGCGGGAACTGCAAAACGCCGCCGAACGATTTGCCTTGGGCCTGGAGCTGGCCTTGGACGCGACACCGGACAACCCGTCTGCCGGCGTGTTGACCTCCACCAAAGGTGGCCTGAGCGAGCAAGTCGAGCAGTTCGAAAAAAGCCTGATCGCCGCCGAACTGACTCGCCCCCACAGCTCCCTGCGCAGCCTCGCCGAAGCCCTGGGCGTGCCGCGCAAGACTTTGCACGACAAACTGCGCAAACACGGCCTGAACTTCGCCGACAGCGCCAACCATGGCGCCGACGACGAATGACCCACCCCACTCGCCACGAGGCCCCCATGAGCCGCGACAGCCGTTACCTGGAATCCATCCTTCACCACGACATCCCCCTCACCCGGGAAATGGGCCTCAAGGTGCTCGACTGGCAACACGGCCAATTGCAGCTGCACCTGCCCTTGCAAGCCAACATCAATCACAAGAGCACCATGTTTGGCGGCAGCCTCTATTGCGGTGCCGTGCTGGCGGGCTGGGGTTGGTTGCACCTGCAATTGCGTGAGGAAGGGATTGAAGACGGGCACATCGTGATTCAGGAGGGGCAGATCAGCTACCCGCTGCCGGTGACCCGGGACGCGACGGTGGTGTGCCAGGCACCGGAGGAGAAAGTGTGGAAGCGCTTTGTAGCGACCTACAAGCGCTATGGTCGTGCGCGGCTGACGCTGGAGACGTGGATTGTGAATGAAGGCAGTGAGGAGCATGCCGTAGCGTTTACTGGCCAGTACGTCCTGCACCGTTAACCGCCACAACACAAAATAACTGTGGGAACTGGCCCGCTCCCACATTTTTGATCTGCTGTGGCTTTAAGAACGGGCCAGGGTCAGCAACCGCTCACGCCATGCGGCCTTGGCCGGCAACGCCAAAAAGAACGGGTTCAACAACGACGCCCGCGCCGGATAGCTGAACGGCTCGCCACTCAACTCCAGCACTTCGCCGCCCGCCCCTTCCAGCACGCCCTGGGCTGCTGCGGTGTCCCACTGCGACGTCGGCGCCAGGCGTGGGTAGCAATCGGCACTGCCTTCGGCCAGCAGGCAGAATTTCAGCGAGCTGCCGATATTCGCCAGCTTGAGCTCACCCAGACCTTCGCTCAAACCATCCAGCAAACGCTCCTGCTCGGGGCTGGTGTGCCGACGGCTGGCAACCACGGTAAAGGCCTCGCCGGCGGCTGGCGTCTGGCGCACCTGAATCTGCTTGGGCGCCTCATTTACATCGGAACGCCATGCCCCAAGACCGGCGCCGCCAAAGTAGCAACGGCCGCTGGTGGGCATCGACACCACGCCAAATACCACGCGGCCTTGCTCGATCAGGGCGACGTTGACGGTGAACTCTTCGCTGCCGGAAATGAATTCCTTGGTGCCATCCAGCGGGTCCACCAACCACCAACGCTGCCAACCGGCGCGCACGCTCTGGTCGATATCGGCGTCTTCTTCAGACAATACGGGAATACTCGGGTCCAGCGCGGTGAGCCCGGCGAGGATCAGATGGTGAGCGGCCAGGTCTGCCGCCGTCACCGGCGAGTCATCAGACTTGGACGTGACAGCCACGTCGGCCCGCCAATAAGGAAGGATCGCTTCACCCGCCTGACGCGCCAGCTCGATCACGGGGGCAATAAACGGGTGGCCTAAAAACAGTTCGCTCATGCGATAAACGCTCCACGCTGGGTCAACAGGTCTCGTACCAGGTACAGCGCGGCCAAGGCGCGGCCTTCGCTGAATTGCTCGTTTTGCGCCAGTTGCGACAACTCCCGCAGGTTGACGCGGTCAACCCGCATCGGCTCGGGCTCGTCACCCTCAAGGCGCTCTTCATAGAGGTCGGTGGCCAGCACCACCTGGATTTTCTGGCTCATGTAGCCAGGCGACAGCGAAAGCTCGGTGAGGTGTTCCAATTGGCGCGCGCCATAGCCCGCCTCTTCCTTGAGTTCACGATTTGCCGCCGCCAGCACATCCTCGCCGGGCTCGATCAGGCCCTTGGGCAGGGACAACTCATATTCATCCGTGCCGCCGCAGTATTCTTCCACCAGCAAGGCGTGATCGGCGTCGATCATTGCCACGATCATCACTGCGCCATAACCGGCACCGCGGCCCACCAGGCGTTCGTAGGTTCGTTCAACGCCATTGGAAAAGCGCAATTGCACTTCCTCCACGCGGAACAAACGGCTACTGGCGACTATTTCGCGGGCGAGGACGGTGGGTTTCTGGCGCATAAGCGGCTCCTTGGCGTGATCGGGTTACTATACCGTGGCTTTTCCGATTGTCTGTGTCGGATATCTTTACTTACATGAGAACCGCCCATGCCCTCTCTGCCCTGGCACGCCATCGACACCGTCCTGCTGGACATGGACGGCACTTTGCTCGACCTGCATTTCGACAACCACTTCTGGATGGAGCACCTGCCACAACGGTACGCCGAGTTGCACGGTGTGAGCCGCGCCATGGCCGAGCTGGAGTTGCAACCTCTGTTCGAGCATAACGCTGGACAGTTGCAATGGTATTGCCTGGATTTCTGGACCACCGAACTGAAGATCCCGGTACGCGACCTCAAGCTGGAAACCGCCCACCTGATCGCCCTGCGCCCAGACGCCGACACCTTCCTGGCGGCGATCAAGCAGGCTGGCAAGCGGGTGATCCTGATCACCAACGCTCATCGCGATTCGCTGTCATTGAAGTTGGAACGCATCGAATTGGCGCCGTATTTCGAAAGGTTGATCAGCTCCCACGATTACGGTTTCGCCAAGGAAAACCCGCAGTTCTGGGATGCTCTGCAAGCCGACATCGGCTTCGACCCGGCGCGCAGCCTGTTTATCGATGACACCTTGCCGATCCTGCGCAGCGCCCGGGACTTTGGTGTGGGGCATCTGCTGGCGGTAAGAGAACCGGACAGCAAAAAAGGGCCAAAGAACACTGCAGAGTTTGCAGCCGTCGAAGACTATCGAGACCTCATTGCCGGACTCTAAACCTATGTGACCCAATAACCATGCGGGAGCCGGGCTTGCCCGCGATAGCAGAGTGTCAGGCAAGACCTCTCTACCTGATCCACCGCTATCGCGGGCAAGCCCGGCTCCCACATAAGCCAGCACCCACCTTTCGTAGGCGTGTTACTCAGGAATACGCAGCGTCTGCCCTGGGTAAATCTTGTCCGGGTGAGACAGCAACGGCTTGTTAGCCTCGAAGATCTTGTTGTACTGGTTGGCGTTGCCATACACCGCCAGGGAAATTGCGCTCAGTGTGTCGCCCTTTTTCACTACGACGAAACGGGCGGCGGCAACCGCCGGGCCGGAGACGGTAATCTGATCCTCGACACTGGCCACCCCGGCAATATTGCCTGCCGCCAGGATGATTTTTTCTTTCTCTTCCTGGCTGGCCACTTCACCGCTGATCGTCACCTTGTCACCGTCGACGGTGGCATGCACGTTCGGGTTGCCCAGCCCCACGTCCTCAATGTGCTTTTTAAGATCTTCGCTGGCGTTGGCGTTGCCTGGCGTCAACAGCTTGACCAGCTTTTCGCCGGCCTCTTTCACAAAGCTGAAAATACTCATGTTTGCTCTCCTTGGGGTTTAGGTTCCAGATGCCAAAGACTAGACCAGTCCTACAGAACCTGGTTCCAGCCCGACCAATGACCAGACGACTCCTACACGCGTTAGAATCCCCTCGCTATTGGAGCAAGCCCACGGAGCGAAGATGGACATCAAACAGCTGAAATTCCTCATCGCCCTCGACGAAACCCGTCACTTCGGCCAGGCGGCAGCGCGTTGCCATATCACCCAGCCGACCCTGTCGATGCGCCTGCGCAACCTGGAAGAGGAACTGGACCTTCCCCTGGTCAACCGGGGACAGCGCTTTGAAGGGTTTACCGCGCCGGGCGAACGGGTGCTGGCGTGGGCCCGCACCGTGCTCGCGGCCTATGATGGCTTGCAGGCAGAAGCCGCTGCCTGTCGCGGCAACCTGGTGGGCACATTGCGGTTGGGGGTGGTGCCGCTGTCGAGCTTCGACCCTTTGGCCCTGATGCAGCAGTTGCACAAAGAACACCCCAGCCTGCGTTTTGAGCTGTCGGCGCTGAGCTCAGAGCAGATCCTTGAGCAGCTGGCCAGCAATCGGCTGGACCTGGGCGTGTCCTACCTGGAACGCCTGGACAACGAGCGCTTCGACTCCTTGGCCTTGGGCGAAACCCGTATGGGCCTGCTGTATGACCAGCGGTTTTTCAGCTTCGGTGACACGCCGTTGAGCTGGGAAGCGCTGATCGAGCTGCCGCTGGGCATGCTCACCAGCGGCATGCACTTTCGCCAGTCCATCGACCACAACTTCCACAGCCGGGGGCTCAACCCACAACCGCTGCTGCAAACCGACGCCGTCCATCAGTTGTTACAAGCTGTGCACGGCGGGCTGTGCTGCGCGGTGATGCCGCTGGAAGGGGGGCTCGATGCGCTCACCGAACACCTGCGCCTGCAACCGATCGAAGACGCCCATACCCTGGCGCGCCTGGGGCTGATCATGCGTCGCAGTGCCCCACGCTCGGCGCTGGCCGAAGCCTGTTTCGCGCTGTTTCAGAAATCGCAAAACGAGTCTTGATCGACGTCATCTATCGGTAGATCAGTACTGGCAATTAGACGCGACGCTTTGTCGCGCCTAGTCTAAACACTGATCAATCCGTCGGTGGTACTGCCCCATGAACGCCAAGCGCCCAGTCTGCGCGGCGCCTGCCTCTGAGACGCCCGCGCCTGCCGCCAGCCAGAGCTACCAGTATTGCAATCTTGAACACACTGAAGTCGCCAGCACCGCGTTGGCTGAAGAAGTGGCGTTGGCGATTGCCTATAACGACATCAGCCAAGCGGTGATGCTGGTGACGCCGACGGACCTGGAAGACTTCATCGTCGGCTTCAGCATGGGCAGTGGCATTATCGCCGACGTTAGCGACATTTATGACCTAAAACTCAGTGGTTCGGGCTCGGCCCAATACGCCCAGGTCCAGATTTCCAGCCGTGCCTTCTGGAACCTCAAGCAGCAGCGCCGACAGTTGGCAGGCACCAGCGGCTGTGGCTTGTGCGGCGTGGAAGCCGTGGAACAGGCCCTGCCGGACCTCCAGGTGTTGCCGGGTGCCCCCTTGCCACCGGCCGCGTGGCTCGATGGGCTGCGCCAGCGCATCAGCGCCTTTCAGCCCCTGGGCCAGTACAGCGGCGCCGTGCATGCGGCGGTGTTCATGAACGGCCAGGGCGAATTGCTGCTGGGCCGTGAAGACATCGGCCGGCATAACGCCCTGGACAAATTGATCGGCGCGTTGATCCGCCAAAAGATTTCGACCGAAGGTGGCCTGGCAATTGTCACCAGCCGTTGCAGCCTGGAATTGATCCAGAAAGTCCTGCGCGCGGGCATCCAGACCCTGGTCAGCCTGTCGTCACCCACCGGCCTGGCCTTGCAATGGGCGCGCCGGCACAACCTCAACCTCATCCACCTGCCGCAGAAAAGCGCGCCGCGGGTCTATAGCCCAGCGATGGAGTACCAACCATGAGCATGCACCATCAAGCCGACCAAACCCCAACCCCGCGCTACAAGCCCTACAAAGGCCCGGCCGGTGGCTGGGGCGCACTGATCAGCGTGGCGCAGGCCTGGTTGACCAGCGACAACGCGCTGAAAAACCTGCGCATGATGCTCAAGACCAACCAGAACGGCGGTTTCGACTGCCCGGGCTGCGCATGGGGCGACTCGCCGGAAAGCGGCATGGTGAAGTTCTGCGAGAACGGCGCCAAGGCCGTGAACTGGGAAGCCACCAAGCGTCGCGTCGACGCGGCGTTCTTCGCCAAGCACAGCGTCACTGCGCTGCTGGAGCAAAGCGACTACTGGCTGGAGTACCAAGGCCGCCTGACCGAACCGATGCGCTACGACGCCGAAACCGACCGCTACCAGCCCATCAGTTGGGAAGCCGCGTTCGACCTGGTAGGCAAGCACCTAAACGCCCTGCCCAGCCCGGACATGGCCGAGTTCTACACCTCGGGCCGCGCCAGCAACGAAGCGGCGTATTTGTACCAGCTGTTCGTGCGCGCCTACGGCACCAACAACTTCCCGGATTGCTCGAACATGTGCCACGAAGCCAGTGGCGTAGCCCTGGCGCAAAGCGTGGGCGTTGGCAAAGGCACCGTGACCTTCGATGATTTTGAACATGCCGATGCGATCTTCGTATGGGGCCAGAACCCGGGCACCAACCACCCGCGCATGCTCGAACCGCTGCGCGAAGCGGTGAAGCGTGGCGCCCAGGTGGTGTGCATCAACCCGCTGAAAGAGCGCGGCCTGGAACGTTTCCAGCACCCGCAGCACCCGCTGGAAATGCTCACCAACGGTGACAAGCCGACCAACACCGCCTACTTCCGCCCGGCACTCGGCGGCGACATGGCCATCCTGCGTGGCATGGCCAAGTTCCTGCTGCTGTGGGAACGCCAGGCCCAGGCCGAAGGCAAGGAAGCCGTGTTCGACCACGACTTCCTCAACGAACACACCGCCAACGTGCTGGAGTACCTGGGCAAGATCGACGACACCTCCTGGGATGAAATCGTCGAGCAGTCCGGCCTGACGCTGGTGGAGATCGAGCAAGCGGCGCGCATGTACGCCAAAGGCAAGAACGTGATCATGTGCTGGGCCATGGGCATCACCCAGCATCGCCATTCGGTGCCGACCATCCAGGAAATCGCCAACCTGATGCTGCTGCGCGGCAATATCGGCCGCCCTGGCGCCGGCCTGTGCCCGGTGCGTGGCCACAGCAACGTGCAGGGTGACCGCACCATGGGTATCAACGAGCGCCCACCGGTGGCGTTCCTCGATTCCCTGGAGCGTCGCTTCCAGTTCCAGGTGCCGCGTGAGAACGGGCACAACGTGGTCGAAGCGATCCACGCCATGCTCGAAGGCCGTTCCAAAGTGTTCATCGGCTTGGGCGGCAACTTTGCCCAAGCCACCCCAGACAGCCCGCGCACCTTCCAGGCCCTGCGCAATTGCGACCTGACCGTGCAGATCAGCACCAAACTCAACCGCAGCCACCTGATGCACGGCAAAGACGCGCTGATCCTGCCGTGCCTGGGCCGTACTGACATCGACATCCAGGCCGACGGCCCGCAAGCGGTGACGGTGGAAGACTCGTTCAGCATGGTTCACGGCTCCAACGGCCAGTTGCAGCCGCTGTCGAAATTCATGAAGTCCGAGCCTGCCATCCTGGCCGGTATCGCCGCCGCCACCCTGGGCAGCAAACCGGTGGATTGGAATTGGCTGGTGGCCGACTACGGGCGCATTCGCGACCTGATTGCCGACACTATCCCGGGCTTCAAGGACTTCAACGAGAAGATCAAAAACCCAGGTGGGTTCTACCTGGGCAACGCGGCCGGCGCCCGCCGCTGGAACACCCCGTCGGGGCGCGCCAACTTCCGCCCGAACATCCTGCCCAAGGATTTGATCCACGAGCGCACCCACGCGACGGGCAAGGTGCCGGACCTGATCATGCAATCAATGCGCTCTCACGATCAGTACAACACCACCATCTATGGCCTGGACGATCGCTACCGTGGCGTGAAAGGCCAGCGTGACGTGCTGTTCGTCAATGAAGCCGACATCATCCGCCTGGGCTTCAAGCCAGGGCAGAAGGCCGACATCGTGTCGTTGTGGGAAGACGGCCGCGAGCGCCGCGTGAAAGGCTTTACCTTGCTGGCGTTCGATATTCCTGCGGGGCAGGCGGCGGCTTACTACCCGGAAGTGAACCCACTGGTGCCCCTGGAAAGCACCGGCGATGGCAGCCATACGCCAACGTCGAAATTCGTGGCGATTCGCCTGGAAGCAGCAAGCGACAACGGCTTGATTATGGCCCGCTCGGCCTGATCACCCTTACAACTGTAGGAGCCGGCTTGCCGGCGATGCGGCCCTTAAGCCTTGCGTTGATTGCACCGACGCCATTGCCGGCAAGCCGGCTCCTGCAGTGAGTGCTCCCATGCAGGCAACGGGAACGATGCCGGGTCAAATTCCGGGCACAAAAAAGGCCGCTTTTGCATAAAAGCGGCCGTTCCGAAGTAGCTAAAGACCTGCAAAAATCACTTAAGTTCCCCATAAAAAACAGCAACTTAGTAAATTGTATACAACTGCTGCCACCGGTCGGATTTCGATTGTCAGCGTCTCGATACAACCTCAGGATCGCGCCGTCATCCTCTTGAGGTCTCCCTATGAAGTTCTCCTCGATTCTCTTGTTGTCCCTTGGCCTGGTCAGTGGCGCAGCCATGGCCGGTGGCACCACCGAAGCCGGTGTGGGCGGCGCATTGGGCGGGGTTTTGGGTTCGGTTGTCGGCCAGCAGATCGGCGGCAACACCGGTTCGGCCATCGGCGCAGCCTTGGGCGGCGCAGGCGGCAGTGCGGTCGGCGCTGACAAGCGCAGCCGTGGCGAAGCGGCCATTGGTGGCGCGTTGGGCGCAGCCGGTGGCAACGTGGTCGGCCGCAGCATGGGCGGCAGTACCGGCAGCCTGATCGGCGCAGCCGCGGGCGGCGGTGCAGGTGGCGCGCTGGGCAACTACATGGGCAACAAGAGCGATGACGACGACCGCCGCTATCGTGGGCGCGATAACCGCCGCTATGACCGTGATGACCACCATGGCCGCGGGCATGCCTATGGCCATCGCAAGAACAAGCACCACTACCGTCACCGGTAAGAGCTAAAGAACACGATCAATCCCTTGTAGGAGCTGGCTTGCCGGCGATAGCAGAGTGTCAGCTGATACTTAGTTGGCTGACCCACCGCCATCGCTGGCAAGCCAGCTCCTACAGAGGGTATTTGTTGTGTTCAAAGAACCACTAACCGCTGCAACGCCTCGCGCAACATTCCCGGAATCGTCACCGGCTGGTTCGTCCCCCGATCCACGAAGACGTGCACAAAGCGCCCCGCCGCACAGGCCTCTTCTTCGCCCTGCTTGAACACCGCCAATTCGTACTGCACTGAGCTGTTACCCAGCTTGCCCACCCGCAGGCCGATTTCGATGCGCTCGGGAAAGGCAATCGACGCGAAGTAATCGCACGCCGAACTCACCACAAACCCCACCACTTCACCGTCATGAATATCCAACCCACCCTGTTCGATCAGGTAGGTGTTCACCGCCGTGTCGAAGAAGCTGTAGTAGGTCACGTTATTCACATGGCCATACACATCGTTGTCGTGCCAGCGCGTGATGATCGGCTGGAAGTGAGGGTAATCGGCACGTTGTGGCACGGAGTCTGGCATGGGCATATCTCGTGAAGGGGGGGTTCAAAGGTCGTTCAAATGGACTTGGGCCCACTCGCGCACCTCGGCGTAGGGGTAGTCCTCAAGTGCGGCAAAACCCGGAATGCCCCGCGCTTTCAGCTTGGTGAAAAGCGGCACGCTGATACCGCCAAGGAAACGTGTCAGCCGTTCCGCGCCCGGCAACTGCCCCGTGTGCTCATGATGCCTGTGGATAAAATCACCGCACAGCCCCAGGAAGTTTTTATCCACAAGCGGCGGCAAGCCGGGTGGTGGCGGCAGATGTGCAACGTGGCCATGGCATACAGAGCAATGCCCACAACGCTGGGGCGCATTTTCATCGCCAAAATACTGAGCCAGGCGTTGCCCCAGGCAATGTTCGGTGGCGAACAGATCGAGCATCGCGTGAATTCGCGCTACCTCGCCCACCTCGTGCTGCTTGAAACCTGTGTATAACTCGGCGCTCAACACCTCTGGATCAAAATCGGTATCCAGCAAGCTGTAGACCTCGGTCATCTGCTTGCTTTCCAGCTCGATCAGGCCCTGCTCCTGGAAGTAATCCAAGGCCTTCACCACCCGGCCGCGCTCGGCATTGTGCTGTTGGTACAGCGCGTCGAAATCCACCGTCGCCCAGGTTTTCGCCCGCTTGCACACCTGGATAATCGCTGCGACAAACTGCTGCCGCTCGCCCGAAAAACGCGCCAGCAAGGCGTCAGGTTCAATCAAGTACTTAAAACGGTATTCGGCATAAAACGCATAGCGCGGCGCAATCACCCCTTTAAGCTCCAGTTGCACCAATAGCGTCTTCAACGGGAGCTCACGGATGTTGCTGTGGTCCGACAGCGACCTCAGCAAGAACTCCCACTGTCCATCGCCCCGCGCAGCCTGCAACTCCTCCAGTACACGTTGAATACCCTCCAGTTCGGGCGTGTCGCCGTACACGAAGTTTTCCAGCACGTTGAGGCTGTCACGATTGGCCAGCACCAGGCAGTCGGAGGGTTGCCCATCCCGCCCGGCCCGGCCGATTTCCTGGCTGTAGTTCTCGATGGACTTGGGCAGATCGAAGTGCACCACATTGCGGATGTCGCTCTTGTCGATGCCCATGCCGAACGCAATGGTGGCGACAATGCAATTGGAACGTCCGCCCATGAAGCGCTGCTGGATACCCTCGCGTTTATCGTGGGGCAAACCGGCATGATATGCCTCGGCCTGGATGCCGTTGCGGTTCAGGTGCTCGGCAATCTGCTCGGCGGTCTTTTGCAAGGTGACATAAACGATGCTTGGCTGATCAGCGCGTTCACTCATCCACTGCACCAGCCGACGACGCTTATCCGCGCCGCTGACCGGTTCCACCAACAGGTTGAGGTTGGGCCGATAGAAGCCCGTGGTCACCACATCGTCCGGTGCAATGGCGAACTTGGCCTGCATGTCGGCAATCACCTTGGGCGTGGCCGTAGCCGTCAGCAGCAGGGCTTGTGGGATATTGAACTGGCGCTGGTAGTCCGGCAGCTTCAAATAGTCCGGCCGGAAGTTGTGGCCCCACTCGGAAATACAGTGCGCCTCATCCACCACCAACAACGAGATCTGCACGCTTTGCAGGAAGTTGCGGAAGCGTTCGTTCTTCAAGCGTTCTACGGAGATCATCAGGATTTTCAGCTCGCCTGAACGCGCACGGGCCATCACGTCATTAGCCTCATCGCGGCTCTGGGCCGAATCGATACTGCCCGCCGAAATGCCGTGGCGCTGCAAGAAACCGAGCTGGTCCTGCATCAACGCCAACAGGGGTGAAACCACCAATGTCAGATGCGGCAGCAACACCGCCGACAGCTGGTAACACAGGGATTTGCCTGAGCCGGTTGGGAAAATCGCAGCTGCCGAACGACCGGCCAGTACCGCGCTGACGGTTTCTTCCTGGCCCAAACGAAACTGTGGATAACCAAAGACCTGCTGGAGGGTGTCGTGCATAGGCTGTCACTCCGTTGACCGCTGAAGGAGTCAAAAACATAGATCAGCGATCGAAAAAAAGGTCATGGATAAACGCTACAAACTGATACAGAGAAAACCTGCAAGCCCGCGCAAAAACGAAGACAGTAGCACGCCAGATCACCTACCCCCGACATGGAGTCGTGAATGTCTCGATGCACACTGTTTTCACCGCAGCACCTCGTCATGTTCATGCTGTCGTTGTTACTGCTGGGCTGTGCAAACGCCCCCGCCCGAACGCCTGCCGAGGAGGACGCACAGCGTTTCGAAACGCCCGAATACCTCGCACAAAAAGCCCTGGTGATCGTTAAAGCCTCCTCTCTCTACGCGCGAGGCGGCACCGGCCAGGGCATCAACGTTGCGCTGATCGACTCAGGCCTCAACCAGGCGCTACCCGAGTTTGACGGGCGTGTAGTCGACCCGGGCTACGACTTCGTGAGACAGCAGCCAGGCACCCTCGACATCAAGGGCCACGGCACCCAGATGGCCGGTATTCTCGCCGCAAACAAGAATGACCAGGGCATCCACGGCATCGCCTTCAACGCCAAGTTGATACCCATGCGTTTCGATGATGACCGGGAGCCGTTCTACTTCGACAATGAAATCGCCCAGGCCTGGAAGCTCGCCTCTACCCGCGGCGCACGCATTTTCAGTAACTCTTGGGCAAATCCCATTGAAGCCAACACCAACGAGGTTCCCGTCTATGAGCGCCTGATGGGTGACTCATTGGGCGTGGCAAGAAAGCTGGTGGCCGAAGGCGCAGTGTTCGTTTTCTCAACGGGCAACGAGGTCAAGCGTGAACCGCTCGCCGAACCAGGCCTTCCAGCGCTGGTGCCCGAACTGGAGAAAGGCTGGATTGCCGTCATGGCCCTTAAGAACGACGGCACGACCATCAATCTCAAATCCAATTATTGTGGCCTCGCCGCACGCTGGTGCATCGCGGTGCCAGGGGGCGACGGTGGCGCAGGGTTGTTGACCACCTACAAGGATGGCAGCTACGGACCAACCGCCGGCACCTCGCCAGCCGCTGCGTTGGTCAGCGGTGCCTTGGCGGCATTGCAAAGCCGCTTTCCGGAAATGACGCCGCAACAAGTGCGTGAGCGCCTGCTCAGCACGGCGAATCGAACGGGTATCTATGCCAACAGCGAAGCCTATGGGCGAGGGTTGATGGACCTCGATGCAGCCTCACGTCAGTAGCCATTGCCCAAACAAACAACGCGCCACCGGGGCGCGTTGTCGGTAACGTGTGTCGCTATTGATCAGCGGTTCTGCACCCGCTCAATCGCGGTGTCGTACACCGGGTTGGCCTTTTGTTCCTTGGCCAACTGGTAGTGACGCAACGCATCGGCAAACTGCCCCGCCGCTTCATAGATCCGCGCAATGTTGTAATAAGCGCCAGCGCGCACCGTCGCAGCACTTGCACCGGTTGCCAGGGCGATGGCCTTGCGGTTGGCCCAGATCGATTCGGCCGTGTTGCCGGCTTTTTGATACGCCAGGCCCAGGTTGCCATAGGCCTTGCCGAAGCCATTGTCCAACTCGATCGCCTGACGGAACAGGTCGATGGCCTGGTCGAGGTTACCCGCCTGGTAGGCCGCTTCACCTTGGACGTTCAGACGTTTCGCATCGGTCTGTGCGGAAGAGCTGACCGCAACTGCGGTAACGGCCACGCTGTCATCCAGCAGCGGCTTGACTTCGTTCAGCACATTCGCGGCATTCACGGTCACGCCGCTGAAGGTATTGATGTCCTGGAAGTCGCCGCTGCCGGTCATGCGGAATACCGTCCACAGGTTGCCGCTGCGGTTTTTCGGCACGTAGTAAGTACGCACCAGGGATTGGCCCATGTACACGAACACCTTGGCCTCACTGTTGGACAGTTGGCGCGAGCCTGGATTACCCCCGTTGGTGTAGTCATGTACGGCATACACGTAGCTTTCGCCGTAGTGCTTTTTCTGCAGGGTGATGGTTTCCGGGCCATAGCTGTCGGTGTCATCCACATCCAGCTCGGCATCGGTGCCGTTCTTGTTCTCGAAGTAGATGTTGTTGCCTGGGAAGATCATGTGGGAGTCGAGGTCTTCCGGGGTCTTGCCCCAGGTCAACACCACGCGCAGGCCGTCGAGGTTTTCCATCACCGGGCTGATGGCGTAGGTCATGCCCTTGCATGGGCATTTCACCACCAGGTTGGAATAGCCGGGCTTCTTGATAATCAGCAGGTTGGTGGAATCATCAGCGGCTTCACTGGTCAACGTGACCTGACCCTGGGCGTTGGTGCGACCCACCACGTTTTGTGCGCCATTGCGCTGCAGCAACACTTCGGCATCGGCGATTTTCTGGTCTTTCACCACCGCACTCAGCACTTCAATCGGCAATTGCTCGGCCTGGATGGAAAAAGCGACCGCACACAATGACATCGCCGACGCGACACGACGCAAACCCATGCTTAACTCCCTTTAAGTAGTGGACGGAATCGTCCTGCAAGATTTTGCGGAGAAACATACGCTGAATTCAGGCTGACGGAGGAATTTTTGTACAAAATGTGACGTAGTTTTTATCGCATCCGACACCCACTTCTGGCTCCTCCGGCTCTGAGTAGAAACGATCAATTTCACCCAGAGAATCCCCGTCAAACCAAAAATCGGAAGCCTCCGTAAGAAACCATCCAGTACCGCACCAGATGTTTCCCAAACTGCTTAAATCTCCCTGCGCCTACTCTACAAAATTCACCTTCGCCTAACCGAAACTAGCGGCCTTTCAATAACTCCGACGAAAATCTGTGAACATCGAAAGGGCGCATATATCGGCCATTACGGCGTCATCTTCACAGTGATGCGCTTGATCATCTTGCCTGGCAATCGACATGCATTGGCAAGCCTTTGCCTCTTGGCAGCGGGGTGGCTAATGCGATGACCGAATACAGGTACTGGATCGGTCTGACACTCATCTTGACCATTTCCGCTTTAGTCGAAAAAACATTCAAGCGTCCCCGGCTCAGAAAAAGATGGGGGCTGGTCCTTGTGATAACCGGTCCGACACTCTTATTCTGCGCCCCACCTGGATAAAGGAATTACAGGTGGAGAGCCTGCCTATCATCGCTTTTGTAACGGGTATTGCGATGTTAGCCAGCCACAACAAATACCGCTTCCACCGCCCCCTTCCCCCTCACCCACTCCTGCGTGCCCCCACCATGAACCTCGCCCCCAACTTCCCCGAAGACGCCGCCATGCAGCAACTCCTGCAACTGCTGCACGAAGAAATCGGCCTGCCGAAACACAAGACCATCAGCCTGCAAACCTCGATCAACTTCGACTTGGGCTGCGACGGCAGTGAGGCCAAGCAATTGATGGAAGCGCTGGAGCAGGAATTTGCGCTCGACCTGGGGGACTTCGACACTTATCGTTACTTCAACCCGCCGGTGTTTGACGTATTTCTCAAACGCCGTGCCAAGGGTCGCGGCGAAAAAGTGCCGCTGACCATCGGCATGCTCTACCTGGCCATCAAGACCCACAGCTGGGACACGCAGACGCTGGAAAACCTGAGCTGACTGTAGGAGCCCGGCTTGCCGGCGATGGCGGTCCTAAGGGCTTCATTGGCGGCAAGGCGGGCTCCTACAGCATTCAAAAGGACCTTACATGGACGTAACAATGGGCCTGCTGGCCGCCCTGCTCTGGGGCGGCACGGACTTTCTCGTGGGCCTCAATGCCCGCGCCGTCGGCGTTAAACGCGCGGTGTATTTCGGCCAAGCCCTGGGCTTCCTGATCATGACCCTACTGCTGGCCATTCTCCCAAGCTTCCTGTTCAAATCCCTCGACGCCCCGTCGAGCATCTGGCTCCTGGGCATCGCCGCCGCACTGCTCACCGTTTCCGGCGCCCTCGCGCTGTCCAAGGCCTTTGCACTCGGCAAAGCGGCTATCGTCGCGCCACTGGTGACGTCCTACGGCGTGGTGACCACCCTGCTGTCCTGGGCCACCGGTGAGCACATCAACCTGATGCAACTGGGCTGCATCGCCGTGTGCGTGATTGGCGTCGTCCTCTCCAGCATCCACAAAGACAACGGCGTTCCCCACAACAATCCACACCTGTCCATCGCCTACGCCATGCTCGCCGCCTTGCTGTATGGCACCAGCTTCTGGCTGCAAGGCCGCTATACACTGCCGGCGCTGGGACCAATCACCATGCTGTGGCTGGGTTACCTGGTAGGGCTATGTGTATTGGTGCTGATGGTGATGAGGATCAAGGACGGCTTGAAACCCCCTCCGCTGAAGAACTGCGCGACGCTGACCGGGGCGAGCGTGATGAACCTCGGCGGCTTCTCGGCGTTTTCCTGGGGAGCGATGGCAGGGTCCGTGTCGGTGGTGACGGTGATCAGCACGTTGTCGGGCGGGATTGCGGCGATTCTGGGGTATGTGTTTTTCAAGGAGCGGTTGTCGACGGTGCAGGTGTTGGGCGTTGTGCTGGTGCTGGCCGGTGCTGTTGTTTTGCACATGGTCGATTGACCTTTCGCGCATAAAAAAGCCGCCCCTGAGGGCGGCTTTTTCACAACAACCGAATCTTACAACTTAGGACCGGCTGCCTTGATCGCATCGCTCACTTCAAACTTCTTGAAGTTCTCGATGAACAGACCCGCCAGTGCCTTCGCCGCTTCGTCGTAGGCCGCTTTGTCAGCCCAGGTGTTACGTGGGTTCAACAGGCCAGTCTCAACGCCCGGTACGGCCAATGGCACGTCGAGGTTGATGGTGTCGAGGTGTTCGGTTTCAGCACCCACCAGCGCGCCGCTCTGGATCGCTGCGATGACGCCGCGAGTGGTCGGGATGTTGAAGCGCTTGCCGACGCCGTAGCCACCGCCAGTCCAGCCAGTGTTGACCAGGTAGACCTTGGAGCCGAAGCCACGGATGCGCTTGATCAGCAACTCAGCGTATTCGCCAGCCGGGCGCGGGAAGAACGGGGCGCCGAAGCAGGTGGAGAAGGTCGACTTGATGCCGCCGCCGGAACCCATTTCGGTCGAGCCCACCAGTGCGGTGTAACCGGACAGGAAGTGGTAGGCCGCTTGTTCTTCGCTGAGGATGGACACCGGTGGCAGTACACCAGTCAGGTCGCAGGTCAGGAAGATCACTGCGTTCGGCTCGCCGCCCAGGTTCTTCTCGGAACGCTTGGCCACGTGCTCCAGCGGGTAGGCGGCACGGCTGTTCTGGGTCAGGCTGACGTTGGTGTAGTCGGCGTGCTTGGCATCGTCGATCACCACGTTTTCCAGCACGGCGCCGTGCTTGATGGCTTTCCAGATAACCGGCTCGTTCTTCTCGGACAGGTCGATGCACTTGGCATAGCAACCGCCTTCGATGTTGAACACCACGCCTTCGCCCCAGCCGTGTTCGTCGTCACCGATCAGGTAACGGCTTTCGTCGGCCGACAGGGTGGTTTTACCGGTGCCCGACAGACCGAAGAACAGGGTCACGTCGCCTGCTTCGCCAATGTTGGCGGCGCAGTGCATTGGCAGCACGTCGGAAGCCGGCAGCAGGAAGTTCTGCACCGAGAACATGGCTTTTTTCATCTCACCGGCGTAACGCATGCCGGCGATCAGCACTTTCTTCTGCGCGAAGTTGAGGATCACGCAACCGTCGGAGTTGGTGCCGTCACGCTCTGGCACGCACTCGAAGTTGGCCACGTTGAGCACTTGCCATTCTTCACGACCGGCCGGGTTGTACTGAGCCGGGTTGATGAACAGGCAACGACCGAACAGGTTCTGCCAGGCAGTCTGGGTGGTCATTTTCACGGCCAGGTAGTGGTCGTGCGCAGCACCAACGTGAACGTGGGAAACGAAATGCTCTTGCGCGTTGTTGAAGGCCTCGACGCGAGCCCACAGGGCATCGAACTTGTCGGCCGGGAACTTGCGGTTGATCGGGCCCCAAGCGATAGCGTCCTGGGTGGTTGGCTCTTCAACGATGAAACGGTCGACTGGCGAACGACCGGTACGGTGACCGGTTTCTACGACCAGCGCGCCAGTATCGGCAAGCACGCCTTCACCGCGCTGCAGGGCTTCTTTGACCAGATCGTCAACACTCAGATCGGTGTATACGGCGTT
>Ga0207655_1001000_pt1 | contig 28771 bp, 29 predicted proteins | sample KBSM44metaG_FD_184398 | JGI IMG/M metagenome (GOLD analysis project Ga0207655, IMG submission 184398) | Miscanthus rhizosphere microbial communities from Kellogg Biological Station, Michigan, USA - KBS M4-4 metaG (SPAdes) (version 2) | ecosystem: Host-associated > Plants > Roots > Rhizosphere >... | reverse complement strand
GACGTGGTAATCGAAATACCACGCTCTTTTTCCATTTCCATCCAGTCAGATGTAGCTGCGCGGTCAGATTTACGGCTTTTTACCATCCCTGCAACCTGAATTGCTTTACCCCATAACAGTAATTTTTCTGTCATGGTGGTTTTACCGGCATCGGGGTGGGAAATGATGGCAAAAGTCCTACGAACCTTTACTTGCTTAGCTAATTCGTCTTTAAACATGAATAGTATCTACAATTTGTACACCAATTTGTACACACTTCAAAAGGTGACAGTAAATGGCGAGAGAGAAAATTTAAATTGGCGCAATTGTAGCAGATTTATAAAGTGTTTCATCGACTTTGTGGACAACTCCAGACTTGTCCACATATTTCAAAATTAGAAGTTACTACTTATACGTTTACGTTCACGACTTCTAAAGTTTTTCACATACGGCCCATCAATCATTTCTTCTGGTTCTAACGACAATGCACAATTAGCCAAGGTAGCAATTGAACTATCTGTTAATTTGAAATCATTAGGTAAAAAACCATATTCTTTCTGACGATTACATTCTATGGCCTCAAATAAAGCTCTAAAATAATCTGCCAAGGAAGCTCTCTCTCCACTTGTTGCTGCTTCGGTAACAGAATCTATGGCAGTAGGTAGAGCTATCCTTGCATCTTCAGCAATCACTCTCATTAATTCATGTAGCTGAGGCCAATATTTAAAATCAAACCGTCCTTGAAGCAGCTTTAGCTCCGCTTGCAAATATGATCTGAAATGAGGATTGCTCTGAGAGGCCTCACGAATTACATTACCAATATGATAATGGGTAGGTGTCATAAAATCAGAAGTATTGATTAACTCTGATCTTAATTCTAACAGATTAGCTAATTCATGAGCTTTAATAGCAATTTGCTGATTAACCGCATTCAACTGTTTCTGAGCAGACCTAGACTTCATTACTTCGTCGGGATTATGACTAGAGGTAATTTCTACTATTAATTCTAAAATTCTTGTAAGTGCTAAAAAGTCTTTACCCAGTTTTGAATACAACTCACTATAAACATCCCGTAGCTCACCATTACGCTCAAGCAATCTATCAATGATAGTATTTTCACTCGGTAGTATGTGCGCCTGTATATTTCTAGCTTTTTTCTCTAATAAAATATCTTCACATATTTGCAGGGCTTTTGTTTCGTCTATCAACATCATGATTTCATCTCAGTAATTGATTATGTTTATAGTCTAATAAGCTCCGTTAAATCTGTCGGTATCTGAACAATTATTTATCTTCTACTCTTCAGATACCTTACCAAAATACTTATATTAAGATGATGTTTTTTTGCGGCCAAGTCTTATAAAATCTTGATGTAATTTGACAATTTCCTTTGCAGTTTCATGTAGTTTATTGACTACTTCAAAGAAACGCTTTGGGTTCTCTTCTTCCCACTCTGGCGGGACTGTTTGAAATCCGTGAGAAAGTGGAAATGTATTTACTGCAATTTGACCTAAGTAATCTTTAATAAGTTTATAAAGCGTTAATCTGTGCTCCTCTAGCTCAGCATCTATAAATTCGTGCTCAGCATCCCCCCACTCATTAATAAATGTCCTTAATTGATTCATGGACGCTCTCATCCATGAAAAACCAGCCATATTATGTTCATCAATAAATTTAATACTGCCATTTGAAGGAAGAGTCTTTTTAAACTTTTCAAATAATTCTACATCTACTTGACGTAAAGTCTTTAATTCAGATGCCATAGATTTAACATCACTGGTGACTCTAGATCCATGATTCTCAAAAATTGTATTCAGGGCCGCAACAAAAAGCTTTGATAGTCTCCTCCGTTCAAGTGCCTTTTCATCATCACCTTCGGCTACAGCATAAGCTGAAATTCTTTTTGCTCTTAAATCAAAGGGAAGCATTTCAGGTGTCCCATATTTGGTATTCATCACCATAATGACACGATTCCACCCTAAAGTTTTTACAGCATAGCCAAGTTCTATTAGAACATTTGGATTAGGCGTAGGACGTTTTACAGTGTTATCTATTATTGAAACGTCACATACAAACACAGAAGCTGTATCAATTTTCTCAAAAATTGTATGACTGATATCTGGTGATCCAGCTATACCTAATGTATCTCTGTCTATAACAGGAACAATAGTTGTCTTATCATCTTTAACAATTTCAGCAATTGCTTTTTCTAAAGCATTGCTTATAAAGTTTCTATTTGTATTTGATGGGCAATCGGATTGCCATGAATAGAAAATACGATCACTCAAGCTATATTTCCCCTATAGATGATGCATAATTTTGTAGTATACCCAATACTCAAAAAAATAATTTTTAGAAAAGTCTTCCTAGAAAGACTCCCCCAATAATCGCCACAACGGCGATAATAAACATCACAACGGAGCCTTTCTTGTTGGTTTCATCATCCTTCCGTCCATTGCTTACTTGTTGTTTGAGTTCATGATTAAGCTTCACCAAACTCTTATTTTCATTCATTAATGTCTGTATATCTGTTCGATCAGCCAGTTGCTTTAAATTGGCAGACAAAGCAATCACATCATCACTTTTTGTTTTAAGGTCATTCTCTAGCTTAAAAATTTTAATTTTCTGTTGCTCTAAGATGTCATTTCTTGAAAACAATTCATGAAACTGCCCTTTTAAATGTATTCCTGCATCTGATGGAGTGATTGCAGAATGATCCGCCAAATAGTCTAAAAGTGTTACATCGGAATTATGACCCAAGCCTACAATTCGATATCCATTCAAATTAGAAAAAGCATTTAATACTTTTTCATCATTAAAGATATCAAATGCATCACTACTCCCCCCACCTCGAATAACCACAACAACATCATGATCACTACAGGAACTTATTACTTGTGATAAGGCATCAACATTACTCAAGCTAACTGGCTTCTCATCAAAATTGAACTCATCACGATATTCATTAAGATAGTTGTAAAAGTCTTTTTGCACATCAACTTTACTTGCTGATGAGTAAATCACAGCGACTGAAAGATCAAACTGATTCGGAAAAGTATGGCTCTTTGGTCTATGTGTTTTTAAAACATCAAGTGTTGAGAGCTTAGATTGAAATGCTTGTACTTCTCTATCTTCTTCAATAACCCGTATAGTGTGCCCCCTTAATCTTTTAGTGCATTGTTCTCTAAAAAAATTAAATGTTGGCACTCCATGTATTTCAACATAACTACCATTTCTGAGACTAGATACCAGATGTTTTGGAATCTCAACTTCTATCGTTCCAGTTGTATCTTGAATAATCAGATCATAGACTGATGACCATTTTGAGTTTTCAACTGCTTGCTCAACATTTTTTAATATGCCCCGCACACAAAACAATTGTATTTTTTCTTTGTCTTTCCGCAGTTTAATACACTCATCTAATGTCGCATGTAAAAAGTTATGTAATTCACTAACAGTAAAAGTGGGTAAAAAATTCTGGTTCATAATGCATCTTAAAAATTTGTATACAATTAACGATCTAAAGCTTTATCTCGGAATAAAGTCATTTAGTTTATTCACCATCCCAGTACCAATACACTTCACCCCAATCCGTTTCTGAAAGGATCGGCAATACCGTACCTTGCGTAAAATAAAGTCGTGTATCAGGTTTAGCTGGAGTAATCCAATGACCTGTTTTAATACAAACGTTACCACCTTTTACTTTTATACGTTCTGGCTGTTCCTCATTTGGAACTACATTTGATTGTGACCGCGCAAAATCTACTAAGTCTTTTGGATAGAACTCATGTTCACGATATAGAGCATCGTCTATCTCTAACAGCCATGTCACTGCTGCTGCTTCCCATGACCAATAGCCGTAATAATTTCGTCCTGAACGGATATCTGTTTGCGGATGCTGATCGTGATAAGGCTCTCTACGGCTTGCTTCATACCAGCTTTCTAAATATTGCAGCATTAAAGCTGGACGCTGCTCAGGTGCAGCATTAAACACCTTGATTAACTTTCGATAAGGTAAATGTCGTCTAGCTTCATCAGGTGGAGTTCCACGATCTGCTACATATGGGGCAATCAAACGCTCGATTAAACCATCTTTTTCTTGCCCTTCTGGTGTAGCTTCAACATAGTCAATAATTGGCATAATACGTACCATTTGGTCTGCATAGCCTGTCAGTAAACCGAAACAAATCAAACGTAAAGCGATATACCAATAGTCTTCTGTTCCTAAACTAACATGCCATACATAGCGACCATCTGCTTCAGGACTTAAATTATATAAATGGCTAGTTTCAGCATATTCTTCTGTCCAATGAATTACATAAGGGTAAAGCTCTTTAATAAAGCTAATATCCCCACCAGCAGAATACTGTAAAGACATTAAGTTCAGAGCATCGTATAAACGTTGGTGACCCGCAGCAATGTAACCACCAAACTTCTTTTCATTTTTATAATTGCTAAAGCCATCAGTAACTGAATACAAACCATTTACAAATGTATCAAACCGTCTGTGATACATTTTTTTTTCTAAAAGGTTATCTCTAAACAAATTCTCATCGGTAACCTCTAGCCCTAACCATTTCTGCCAATCTATTTCCTGATCATTGACTGTTATCGACATTCTTAACGCTCCAGCATTTCATTTGGTAAAACAAATTCTAAAGTAATTGCATGTGCAGTCACTGTACGGGTACATTTCGGTTTATCCAGACCTTTACACTTACTATGGTGATCAAATAGATTTCCTGTAATCGTCACCAAACTTCGATCATAAGGGCACTGCACCGCTACTTTTTTACCCATTCTTTTTTCAGTGCTTGCTTTAAACTTAACCCTACGCCAAGCCTCGATATCATCTTCCAATTTATCATGTGCAGGAGTAATTCCAGCACTACCAATTTTTTTCGCAATCCAAAGATGAGACATTTGTACACCATCAGCGACGGTTGTACCCACTGACCGTTTTGCTTTACTTTCCTGATCAGATTTCATGTAAACATCTAACCCCATCCTTAAAGCAGCCATTGCAGCTTTAGGGGTCATCAGTTTTTTATGGCTGGCTAAATTCGTCGATTTACTATCTGTAATCCGGTACTTATGCCCGATACTATTGCTATGCCAGACATGGTCAATACCATTGTGACCAGTATCATGATATTCATACAGCACACCATTATTATTGATTTTGCTTCGGTTCTTTTTCCGCTTCACAAAGTAATAATCCGTGATGTGTTCACCACCCGAACCAAGCTCCTGATTACTGCGCTTTTTTGATTCTCTTTTGGTTGATGTATTCTTGCTTCCTGTCTTCGCCGTATTACCACTGGTATTTTTAAGAACCTGACCATTTTGCTGTGTACGAGGAGCAGACGTAGAATTAGGTTTCTTTGAACCCGTTTTATGGATGGGTGCCTTCGCTGTGGTATTAGGATAAGGTGTTGCCAAAGCTTTTTTATGGGCTAATTGCAGGTCTTTCATCACCATTTCAATTTGCTTGTTCGCAACTGTTTTCATTCTTCTCAGTTGCACCACAAGGGTCTTTAATCGGGCTTGTCCCAAGACGGCTCTGGTCATCCAGCTATCAAAAACGTTAATGAGTCCATCTATCATTTTATTAACGGTTTTCTGTAGCTCTTTGGTATAAGCATTCCAGTTTAAATTACGAAACCATTTTTCAACATCGCCACGCAAGGTTTTGCTTGGAATTGCATCTAATATTGCTCCCATAGATTTACCTGAGCGCATTTGCTTGAATACAATTTTAAGTCCATCCCCAGCAGCAGGAACAAATGCAATTAAATTAAAGACCAGATCAAACCAGTTATCTTTGTTGTTGGGGTTTTCTGAAATTTTGACAATTGAAACAATGACATTACCAACATCGACGCCTTGCCCTACGAAAGGGATACAGCCAATCACTACAGCCACAATGATTTGAGCTGGACTTGACCCACTCCCATCTAGTACTCCCTTTATCCAGTCGGCTGCCGATTGTTCCCCTTTTTTAGTGACTCTAATCGTTTTAGCTGGGGACTTTGCAATGGCTGTGCTCATAAATCTTCCCCAAGCCCCACATGTGGAGCTGCGTGTTCATTCAGCGGAATTTCTTCTGCATGATCAGCAATAGCATCATCTGGATTATTTTGTTGTTCTAAATCTTTTTCCACATAATCATTGATATGGTCATCATACTCAACACCCTGCCCATCGATCATGGCTTCTATTTCATCAGGGAAATATTCATCTAATAAGTGGTCAAGCTCTTGCTTGTTATATTGTTCGATCAATTGTTCTGCTTCCACAATACTCATCACTTTTTTATCTTTAAAGCTATTCTGCTGTTTAGGCTGATCAGGTTTAGCCTCCATATTGCTAAAACCGTAATAGACCTTTGGCTGGATTTTATCAGCAGGAACTTGGACTTTTGCATAACCACTACTATCCAGAATGCCTTCTTGCATTGAGCCATCCTGAAATATAAGTTTATAAGGGGCTTGAGCGACTGGCTTTAAATCGTCATATACGTATTTAAGTTCAAGCTCTTTAGCAGGCATATTCAACTGAGGTAAAGCAGGCAAAGTACTCGAAGCACTACCGCCTCCCATAAACATATGTTGCCCTGCCTTCACCTCAAACTTCCCACCAGTAACCGGGAAAATTCCCGAACCATTAATCTTGATTTGAGATCCACCCGCCGTGATCACAATTTCCTTAGAAGCGCTAATTTCTATTTTGTCTTCCGTAGAAATGATCTGGACACCTTTACGGGCAATGATATCTGCGCCGTCGTTTTGAGCCTGTATTTCAACCTTACCCTTACCTGCATAGAGCCGTGCTCCCTGTTGAGCTGCAAACAGGCTAATTTTGTTTTGGGCATGAACAATCAGGTTCTTTTGTGTGCTTAGGTTAATACTGTCTCCAGCACTTTGGCTCAACTGACCATCTGCGCTTAAATGAATGTCTTCATTACTGACTACTGCAATACTGTTTGGTGCAGTTAATACCATCAAAGCTTGCTTAAATGCAGCAGCCTTCTCTTTATCTTGCTGCTCAATCTGTTCCAAGAAAGTTTTTAGATTCTCAAGCACTTCTAATGGATCAGTTTGCTGGTTTTTAGCAACTTCACTGAGTGCTTTAGCATTGTTAAGGCCACCTTCTATTTGTTGTTTGGCCTCATTTACATCTAAATGCACACCTTGAGCTTGGTCTTGTTTGTGCGTAGTAATGAGTAAGCCCTTACCAGCTCTAACCGCGCCCCATTGATCTGTTCTGAGTTCAAAGCCCTCACCACGACCATCGCTTGTCGCGCTGTCTTTTGGATGGCTTAAGTTACCCAAGTTTAGCTGGCTTGCCGCATGGCTGCTTTGTAGCTGGGCACTGATTTGTCCAGTCGTATCATCAAGACGTAACTGGTTAAAACCTTTACCATCGACTTCTTCTGAACGAATACCACTCAACTTTTTAGTGTCGGGGAGTTGTCCTTTCTGATCAAACTGGGTTGGATGACGTTCAGCTTCATGAATACGGCCCACCACAAACGGGCGGTCAAGATTGCCATCAAAGAAGTCAATGACAACGATCTCACCCACACGTGGTAAGAAACGTGCTCCATAACCCTTTCCAGCCCACGGCGTTAAAACATCAACCCAAGCCGAATCGGTATCATTGTCGTTACTCCCCACTCCACCATCATGACGATGGTCATCAGTTCGGGTAAACAAGAAACGAACTTTAATACGTCCCCATTGATCAACATGAATTTGCTCCCCCTCTGGCCCCACCACACGAGCGCGTTGCACAGAAGCTTGAGGTCGGTTTTGTAGAGGCTGGTATTCTGGAACAGTCTTGATATGACGACGTTTTAAAATCAGTTGATTGCCTTGACGCTCGTCTGTATTACCAGCTTGCCAATGGCTTTGTGTGATTAAAGTTTGTATTTGCTGGTTTAAATCTTTCGGTAAGTTGTTCTGATTGTAGTAGTGCTTACCAATAATTAAGAACTCTTTGTCTGACCCGCTATGTAGATCAATTTCAGGGTGTTCATTCAGTTCAAACCAGTAACCAACTTGTGCATCCCGTACTGTGGTCTGAGCAACAAACTGTTTGGATTGGGCATCATGGTAAGCGCTTAAGTTCTGGTTGAACTTTTCCAGTTGTTGATTACTTGCGGATGTTGCACCGTCTTCGCCGTTTAAATCCTGCATCCATGCTGGACTAAAATGCCATGCATCTTCAAGACTTAAACTTTGATTGTCATAGTTAGCACTGTGTTGATGTGTACTTTGTACACTGCCTGCCCCATCTGTTTGTTGTAATACATCTGACTGCCAACGCTGCACAAAAACAGAAGTTGGCTGTAAACTACGTCCAGCGATTAGACTGGTCATACTGTCAAACTGTTCAGTTGCATGACTTCGATGGTAGCGGATCGTTCTTCTTGCTAATGCCTGATACTGGCTGTTGTCATCAATGAGGCTTAACTTTTGTGGCTGAATATGATCTGTATTGCTTGGTACAGTAAGCTCAGCTTCATCAATCAGCCAGTTAATGCCTTCACTCCGCCATAAGCGTGTTAAAAAGTCATGGTCACTTTCGTTTAACTGCATAACGAAAGGACGTATGTCATACGTCTGCTTTAAACCACTTAAATCTAAAGTCAAGCTGGATGCAAATAATGGGCTTTTACCCTGCCATTCCTGAAACAAAATTTCAGTTATTTCCCGAACACTCTTGTTCATAAACACACGACTGTTTCTGCGTTTATGCCAGAGATAGGTTGGATCGGATATGGTGAGTTTATATAAAGTTAGAGCACCATCACTTTGCCCTTGTGAAGCTTCGGTAATAATACCTGTACTACGAAACAGTTGGCCCTGATCAGTGACCTGATCAACAGCAACCTGCACTCCAATAAATTGTTTAAGTGCAATATGGGCATTGGTTGTTAAGCAAATCAACTCTGCCGTCATGCCCTGATTAAGATAATGTTGCCCATCTATACGTTGTAAAAAAACCTGACTATTCAGCGAAGCGTCAGAAAACTGGAGATACACTGAACGATGCTGGGAGAGGAAACCAAAACTCTCTAAAATCTGGGAAATATTATTAAACATCACGTTTTTTATAAATTTGGGTCATAATGAGCTATATTTTATAAAATATGTACAGATCTGTCTATTTTTTATATCAATCTCATTCCTGATGACTAGTCTAACAGCCTAGCTATACACTAAAATAACAAGCATAATTATTCAGCAAATTGCGCTAACCCATTATGAATGCAGAAATAAAATTTAAAAAAAAACAATCAAAGAGAGAAATTATTCTAACTACAGCAACACAACTCTTTATTCAAGAAAGTTATATCGCTGTAGGGATTGACCGTATTATTGCGGAATCTGATATTGCCAAAGCGACCTTTTATAAGAATTTCTCATCTAAAGAAGAGCTGGTATTTGCCTGCTTAAAGGAATTAAAACTCGATATTCAAATGGCTGTGGAAGAGCATATCTCTGACCTATCCAATCCTTTAGAAAAACTAGAACAACTCTATGTTTGGTACATCGACTGGGTGAATCAAAATGATGCAAGAGGATGCCCATTCCATAAGGCCCGCATGGATGTAGGAGACTTGTACCCGTCCATTCAAGTTGTACTGGATGAATATCGGGACTGGTTATTCGACACTACAACTTCTATTTTAAAAGAATTGGAAATAAAGGACCCAATAGCACTCACTCACCTATTTATCTCTCTTCTGGATGGTATCATCAATAGTTCTGTTTGTGAAAAAGCCCCGATTAAGCCAGAGAAAACCCGGGACTTTATCCACACATTGATTAAATTAGAGAAAAATCAGAAATAAGCTATTTATTTTAGACCATGTTGATATGTTGTTAGTTATAGGCGTCAATAACAAGTAGTTAGATAAGTAAAATTTATTTATCTATATTGTCGAGTAGATATTGTTATGCAAATATAGCTACTTACTCCATTTAAATAATAATTCTTTATGAAAATCTTTCTTTTATCTTTAATATTTTGCTTACCTTCTCTTTCTTTTGCTAAATACTGCAAAGATTTTAAAACACATCAAGAGGCTCAGGCCTACTTCAATGCAAAGAAACCTGGACATAAAAGTTTAGATCGCGATGGAGATGGAAGTGCCTGCGATTGCCTTCCTCCTAGTGGAAATGGAAAGAAATGTCCGAAGGCTAAGAAGTGATAATACTTAAAGGAAAATAAATATGTTGCTATATGGCTATAATTTTTTTGTAGTTGATCATAACTGGAATTATCTTCTTCCTTTAGATGAGTTCTATAAGAAGCTTTTGAATACAGATTTTTCTGAGCCCAATTGCACAGCAAATGAAGAGTTATTAAGTGCTACCCATAGATGGTTTCAAGCAAAGAAACTAGCTGAAAAAATAGGTTGGGAAGGAGATTTTACAAGAGGTCCTTATGTTTTTTTTCTACCAAATCCTAAGGGTTTTAACATTGAATATGGTTTTATGTTCAAACAATACAATAATGGTCGTACCTTTATTATTTCACCCTTTGAACTTGAATACATAGACCAATACGAAGGTGTAGTGAAAGATTGGCTTAATACAGATGATAAAAGCGAATTTTAAGTTGTGGAAAAAATTCTATTTGATAAAAAAAATAGGTTACTTATATGATTTTAAGGAAATTAAAAATTTATAAAAATCCAAAGGAATTAACATGACAACAGGTGCAACTTTTGAGAGTTATATCCATTATGTTTATCAGACATTATTAAATTTAAAAGGTGAACAAATTCAGGTTTCTAGAAATACAACTTTCTGTTTACCATCAGGCGAATCTTATGAAGTAGACATCTATTATGAATTCACACGTGTTGGTGTGAAACATAGAGTAGCTATTGAATGTAAAAATTGGAAAAAACCTGTTGACCAAGGCCGTATACTCGAGTTTCATCAAAAAATTAAAAATATTGGAGAAAATATTGTTGGAGTCATTATTTCTAGTTCAGGTTTACAATCAGGTGCTAAGTTAGTAGCCGATCGACACGGTATCATTGTTCTCAATGGAACTGATGTTCCAACTATCCCTCAACTATTGGCTAATCATATCAAAACAAAATTGATACCCGAAGCTCACTGCATAGGCGAACCTTTCTGGTTTATTGGAGAATTAGACAAAGACTCAACAGAGGGTACAGGAACCTACTATGCATTCCCAGAAAACTCCCCAGTCAAAATCCCCTTATTCTTTTCAAAAAAGCATGCTGAAATCTACCATACTCGATTACCTGACAAGGAAAATTTTGCCGTTTTCGGTATGCCTCAATATAAACTCAATGGGTTACTAGCTTTTGCTATCCCTCAAAAAGTTAAATTTGGTTTAGTTCGCACTATTTATGATGATGGAAAAGTCGCTCTTGAACCTATTTCTGCAATTAATCTCAAAGATGAATATTTACTTTAAAATTATATAACTTTAATTTTTTATATTCAGAAGTTGAAATCATGACTCTTTTGAACAAGTTAGTAGAGATTGGAATCATACTTGCTGCTTCTATATGTGGCATAATAGTATGCTTCCAAGCCTTCTCGTGTTCCCATTGTTTAACTAAACAATTTCCTGCTATAAAGTTATTACCAAGAGATTCATAATCTATTTCTATCCATATTGATGTTCCCCATTTTTCTATAACTGGAACAAAATAACGCCAACTAGATAAAGAAAATTGTCTACTATATTTGGATGGTGAGAAATATCGAAAATCAAAAAGACTAACTCCTCCCAATTTTCTAACGTAAGGATAATGCATTGATCCTGAACTAGTTCCCCAACGACTTTCATCAGAAATATCAGGTTCCGCAAGTATATAACCTGTCTCTAAGATTTTATTAAACCTTTCAATACTGGTTGTATGCCAAATCCCTGTAAGTAACTCTTGGGGAAATCTCATAACAGACTTATCCTAAAAATTAGAAAAAACAAGCTCCTTATTTGAATAAGGAAATGAACGATATTGTTTATAGGAACTATTTAATAAGCATCTATTATACAAGCAAGTGACATAATTATTACGTCTCTTATGAGATGAATAGGTTTTTGCTGCAACGGATGGCTCTATATAAGGTTGTTGTCAGCTAACAATAATTTGTCCCATAACGACACTCCTATATTTTTAAGGCATAAAAAAACCACATCCGTAGATGTGGTTTTCGTTGAGACCTAAACTAGTCTCTAAACATATTGATTAAGAGAATGAGGAGGGATAAATCTTAAATCTTGCTCTAGTACTTGAGCATCTAACTCTTGAATATGAATTCTGTATTCAAAAGCATTATCAGATACATTTTTCATAAACCGCTCATGCCCGAAATCTTTAGCAAATTTCACCCACAAAAAATCAAAAAGATTTTTATTGTTAATTCTCAATAAAAATCCATTTTGTAACTGTTCAATAGTAAGGCCATCTGAATATTGCATTCTCTCGTTACTCTCTATTCACAATACACTAAATGATTCTTTATGAAGACTTTTCATAAATTTTCAACTCATGTATTCCTTTATTTAGAGCTAAAATCCAAACTTATTGAACAGATCTATCAAGACACCATTCTCAATGCCTGCTCTAACCCTCGTTGTTTAAGGCTGGCTCCCGCCCCAAACCATGCCGAATCCATCCGGTGATCAGTTGAAATGGCCCGTCGCTCATGATCAACAAACTCAGTGATACTGCACAATAAACCATAAGCTGTATCTTTGGCTGCGGCTAACTCTGCACCACGTCCATGTCCGTTAAACATGGTCATTACCTTAGACATGGCACGTCCATTCGGTTCAGTTTTATTATCAGCTTTGGTTGAATGGATTTGTTTAGGCATGGCTACATTACGATAGAACTGAATGATACTGTCATCCTGTTCAGCAATATTCAGGTTCGTGTTATTAAACACAGCATCGAAGTAAGCTGCTGCTTCTTGTTGGGTGACTTTACGTTGGCTGAGTTGCTTCATTTCATACATGTGTTCATCCCATGCACGAACTGAGATACCTAATTGCTGTTTGATCTTTTCTGCATCAAACTTGGTACTGTGTGGAACTTTAACTACACCAATACTACTATTCTGCCCACGTAAGGCAATCGCCAAAGTGTTGTTACATACCACGCGAATACTAGTGAACTGCGCCGTAGTAGCTAATGTCCCATCACAAGCTGTTGCTAATAAAATGTAGCCATTACTAATGTCTTTACCTTTCAATGCTACCGATTGACCTGTTCTTGCCAATGCCCAGAACTTGCGTCCACCTTTGAGTACACCCGCCGTTTCCAGTTCAAAACCGGATTGCTCAGTAAGGTCTCGGTAAAATTCTAAAATCTCTTTGGGTTGGACTTCTTGATAACGTTGACTCACGACCGATAACGGCGCATGAGTATCTGAGCGATAAAGCACTCGCTGCTCTTCATAAGGCATCAGAATATTTTGTCCCCGTTCATTCTTTGCCATATAACTGACATTGGATGATTCAATTTTCCAATTCATACCCGCTTGTTCTGCCCAGATTTCTATCGGCTGATTTTGAGGGAGTTGATTACCTAGACCATGCCAAGGGATTTGTCCCACAAAAGCCATAGTTTCTATTTGATGTGCCATGATCGATTTCCTATTAAGTGATTTAAATAATTTGAATGCTGTAAGAGATGAGAATTACGCGAAGCCAGATTGCTGGATCTCAAAATGCTCCAGACATTGCTCACACTGGTAAAACAGCGTCACCATATTGTCTTGATGCTGGACATAGAGTAGAAACATGCCACCGATAACCAAGCCCACAAAGCCGCCCACTAAAGGGTGAACAGGACTGCGTTTTGACAACTGCATACAGGCTGCTGCCAGAGACATGGGTGAGAATGATGAAAGCTTTGCAAATACACTCGAAGTAGGCTCCGTCTGGCGGAGTAGTGTGATGTGGAATGAATGACAGTAAGGACACTGGTGCATATACTTCTCCCTTAAAAAAAGGCATAAAAAAAGGACCTGCCTGATCGGCAAGTCCTCTGGAATGGGTAAGTTTTAAATAGCGCTATTCAGCCTGTTGGCGTTTTGCTTCCCATTGTTTGGTATAAGTCTCTGCTGAAAGATAATGCTTTAAGCCAAATTCAAACTGATTCGCTGCCGAGTTCAATACATCCTGAAATGGTAGTGTTGCAAAATCAACATTCGGCTCTACCCATGAATCATTCGACTTCTGTTCAAACTTAAGTGGCTTATAAACTTGCGTATAGATAAGGGACTCACCGCCTACCCGTTGTTGGCGGGTGATCTCGGAGCGAAACTTAAAGAACAGTACCCCTGACACTTTTAAATGGTTTTGTTTAAAATCCATAACATAAGCTCTTGCCCAACCTGAACCTTTTACCAACTCCTGTGCATCCGCTGCTGCCATAGGGAGAGTTAATAAGGTTTCCAGTCTTCGAGATGATGCATTCTCCTCAAGCTTTAAGGTCAAAATACTTTTATCAGCATCGTATTCATAATCAGGATTTGAAAATCCCTGATTAATATAAAGACGTCGCATGGTTTTATTTAATGCGTTTTGCAATAGATTGATATCATAGTCAACTTCATAAGCTTCTGCCTCTGCTTTGGTCTGTTCTATTCGTAACTGGTATTGTTCCGTAGTTTCAAACTCACCTTTTGGTTTAATTCTTGGCGTTTTTAGCATCCGGACATAATTGATCGCCAGATTGTTAGCATACTGATAGAGTCGGTCATTGGTTAAATCAAAGAGCACCTGATCCAACCCCTCCATAAGCCCACTTTCACGTCCCATCACTAAAATCTGATCATCACGTAAATTCAAGTTCTGTTTTAATGTTGCAAAGATTTGATCAAATGAATGGGTATCCTGTTCATCCCTCATCTCGACTATATCGAGTGGGAAACTTACAGGACTTGCATACCGATAATCAGTTTCAGGAAAATTGCCTAGAATATCACCATCAATCAAAGGCAAAGGTTGAACAGCCGTTTTAGAGAGAATCACTGGTGAAGCTGCAATGGTTTCAGTTTCGCCCTCTACTGGACTGGAGACATCACTGTATTCATCCTGCATCGGTTGCGGCTCCTCTTTTTTTGAACAGCCACCTAGAAATAAAACACTGGCAATACAGCAGCAAAGTAATTGTTTTTTCATCATGGTAAGTACTCTGAATTTATTCACGTGATTGGCAAGGCTGATCGGAAGTTTTCCATCAAGACCAGTACCTTCTTCATAGTGGTAATGTGTATTTGAATTTTCTTTATTTATGGTTTTCTAGATTGAGGTCAGCTTGATCAAAAGCAGGGACTTCATCTTTGTCAGTAATGCTTGTCACTGCTGTATTATCAGGAATGATTGAATGGCTGCGAGCCGCTTCAAGCATCTGTTCGGTTTTTTCATCCTGAGCACGGTCATAGGTATAAAACAATGCAAATGACAGAATAAAAATCACTGCATAAGCCGTGTACCATTTCCAGCGCCGTTTCAACCGTTGGGTATTGATCTTCATCAGCTACACTCCCAAATAGGCTTTTAATATAGTTCTGGCCTGATTGATCTGCTGTGCCTGTTGTTCAATGAGCTGCTGTACCGACTCAGGTAAGGTCTGGTATTTATCCGGATGGAACTCAGCCATCTTTTGTCTATAAGCCTGTTGCAGACATTGTTCATCCAGCTCTTCTGGTCTGATATCCAAGAGCTTGCAGGCATTTACCTCTTCAATTGTTAACTCCAGTCCGCCATTGCTTTGCCCAGCTAAATCAGCAACACGCTTGAAATAAAGTTCAAAAGTATCTTGTAAGAGTTGCTGTGAAATATTGAACGCTCGGCATAAATCAGCAATAAAGTATTGCACCTGTTCCTGTTCAATTTTGGAGCCCAACATAAAACGGACAAGCTCATCAATCGTTTGCATGCGAAGCTCATATGGAAGCTGATCACGAAACTGCCAGACCTGATCTAGTAATGCACGGTAGTTAAAGTTAGGCGTGGTGCTTGTCAATTGTTGTATATACTGTTTTTCTTCTACGCTGGCTTGGTCAGTTGAAAATCGTAGTCGCATGGTTTCACACGAATCGTTATCCCATCGCCCCTTACAGTAAGTTAAGTAATAAGCATACAAGTTGAGTATGGTCTTAGCTTCAGGAGGAAACTCATCTGAAGTAGATGAATGCGTTGCTTTCATTTGACAGAGTTCATTTAAGAATGCCACCAAAGTACGAACTACGCCTTTATCGAGTTGGGTAAAGTTCAGTTCATCCTGACCATTAATCAAAATAGAACTGGTGATCATACCGATATCAGCCTCTACCCGCTGGATATGCTCAAACAGATAAGCCTGCTCATCTTCAAAACTAGCTTTATAGAAGAGCCCCTTTGCGGTGAGGCACATCCCGACCTTGGCACTGCCAAATACCGTGTCATCAATCAGCATCAATACATCTTTAGGGTTCACGCCATGAGGAAGATAGGTCATGGCACCTTGCAGCTTCTTATTAGGAATCACTGGGGCAAAATAAATGTTGTCATTACTTCTTAATAAGGACACCCACTGGCTCTTCTGGATCAGGTCATTTATACGTGTCGACATGATGCTTCCCCCCTAGAAGAACCAACGTATAAGGGCAGCGGGCCACACTAAAGCACCACCAAGTAAATAAGCTCCGGATTGCCCCGGATACTCCCAAATGCAATACAGCCAGTAACCAATCACAATCGTGAAATAGAATGTAAAAAATGGATGTTTCATGATCAATATTCCTAAATTGAGTTGCACAACCCCTTCCCGTTGCCCGAACAGGCAACAGGAATGAGTGATTCAATGATTTGCTTAAGGCTTTAAATATCTTTTATTAAAGTTCATGTACGCATTGTTGACCTGACTGATACATCACTCGGTCCAGATCATTTGGTAGATAGGTCATACGTTCGATCTGGCGCATGACTTTACGACCATAGTGTTCTTCGACCTTCTCATAGACACAGGAACAATAACTGCGACTGCCACCCATGTTGTAACAGCCCTGCTTTACACCCTTTTCAAACTGGGAAGAACAGCCATTTAGAATCAGAACACTGACCCCCACCACACCCATCAAAATTTTATTTTTCATCGTTATATCCAGTGACTTGATCATGGAGCTTAGGCTTTTTTAGGCAATACAAAGCCCTGCCACGGTGTAGCCCACATGACATATTTATTAAGTTAAATTTTTAGACGAAAAAAGCTAAAGCTTGAGAAACCAGAAGTTCATCAAACCCTATTAAAACTAATCGGGGGGTATAAAAAGAATATGCATAGCCAACTCCTTTATATTTGGAGTTCTGCCAAAGCATTAGAGAATTATGGTGGCAGAACGAAAAGGGGTTGACAGACTGGCCGAAAAAATCCCAGCACACCCGAAGGTGTCCCCCTTCCGTTCCACCGAAAAGGGGGCACGCAGGGATATACACTAAAAGAAGACTCTTTTAATGCTTTTTCGGATTGGTCTGTCAAAACCAACTGACAATGTAGGTCAGCACGCAAAGGATAATGTGCAATATTTAAGGTGTCAATGATCTATCGACTAAGTCGTAAAGTGATTGTTATTGTTTTTCATTAGATTAGCCTATTAAACTAACCATTAAGTAAATCTAAGGATGATTCAGTGTTTCGGTTAAAGTGTCTTGGTGGACCACTGTATGGACAGGAATATTCTCACGCACATGATGAGTTTATTTTTAAAGATAAACAGACAGGAAAACAGACGCTGTATCGTAAACAGACTTTAGACTTCACACCACCACAAGAGTTTTTTGTAGCAGAGTCAATTTCTAAAACCACAGCCTACAATCTTGCATTGCAATTGATGAAATAACTTCATAAAGTACATTCAAAAATGTTTAATTTGGAGTTCAATCAGAGTGATTTAACATACCAATTTCATTTTTTTCAAATGCATATAATTCTTATAATTTTGCGCCTTAAAACAGTTATTTACCTGTAAGTCCGTACAACTTTTCAATGTCTTTTTCGGGTTTAAAACTGCTAAAAACAACTATAGACAAGCATCTCGTACACAATGAGATGAGTACATCTTCAGGATATAAAATACCGATTTAAATCTCCATTACTTCAACTTCATAAGAAGACTAATTCACTTATTTTTTACATCATTCGCACATCATACGAGATGAAAATTATCTAGTCCAGTTGGTTAGCAAAAGAGCATGATGATCTGCTTAAGTCCGTATATCGGATTCATCCAAATATGCTCGTATTTCCGAGAAGGTTAAAATTGCCGTATAGAAGTAGGCAAAACATGAACGGAGTTTAGGTTTTAAATTATTTATATATTTAATAACTAACCTATGTAACCAGCAATCTAGTTATTCGTAGATTCATACAATCTAGTATTCCAGATGAAATATATATCCAAGATATATTTCATCCATGATTAATACACATAACCAGAGTTTAGTTCTCCCTTATGTCTCTGCTCACCAACATTCGAACAACAGGCAATCCGATCTACCCCATGGCTGGTGAAACAGAAGTCCTATTCAGTCGATGCAAGTTACCTATGCACGAAGACTGCTAGCTACTCTCCCAATTAATTTTTGAATGCTCATTAAGGGCACTGCTCAAACAGTGTCCCAAGATGAGCTTGTCTAATTCACCCAAATACATCGTCAAACTTTCTATTGAGGTATATATATCTATGAACGACTGCACTACTAAACCGAACTTAGCGTCTACTGCTGGGCAATGGTCCTTAGACGACCTAGAAGCACTTCAGCTACTCGATCAGATTCAAGAAGATTATTCTTGTTATGAGGTAAACAACGACGAAGGTGACCTAGTTGAATTTCGATTGCCTTCTCATCCTGAAACTCAATGTTTTATTGATCGCCTACAGTTAGGGATTCATTGTCGTAAACAGCGCTCTTTAGCTTCATTGCGAACGACTAAATGCATTCATGGCAATAAGAAACTATCCGTGCAATACGCAAAAGACCTTCCGACTCAATTAATCTCAGCATTACCTTCAATCTTCTCTATGCCCGTGTCTGGCACCTATACTGTGAGCGTAGAGTTAGAAACCATCCATTCTGTCATTCAAGACTTATCGGATGCGGAAAGACTTGTTCTAGGTACATTCTCATCAACTAGCGCCTATACCAACGAGCAGGCTCAAGTTTACGTTGCTGCCTTGAACCGATTTCAGAGCCTACTGAATGAGAGAATGAGCAGCACTAGAGTCCGTAAACGATTGCATAACCGTAAAGCCAGTCGACTAAAGACCAAAGAGAAAATGGTAGAGCTTGTACATGCCCTACTTCATGTACATTCCAAAATACTGGTTGTCAGAGTAGACCTCGGCATTATGAGAAATCCAGAGAGTCTGATAAATCACCATATCTCATCTGACCAATGGAAGTCTGAACAAGATAGCCAATTCATTATAAAAGCGCTTGAGCGACTTAATGAGAATGCCAGAATGAATCGGATGAAGCATGCGTTGGGTTATATCCATCGTATTGAATACGGTCCTCAGAAGGGTTATCACGTCCACGCTTATTACTTCTTTGATGGGCAAGACCATTGGGCAGATATCACTTGGGGACAATACATTGCCAAACAATGGCAATACGTGACCAATAACCAAGGCTCAGTATTTATCTGTAATATGAAGAAAGAGGATTACCGTTATTGTGCTTTAGGGATGTTGGATTATTCTGACGTAGAGATGTTAAAGAACCTTGAACAAAGTTTTGATTATCTTTGCAAGAATGATCAGTACTTCCAATTTACGACACAGAAGCGCATCCGTGGATTCCGTTGTAGTGAACTTCCAGAAATCCCAGAAACTAAAATGGGGTGTCCACGAAAGCACGATCAGTCGCATTTACGTATGTACGGATACGTTAGATAGCTCAGTGATCTTTCTTTGAAATATTATAGATTCTCATTCGACATGGTTATATATACGTCCACTTATCAAACCTTGGGTATAAACAGCCCAAGGTATTTTTTCTCTAAAAACACAGGCCATGTCTAAGTAAAAATTCACTTACAGTCTTATTCTTTAATTCTAGAAAACCCGTTATTCGTCTAAATCAAGTAAATGATTGGACCTGATGTACTCATCAATCAACTTTAGAAACTTGATTCTTTTTTTGCCTTTACGGACTGCCTGTTTCGAAATATAAAATATATCAATCCAACCTACCTTTAAGCCATGTTCATTTTTAGGGAACTCAAGAATAATAGGAAATATCGGATGACCGCCTGAAAACACCACAATGTAATCTTTGTCAGACACATCAGGGGTAATTGTTACGTCGAAACTTATATGGTGATAATCATCTTCCAAATGGGGTAATTCTTTGCCAGCTTCGATCTCAAAGAAACGTTTTAAAAATTGACTATTTTTCATAAAGACCCTTTCACCAAACTCTATAGCTGTACAATGAGTTTATATCCGAGTTGTTAACGCATATATCTTAAAGTTACATAAACTTGCTAAGTAACAATTTGATTTAAAATTATTTTAAAGTTCTTTCAATAGTATCTAAAAGCTTAACTTTTTCGAAAAGTAAATCTGTAATTGCTGTCAGATTATTTTCAGGTGAGCGCCAATAAATACATAACCAACGTTCAGTACCTCTACGATAATTTTCAACTTTCTGATCTAGATATCGTGAATCGGTTTGAGTACCTAAAATAGAAAAAGCTTCTTCTTCCCGCTCAAGCGATAGGTTAAGGATGTAAGTAATAACTTTAACGACCGTTTGTCCATCCTCTTGTTTTATCAGTAACGTAGTATTAGATTTGTTTCCCCAAGCCTTATTATAAAAACGAATACCACCCCACGACTCGTACTTATTTTCAGATTCATAACCATCAATCATTTCATTAAGCTGCTGACTTAAGTTGTCCACAACCTCACTAATAGTACTAGTCCGAAGCCGTTGAAGCTCCTCTATTTCCTTATAATGATCTAATATAAATTGAACACGATTCATATCTAAATTCTTTATCCGATAATAACTTTCTAAATGAAGTAAGAACTCACGAGCAAAGAGATTCCATTTATTCATTGGATTAGTCAGCATTTGCTCTGCCAAATATGGGCGGATACTATTTACGATTTGTTGATACGACAAACCCAGCCAACCTTTTGCTTTACTTTGCCCTTCAATACTAAGAATAACCCCTACAATTTGCTTATTCTTCGACTGATTTTTAGATTGAGCAAATTGGACATAATCTTGAAAAGGATTATTCTGGTGATGGTAAATTTTAGCTTCTAGCAAAATAAAACAGGTATCTGTTTCCATCCATAGATCAATACGATTGCCCTGATGAGTAACATACTCCCTTTCAAGTTTCGTAATGTTACCTAGATCCAATTTACTTAGGTTCTCCTCTTGCTGCAAAACATCGCAGAAACCTTTCCAAAATAAATCACCAAGATCATGCGATTCAGTTGGCTTCAGAAAGAACTCTAATAGTTCCGTAGTTGGATTTTCATAATGATTACGAATTGCTGTATCGAAGAATGTTTTTTCCCGAGGTGGTATTTTATATTTCTTCGCAATTTTGAGCAGTTGCTTATAATGCTCAAAGGTAGGTAATTGCATATTTAATCCATTAATTCCAAAACATCAGTTGATCACATCAATCAGAACTACCATAAGGTGACTCAATGAAAAATCAAGTATTTGAAATAGTTTATCAAGATGCTGTAAGGTCTCTTAGCATGTTACCGCCTTAACCAACTAAAGTAACAATGTTTATCACTAAGCCCCTTCCCGACTTCTCCTCAAATTAAGCAATATTATATTTCAGCCCTTGAAATAGTTAAAACTAAAACAATCTATTTATTTTTAATACCTCAAAAGAGCAAAAAATGAAACTTGATCTAACAGACAAAGAACGTTTATTTCTATCTAATCAATATGAGATTTTGGGCACCCTTAAAAATGAAGACCATTATCTTCTTCTAGCAGAACAATTAAGGGAAGGACATAAATGGCTATACCAACAAAGTTTTAATTCCCTTTACGAAAACCTTCCAGATGAAGATGCTGAATTAGTACTCAATATTCTTCAAGTTTATGAGGCACTAAAAGTTAGTTACAATGCCTTAAGTGATAAATCAGGTATTACTATTCAAGATGTAAGTTTTGCAGGTTTTGATGGCAATAACGAACCAGAACTTATTGGCTTTGTCGATGCCCTTAGAAAAATGAATCGTTTTGTTTCAACAATTGAAGCTGGAGTACTTGACTCACATATGCCAAAAATCCAAACCTACCAGAACATGATTCAGAAATGGCATGAGTTAGGTAAATCTAATAGATTAACTAAAGAACAAATTTTAGATATTTTAAGTCGATAAAAGATTATCTAAGTAAAGCCCTACTCGGGCTTTACTCTATAGATTGCTTTTTTATCTAACTAATTTTCTCTAATCATTTCATCTTGCTCAAGAAAATGCTGAATCTGCGTAAAATCTTTCTATTGAATTTTATCAGCAAGTAAGCCCGCTTAAGAATACACAAATGTTTAGAGTAAATACGGTTAGCTCTCTCATGTAGAGCATTTGCTAAAAACTTTTTTACTTACATTTAGATGAATACTTAATTGTTTAATTTATTTAATTCTACTTGCTCTTCAAGCTTTGTAATAATTTGATTTGAAAAATCATCTGAAAAATTCAAAGCTTTAAATAGATCTTTATATTCAATGGGGTACATTGAAGAACCTGGATCTCGCCACTCAGAACAATGATCATGAGTATAATCAACTAATTCCCATTGGGTTTTATTTCCAAATAAATCAAAAATCTCTGTTAATACGGCAAGATCATTACCACTAAGTTCATTCAATTGATCAATTGAATGAATCTCACTGTCTGCTCTGATTGATATATTGTGATTTTTACGATCCGCAATATAGTTATTCCAATAACTTTTTTTGTCACTACCGGAATTAATCCTATCTAAAGTTAAAGATAAGACAGGACCATTTTTCATGGAAACAAGGCTATCGCCTATAAGAGGCACATAAAATTTTTCGAAGGACTTACGTTCAGATAAATACAATAACTTCATCAACTTCAAAATATTGATTGTATGATGAGGTGACTTTAGCAAAAAGAACATTGTTGCTTCTGTCAACTTTTTTTCATTGAATAGAAAAATATTATCCATCACTAACAAGCTCAATTTTTTTAATGTATCACTAATTGTAGAAAATCTATAACTAAGCGTCTATGGATTTTTGGTATTTAAATGATTCTTAAAGGACTAGAAGAGTTTTCTAGTGTTCTTTTCCAAATGTTCAAGAATTCTACGACTTACATCCACAACATCGTCAATCGTTTTTTGCTTAAGTGGGATTGTGTATTCATCTAAGATTTTTAATTTCTTATTTTCAATAAAATCTTTCTCAAGACTAAGAACTGTGTCATTAAGTATCAATTCTTGATACTCCATTTCCAGTTCATCTGTTATAGCTTTAATCTGATTGAATAAATATCTTTTGAAAATGATGAAACATATATAGTTTAAGGGACCTCCGTAAGGGTATCCATCTATATATTCATGCATATAGATGATATGAGCATTAATTTTACTTTTTAGACTTAGTAGCTCTGAAGTTGTTTTTGAATCAATATCATCATCAGCTTCAATAACTGAAAGTTTGAACAAAAACTCAATCAAATTATCATTAATTTTGACTAACTCATCACTAATCGCTTTAAAAGCACGTTGTTGTGTTTGGCTATGTATGCGCTGAACAAAAACATAAATGGGAACAACGAAAAGAATGTTTTTCAATATTGAAAGGTAAGAGAATGACAAAATAGTATTAAAAAAGCCAATGGGACCATTGGCTGCATCATAAAACTGATAGAGGATGAAATGCACTAAAAACATTACGCCTCTTTAATATAAGTTTCTATACGATCTTTAATAATTGGACGGCGAGGACTTCGAATAATAAGAACTTCTTGTAAAAATTCTTTTGAAAACTCTCGATTTCGAACAAGTCCACCAAAAGCTTCTTCTAAAAAAGAAGAGCCTGCCATTGTTACGCCAGTAAAATCTACTATTAAATGTCTTCCCGGAGTCTTTTTTACTTCCAGAAGTCTTGGTTTTAGTTGATTTTCACGAAAGCTTTCACCAGTATACTCCCCATCCGCAGAAAAACGGCCTGCTGGGCGAGGATAAAAATCTGTAGCGATGTTTATAATCATGTCATTCATGTCCATCTCCTACGTCATTTGAGTTGTCACTCAGTGCTGTTAAAGGAGAATTTAAGGGCAATTTCCAGAATATAATTGTACCATCAATTTTGTCCTTATAATTGCTCATTTTTTTTAAATCTAGACCGTTACTCATCCAGATACCTTTTCTACTATATACAATTAAGTTAGAGTTTTTGACGGTTTTACAAACTTCTAACATATCACCAAAACCTTTACCACGATGTTTCTCTTTGGTACTTGTTCTTCTAAACTCACTAGCGACATCAATAAGCTGAGCATCATCCATACCTAAGAAGTTAGTAAAATCAAATAGATTACTTAATCTATTTTTCATGTGATCATCGACTTTATCAGGTACCGTAGCTGGAATACTTTTACCAAGATCAGTTATAACCAAGGCTAAGTGTTTATCAGTAACTTTTAATGAAACTTTCCATCCTAGATGACGTTGAGTTTTTTCATATGCATGATTTAACACATTACTTACAGCTTCAGAAATGGCATCATTGACAATAAGAAATGTTTCATCATCCAAATTCTGTTCAAGTATTTTTTCGATACGATTATAATCTTCCCCAAAAGTGAGATCAGTACCTGTGAAGGTATGCCAATTCATCATTTCATGGGTAGAATGACAAGCTTTTAATCCTAAAATTTCATTTAATCCCAATCTTGTCATCATTGCTCTAACTACATTACTTTTATTAGAAGCTCTAGCATTAATTTTGACTTTTTTATATTTTTCGAGGTTATGTGCGAAAAAAATTGTGGCTGGCGCATACAATGTTTCAACCTTGTTAAAGTCTAGATAGAGTATATCGTTAGCACCAGGATTCTGATTATTTTTTATTAAATTTATAGTTTTGAGAAGTACTTTACGACACCTATCGTTTTGGAAGGTAAAAGCTACTGGAAGCACTATACTTTTATTTTCTTTGAAGTCATCTTTACGGTTCGATTGTCTACCTTTACAGATCAATTCTCTGCGTACAGATATCTCTTGTTTTAAAAACCATTTTTTACTAAGTTTTTTCATATCTTCTCAAAAAATAAAAATTAATTCAGTATTCCATAAGTCTTTTCATATTATCTAAACTGTAAAAAAAAGACTATACACATCTGTCTAGATTATTAATAAAACAAGATTTCTGCTTATCATTACATCTATCTCTACGACAATCTTCTAATTAGTCCGATATTATATCTAAAGCATTTCCACGTACTTAATCTCCACGCATAAAAAGACCTCCTCTATAAATGACATATATAGGAGGATAATTTGAAGTTTGTAGGGGTGGATATTTACTCCCTATTTTTATTTTACACCGATAACGATTTTCATCGGTTTGAAGTCATCTACTTTTAATTTTTGGGTCTTAACAATATCTTCAGCTTTCGTACCATCGTTATGTTTAACAATTGCTTTACTGATATTTAGGTTTTCCCCAAAAGCATCACACGCCTTCTCACCTTCAATGAAAAATCTACCGTAAGTTTTACCACCAACAAAATTAAATTCATCCGCAGTAACTTGATCCCGACCAATAAGCTTGCCATTTTTATCTTTCATGGTCACTGTAAAGTCAATGCTTTCAATATTATCTAAAGCATCATAAGCAGTGACATCAAAAGCAAGCGAGCACATGCCCCGATTCACATAGCTTGCATGTGTGTTTCGCACATAAATTTCTGCATCTTTAGGAATGGCATATGCACTACTTATCATCGTTAAACTAAGTACTGAAACACAAATATCTCTTTTTAAAATCACTCTATCACCCTCTCTAAACGTAGTCTGAAAAAAGCACCTAAATCATCACCGACAAGGCATATTCGATAGATTAAAGGTTTTATTAGCTACTGTTATCATCTTTCAAAAATTCAGGAATATTCTGGGGTCGTATATTAAAAATGGAAAAAACAATTTTTTGATCCAATGCTTTATTTAAAGCAGAGGAAAAATCGGTCACGCTTGATATCACCTTTTCTTTATTAAGTAGACTACGCCAGTGGGGTCGAATTTCGTGAGGGTTTTCTGCGCTTAAAAGACGAACAAGAGCCATATGAGTAAATTGAATACCCTCCTTCTCAGCAACATAATGTAAATAAGTACGAGAATTTACCTGCTCAATTTTTTCAGCTAGATCCCAAGTAGCAAATAAAGACTTAATGTCACTTTCTAAATCTACAATCCGCATCTTCTCATAATTTGTAAAATACACATCCTCAAATTTCATTATCTCTAATTCTGTTTGCTTACTTTTTTCATTTTCTATACTCAATAATTCCTCTTGGTCTAACCAGAAATGTAATCCAGCTCCCTCTCCAATTTTATAAGCAATATCACCAGCTAATACTCCAAGTAAATTCTCTTTCATTGCTGTTTCAAATGTAATATTAAAATTTTTATTAAATTTTTTCATATGTTTGGCCTCAAAAAGTAGCCAAATATTATGAAACTTCCATGCAATCAATAACGGCATACTTACCAAATCTGCATAACGTTTTAACCGTTCTAGATAATCAGGTTTAAAAGACAGTACATTTCCTTTTTTTGATTTCACTTCAATTAAAACAGGAGATTTATCCGTTTGAGTTGAAAATTTTGCTAGTAAGTCTGGGACTTGAAATCTTTGTTTAGATGTAACAGGTACTTGTTGTTGGTCAAGTTTATGTAAAAGCAGACACTTTCCTAACCATGCACATACCACTGAAAATTCATCTTCAACTGGCAGACCAATATCAAGTCTACGAACTTGCTCAACCACAGTATCAGAATCAAGATCATATCCAAGCTGCGCTAAAACTTCCTGGATCAGCCGAGGCAAATCATGTGGAGCTTTTTTTCTTTTACTTTCCTCTACCATATATTTATACCCTCTCCCCTATTTTTAATAAACTGTATTTAAAATACTAAACCATCTCAACTAATGCTTCATCAAGCAGCCCAATTCCACTAGTAACCTATCTATCCACCATCCTCTTAAAAACAACTCAAAACTTCCATCTACTGACAAGAAATTGACCTGCCAGCGTTTAAGAGAATATATGATATATACGGCTTACAAATATTAAAAACTCTTTTTTATTATAAAGTTAGCTATCTATTATTATTCTAGTATATATTAATAATTTACTTTTTACTAAATTATGATTCTTGAGAATAATGGCAATGAATAATAGTGAAGCAGATCATCTCTATAGTCCCCCTCCATTCACAGGATTTGACCCAAATCATTTTGAGGATGAGGAAAACGATGATCCAATTCCAGCGATCATTGAACAGCTTGGTAGACATGAAAGGTATGTTTTATATCACTATAAACACCAAAAATTAGTTTTTGTTGATAAAGCCTTACATCCAGATGAGATTGCAAGTGCAATCGAAGATGAAGCTTACATGTATGAGTTTACTTTTGGGATGTCAGATCAAATTGAGGTTTTGACCCCTTATGATGACTATCTGTATCTCAGAGACGAGCTACTAAAAAACCCTTTTGAAGTTGCTAGAAAACCAGAAGAATTACTTTTAGCGTATATGTTCTGCCTTTGTAAGGATACCCGGGAAGACCTCTGGCATGGTCATATTGAAAAATGTCAAAACAGCCTTGAATACATTGGACAGCTCCATATCAGAATACGAGACTTATTTCGTAGCCTGCATGAACTCTGGCTTAGAAACCCAGATGAACTGCCTGTTTCCCACGACGAAACTGCCTATTATTCCCCTGTATCAAATCAAATCAGATATAAAATTGATCCTGATTACGACAATGAGGCCTTATCTTCCATCGGGCGTAAAAAAACTACCCAGCTAACCGAGTGGCATCAATATCAATTCAAACAACTTCTTAAGACTGCCTCAGCAAAACAAAAAGAAAAATGGAAAACTGTGAGTGCAGCGATTAATGCTGTTATCGATGAATTCGAGCAACGTTTAAGCCAACAAGCTGAACAGAATATCCAGACTTTTGAACGTGGCCGATATGATTTTGCTCAGTTCTACCATCTTACCGCTGAACGATTACAACGCGAGTTAGACAATAATGCGTGGCTCATCGATCATCCAATCAATCAGGAGCGCCGTGAACTTGCCGAACAAAAAATGAAGTATTTAAAACTGCTCATCAAGGAGCAAAACAAGCTAATTAAATCAAAAGATGAGAAGAAAAGTCTAACTAAAGATTCTTATACTACAAGAACTTTGGCTAGCTGGATTAATAACGATCCCGAACTCCAAAATGAAATTATTTTCCCTAAAAAATAATTGATCTCATTTTATCTCTCCCATTCAGCTTCCATCTACCTCCGGGTAGATGGGAGTTAATCGGTTTATGTATGTTTTTTAGTTGCACTCATTTATATGCTCAAAATTAAACCACAACACAAAAACGCCCCCTGAAAACTATAACCACATGTTTCTTGTATATTTAATCTAAAGTTAACAACCTACTTCTGGATTTTTTGGAAATTGCCCCCCTTTTTTTGAA
>Ga0207655_1000997_pt1 | contig 28813 bp, 32 predicted proteins | sample KBSM44metaG_FD_184398 | JGI IMG/M metagenome (GOLD analysis project Ga0207655, IMG submission 184398) | Miscanthus rhizosphere microbial communities from Kellogg Biological Station, Michigan, USA - KBS M4-4 metaG (SPAdes) (version 2) | ecosystem: Host-associated > Plants > Roots > Rhizosphere >... | reverse complement strand
ATTTTACCGCATGCACAAACTGAAAATGGGATTGGAGAACAGCACTATATTCATATCAAAACCTTATTGGCGCAAGCATGAGGATGAACAATGAATAAATCGATACAAATTTCAATTTTAGTTGTGCTGAGTTTGATTTGGCTGGCACAGCTGGCTTATATGCCTGTTGCATTGTCTATTTTATTCCTCATGAATATCGTGGCTCTGGCACTATATTATGACAAAACCAATAAGCATCAAGTCTATAATCTGCCTCGATTCTTTGCACAAACCCCAAAATTAGTTTTTGCACTTTTAGCCATAGTCATCATTTACTTTGATTCCCGCACTTTTTTAGGCGTAGAAGCAGGTACAGCGGTTCTCTCCACATTTTTATTTGCGAAAGCACTGGAAACCAAATCAAAGCGTGACTTTATTATTCTGTTTAACTTTGCTTTGTTCGTCAGTGCCAGTTTATTTTTACACAGCCAAGCCTTTTGGATGGCACTGTTGGTTTTATGTTGTTTAATCAGTTGTTTGGTTGGACTGTATCGTGTACAAATCGCCAATTTTGAAATAGAGCAACCGATTTTTCAGTCACTTAAAAGTGATTCATTGCATATTCTTAAATTTATTGCTTTGGCACTACCATTCTTTGTTTTACTGTTTATGTTTTTCCCGCGTTTGCCACCACTTTGGCAAATCCCCATTCCTAATAATAAAGCGGTAACGGGATTAAGTGATCGCATGTCACCAGGTGATATCGCTGAGCTTTCACAGTCTAGTGCATTGGCATTTCGAATTATTGGCAATATGAAGCAATTGCCAAATCGTAATGAGCTGTATTGGCGAGCGATGGTGCTTGATCGTTATGATGGTACAACGTGGACAAGTGAGTTTGCCAATAAACAGGTAAAAGCTTATTCCAAGATCGCAGGGCAGATTGATGGATTTCATTATCAATATCTTGCCAGTGATCCAAGTCAGCAATGGATTACCGGTTTGGAAAAGTCCATTCCAATCGAACAACGTTTTGAGTTACACCAAGATTGGTCGATTACACCTAAACGACTGATACAGCGTACCCAGCCAATTGAATTGCAGTGGGTGGGGAGTCAGGTTAGAGATATTCAAGATGCACATTTTGAACAGATGATGCTGAAAAATAACCTCAGTTATCCAAAAAAGAATGATCTACAGGCCCAGAAGTTTGCTTTAAATCTGTATCAGCAGAGCCAGTCCAATCCTGAAGCTTATATTCAGAATGTATTGAACTGGTACAAGAAAGAAAAGTTTGTTTATACACTTGCACCTGGAAGGTTGGGGAATAACCGCGTTGATGAGTTCTTGTTTCAATCTCGGCAGGGGTTTTGTGAACATTATGCCTCAAGCTTTGTCTTGCTTATGCGTTATGTTGGAATTCCAGCGCGTGTAGTCACAGGCTACCAAGGTGGTGAGCTGTCTCCTGATGGTCAAAGTTGGGAAGTACGCCAGTTAGATGCACATGCTTGGGCTGAGGTTTATCAACACGGGCAATGGAAACGCATTGATCCAACGGCCATCATTGCACCGATGCGTATTGATCGTGGTATGCAAAATGTGATGAATGACGATCGTTCGATTTTTGGTGATGCGGGCTATTCAAATTTGCGTTTTCAGCATTCATCACTGCTTAGAACGCTGCGTGTTTGGAGTGACTATGCCAGTTTTCAATGGCAGAGTAAGGTTGTCGGTTACGATGCAGAGAAGCAAAGTGGCTGGATGAAGAAGCTTGGTTTAACATCGGCTTATAGTTATGGTTTGGTTTTAATTTTTGGAATTCTTGGATTACTGTTGATCTACTGGGGTGTGACGCAATTTTGGCGCATTCGTCAAATGTCAGCGCTTGAGCGAATCATTGCTCAATTTAATCATCAATTATCTGAGGTTGATCAAAAAGCAGAGTCAGAAACCTTTCAACAATGGATGCAGCGTTTAGCCTTGCGGACTGAACAAAAACATCTGCTTGAGCAAGTGAATCAGATTTTTCAAAAAATTGTCTATTTAGGTAATGAAAATCAACAGGATATTCAAAATATCAAGAAATTGCTTAAAGAGTGTGCGAATGCATTAAAAGTAAAGAAATAAGGCTTGTCATCTTATTAAAAAATGAATAATATTCTCAGCACTTCAGGTGTATAGCTCAGTTGGTTAGAGCGCTACGTTGACATCGTAGAGGTCTCCAGTTCGAGTCTGGATATACCTACCAAGATTTTTAAAGACTTATAAGCGATTCAAAAGCTTACAGGTCTTTTTTTTTGTGATTTTTGTTGCATCTCTATTATTCGTGAATTCAGAAAAATTGCAGAAACTGGCGGTATATTCAACATGTTTGCGATAAGTTAGCAACAAAATAAAAATATCGAGACCATGTGGTGATCTTTACCGAATACAAATTCCAATAGATAGAAAAAGAATATCTTATGCACGTGATGTCATTAAAGTAAGCCAAATAAGTAATGCTAGCTTTTGATGAATTGGTGATGGATTTCCTTGTATTTGGTATGGGGTATATCGAAGTCATAAAAAGTCGTACCAATCAAATCGTAGAAATAACCACACCCTTAGCAAAATATATGCGTCGTAAACAAGATCCAAAAGAATTTCTGATGGTAACTGAAAACTGGAAATATCATCATTTTGAGCGTAATACGGTTTTTCAGATTCGTGAATGTGACATCAATCAAGAGATCTATGGCACACCTGAATACTTGGCGGCTATACAGTCAGCTTTACTAAATGAATCTGCCACTTTGTTTCGTCGTAAATATTACAACAATGGTTCTCATGCTGGATTTATTTTATATCTGACCGATCCGCAACAGAGTGAGGATGATGTCAATAATTTGCGCCAAGCTTTGAAAGACAGTAAGGGACCAGGTAATTTTAGAAATCTATTTTTATATTCTCCAAGCGGAAAGCCAGATGGTATCAAGCTCATACCTGTATCCGAAGTTGCGGCAAAGGATGAATTTGCGCATATTAAGTCGATCACACGGGATGACATACTGGCAGCAATGCGGACACCACCTCAATTACTTGGGATTATTCCCAACAATACTGGTGGTTTTGGTTCAATCAAGGAAGCTGCAGAAGTTCATTGGAATGCGGAGATTGTTCCTTTACAACATCGTATAGTTGACTCTATCAATGAGTGGATAGGTTTAAGTCTTATTAGTTTCAAGTCATATGCGGAAGTTTATAAATAACCTTAACTTGTTAGAGGGGATGATACAAAACTGATCGCTTAAATGACTTTATAAAAAAGTGAATAATGAAATCAAACAGCAAAAAACCCAAGATGTGGCGTCTCGGGTTTTTTTATTTCCCATAAATTGTCAAAGAATTAATGAGAACATATGAGTAAGTTTACCAAAGGTAAGTTTAAATTTCATCCTAAAGAGGGCATGAAAATGGAAGGAAATCTATCTCCATATTTAAGATTCTGTATTGGGACGGCAATACTTTTAGTTGCTGCTAGTCCATTTATTTGCGCACTTGCTTATTTTTTAAGAAGTTAAATTCAAAATGGATAAATTATCACAAAGTAAAAATTTACGAATATGGACATATATAATAGGATTTATGGCCATACTTATGATTTTGAGTTGGCAATGCGCATCAATACTCAATGCTATTGCCAGTATTTTAACGGTTATAAGCTATTAAATTCTATCCATATTAAGTAATTTTACGGCATTTGCTCGTTGGAAAAAAAAGCGTACCACAAAAGCAACTAAAAAAACCCAAGAGCAAAATAGAATAAAAGTAAATGGATACAAAAGAATATAATTTATTGTCTGTAAATTATTATCTTGTTTATGTATTAAATACGGAATACAAAGTGCAGGCGGGAAAGTTAATGAGAAATAGAATAAAAATGCCCAGTTAATAATAAAATCAGCCTGTTTTTCAGTTATTTTTGTGGAGTTTTTTCCACTTAAAAATAATGCATTTTTTTCTAAAACGAAAACTAATTTTTTACTGCATCTTTTATATCTTACAATGGCTTTCTTAACGTCTTTATATCCATTTAAGTATTCAAGTTTGTTGAGGTCAGGTTCATTGATGTTTAAAAACTTTTGTAAATATAAAACATTTAATCTGTATTCTAAATTTTTTAAAGTTGTGGCGTGAATAGAGCTATTGCTTATAATTTCATTAATAACTAAGATTTCTTTAGATATTTTCCAAGACTTGAAATTTATAAAAATAAAAAAATGTTGAAAAATTTCTGATTTAAAAAAATAGTTGTATAAGAACACAATAACTATAATTATACCAAATACATGACCAAGTTGCTCACCTAGCAATTGCTGAATAATTGGTAGGTTCTTATCTAAATTTTCCATATCTATTTAAAGTTAATCAGTAATCATGTAAATATATTTATACCAGGCTTCAACCAAATCAATATCTTGATCTTGTAGATTAGAAGGGAAATAGAAAACTTTATTTTGTTGATGTCTGATTTTTTTAAGCTTAACACCGTCAAAATAAAGGAATAATGGTTCAAATAAACTGTTAGAATCGCTTTTATAAATAATCTGAATGAGAAAGTGTAGAAGTTGGTCACCATTACGATTAACATCCCAGCTAGCGAAACTACTTTTAAAATGTATAAATCCCTTTTCAAAAAAAGACTCTTGTCTTTTACAGAAATCTTTTAAGAATTCATCTTCACAATAGTTATCTATTAGGTTAAGTTCTCTATAAATTAGTATGATAAATAAAAATAATGATTGTCTATTATCAGAGCTTGCTTTTAATAGAGAAAATCTATTTAAAATACGTAAAAGTTGTCTAGGATTTGGTTTATAAACCATACAAATTTTTGTATAGTAATCGTTTATTTCATTTTCAATATTTAATTGTAGGTCATAATTATATTGCTCTAATATTTTTTGATATCGACTTCCATTGATATCTTGATTTTTGAGCAAGATTGAAAAATCAATGAATTTTTCTAAATAGTTTGAAGCAGAAGTAAAACCATAAAAACTATTGATAGCTTCTTCTAGTTGAGTTTTATTAATTGCTAAAACAAATACAACATTCGGTATATCAAAAAAATGTTTAATACGTTCGATAAGACGAATTGCAAATTCAGGTTTACAACGATCAAGCTCGTCAACAATAAAAATTAACGGCTTATCAAGTTCTGATGTTATCTGAGCTAGTTGAGTTTTAAAGTAGTCTAGTGATTGTTTTTCATTCTCATAATTCTCAACTTGGGCAGAAAGATGTTCTTGGAGTTTTTCATTTAAAAGTTCCGCAGCTTTTTCTCCAAATTCTTCAGAAGATTTCAAAGTAGCTACGGCATCAGCTACGGGTTTAGCTACTGCACCAATACCGGCTAATGAAGTAGTCAAATACCACAATAACATAGGTAAATTAGGTAAAATTGCACGATATGCTTGACCAATAGTTGCTTTTATGGATTCAAAAGCATTTGTATCTTGTTTTATAGCATTAGCTATTTCCATAGAAATAGTTAAAAAAGGGTCATCCACATAATCTTGATTGAATGCATTTAAATAAATAACCTTAAATTGATCTTGTTCTAATTTGGCCTTCCAGTTTTGAACAAACCAAGATTTTCCTGCTCCCCATTCAGCGTCAATAGCAATTGTTGCACTAACATGTAAGCGTGATACGTAATCGGTCAATCGCTCTGCTAAAGCTTCACGCCCCCAAAAGTCATCTTTAAATGGTGTTTCAATTGTTTGAAGTTGATCTTTAATCCAAGGAAATTTTACTGCTTGTTCTGTTGTAGTGTTCAAACTTGAAACCCTTTTTAATTATAAAAAAAGATAATAACATTATTGACTTATTTTGAGTAACTAAGATACTACTAAGGAATGATAAATCTTAAACTTAAAAACCCATGACAGCAAAAAAAACTCCAGAAACTGCACCAACAGTAGAACAGCCAGAAAATAATGATTGTTTCATCATCATGCCTATTGCAGATCATCCTGACTATAAGCAAGGTCACTTCAAACGAGTGTATGAAGACATTCTCGCACCTGCTTGTCGTGCAGCAGGTTATAAACCAGTTCGTGCAGATGATACGAAACAAGCAAACTTAATTCAGCTCGATATTCTGCAAAAGTTACTTGAATCGCCTATGGCAATTTGTGATTTAAGCACACGTAACCCAAACGTACTTTTTGAATTAGGATTAAGACAAGCTTTCGATAAACCAACAATTCTTGTTCAAGAAGAGGGAACTCCTAGAATTTTTGACATTAATATTTTCAGATATGTGGAATATCGTAATGGTTTGGACTATCGAGATGTATTAGCTGATCAGAGAACTATTCAAGAAGTCTTGGAAGAAACTAAAAAGGCAGTAAAAGACGGAAAAAGCGTAAATTCAATAATTAAGTTGCTTTCAATTACGAATCCTGCAAGTTTGCAAGATACGTCTAATTTTGGAGACAAGGAGTATTTTCAGGTTTTGATGTCTGAGTTACAAGGAATCAAGCATTCTATTGCAAAAGATAGAACGGTTAATATGAATTCAAAATATAGTTATACCCAGCCTAATGATATTAAGAATAATAAAAAATATAACATAAAAATCACGATATATTTTGCGGATGGAACCATATTTAGTGATGTATTAGCTATATTAGATTTTACTAAAGAAATAATAAATGTACGGAATGCTGAAACTAGCAGTGATGAAGAAAATGGTATATGCATTTATTTTTATTGTGACTTCGATGATATAGATATGATTATTAATAAAATTCAGGATTTTGCTACAACTAACGATATCCAAATATTACGTTTCAGAAAGACCCGGTCTTTATTTGGTAAATTTAGCCCTTGACCCACACATAGTATCTAAGATACTCTAAAAATACCACCCATATGGTGGGTCGAGATTGGCGTCTCGTTATGAATTTGAAGCAGACAAACCGCTGCTTAAGCGGTATTTTTATGTCTGAAGGTTCGATGTGCCTTGTTATGGTAGATCGGACGATGGGACACTTGTGTCCACCGTCTTTGCTTTAAGTTCAACGGTACGCCAACTTCGTTCGGTCTGTCACCCTATTGGCGTGGGGTTGCAGAAGAAATATCCTTTGAACTTGAAGGTATACTACTATGCATATTGATACTCAAGCACAATCTCATCTAAATGAAATCTGCTATCAACGTCTAACTGCTCTAGACTTTGCGCAAAAACAAAGCTTATTTGATAAACTGCTTCACTTGATGAAGGGGGCAGCATCATGAACGATTTATTTGAATTAAACCAAGCTGTATTTATAGAAAAAGAACAAATCAAAACAGATAGTCTTAAAGTCGCTCAAATCTTTGGCAAACGACATGATAATGTTATTCGTGCGATTGAAAATTTAAAGCGCGAATGCGATCCAGATTTTACCTCCTCAATTTTGAGGAGGTAATCGTTAAATACCAAAATGGACGAGGTGGTATTCAGGAAGCGCCTGCATATTAATCTCCCGCTAAAAAATGCACTTGCCAAACATATCCTTTGTGTACATCGTATACGCGTTCGAAAGTATCTTTGGCAGAATGTGTAAAATATTTTGTATTTCCGTTAAGGTCAATGCCACGATCATAAATAATTGTTGCGTATACTTTAGATCCGTCTTGAGATGCTGAAATTCGATATAAAATTTCTTTTAAGGAATCGGTTTGACCTTCTAGAAGACTTTCTGCTCGTCTTTTAGCAATTTCTGTCAAATGCTTTTTATCTGAATCACTCAATTCATAGTGTTTTGAAGCCATCTTATTTACCTATTTCAAAAATTTTTATAAAGTATTGACTCGCATATAGTATCTAAGCTACTCTAAAAATACCACCCACATGGTGGTCGAGTTTGGTCGCTCGTTTAGAAACATATGGTAGACAACCGCTACTTGCGGATTTTTTTTGTCTATAATTCGGTACACCCGTTGTTATGGTGGATCGGATGGGGAGGCTAACGCCTGCCGTTTTACCTGTGTTTCACGGTCGACCAACCCCGTTCGGTCTGCCACCCTAGTTTGGTCGCTGGGATGGCATAATAAAACCAAACACAGGTATTCTAATATGAATAAAAAAACTAAGGCACTGTTATGCTTAGATGAAATCTGTTATCAACGTTTAACTGCTCCAGACTTTGCGCAAAAACAAAGCTTTAAAAAACGTCTCATCCATTGGGTGAAAGGCGGTGCAAAATGATTCCTTTACTCAAGCAAGGCAATGTTCCCAAGAATACAGAAGATCTATTAGAGAACGTTACAGACTCAATAGAAAAGCTTGGACTTCATATTTCAGCCATGACAAGGATGGATTATGACGATGGAATACCAAGTGATGAGTTCAATGCCATCATGTGTGGACTACATCTGCAAATCTACGAAATTTACCAACAAATTGAGAATTTTAAGGCTTGAAGTGCCCTGACTGAAAAATATACAAGAAATTGCATTTTTAGAGTTGGCGCGGGCGGTAGACCCCCCACGTCACCTGCAGGCTTCTTGTGTCGGATTCACTTTAAATTTTTAAACTCTCAAAATCCTTCCAAGCTCTGTTATATACAGGGCTTTGGAATGGTTAAGTAGGTAGAAAAGATGTTCTGCATAAATTCCCTAATTTCTTCTGATCCCTGCACTCTATAAAGAGAACCTTTAAAAGACAGAAAAATCGAAAGGTCCACGGAGAAAAATAAAAATCGCAAAAAGTGTTACCGGACCCCAAAAGGGTACTAAAACGCATTTTTAATCTATTAAATACAATGACTTGCTCGGTTACACTAATAGTGTAACTTAGCGAAACCTAGAAATTATAAAACCATATAAAGTATTGATTATTAATAATATATTTTGTAACTCTCGGTTACAGTAAAAGTGCGTAACCAGTTACAGAAAAGTTACAGTTATATATTGTTAATAAGTATTTATAAATCATATAGATATATAGGATTATTGTTTTTGGTTACAAAAGTTACAGCTTTTTAACCATACCCAAAAGTTCAAACGCAATGGATGATTCAATAAATTATTTGCCTTGAGAGAACACGCTTTAATTGCCTATATAAATGCTGGTCTAAAATTCAAAAAATTCACCAGAATTGCACCAGGATTTTTTAAGTAATTGAAAATAAATAAATAGATGATAATTGACATCGTAGAGTTCTCCAGTTCGAGTCTGGATATACCTACCAAGATTTTTAAAGACTTATAAGTGATTCAAAAGCTTATAGGTCTTTTTTTTGTGCTTTTGTTGCATCTCTATTATTCGTGAATTCAGAAAAATTACAGAAACTGGCGGTATATTCAACATGTTTGCAATAAGTTAGCAACAAAATAAAAATACCAAGACCCAGAAAATGTAGCAATGTTTGTAGTATTTAGAATAAGTATATCGGTGATGTCGTGACAAACGGGACCTCTAAAGCATGTATTGTTTGGGCTTATTCGGCTACACGCGTGACTTTAAATTATGCTCTGCTGTATTGAATTTAATACGGATTAAAATCTATTCACGTTATTGATATATTACTCAATAATCTTTCCAGCTTAGCTTAAATTTATCTTAAATATAGAAAGAAACATTTACATTTAATCATTAAATTACATTTTTAAAAAAATCATAATAAAAAAAAGAAATAAAAATGAGTTATAGTCTAAATGATTTTAAATTGCAGGAATCACACTATTGAGTATTCATGAAATAGTACTTCAAGATGATAAATTTCATTTACATAAACTTGTCAAAGTTAAAGATAGTATTTATGACCCAGTTAAAAAAGATCAATCTACTTTATGGTTTTGGATTTACTCAGACACATCTGAATTTTTTTACTTTGAATTATGGGATGAGCTTGATCATGCAAGAATAAATGAAAATATTAATTATAAAAATTGTAACTTTAAAGTAGTTAGTATTAATAATAACAATAAAATGAATTACTCATAAAACTTACTTATATTACAGATAAATAATTTTCATAATAATTTAAAACATGTACCTAAGGTAAAAACGATTTAACTTTATCTATCTAGGGGTAGTAACAATACATCTCTATAGGTATAGGAAATTAAAAGTGAAAACTTAACAAGCGGCCATCAATAGATTAATCCATTCATTAACTCGATTTGGTTTCTATTGTCGCTGGAAAACTTGTTACGCTTTTTAAATTAGTAAAAGCATCTATATCTGGTGAATCAGAGCAACTGGGTGCTAGTCAATCGGTCAAACTTTGAAATTCTTTAAAAGAGAGGGTCCAAAACCCTCTCTTTTGATATTTAAAGAAATGAGGAGATTCCTCGTTGATTTAAACCGACCTTTTTACGCACTCGAGTTTGCTTTTCTTTCAAAAGCTCATTTAATAAGCTATTTAAATGAGCGTTATTGAGGGCTGCTGGCGTAAATAAGTCATAGCCAAGCTGATTAAAAAATAAATCAACTTTTGAGCACTTTTGTACGTATTTCATTGACCAGTTTTTAAAACTAATTTTGTCAATATTCATGATTTCAAATTCAATAATGCTATTATGCCTAGTGTCATTTTTTATACTTTGAAATAACGCTTGAACTATAGACTTTTCACCTTCAAGACATTGAAAAAAATGATTATTGGCATAATATAGAACACCAAAAATTTTATTTTTTCCATTAAAATCACGCGCAGTATTTAAGATAGCATTTAAATCTTCAATAAGGTCATTGGCTAATTCATTTCTAGTACTCGCATAGCACAATCGAATTAGCATACATCTTCTCTCAAGTCGCGTAGATTCATATAAAAAAACTTATTCATTGATATCAAAATTATATGGTTCCATAGCGTATTCACCCGCTAAAAGGTCGATAAAAGAAGGGATCGTCTCACTAGAAAGAAGAAATGGATTGAAATCATCACGGTGATTTTCTAGGAAAAAGTCACCAAGTTTTTTATTGACAGGGGCAAATTTCATATTCCAATGCTTAAACAAAGCTATGTCGCATTTTTCGTAATATAAAATTTCACAGTTTTGATGACGTTGATCTTTTAAAATTTGATTATAAAACAGATCATCAACCTTACTTTTATGCCCTTCAAGACATTGAACAAAATATCCATGTCCATAGTAAAGAACACCTGTGATTTCATTGCGAGAGTTGAAATCAACAGCTGTGTTAAGAATTTCTATCAAATCATTCTTAAGATCTGGATGAGTACTCGTAGCTTTACTTGCATATAAAACTCTTACAAATTCCATTAGAAGGCTTCCACGATAAATAATTACTTCGAACTAGTGCTAACGCTTTAATTTTATTAATAAGCTTTATGTATTCACATAGAAAGATTAGTAACGATGACTACAATACATTGATAATTAATCAAAAGCTAACAAATCGTACCAATGGGTCGAAACAGGAAATGTAAAGTTTTTTAACACTGTTTGAGTGTTTTGTTACTTTACAAAATAAATTTAGCCTATAGTTAAAATTAAATATTTGAAAATAATAGATTTAATAAATATATTTTTAATTTCTTGTGGTTAAAAAACGTACAAATGTACGAAATTTCTCACAATCATGTAAGCCATGGATTATATCGCTAAATTTCATATTATTTATACTGCCTAGATACACCACAAGTGCTCATCATTATTATAAATCTGAATATTAATTTAAGGTGATTGTCGCTAACGCTTAAATTAAAAAAATTCATTATAAAAATGATGTGTTGAATAAAAAGTGTTGTGTATTGGGGGAGTCTTCCCCCTTAGTCGGACAACTAAGGGGGGAGCATTTTTATAAATATGAAATGAGAGAGGATGAAATGCAAATTTTAAAAAATATTGTTATTTTTATTGTCTCTGTTTTGAGTATTTCATTGCTTATTATTATTTTTGATCAATTGGGGATGAATAAAAAACTCAACTTGTTTTTATCAGCTTTACTGTATGGGGTATTCATCACAATTTATTTGCAAAAGGTATTCCTAAGTCTATCTTACTTCTTAGGATTCTATAGCCTTTTATTCATGATAAGTTACTCGGTTGAAGTCATCGTCATGCTTTTTATTTCTTGCTCTGTTTTATTGATTATAAAAATGATTATGCCGAAATTAAAGGATACACGTGTCGATCGATTTTTTATTCTTAATAAGTTATATAAAAAGTAATTTTTAATGTTTTTTTATTTTTATCTTGAATTATAAGTTTATCTTAATTGGTGAGTTTAAGTGTTAATGTGGTTTTGAGTTGTAAATATTATAAACTAGAACATTTTAATCACATAAAATAACACTTGAATTAAAATATTAATTTATAGTGTTATTTTAAATCAAAATATATTTTAGGGAGTAATATAGTATGTTTCGTTGGGCGATTATCTTTGCTGTAATAGCACTTATAGCGAGTCTTTTAGGATTTGGTGGTGTAGCAGGTCTTTCAAAAGATTTTGCAGTAATTCTATTGGTTGTAGCTGTTATCCTTACTGTGATTGGTTTTATTTCTCGTGGAAAGGTATAGTCACTATAAACCATCTAACGATAGAATTTAATCATTCTATCGTTAGATATAATGAATTTGAAAATACTTAAATCATTTAAATAAATTTGAACTGAGAACATTATGAAAAATATTAACTATGATTTTGTTTTAGAACAAATTTATAATTTTTTACTTTTAAGACCTGACTTTAATAGTAAAACAAATTTTGAGAAGATCGCTGAATATTTCAGAGCTTTAAATGAGGGCACAGATGATGAGTTCAATTTTGAGAAACCAAACAAAATCTCGGGTAAATTTGGCAGTAAAAAAAATATAGTAATAGTCAACGCACCTGAAATAAATAATAAAAATAAATTTTTGGAATGGGTTGATCGGCAAATAAATCTATAAGATTTTTTTGATTAAGGGTATTTATATGCATCATAGACATAAGCGAAAAAAAGCAGCATTGATTTCAGAATGGTCAACTGATCAAGACTGCTATTTGATTGAAAATAGTTCATTACCTATTGAAATATTAAAAGATTCTTTATCATTCTCTGAAGAAGAAATACTTGAGAGAAAGATGCAGTTAGGATTAGTTCGCCAGCAACGACAAATGATGAGAAGCAGTTGAATCAAATATTCTAAGCTTCTCAATTCATTTTTATAATTTTAGCCTTAATTTAATCGGTCTAAAGTGACTAAGAGTTATCTCATAGAGTAACTTAACTAATCAAAACTACATCCTGAATATAAGATGCTACACTTATGGTAGTTTTTAAAGATGAAAAAATTTAGGGCTGTGCGTTTAGCTACTCGAAGTGAATAATCATAACGTTTTTCTGTTTCTTGACCACCTTTAATAGGTGGAAGCTAAGGTAACTCAGCCATCTTAGTAAGTATATTTTAAAATAAGGCATAAACTTTATTCAAGTGAAAGCCAGTTACTAAAATCATTATACTTAGAATAAATACCTATACATGAGAGCTATTAAAAAGTGACATTGTTTACATGATTTTGACAGAAAATAAACTTAACTAATAATTCAAAATGGAATTATATAGGTGATAATGGATTATTAATCTTAATCTATAAATTGTTAATTATTTCATGTGTAAATTATTTATAAAATTTTAAACATTATAAGTTTTAAGTTTAATGGTTTATAAAACGATTTGATTAAGATTTTTGAATTATCTTAAATAAGTGAGGAACGATTATGAAGATTGCTTTAATTGGTGCAACAGGTATGGCGGGTTCACGTATTTTAGAAGAGCTTGTTTCACGTGGTCATTACGTTAAAGCCATCGCACGTAATACACATAAAGTACCAGATACAGAGCGTGTCTTATCCGTAGATGTGGACTTAAATGATCATGAAGCGCTTGTAGAAGCTCTAAAAGGGCAAGATGTTGTGATAAGTGCTGTTCCTTTTCATGGCTTAGATGCGAATGCATTGATTAACACAATTCGGGATTCTAAAGTTAAGCGTTATTTGGTTGTTGGTGGTGCTGGCGGATTGACTATTCCCAACAAAAATGTACGCTTATTGGATACAGATGACTTTCCTGCTGCGTATAAACCTGAAGCAGAAGCTGCTGTAAATTTCCTTGAAAAACTTAAACAAGTCGATGATATTGAATGGACTTTTATATCACCTTCGGCAGAGTTTGGTCCAGGAAAACGTACAGGAGAATTTCGTTTAGGCAAAGATGAACTTATAATTGGTAAAGACGGCAGTAAAATTTCAGCTGAAGATTTTGCAATAGCATTATCTGATGAAATTGAAAATAACAACCATATTAATCAACGTTTTACTGTTGGATACTAAGAAGAAGTGTATAAGAGCCCTCATGTGAGGGTTTTTTTCTATAAAAATTAAATTGATGATTTTAGCGTTTTCTAGACTTATTTGTACTTATAAGTATTTTTATTTTAAATATTTTGGTCATTGCTGTAGGTCATTTTATTTATCTATATTGAATAAATATAACTATATAGTTTAAATGAATTAAGGATTGCAAATTTTAAAGATTGTGTTTAAAAGTTGAATGGACAATACATGTAATACTTTTATGATGATAAAACAGTTAATTATGGTTAATAAGCTGTCTGAAAAGTCATTGTGGATTACATTAGTGGTCATAATTGATATAAATAAGACCAAAATTAAAATATAGAACTTGCTATTGATATATGGATTTGTCATGAAAAGCTCTTTTTTGAATTGTTATACTATAACACTTTTATGGATAGACTTATATGCTGGAAATGTTATGAAACAAAAAGTATTCATTTAAAAAACTTTGAAAAATGTCTATCAGTTTCTTAATTTAATCAGTAACTTTTATTTAAGTGTATATTCGTTATAAGAATTTTAAGATATTGTTATAATGGTCTCTAAATGAGTCTTGTATGAAAATAGATGAACGCATGATGATAAATGATTTATTGTCATTGGTTTTAAAATCACTATTCTGAGTTTTCTAAATATTAATTCATTTAAATCAACAACATTTTTAATTTTTTTGTCATTTGAAGATAAATTATTTTTCGCGTTTTATTCATCAAACTTAGATTAGGTTGTACTTAGATTAGGTCATACATGGACTGGCTCGTACTTGGATTAGTGCTGAGTAAAATGATATGAACAGTTGCAACCATTGTAGATATGACTTTTAGTTTTATACTTTAGACATCTGCATAAGTCCTTTTTAAGACCATAGATCAACATAAAATCCCCCTCATCCTAGCTTTCTCCCAAAGCGAGAAGGAACTTTCAATACCAATCTGATTCACTCAACATGATCATTTTTTGATTTATGAAATATCTTTTTTAAGAACTACATGGGTATAAATATATTAGGAAATATAAGAATAGAAGGGGAAAATAACTAAAAATAGTTTTTTTATTGGCATTAAATCTCAAAATAGTAGAAATTTCAAAAGAATAGTAGTTGATTTTCAACCTAAGATTGAATTAGTATATCTATAAAATACGATATAGTGAATCGTAACTTAAGCATCAACGTCTGGATAACTGGTCTTTCTGATAAGTTAAAGAGTATTTGATTGAGAAGATACGAGATTCTTTATCTGGTTATGACTAGTGATTTAGGAAAGAGGGGATATGCACAAATTTTCAAAAATTGAGCTGGTAACAAATCATTTAACTAAAACGCTAGAGGATTATCTAAAATTAAAAATGAGCTGTGATGGCATATATACACATACTACAAAAAAAGAAGATGAAAATTATAAAATTGAAGTCGTTATTGATCCACCAAGTGATGTTTTAGAAACCTTTAAGAATATAGCACATGACATTAAAGATTATTTAGATACTATTGATTATAAAGGAAAATTTGAGTTTAAATTTATTGTGTAGCGATATATAAACTACATGCAATAAGTCATATTTTCATTGAACTAAACTTTGAGGGTTTTTTACTCACTTGTTATGATTTATATACCCACAAGTCCAGCTCTTTGTGGGTATTTTCACATCATTTTAAAATAAATGCCAATAACTACCAAGTTTCATATCCCACTCTTTGGGTTCAATGACCATTCTTCCAGCATTAGGTGTTAGGGTTATTTCACTGAAATAGATATTATTTTTTGATATCAAAAAATCTATTCGACTATAACCATATTTCAGGCAGAGCGTTTGTGATAACTCAATTAAGATGCCTAGCCGAGCTGGTTTTTTTAAATATGCAGGGCTATTGCTTTTTAAATCAACTGTAAATGGTTGGAGTGTCCACGAAGTATCGTAAATATTTGAATATTCATTTTTGAGACTATCTTGTACATCGACTTCGATAAATTTGGGTTGACCTTCAAAGCAATGGACTCTACATGTGGCAATGGTTAATTTAGTTTCTTGGTCAATCAATAATTCAACATATTGCTCAGCTAAAATTGATGGCTTAATATTTTTGTAATGCCATTCTCTTTTCCTGAAATACATATTTTGCTTTAAATGATGCGTTAATTTGTTTTCCGCATTTCTTTGATCAAATTGACACTTATCATTGCAGACGATTGCGCTGCCGCTATCATGATTGCATTTCAAAACAAATCTATCGGGCAGTCGACTAAAGTCAATTTCATTGAAAGATTGGTATACACCGATCAATGGGACCAGATGAGAAGAACAAATTTTATTGCTGATCACTTCTCTTACAGCCAATTTATCAGCCAATAAGGTATGTAATGGATCTCTTTCAAAAATCATTCTTGCTGTAACTTTTTCATTAAAACTTTTGGGCTGATCAAAATTGGGAATATAACCAAGTTTATTAATAAAACGTTTGGTTAAATATTGCTTATCTGAGACAAAATATGCTCTTATAACTTTTGCAAAATAGGTGAGATTGTCAATCATTTGTCAAAACCCAATTAATGATCGTATAAGTATAAATAACCAAAGCTTAAAAAATTTTTAAAAAGCGAATGACTTTATGTATGAGTATTATAGTAATAGGCTTATTACTCTAAATATTTCATATTTATTTTCACTTACGGGGTGATTGGAAAATTTATCGGGCTACGTTTTTGAATTATAAATTATTATATTTAATCAATATGTTGAATCCAGTTTTTATATGTGTGATATGACATATTTGAATCAAGCGCGTGGTTATTGTAATCCATGAAAATTTAAGCTTTAGATCGCTTAGACCGACAATCCTTAGGCGATTTGCTAAAGATTTAAGCAATCTGTTACATAAAATTTACGATACATATATGAAGCTTTACCAAAAGGTAAAATATTTTCTTGAATCTTAATATGAATTGTGTAAAATTTAACCAGTGAAGAAGGTTGTGCTTTTCACTTTGACTTGGTATTTAAGTCTTTAATAAACCCACCTATTTTTTAGGTGGGTTTATTAATTTTAGCCTAATCAATAAATGATAAGTATCTGGCTTCTATCTAAAAGCATAAAACGATTTGAAAAATGAATATTAGTATCGATGGAAAGCTGAATAGTTAAGCTTTATTGAAAGAATATTGAGGATTTAATGTGATTTTAAGCACACTTTTAATAAATATGAATGAATTAATATTTGGAATAGCTACTGTAAACGGATGTTCTGCTTTCTAACTTGACATCATTGGAGTTCAAATAATGCGCTATTTGATCCAATGATGTGGTCTATTATTGTTTTGCTTAAAATTTATACGAAGGTATGGGTTGTTTATTTATAGATTTGATGTAAATTCAGAACAACATCTTTAAAATTAATTCTTATGAATATTTGTATAGGCGGTCCCTGGCATGGAAGTAAGTTGCTAGGAAATGATAATAAAAAGTCTTTTAAAGTAAAAGGTAAATTACCCAATTCAACAACAAACTATTTTAAAAGAAAGATTCAGTTTAAAAACGTATTTTATATTTTTTGGGTATCTGATGAACTGATGTTATTAGATGAGAATGAAATTATTAAAAATTTTTTACTTAAAAAATTAAATATTATTGTTTAAATAAACTTCATATAAATGAAAGATGCTAAGGCGTCTTTTTTTATATTTTTTCATTTTGCCTTGCTGCATTTGGGTTACAGTGAAATGGTGATCATCTTGGATAATCCATGATTTTTTTATTTTGATTGTTTGATGATTTATTTTAACAAATGGTAAAAAATATATTTTAAGTTGCTTAAATTGTTTGATATTTTACATAATTTGTTGTATAAAAAAGAAACAACAATAAAATGAGGGTGAAATCATGATAGACAAATCAATAAACATCGTTTTTTTCTTTTCCGTATTTATTGCCTTAACTTTACTGGTACACCTGTTGGGAAATGTGCCAACTGGCGTATGGTTTCCAAAATAAAACTGCTTAATGGAAAAGCTCATCTTGAGATGGGCTTTTTACTTTATGGAGGGATTGATTTTGATCCAGTTATTAAAATGTATGTTTGGCTTTCATCGTGTGATAGAAACTCATTATTGTAAAGATGGCGAGTTGGAGGTTTGTTATCATTGCTTAAAAGTTGTTAAAAAATAACCATGTAGATGAAAACGTATGAAATACATGATATTTCAATTTTTATACTCAATTCAAAGTTAAGCTGTTCATAATATTTTTTTAACTTCGCTATTGTGAGTTTTTAAATGCAAATACCTAAAATGAATGAGACTAAAACAGATTCCAATCAAGCGCCATATTTTTCAATTGAGCAGCTTAAAAGATTTTTGAAAACACAAATTAGATTAAAAGCCGATGAAGGAGAGTTATTTGTAAGTGAATACATCACTACAGATTTCGCACAACATGACATCGTTAATCTGGGTGAAGAATTTAAGAAAGCGGGCTACAAGGTGAGTATCAAAAATGAAGGTAAAGAAAAAATATTTTCTGTTTTTTGGAATTAAAACACTGTAAGTTTTAATGTCTCCTGAAGGAAATAACCACAACTTTATTCCATCACCTAAACGAACCAAATTTTACTTTTTTCTAGGGTTTAATTTTTCAATCAAGACAGTCCCAACGATGAAAATCATTTCAATAGTCTGTCTCGTTTTTTTGTGGGGTGAAGCATATGTCGAAAATAAGATACATATCAACAAGATCAATCTAAGACTCTGCACTTGCAGGATTAAGTCACTGATTAGATGTCAGCTATTGGCCGCGTTGTGGCAATATGGCATAGTTCTGCTATTGTGTGATGTAGTCGAATAGCCCCTGAATTCACTGTGGAATTCTTATGCGGGGCTTATGGGAGAACAAAGTGAATAATTTAGATAATCAAGATTTAGAACAGCAATCTCAACCAGAGCAAAAAGATTCTAGCGTAATGAATGATATCGTGAATTCGATCAATCCTTTGGATGCCGTTGATCTGATCTTGGAAACAGGTCGGTTGATTGTGAATACGAGTAAAGATATTGTTTCTGATATTGCTGACAACATTGATATTGATATAAGTCTTTAAAATTAATTCGCAAATGTACCCATCAAAAGTTGGGGCTTTAATTTATGTGATTGAACTTTTTTGCAGATGATACTTAAATCAATGATGAAAAAAATTCTCTTGGCATTTCTTATATTGAATTCGAAATTTAGCTTTGCTGATCCAATAAAACCAACTTTTCTTGAAGAAAAATTAGATATTGAAAAGTTTAAAAAAGAGCTAGATGATAAACATACGTCTAAAATAAAAAAGTCGCTTTTTCTTGTAAAAAGAGAGCCGAAATTGGACCAGCCTAGATATAAAGCAGTTATGCTGAGAGTCGCTAAGGATAGGCAGGATAATTCTTTTAAATATATGAAAATGATCAATTATGTAGACTGTGATAAAAATAAAACTTATACATTTTTGTCATTTTATGATGAAAACGGCATTACACATGGTATTGGTTCATCTAATGACGATCTTGCAAGAGATAGTCCATTAAGAAAACAACTCTGTATCATTGAATGATGGTGAATAGTTGAAAAAAGTATGCTCATTTTATGATTTAAAATTGACACATTTCACGTTATTTAGTAAAACTGTGATTGTTAATTCATTATAGTGAATAAACATACAATAATCCTTAATCAGCGCAAAATTAAGGGGAAGCCTCACAGTGATGTGAGGCTTTTTTATTCGAACAACTTATTCCAAAGCAGTGTTCGAAATCGCTCGTGAGTCGTTGTTTGTGACTTTGTTTAAAACTAATAGAGATCATGCTCAGCTTTAAAGCGTTCCAGATTCCGAAGTGCGTCTTGATAACGTGAGCGTACTTGACTGCTATTGCTACGAAGATCAGATAATTTCTTTTTATAGTCGTCGCGATCTTTGGTAGATAGATCTTTGCTGTCTAATTTTCCAAGATAGTAATCTAGATTGTTTTGTGAAGTATTAAATTCTGAATTCGCATGATAAAAGTTACTGGCCACTTGATAATAATGACGTAAGGATTCACGTTTCTCTGCAGGGCAAACTCTAAAATTACCGCGACCTTCTAAAGCTTCATAAAAGATATTTTCAGGTTGACAGTAAGCCCCTAAACCTTTTAGGTAACCCATTTCATAAAGATTTTGACTAGGAATAATATTGGCTTTTTTACAAGAGGAATAGTATTTATCTATGTGGGATTTATTTCCAGCAGCACCATCTTTTTCACCAACGTTAAACCAATTTGCAGTTTTACATTGTTCAACACTCATTGCAGCACAACCGGAAAGTAAAACCGTAAAAGTAGATAAAATTACTATAAGTTTCATGAAAAATTCTTCCAAACGATTTTTGAATTACTTTTAAAAAATGATTTTATCATGACAAGGTCAATAATTTCCTGATCATCAATACGGATTTACATGAAAAGTGCATCTAAAATTTGAGATAAAAAAGTGTTTTTATCTTAAGTATCTGGTAAAAATTTTGATTAAAGCATTTGAAGTATTGTTTATGTAGCAATCTAAACGTAGTAGAACAGTTTGTAACTTTAGTGTTTTAGCAACCCAATGGCACGTATCTGAGGGAAGGCACATGCCATTGTATCAGTTGTTACTTAGGTCGTTTGATCATGCTTTTAAGGACATGATCTTTGTCAATAAAGTGATGTTTTAGTGCTGCCAGTATATGTCCAACTATAATTAAGCCTGCAAACCAAGATAAATAAACATGTACAGGATATGTTATAGCCATCAGTTTTGGATTTTCATTCACCAGTCTAGGAATATCAAATAAATAAAGTACAGGTGCAGGATGTCCAGCGTTCCAACTGTACATACAACCACTGATCGGCACTGCAATTAAAATAGCATAAAGCACCAAATGTCCAGCATGCGCTAATTTTTTCATAGTGTTAGACATGCTATTTGGTAATTTGGGTACGGGGTGGGTATAACGCCAAAAAATACGAATCACGACTAAAAAGATAATCGTAGTGGCAATGTTTTTATGTAAATTAATGGCATTCCCTTTTAAACTTTCATCGTTTTCAAAAGTTAAAAAATTTCTACTATAAAAACCAATCAACCATGCTGTAATAAAAATAATTGCCATGATCCAGTGTAAAAACTGTGCTGTCCTTGTGTAATAGTCCGTATTATTAGACATATAAAATTCTCCTACTTAAAGCGGAATCTCCAATAAAGATTGATTCAAAAAAGCTGAGTGAAGTATGAGTTTATCAAATTAATATTTTAGCTAATAGCTTAAATTAGAATAGGGGGGGAACCGGCAATTAAATGCGGAAAACAATAAATCTTTAGATGCAACTTCATAAAAAAATATTCTAAACGGAGGCTATCTAAGTGTTTGAATAAATGATAAAAAATAACCTGGCATTATTGCTGATTATACGATGTTATATATTTTTCAGATTGGAGTTTATAGTAAAAACCACCCTCAAAGTGCCTTCCTATTGACCTTGTCTGAGTTTCTAAAGGATCCTAGTGATGTTAGCAATCTTCCAAAGAAATAATTTAAGATTAGTTTTATTTACGTTTTTATTGAGCTTAACAGTTACAAGTAACGCAATCGCTGATCGGGTTGGTGATGGTCCTGTAATCGTGACTACAAAAAACAATAACTTATGTTTCGCAGTTGATAAATACAAGCCTAAAGGGTCTATCTTTCAGAGTAGCAGTATTGCCCGTAAAGGTTTAGCGTTACAAAGTATCGGTGTTTTGAAATACCACGGTGATGCTATTTGGAGCATCTATGTGCCTACTCAAAATATAGGAAGCGAATTTATTTTAAAATCAGAACAATGTTTGGAGTATGGCGTTATTTTAAAAAACTATAAAACCTTTAAAGAAACTAAGAGCTTGTCTACAGGAAAATTTACTGTTGTTATTTCTGGGATTGACCTTCAAGAGAACAGAACTGCTAAATTCTTAACTTCATTTAATTTAAAAATAACGGATGGGCAGTTAAATTTAATAGATTGATAATTTATTCAGATTTTTTCTAAAAATAGGATTTTCATCTAACGCTATAAAAATAAAGCGGATTAAAGCAAGACTACAAATCCAAAACATAGACAATCATTGAGCTCAGTGCAGTGACAATTACACAGAAATTTATAGTTACTTATTTAATTTCATAAAACTTATATACTATGATTTTATAGTTAAATTTACATTGATCTTTAAAGTGGCTTAATTCTAATGTTTGGGAAGATCGTTTTTATTGTATCGGTAGTCTTATCCATAGTTTTTTTTGTTCTAGGTTTAACGGAAGCTATTGTTGAGTTTATCGTTATTGGATGCCTCGGTTTTATTGCATCAGGCTTGGTTTTTAAACAAATGAAAATATCATTCAAGCAGAATGACGACTAATTTTGTGGTTTTAACCAAGAGTACTTTTGGCTAATTTTTATTGTCAAAAAATGCTATGCAATCATGGTGTTGAATTTAAAAATTAATCGGATATCTTTTAACCGTAATTATTTTTACAGATTTCTTACTTACTTTTGCCAGTGAAAAACAGAACAAACAAAAATTATCAAAGTCGCTAAAAAAGAAAGATCTAATTTTCTATAGGAATGTAAGCACTGAGCTAAAAAGTAAAAAAGCTTGATAGTGCCCTCATTGGAGGGCTTTTTTGTGTCAAAGTGCTGAACAATATTAAAAAAAATCACATATCATTATAATAATATAATATTTTATTATCATTTTATGATATTTTTATGTTGTTATATAGCGCTATAAATCTATATAAATCATCTTATATTGAATAAAAGGGGTAAAAAATAATGGCTAAAATTGACTTAAATCCATTGGCTGAGATTGATGGCTTCACAGCAGCCGCACTTGTCGACTATACAAGCGGATTATCACTTGCCGCTCAAGGAACGGGGATCGATTTAGAGCTTGCTGCTGCTGGAAATACGGAAGTTTTAAGAGCAAAAATTAAAACAGCAAAAGCACTAGATTTGAAAGATACGATTGATGATGTTTTGATCACACTCGGGAAGCAGTACCATTTATTACGTCCACTTGAAAAGAATAGCGATTTATTTTTATATCTAGTATTGGATCGCCAAAAATCGAACTTAGCGATGGCAAGACATGAACTTCGAATTTTTGAAAAAGAGTTAGATTTTTCTTAAAAGCAGCAATTGGCTATTATATTGGATACGATGTAATAGCCATTTTAAATCATCAATACTAAGAAAATAGAATGCATATTTAGCATATAAATACAGTCCGAATATAGGCTATATAAAGATGTTAAAACTTGAGTGAAATAGTCGACTTAAGTCTATGAATGTAAAGTTATAAATATGAATACCATAAAATAAAAAAATATCATTGAAAATCTCATAAATGTTATTAGAATTCTATTTCTAAATAAATTAAGAGATTGGGGATATGGAAAATAAAACAGCAAGATTAACTATTTTGATAGACCCGAATAAAAAGGAAGCTTTTGAAGAATTGTGCAACCGTCAGGATCTAAAGCCTTCACAAGTGGTTCGCCAACTGATTCGTGAGTATTTAGAAAAGCATGGTGTCGATTACGCGACTAAACCGACTTTACCGAAAAAGTAATATTTAAATTATCAATTTTATCAAAAAATAGGACTGTGCTTTTTAGGGGGAAAAGCGGGTCTTATTTATATTGAATCAGAGAAAACTGAGTAGGATTGATCAAAAATGTTGTACTAATTATTGATGATTTTGATATTTATAAATTTTGAATATATTTGATTCTGTAAAGCAGACCAATTTGAGCTTGATGATATTGAGTAAATAAGCAAAAGAGAGCTTACAGGCCGTTTTATGGCTTGTAAGCTTTTTTTGAAAATAAAGCCTAGAAACAATACGACAAATAGATTTTTTGAATTCTTTTTTGACAAAACTTCAGCTTAGTTTTGACCTTTATAGCATTGTTTTTCATATGATTATGATTAAGTGTTTTTCTGTTAATTGACCATAAATTAAAATTAAATAAATGATAATTATTATTATTAGCAATTGCATTTGAGGTTTTGCTCAAATACAATGCGCAACAATTCTTTCACAATTCCTCCTTAATTTAAGTTGCGTATTAACATGAATAAACAATTAAGATTTCAAACGCTGTCAATTTCTATACTCACCGCAATGTCAATTTCAGCATATGCAAAAGATACTTCTGAAGATGCGACAAAGTTAAAAACAATTGTAGTGACTGCGAGTAGTCAGGCAGTAGATGTTAAAGAAGCACCAGCAAGTATTAGTGTTATTACAAGCGAAGATATCGAAAAACAACCTGTGGGTAGTCTTGGAGAGTTATTGAGTAAAGTTCCTGGGGTAACCGGTGGAATTAGTCCTTCGAAGGAAGGTTCTAAGATTAAATTGCGTGGTTTACCAGACAATTACACATTGATTTTAGTTGATGGTAAACGCATCGGGTCTTCAAGAGATGTAAGTTATCGTCCAGATTTAGGTCGTCAGGATTTAAACTGGATTACACCCGATATGATTGAAAGAATTGAAGTCGTTCGTGGTCCAATGTCTTCCTTATATGGTTCAGATGCCATGGGAGGTGTAATTAATATTATTACTAAGAAGATTCCCAATGCTTGGGGCGGTAATGTCACTTTAAATTATACTCAGCCAACAACTTCGTCTGATTTAGGCACTTCTTTACAAACAGGTGTCATGGCTGCTGGTCCATTAACTGATACCTTAGGTCTGCGCTTGACTGCAGGGATGACTGAACGAGAGGCAGATAAGAAATATTCAGCAGGTAACGGAACCACAGGTTCTCAAGATCAAAACTACAATGCGATGTTGCACTATCAGCCAACAGATAAACAGTCATTCAGTTTTGAAGCAGGGCACAGTATCCAAAAGAATGAAAAAGGTTCTCAAATTAACCTCAAAACAGGTGCAGAACAGGAGACCAGTTGGGGAGCTAAAAAATTAGAACATAATTCATATAGCGTATCGCATGATGGTGAGTGGGCAATTGGTAAATCTAAGTTAAGTGCATACTACAATGACTATGATTCAAGTGTGCTTGGTTCTAAGACTAAATCAAATGAATTGATTGTTGATGGTAGCTTAACCATGCCATTTGAGCTAATGTTTAAGCAAGTCTTAACTGTTGGCGGTCAATGGAAAAAACAAGAATTAACCAATACTGACACAATTGGTACTCTACCTGGTGGCAGTTGGGATGGGAAAAGCTATACCGACCCTAAGGTGGATAATAAAAATTGGGCATTATTTCTTGAAGACAATATTTCACTGCTCGATAATTTGACATTAACAGTAGGGAATCGTTTAGATCATGATGATAAATATGGTGATCACCATAGTCCACGCGGTTATTTAGTTTATAGTCCAATGGAAGATCTTGTGATTAAAGGGGGGATTGCAAAAGGTTTTCGTGCACCAACTGTGAAAGAATCATCTCCTGGTGGGGCAACTGAATCTGGTGGGAATGGTTGCAATGGGTTAAGAGGTAAAATTTGGTATGACAGTAAGCAAAAGCCAGATACCTATACGGGTGGTAGCTGCTTTATGACAGGTAATCCAAACCTTAAGCCTGAGGAAAGCACAAACTATGAAATTGGTGTAAATTATACTGGTTTTGGTACAGATTTAGGTTTGACATTCTTCCATACAGATTTTAAAAATAAAATCACTTATTCGCCGTTAGGTCACGAAGGTGGTATTTGGTTTACTCGAAATGAAAATATTCAAAATGCAGTAACGCGTGGTCTAGAAATGGTTGTAAATTTCCCAGTTTTAGACAATCTAAAATGGAATAATAATGCAACGTATTTCTTAAAAGCAAAAAATGAAGATACTGGTGCAACCTTACTGACCACTTCAAAATTAACGGTAAATTCAGCCCTAAATTGGCAACCGATAGATCCACTCAATGTAGAATTCTCTGCGCAATATTTAGGTAAGCAATATTTAACTGATAAAAGCGCTACTCCTACGATGCAAAAACCGCATACGATTGTAAATCTAGCAAGCAATTATCAAGTCAATGATAAGCTCACTGTACGTGGTGGCTTTACTAATTTACTTGATAAAAAATTGTCAAATGGTGCAGATGCATACTTCGTTGAGCGTCAAAAAGTATTTGTAGGCGCAACCTTTAAATTTTAATCAATTATATTGAAATGAAGATTGACTTCACTTCAATTAATAAATCATGCGTTAGAAAAACCATCTTCGGCTGGTTTTTTGTTATGTATTTTTATTAGGAAGTGATTTTATTTCGATGAATCAAGTGCTGTATATAAAATAGTAAAGAATGATCTTCAGAATTTAGGAATTTTTTGTTCGCACCAAAAATTTCCCCCAATATTTTTTTGATAATTTTATAGTTTAATAAAATCATTAGGTTATATGTTTTTTAAAAAACTTTGGGTATTTTATGGTTTTTATATTTAACTTGCTGTTATCAGAATGTTTTTTGATTTAAAATTATAGTTCACTGCCATATAGGCAGCTTAGAAACCAGCAAGCAAACGATAATTTAAAGAAATGGACGTTCACTGCCATATAGGCAGCTTAGAAATGTACAGCGCCACCAATGGAATTACCAATTGAGTTCACTGCCATATAGGCAGCTTAGAAAACCAGCTGAATAATAATAAAGATTATCAAAATGTTCACTGCCATATAGGCAGCTTAGAAAAGCTAGAGCCATAAAGGACTGACTAGCAAGAAGTTCACTGCCATATAGGCAGCTTAGAAATATTTCAAATAGGTGTTATATTATCGAATAAAGTTCACTGCCATATAGGCAGCTTAGAAAATTCAAAACGGGTAAATATACGGGTAACGGTCGTTCACTGCCATATAGGCAGCTTAGAAATGAAGGGTTAATATCAAAAGACTTATCTGTTGGTTCACTGCCATATAGGCAGCTTAGAAAAATTGCCAGTTGGATTTATCCAGCTTCCAATTGTTCACTGCCATATAGGCAGCTTAGAAAATAGCCATATCCAGTAATGATTTTTTTGCACGGTTCACTGCCATATAGGCAGCTTAGAAATCTCTTCAATGGCCAATGGCTGAACTTCATTTGTTCACTGCCATATAGTCAGCTTAGAAAACTTGGTGATAATCATCCTAAGTGGTTGTTTTGTTCACTGCCATATAGGCAGCTTAGAAAAAGCCCCCAACTGGCGACACCATTCCTCAAAGGTTCACTGCCATATAGGCAGCTTAGAAAACATCAATCCAGTTTTTCCAAACAGCATCACTTTTCACTGCCATATAGGCAGCTTAGAAATCTATCAATTTGGCAAAGGCGTTAACGATATTGTTCACTGCCATATAGGCAGCTTAGAAATCTCTTCAATGGCCAATGGCTGAACTTCATTTGTTCACTGCCATATAGGCAGCTTAGAAAGTAACAAGCGTAACACCCGTAACAACTATTGAGTTCACTGCCATATAGGCAGCTTAGAAAAAAGGAATGATAATCTTCAAACTGCACTTGAACGTTCACTGCCATATAGGCAGCTTAGAAAATTTGCCGAAGAATATTCTTAATTATTACAGCGTTCACTGCCATATAGGCAGCTTAGAAACTTTCATGAAGCAATTTCATGCGCCAAATGATGTTCACTGCCATATAGGCAGCTTAGAAATTCCCCGATCATAGACATTAAATTCTGAATATGTTCACTGCCATATAGGTAGTTTAACAATCAACGGAAAAACAATAGATGAGGTATACCAGCAGAGGAGTTAATTTTAGTTATATTGATAACATTTGAATTTGTAGAGAAAATCACCTTTAAGCTAACTTTCTCTACATCTAACTCATTGGTTTATTTAAAGCTAAATCAATAAAGATCTTTCATAAATCAAAAAATGATTATATGGCGTAAATCATATTGCTATTGAAAGTCCCTTCTCCCACTGGGAGAAGGCTAGGATGAGAGGGATTTTATCTCGATCTATGTTTTAAAATGGGCTTATGAAAGAAGTCTAATGTTTAGCTAATTATAAATAGGTTTTAGAATTACCAATCGTATTTTAACCCCACTCTAAAATTAATCGGTGCACCGTAGTAGCTATTACCTGTTGTTAAATAATACTTTTTATCAAAAAGATTATTTATATTGAGATTGGCTGTTAATTTATTGTTTATTTTATAACGTGCCATTAAATCAACAACACTGTATTCACTCTGGGTAAATTTATGATCTGCTGACTGAATTTCACTTTGCCAACGAATACCTCCGCCAACGGTTAGTGCTTCATTAAGATAAGGAAGTTTATAGGTTGTATAAAGTTTGGCAGTATTACTTGGAATATTAGAGTTTAATAGCTTGCCATTACGGTCTCGGCTTAAATTTCGGGCAAAGCTTGAGGAGATTTGCCAAGCATCTGTGAGTTTTCCTGTGGCTTCTAATTCAATACC